>Ga0209006_10003859_pt1 | contig 13631 bp, 18 predicted proteins | sample JacPin_JW_Ref_O2_FD_188567 | JGI IMG/M metagenome (GOLD analysis project Ga0209006, IMG submission 188567) | Forest soil microbial communities from Algoma, Ontario, Canada - Jack Pine, Ontario site 1_JW_Ref_O2 (SPAdes) (version 2) | ecosystem: Environmental > Terrestrial > Soil > Boreal... | reverse complement strand
GAAAGCGACAACGTCTGAGTACACGAGAGCCATTATTCAGAATCTGCGATGATAGATTCGAGAGGCTGCTCCCTTTGAGCTTTAAGCTTTTTTATTATTCGGAACTTGCCAGGTTGGTAGGGCAAGCGTGGGAAAATAGAAAGATGATTGATGCGCTGTAATGTTGCTCCATCTTTAACAACCACTACTACGACCAGCACGCGTACGCCAACGCACGGCATTCACTCCACATCCCTCACTCGCCCCGCAGGGCAAAGCCATCCAATTCAAAACACCTATCCCTCGTCATATCCAGGTTTTTTGGACTTTTATTGTATTTTTATATACAAACTTTTGCTTACTCTAATGTCCAGTTAGGACCTTTCAACAACTTGAATTAACCACAAAAAAAAGCAAAAAAACATCTCTTTTTTCACCCATAAATAATTTACGAACGACATGACCGACGAAATTATGCCTCAGAATACAGCCAAGAAAGACGACAAGAAGCCCAACTCGGGAAATAATCGCGGTTCCAAGAAGAACGCTCAGGGTGGTCCCAGACCGTCATCTCGGACCAGCAACAAGAAGCCTTCGAATCCTCCCACGACCGCTACCGAGTCTGGCTCTGAAACAGCCTCTAGGAAGGGCTCGGAGAAGAAGACGGACCATCGCAACAAAAATCAAGGTGGCGGTGGCAGCGGGCGTTCAAACGTGCGGAAAACACATTCTTCCGGCGCTCAAGCTGGGCGCCAAGGAAACAATTCCAAGGACAAGGCACCTATCAAACAAGCCTCGTCCTCCCCAGGCCCCAACACTGAAGCCAGCGCCGCTCTGTCTTCACTCCAAAGAGTAATCGCTGACTTGAAGACGACCTCCCCAATCCAACCCCCCATAGCAGCTCCCGCACCGCAACTACATGCTTCTAATCTCCCTCCCAACGCCCCCGTGTTTCAACCGGGCGCAGCAGCTTATCCCAGTTCGAACCAAACAGACCCGAAACACCGTAAGGCTGCGTCTTTAGGTCCATCAACCTCGCTCTCCAGTAACTTCAATTCGTTTTCTCCTCATCTGGGAGCTATGATCGAAGATGTTGAAGATGGTACTGGAAATGTCTTAGTCGAGGACGGAGAAATCCAAGAAATGTATTACTATCAAGCCGGACACCAACCTCGCTCGCAGTCTCAGAGTTTTATGGCCCCTCGTTTTGCCGCTCTGGCACAACAGGATCAAGGAGACGCCGTGGGTCCTTCAGGCCGCCCTCAGCTCGCGCCTGGTTTTATGTTCGGAGCCAGGCGCCGCGGCAACTCAGGAGTCCCAATGGGACCTCCGATCAACGAGGAGGATATGGGCTTTCAGTTTCCTCAGCAGCAGCAACAAGCCTTTCAGCCGGAGCCTGTTGCTCTCGAACCTACCCACAGAAAAAGCGACAGTGGCGAGATCACGGGCATAATGGCGGAGCAGGTACAGCATTTGTCATCGTGCACTAGAGCTTTGCTGACATCTGGAAATCCAGATTGCTTTACAAAATCAGATCGAAGCATTGCAGCAACAGCAGCAGGCCCTATACCAACAACAACTCGCCTCTAACCAAGTCCTGTCTTTCCAAACTGCGGGACTTGCTCCTGCTCGGGGTCCGGCCCATAGGCGTGTCCAAAGTACGTTGCCTATGGCAGCCAGCACCGGTAACCTTAATCCCTTCGCGGCGTCTCAGAACCCCCTGAATCAGTTTGGGAGTTTGGGGTCTTTGAATCTTGGACTGGATGGACAAACGCAAGGGATTCCGCGAGGACATGGTAGAAGACACAGTGTCAACGTGGTCAATAAAGCGGGTTCACAACCTGGTTTGGGCTCTATCAGTTACGGGACTGGATTCCAAGATGGCTTTGATGATGGATTTGCGCCCGCTCCCGTTGGAGGACATTCTAGGCAAACATCTCGTGCCGATTCCAGTTGGCGTATCAGTGAATCCTTTTCTATATTGAAATTCCAGCCGTACTTACGTGCAATTTTTTTAGATGGAGGGGTGGGCGGCGTTCAAGGCCAGGGAAATAATGTATTTGCTGCTGATCTTGCGCAAGCGCAGGCACAACTCCAGAGTCTTCAACAGTTCCGGGCGGCAGGTGGCGGACACCATCACAAGATGCCCTCCTTCAGTTTCCCCAATATGCTCCCCAACATGATGGCTGCAAACATGATGGGTCTCGGTCTTGGCGGCCTCAACCTACTTCAGCAACAACAACAACAGTTCCAGTCGCAGCTCCAACAGCAGTCCAACCAGCCACAACGCAAGTCTCTCTTCGCGCCTTATCTTCCCCAGGCCTCGCTCCCGCCACTTCTTGCCGCCGGGAAACTCGTCGTTGGCATTCTTCGTGTCAACAAACGCAATCGTTCGGATGCTTACGTCGCCACAGAAGTTCTAGATGCCGACATATATATATGCGGCTCCAAAGATCGTAACCGTGCCCTCGAAGGTGACATCGTTGCTGTGGAACTGCTCGAAGTCGATGAGGTATGGGGTACCAAGAAAGAGAAGGAAGAGAAGAAGAGGAAGAAAGAGGAGAATGCTGCTTATGACATGAAGTCCAGTGTTGGGCGCAAGGACGACAAGAAAAAGGATGACGTTGAAGTCGAGGGACAAGGCTTGATGCTGTTCGAAGACGAAGAGTGCGCTCGATTCTATTTGTTCTTGAGTCACCCTCTCATCTCCCCTTACAGAGTTACTGATGAGGTGAAACCACAATTTGCTGGCCACGTCGTAGCCGTCGTTGAGCGCATGCCTGGTCAACTTTTTTCGGGCACTTTGGGCCTTCTGCGCCCATCCTCAGCGGCTACGAAAGAGAAGCAAGAGGCCGAGCGTCGTGAACGCGAAGGTGATCGAGGCGATGAACCAAGACGTACACCTATGGAACGGCCTAAGATCGTGTGGTTCAAACCCACTGATAAAAGAGTACCTCTTATTGCCATTCCGACAGAACAATCTCCCCCAGATTTCGTGCAAAACTCGGAGGCCTACGTCAACAAACTTTTTGTGGCCTGCATCAAGCGTCATGTAAGCTTCTACAAAGCTTCTAATAACCATTCCTTAATATCCATGTTTGCAGCCCATCAGCTCCCTCCATCCCTTCGGCACATTGGTTGAGGAACTCGGGCCAATTGGCGATATCGAGGTCGAGACCAGCGCTCTACTCAAAGATTGCAACTTCCCCACAGAGGATTTCACAGAGAATGTTCTCAAATGTCTTCCCCCGACTCCGTGGACGTAAGTGTATTTCGTTAAATGGATATCTGGGTAATTTCTTATTTTATCTGCCAGGATTCCTGAAAGGGAAGTAGAATCTCGCAAGGATTTACGAAACGATCGAGTTTTCACCATTGATCCCGACTCCGCGATGGACCTGGATGATGCTCTCTCTATCACGCAGCACGAGGATGGTTATGATATCGGAGTACACATCGCTGACGTTTCGCACTTTGTGAAACCAAATACTGCCTTGGACCGTGATGCTCGCAAACGAGCAACCAGCGTTTATCTCGTCCAGCGTGCCGTACCCATGCTACCACCCACCCTCAGCGAACAACTCTGCAGTCTTGTTCCAGCACAAGATCGTCTGGCCTTCTCCATCATCTTTACTGTCACCAAAGAAGGCAAGGTTGTCAAAAAATGGTTTGGTAAAACTGTAGTTAGGTACGTTTTTACCCCGCTCCTGGTTTTGGATTCAACTCATCAACGTTCCAGGTCTGCTGCCAAGCTCACTTATAACGATGCGCAAAATGTGATCAATGGCAAACCCCTCGCTGGTGTCTCCGTCACCCCCGAACACGATGCCGTCGACATCGCTAAAGATATTAAAGTTCTTCATGGTTTAGCCAAGCAGCTCCGCGCGCAGCGACTCGAGAACGGAGCTTTATGCCTCGACTCTGCGCGGTTGTCCTTCAAGCTAGACGACAACGGCTTCCCAGAAGATTGCAATCAACATGAGATAACTGATGCGAACCAGCTGGTTGAGGAGGTAAGTCGAATGGCATGTCCATGAAGAAATCATACTTATTGAATGGTCATAGTTTATGCTTCTTTCTAACACTGTAGTCGCACAACACATTGCCGTACATTTGCCAGAGCAGGCTCTCCTTCGCCGTCACGACACTCCAATCGAACGTCGCCTAGTATGCCCCTGTTTTACGCATGCATCCTTGTTTCTCACAACTTGTCGCAGAACACTCTTGCAGAGCGCGCCGAGCGTCTTGGATACAAAGTGGATATCACCTCATCTGGCGCACTAATGCGATCGCTCGATGTTGTTCAAGATTCGACCGCTCGCAGACTACTTGAACTCCTCTCGGTCAAGGCAATCAACCGTGCCAAGTATTTCTGTGCCGGAATGTTGGACATTGCGAAATATAGTCATTATGCACTGAATACACCTCTTTATACTCATTTCACTTCCCCCATTCGACGGTATGCCGATCTTCTCGTGCATCGTCAGCTGGAATTTGTATTGCAGGGCGGAGGTAGGTCTGATATATTGGCCTTTGTTCCTGAGCTGACGGGACATACAGAGTCCAAATTCACTATGGACCGTGATGCTGTTGCCAAGGTTGCGCAGCAATGCAATATGTGAGCATTGTTGATGAGGAAAAGGCTCCTGACTCAATCACAATCTATCTATTAGCAAAAAGGACTCCGCTCATCTCGCCGAGGAACAGTCCACTCATTTGTTCCTGTGCGTTCTGATCTCTGACTTGACGAAACGATACGGTCCTGTCATACGCCAAGCCAAAGTTGTGGGTGTCCTGGACGCCGCGTTTGACGTCCTCGTGCCCGAGTTCGGCATCGAAAAAAGGGTTCACGTCGACCAAATGCCTATCGATGTGAGGATATTTCCCCTCTCTCATTCATCCTTTCTCAATGTGTGCGCAAAACAGAATCACGTACATGACGAACATACTCATACCCTCCAGATTTACTGGTCCAATCGTGATGTCATTAGTTGGTTGGCGGAGAACAGCGACGATGAACATTTGAAACAAGTCAAACAGAATGCTGAGCAGCATGCACTTAAGATGGAAGTGGCTTCTCGCTCTGTGCAAGATGAAAAGGCGTTGTTTGATGAAGACGATGCTGACGAAGACGAGATCGTCCTGGGACGCAGCGAGAAGGGAAGGGAAGAGATGGAAACCTCGAAGCAAAGGCTTCTATCGATGGCACAAGTTATCCCAGAGTTCGAGGGACTGAGGGTCAATAACTCCGGCCACAAGATTCAGGACATTCGGGAGTTGATGACGGTTCCGGTAAGTCATTTCCGCGAGAAGTCGTACACCATCAATGACAATTAACGTGTCACTTACGGCGCAGGTCATCGTAACGGCTGACCTGACGAAGAGCCCACCCGTCATCAAGGTGTACAGCGTCAACCCTTATGCCGAGCCTAAAAAATGAAGAGCTATTGTTGAACCGACGACTTGTCCTGTGTACTGTTATCTTATATCCATGCGATCCTTCCTGCTGACTGCTGTACAAAGTTTCCTTTATCTCTTTGTGTCCGGTGGGGCTATATGTAGTTCGTCGCGCACATTACGAGAAATCAATAATATTGCCATGCCCTACGATATTCTGCAGGAGCTGTGACTGAGATTACGATTATACAAGATCATTGATATACATTCGTCCATGAGGGGGGGTAAAGAACAATTGAATGGTGAGAGGCATAGATATCCGGTCTCGGCAATCATGAGTAGTAAAAAAAATGAATCATATCCAACCGGCCGGTGGAACAGAGTCCACGGGCGACCTGGGGGAGAGGGGCGGATCCAAGGGTGTGCCAGGTTCCACACTTGCAACAATACTTTTTATATGGTCGGGATCACGATATACGAACGGTGAAGGCTGACGCAAGGTGTGAATGCTATGGACGGATGCACCACTTGGGCTGTTGCCGCGTTTCGTCAGGAGTTGGCTGATTTCATCGATGCAGAGACTATGAAGCTCATCGAGTGCAAGATATTGGGCTTCATCGCGGAGATCGAGAAGAGCCTCAAGACGTAGAGATGGGGGGAGCAATTGAATGGCACGTGAGAGAGTTGAGGGCGCGTCTGGTGGGCTACGCAGGTAGGTTAGTATATGCGCATACCTGGACAAAAAGACAGTTCAGTCAAAGACGGTTAAGAAGCAGTAGAGATGACATACGGGGAGCTTTGACGATCAAGGAAGACGTGGATAGAGGGGGAAGAAGGAGAAGAGGGGGAAGAGGGGGAGACAAGTCCAGATGAGACGAGGTGACGGTGAAAGATGTCGTTGAACAAGCTGTCAGCGGTCGAAGGGAAACTGCTTGTGTCGGATGAGGCGTCGGAGTCGCGATTGGACTGAGGGAGGAGCGACGTGAGGTAAGCCGAGAGGTTGGACGGACGCGAAGTAAGTGTGCCTAGCGTCGTTCGATGTGTGACGGTGCTGGTCTCCAACGACACGACAATCTTGGATGTGTCAAGTGCGCATGTAGGGACTGCTGAAGAGACAAGGATAGCTTCAAACGGTGGCTGAGGCGGGGAAGCTGCGACAGTGGCAGGCATAGGAGGAGACTTCGGGATCAATGGGGAAGATGGTTCCGAATAGCGACCAGCCGTCATCAATTGAGGTAGGGTCGGCAGTGTAATTGTGGGACTGGCACGCACTGCCGAGTCCTTTGAAGGTAATTCAGGAACACTCGCGGTCGGTGAGACGGGAATGGGTGGTAAAGGTGGGCTGAGAGGTGAAGACGGTAATTCATTGGGTATTTGAATGTCTTGGCTGTAAACGGATTGTTCTTCATTCTCGTCCCCGTGGTGTTCGACACCCTTGTGGGTAAGGTGGACTGCTGATCCACAAAGTGCATCGTGTGGAGTTTTTACAACGGTGGCACCGGATCCTAAAGGGCCACTTCTGGGATTGTTCAACGCGTCGATCGAATTTGTGAATTTGGGTTCTGAGATACGGATAGGTTTCGATGGGACGTATGCTAGTTTTGAAGGAGAAGGCGCGGATGCTGAAGATGTGTTAGTTGAAGTACGAGTGAGCCAGGATATTGCTGAGGATGCTGAAGGTTTGCGAGAATGAGAAGGCATTACAGGTTGGATGTAAGGATGAGGAACTGAACGTAGTGGTCGTTGTGAATGAGACTGAGGACTGCGCGGAGTGACGATCATGGTGGTGGTATGGCGAAGAGGTCAAAGCTGAGACTCACCGACATAAAAACAATAAAATAAAAAGAACAAAAAGACAAAAGAACAATAGAAACACGTGATCTGTGACAAACGTGATTTCGTGACAACAATGACTCTTCCTTACGTTCTCTACCACATTTGTCCTTCTCTCTCAGCTATCCATGCTACCCGTGCTCGTACCCAACACCCACTTGACCAAGATTCACCTTTCTGTTCAAAATGTGGTTCCTTCCTATACAATGGCAATGCTCAAATATCCCTTCGTCGAAAAAAAAATATTAAAATCTTGCGGAGGAAATGCTATGCGTGTAGCCATTGCCAAGACATAACAATCGATCGAGGAAATGCATCATTGTTCCCGAAACGGACTCGCTCCCATAAACGTACTCCTCCCCTCGATGTGATTAGTCACCCCATTCCTGCGTCATCGCCCGATCGCACCAGTATCACGCCACGGCCTAAGAAGCGACTAAAAAATACGGGCTTGCAGGCTATGTTGTCCCGGAATCGGGAAAAGGAGAAAGAACGCTTGACGAATCAAGAGGGTTCGGGAGGGCTTGCTGCTTTTCTGAGCGGTCTACAGAACACTTGACAAGGTTCGTGTATAGCAACTACAATGGGGCGGTCAGGCTCATTGTGAGGTTATGCGACAGATGTCCACTGTAGTGGATCATGGTCATGATTGGAAGATGCCGTCGGACAGCATTGCTGGATCCATGGTTCGATTTTGTCACAGAGGAGAGCACCGACCGCGAATCTGCCAGAGACAAGGTTGGCGACACCATCAGAGAAAAGAAGGACGACAGTATTACATACGATCTCGGAGCGATCGCAGGAAATATAACGAATGATTAACAGATTTTGATTCGGAAGTCATACGGGAAGGCGTGATATGGTGTCAATATATGATATTTTATGAATTCTGGCTGTTGCGTTAGATACTACGAGGTCATGTTATGAGCTCTGAAACCGGTTTCCGAAACCGATCTCGTGTTTTACATAACCCTGACACAGGGTTGACGATCACACATAAAGCGATGCAGTTCTTTTGATGGAAAGACCAGACAGTTATATTGTAAATGATAGTGCAGAATTATTCTAGATTGAATGTATGAATGGATATAAATGCAAGTGGGGACATGAATGTGGCGTTCCGGTCGTATAAGGATCTTGAGAGCGAGGTACCCGGGATGAGTCCAAAAGGGAAAAAAGTTATACAGGTGTTTCCAGCACTACTAACAATCCACCGTCACCATTGTCGAGAGACTACTCCGAACGTACGTTCTAGGCCCCTCGTGGCCAACAACAATCTTCCGGCGCATAGGCTTGCCGACGGCGTGCACTCGATGGAGTAAGATCCCTGCCACGATTTTCGACCGGGACTCGCTATCCGGTGCCAACGCGATCTGGGTTGGTATGAAAAGGGTTTCCGAATGGATGGGGGATGACTTCCTCGGTATTGGGTCTTTGGAGGATAGGGAGGAACGACGCGTGCGTACAGGCGGTGATGGATGTGTATCGTAGATGACCGTGCGAGTTGGGTTGAATGCCTGCTCGTCTGGGGGTGGCGCAAAGTATGATGCGGAGTCTTCGTCTTCCTCCATTGATGGAGGTGGGACACGACGGTGGGAATAAGGGAGACGGATGGAGGTTTTCGGGACACGCTTGCTTATGTTGGCTGAATGGCCCTGGGATGATAGAGAACTTCCACGCCGTGCACGGTAGGCATTATGTTTGGCCACGAGGCCTCCGAGGTTGAGGAGAATGTTGGTACGCAATGAGGATGAAGAAGCGCCGGTGGTGGTGGCGGTGGTGGAAGGCGATGTGAAAGAATTGAGGGTATTTCGGATGGGATACATGGGTACGGGCATGCCAAATGGTTCTGGTTGGTAAAATATGAAGTGGCGAGGACTGGAGCATGAATCCATGAACGGAGGGTTTAAGAATGGCGGTGAGTGATGCATGGCAGCCATCAAAACAATAAGATCACATGACAAAAGCCACGCGAAATGACACATGGCACGGTGAATATAGAAACTCACCGAAACGACAACAATACGCGTATTGTTTCATAACACAATTATTATTGTAATAAACTTCAGATTCCACCACAGTCATGAGACGTAGCGACCTAACTGAATTTCAGTTACAATTGTTATTATCCCCTGAGTACCTGGTCATCACTTCTTGGGTACCCAGAGATCGTACAGTTCTTTGTCCGACGGGTCAAAGCAGGTTACGAGAGCGGGGTCGAAACGAATAAGAACTCTACGTGCTGGGGGCGTGCTTAAAGGCGTAGCACTTCTGCCACGAAACATCAGCGATGGCTCGATGGAACTTTGACGAGCGGTTGATTCAGACAACGTAGAAGTCGGAGACACAGAGTCTTCCAATCGAACCTGGGGTACACATTAGAACAAACCAGATCAAGTAATGTTGAAAGCAGGTGCTTGCCTCTCCAACTGGCACACCGCTTGAAGGAGCTGAACCCCGTTTTCGAATATTAGAATCAGGGGTTACAGGCAGGCTCGCTAGTCAGTGGCAGAGTCAAATTCAGGACAAAGAGGCAGCGTTTGAGAAGGAAAGACTTGCCTGTTTGACCTGGAGTTCGACGCAGTGAGGCGGCTGATGACGACATCGTTCAATGCAGTGCTGTCACGGCACGTTGTGACATCTCGTGAGCTATGTCACGCCGTACCTTTCACCATGAACATCTTCAGAAGTAGTGAGTACCATCCTTGGAGACCGCGTCCCAGATTTCTAAACTGACTGTCTCACATTATCGTTAGTCATTGGAAAAGTTAGCTGGCGTGAGTCGAACGGTCACTTGGTCTGATCGTGCCACTGACCAAAAATTACAGAGGACCCGAATGCTGCTGAAGTCATGAAGATATCGGCTGGACAGCTTTACCTCATCCGGCCAGGGAATATACGTACATCCAGGGAATGCATGTACGTTCTTATTCCATTTTAAATCTATATTCACATCGTCCTCTAGATATAATGAGGCGATGGCCACAATCCGTCGCGTTCCTTCCATGGAACACAATTTTCAGCTTGTCATTACAAGGGTGTACGAGGATGGCGACCAGGAGTTATTGGAGGATGAGGACGAAAGTGAGTCTCAACTTTGTTTTTCTCCAATTTACTCTTCCTCATATACTCTCCCGTAGCCGACGAAGAGCGAGTTTTTCTAATCAGTGAAGAGCTCGAATTTCGCACCAGTGAAACAGACACCGAACCAAGTTTCGTTTGGCGTGATCTCCAAGGAGATATCGACGAGTTTTATGAGTTTGTCGCGTCCGGCGCCAACAATCATACCTGTGCATTCTTTGAAACCAACATGCATCGTGCCATGTATGAGCGAAAGTACAAGACTAGTGCAGATAACGCCCAGGCTGCAGATTTCGAAGAATTCGTCTGGCAGTGAGTTTTCAATGAATCATACCACCCTCGACCACTTCCCGTATCGTTGATAGGCCTCCCAAGAAGAAGGACGCGGACAAGAAGCGAAAAGGCTCCTCGTCCCAGAAGAGTGACGCAGCGGGAAAATCAATGGCCAAGTCGATTACCAGCTCTGCACAAACGATGCCTACAATTTTCTCTCGAAAGGCCACACTGTATTTCTGGGACCTCCAAGCAGGCAGCTTTACCAATCCGATGGATGTCACGGCGGAAATTGCCAAGCACTCCTCGAATAGTTTTAAGTATTGGTTGATGGCGTCCACGGACGAAGGGCGCCTTTTGGCTCATGAGATCTCCTCCGCGATGAATCATCGGTGGTCAACCAAAACATTGTCCCTTACTTGGAATCATTCGGGTGATAACGGCCGGCAAAATAGTTGGTGTTTCACGTTCAAATCTGGAGAGGCTTTCAATCAAGAGCAAGAGGCGTGTGAACAGGAGGCGTATTCAGCTTGTCTGAATGCATTCACGCAAGCCCTATGGGAAACCCTACATCAAGTCTCCTGGGATAAGATAAAGGTGTGCGATATCGATTGCAAAGAGTTTCCACCAAGATGAGACTAATGCCGACAGAGCGACGATCAAGCATATATTCGAAGCTCAAACGAGGATGTAGAAATGCGTGATGTCGAAAGCGAGGAAGATGAGGAAGAGACCATCTTGGCTGAATTAGAACTTGGCGACGGTGAGCTTTGCGGAACTCGTTCCTCGTTTGTAGGTAACGACTACGGATCCAGAATATGGAGAGGAAGAAGAAGAGCAAAGAGATGAAGGCTCCTTGTCCCTCCCAACCGGCGACCGCAATTCTCAGCTCACCATCGGATACAAAGGCGATCGTTCGTACGTCGTGCGAGGAAGCAATATCGGCGTCTTCAGACATTCAAACGACGAGAAGGTCAATTATTATGCAACCATTAGTAAGATCTCCACACCCAAAGGAAGGGAATTCAAGCCCAAGCAGGTATGTTCTATTTTCATGCTAACGATGTGCAAGCTATGACGAGGCCCTATCAAGGTTATGCTACACGACCAGGACACAAAGATGATTTTGATGAATCCAACCGATCCAAATTCACTTTATAGCATGGACATCGAGCAAGGGAAGGTGGTAGAAGAATGGAAGGTTCATGATGACATCACCGTCGACCACATCCACCCAGACGCGAAATTCGCCCAAATGACGAGAGAGCAGACTTTGGTTGGCGCTTCGCACAACGCACTCTTTCGTATTGATCCCCGTATCTCTGGCAACAAAATGGTGGAAAGTCAATATAAGCAATATGTGGCCAAGAATGCGTTTTCTGGTATCACTGCCACATCATCAGGAAAATTAGCCGTCGCCAGTGAGAAAGGTGATATCAGGCTCTTCGATTCCATCGGCAAGAATGCCAAGACTGCGCTACCCCCACTTGGTGACCCTATCACTGGGGTCGATGTTACTGCCGATGGCCGATGGATTGTCGCCACGACGAAGACCTATTTACTATTAATCGATACGCTCATCGGAGAAGGTCGGTATAAAGGCAGTTTGGGCTTCGACCGTAGTTTCCCTGCCACGGCCAAACCTATTCCGCGCCGACTGCAGCTCCGGAGCGAGCATGTTGCGTACATGAACCATGATGTCAACTTCTCTCCTGCCAGGTGATGCGCACAACCTGCCTATCGATGCCCTGAAATAGCTAATTATTTCTCCCATTTATAGATTTAACCAGGGAGGACAAGACGAGAATGCCATCATTACGTCAACTGGACAGTTCGTCATCGCATGGGACTTCGCTAAAGTCAAGAAAGGCCTACTGGACAAATATGAGATCAAGAAGTAGCTCATGTTCTTCTGCAATTCATGTCGTTTGCTCACCTTGCGTCAATAACAGATACGAAGATAACGTTGTTCAGGATAACTTCAAGTTCGGCGATGATAAACAAATTGTTTGTTGTCTTTCTGTTCTCTTTTAATTGTCATGTTGGCCTGACGCTTCCTCCATCGTAGATCGTGGCATTACAGAACGATGTTCTTGCCCTTAATAAGAACAATCTCAAGAAACCCACTCGAGGTGCCTTGGGAGGCCAGCCCAGGAGTAGGTCGAGCATAGTGAATAGTCCTTACTAATAGGACGTTACTTGACGCCTTGGCGGATGGATGTAATGCAGCATAAACGAAATGTACCATTAATCCTCGAAGGTGTTTTTGTATTAACTGGGCGATTACCCATGATATCATATTCTAGTCTAGTATGAATAAATAATTCTTACGCCTCGTAAATCAACACCCACGATAAAGACACAGGAGGAATCTACGGGACGCCTTATTATACCAGTACCCGCGAAGCAGGAACCCGCCTTCGGTGTTGACGATTGCCTGTCTATCATTAAATAATTCTGTTCCTATTAGAAATCTAACCCAATCAGACATATTGTTGTACTTTATGACGGTATGACGGTTTCATTTATTTCACGTCGGGGCACTTGAGTCTACAGGTTGATCAAGCATATTACAGTTGAAACGTTGACCTTGGATAAGTCCAGCCTTTTTTATACAGTCCATGGTGAACAGGAACTGTATTGAAAGATAGTACTTCCACCTTCCATTATTACATTACAGTTTGCTATCAGGTCGCGAGACAGGAGGAAGACGCTGTATAGGTTGCAGTTTCCGCTTGATTTCTCGAAGGATGGCAGTCTTGGGGTGCCATTCACGAAAGGCTTCCCTTAGTTCCGCAATCTCGCGTGAAAAAAAGTGAGTAACACGCTCGTCTGCAGTTCAGAGAGCGTTAATCGAAGGTTATTATCCATGGATTCCATTGCATTGTCATACCTGCGATCAGATCACGTAATGACCATGGAATCTAAAACCCATGGAATAACGTGAATAACCAGATGTTCTAGACCGAACGCGAAGGAAAACCGAACCTCGTAATCGTTTTGTTCAACGGTAGCATTGAACGACTCTATCGTGAGGTCAGGATGCTCCTCAAGGCCATCATTGGTCA
>Ga0209006_10003858_pt1 | contig 13631 bp, 12 predicted proteins | sample JacPin_JW_Ref_O2_FD_188567 | JGI IMG/M metagenome (GOLD analysis project Ga0209006, IMG submission 188567) | Forest soil microbial communities from Algoma, Ontario, Canada - Jack Pine, Ontario site 1_JW_Ref_O2 (SPAdes) (version 2) | ecosystem: Environmental > Terrestrial > Soil > Boreal... | reverse complement strand
CGCCGAACATCCCGCAAACGCCGCGTAGCACGCGACAACTAATCGCCGCCGATCGTAGCGATCCGCCACGTGCCCCGAAACTAGAAAAAGTAAAATGCCCGGCAGGAATTGCGCGAGCCCGACGAGTCCCAAATCAAGCGGCCGCTTCGTAATCTCATACACCTGCCAGCCCACGGCAACCGACTGCATCTCCGTCGCCAGCACGATGCAAAATCGCGCGATCTGATATAAGCCAAAACTGGGGTATTCGAACGCCACCCGCGCTGCAGGGGTGGTAGTCTGAGTAGCGGCCATTGAAATTACTTTGCCATAGAAGCGCGGAAGTTTTGCCGACAGTTCGACGAAATTCCAAAAAATGCTGAGAAAATTTTCATCTGAGATTCCGAGCGGATATCCTTCGCACGTTGACCGGTCCCTTTCGGGCACTCGGCACATTCAGCGCGTTTCGACAGACTCAAAATGAGCACACGCAAAGCGCCGCCGAAAGTCTTCCCGATGTTCCTCAAATTAGAGGGCCGTCGTTGCCTCGTCGTCGGCGCAGGAACCATCGCCGAAGGAAAAATCGGCGGACTCATCGCGACCGACGCCTCCATCCGCGTCGTGGCGCCCGAAGCCACCGCTCAAGTTCAAGCCTGGGCCGGCGATGGAAAAATCGACTGGGAGCGCCGCAAGTTTCAGCCTTCCGACCTGCAAGACGTATTCCTTGTCGTCGCTTCAACTTCTTCAACGTCGCTGCACGAAGAAATATTCGCTGAAGCAAAAAAACTCGGCGTCCTTTGCAATGTCGTCGACGTTCCGCATCTGTGCGATTTTTTCTATCCCGCGATCGTCCGCCGCGGCTCACTGCAAATCGCGATTTCAACCGCGGGAGAAAGCCCCGCCCTCTCGCAGCGTCTGCGAAAAGAACTCGAGCAGCAATTCGGTCCGGAATACGAAGCGTGGGTCGCGGCCATTGGCGAAGCCCGCGCCGAACTCACAACACGTGATCTAACAGCCGAGGATCGAAAGGAAATCCTGCACGAACTGGCCAGCCGTGAATTTTACGAGAAATTCCGCGACGAGCTTCGCAAGCAGCAAAAGAAGCAAAACGGAGCCGACAGCTAGTCGGTCGTGCCCTTAGACTGAGCCCTCTTGATCTCTTCGCTCAAAATAATCGCTTCCGCCACATCGCGCATCGAAAGCCGCCGCTGCCGGCTCTGCTTCTGCAGCATCAGGTAAGCTTCCTCTTCGCTGATCCGCAAATCGCGCTGCAAAATGCCCTTCCCGCGCTCGATGATTTTCCGTGATTCCAGTTCCGACGAAAGCTGGGAATTCTCTTCTTCCAGGCGAGCCCGCTCCACTTCCGCGCCCACCAGAAACCCAATCGTCGAAATCAGCTGAATCTCGCTCTCGCTATGTGTGTGCGGCCGCTTGTGCTGCAGGTTGATGACGCCCACCAGCTTCTTCCGGCACAAAATCGGCACCGACAAAAACGCCTCGTAATGATCCTCCGGCAATTCGTTGAACGATTGAAACCGCGGATCCTGAAACGCGTGCGAAGCCACGGCCACCGGCTGTCGATGCTCCGCCACCCATCCGGTAATGCCTTGCCCGACCGGCAGCTTCAGCCGGTTTACGACCTCAGGGTGAGGATTCTTCGACGCCCGCAAGACAAGCTGCTTATTCTCAAGCACATAAACGAAACACGAATCGCACTTCACCACCGCCGACACAAACTCGACGATCTTTCCCAACACTTCGTTGAACGGGTCCGCCGCTGCCATCTGGCGCCCGATCTGGTGCAAAAAACCAATCGCGGGGTCTTCGATGCTCAAGAGGAATTCGCTCATCGCCAGACGTTAGACCCGTGTACGTACACGGTCAAATGCAAAGAATCGTTTCGCAAAAACCACAATAACGATGGAAACGGACAAGTTCGGATACTATGGACGCAGTCAGGAGTTTCACTCTCGAGCGCAATGGCACCGTTTCGTCCGTATCGCCGCTATCATCCCGGCACGCAACCCGAATTGCTGCATCCTGCGTATGTTTCATCGCAGAAACGCGCGCCGTCTCAGCCGCTCGTCCATTTACCGCACACAATTTCCGAAGTAACCGGTCCGGTTTTTGGTGACGAACTCGTCGATGTAAAAGCTTCCGATCTCACCAAACAACATTCCGCCGAACCGATCGGCGAACGCATCATCGTTTCCGGTCGCGTGATTGACGAAGACGGCCGCCCGTTGCCGCACACGCTCGTTGAAATCTGGCAAGCGAACTCCGCAGGCCGCTACGCGCATGCGATCGACCAGCACGACGCGCCGCTCGATCCAAATTTCACCGGCTGCGGTCACACCGTCACCGACGCCGAAGGCCGCTATCGCTTCGTCACCATCAAGCCGGGCGCATATCCCTGGCAGAACCACTACAACGCCTGGCGCGCCGCCCACATTCACTTTTCGGTTTTCGGTCCTGCGTTCGCCACGCGCCTGATCAGCCAAATGTATTTTCCCGGTGATCCGCTCATGGTCAACGATCCCATCTTCAATTGCACCGCCGACGAAAGTGCGCGCAATCGTCTGATTTCTCTTTTCGATTTGAAAACGACGATGCCGCTCCACGCGCTCGGCTATCAGTTCGACATCGTGATGAGCGGCCGCGACGCGACTCCATTCGAGCAAGACCACGGAGCGCATCGATGACACCGGACTCGGGGACGCTGCGCGCGACAACGTGGCAAACGGTAGGACCGTTCTTCAAGATCGGTCTGGCGTGGCTCTATCGCGAAGATCTTGCCGACGCGAACGTGTTAGGCGAGCGCATCGAGATCACCGGCCACGTCTTCGACGCCGACGGGAATACAGTCCCCGACGCTGTGTTGGAGTTATGGCAGGCGAATTCTCAAGGCAAGTACGCGCATCCCGAAGACGAACAGAACAAACCGATCGACGCAGGATTCTCGGGGTTCGGGCGCATCGCAACTGACGATCAAGGGCGATTCCGCTTCACCACGATTAAACCGGGGCAAGTTCCCGCGCCGGAAATATCAGGCAAGGCCGGTACAGCGTGGGCGCCACTGCAAGCGCCTCACATCAATGTTTCCGTCTGCACGCGGGGCCTGCTGCGCCGTCTCGTCACGCGCATTTATTTTCCTGATGATGCCGCAAACGCCGCCGACTTCGCGCTTCTGAAAGTCGCTCCGGCGCGCCGCTCAACGCTGATCGCGAAGCGTTCGGCAAACTCGCCGTCAAAATTCGAATGGAATCTCGTGCTCAAAGGCTCCAACGAAACCGTCTTCTTCGATATTTAGTTCTCCTAGTTCTCTCTGTACCGCGGACCAGTTCCTTCACTAGCACATCGCAACAATCCATCTTGCAGTCGCGCACAGTTCTGCTAAAAATGATTTTAACTTTCGGGTCGCCGTGATTCTCAGGGGAATCGGGCGCGCCCAGTAGAGGTGCCGAAATGACTTCCCGCCTTCTGGCGTCGTGTTGTTTGGTGTGTTTGCTCGTGCCGGTCGCGAGCCACGGTCAGTCCAAAAACGCAAAAGCTGGAGGCCCCGGCGACTCGCCCGACGCGACCGTCTCGGTTCGCCAGCTCCAAATTCCCGACAGGGCGAAATTCGCTTTTAAGAAAGGCACGCAGAAACTCGAGGCAAAAGACTACGCCGGCAGCATCGCCGAATTTCAGAAGGCGATCGCGGCTTACGACGACTTCTACGAGGCGTACTACAAAATCGGAATCGCCAATCTGGAAATGCAGGCAAGCGAAGCCGCCGAATCCGCGTTTCGCACATCGATCGCACTCAGTGAATCGAAATATACGCCGCCCCTTTTCGGCATGGGATTGGCCCTTGCGAGCCAAAAACAATTCACCGACGCCGAAACCTACGTTCGTGCCGGACTGCAACTGGAGCCAACCAGCCCTTCGGGGTTACTCGCACTTGGATGGGTTTTGTTTTCGGCGCAACGCGTCGTCGAAGCTGAAAAGGCTGTCCGCGAAGCCGCACTCTACAATCCGAATCTCGCCATGGCGCATCTTCTGCTCGCCCAAATTCACCGCCGCCAGAATAATTCCGCGGCAATGGTGGAAGACTTGGACGCCTACCTGAGAATCGAACCCGACGGCGCCCGCAGCCGGGCCCTACGCACCACGCGAGACGAAGCCCACCAATCTCTCAACCCCGATCCGAACGCCAAGCCCAACGAAATCCGGCCCGCAACCGTCGACCGCTGACGCACATATAGGTTGTTGACTCTCTCTCTTTAGGGGGTCGGGGCTTCAGCCCCGACATAACCTGATGACCGCGAGGAGCGGCTTCAGCCGCTGAAGAAAGCTATTTCAGTCGCTACTGGCTCTACGAACTCTTCCCCTGCCGCAGCTTGTAGGTAATTTGTCCAAACATCCCCAGCCAGAACTTCGCATCTTCGGCCGTGAGATTGTGCCGCCGCATGAACCGCCGCAACTTCTGCCCCGTCGTCACCTCGGAGCGCGAGTCCATCGAACCCGCCAACCGCAAGGCGTCCAGCAGTAGTTCAGCGACGCGATCGATATCTCCCGCTGTCGCCGGATTCGTTTTATCCACGGCAGCCGCACGTTTCGACGATCGCGCCAACTCGTAAAGGCAAATCGCAACCGCCTGCCCAAGATTCATCGATCGATGCTCGTCCCGCGTCGGAATCCGCAGCAACCAGTTGCAGTGACTCAGATCCTCGTTGCTCAGCCCAAATTTCTCCGAACCAAACAGAATCGCAATTTCCGGTTTCTTGTCCGCTTTCGCCGCACTTCGCGAACGCAGATGCTTACAAATCGCGCGCCCGCCTTCCTCAAGGAATTTCAGCGGCTGTCGAATCTCACGCCGCCCCACCGCAGTTGTACCAACAACGAGCGTGCAATCCGCGACCGCTTCTCCGACGGTCGCGAACACTTTGGCATTCGCGAGCAACTCGGCAGCGCCAACCGCTGACCGCGCCTCAAGAAACGACGGCTCAAATGGATTCACGAGATACAGCCGGAAAAAACCAAAGTTACTCATCGCCCGCGCGACCGCCCCGATGTTCAGCGGATTCCGCGTCGCAACGAGCACTACGCGCACACGTTCGAATTCGGATGGAGTAGCCAAGCCGCGCTATTTTATCTCAGCCGCCGCAATCGTGGCGGTGCCCGGACTTTGCGCATTCACGTCCCATCGCCAGTCCTTGCCACTCGGTTGTACAGGCGCAGCACCGCTGCGCCCCAACTTGCCCTTGCCCAAACCGCCGAAGCGCCGTTGGAACAGCCCGCCGCAACCATCAGCAACCAAAGGACTTACACGCTTTTCCGGCGCCTCCTGTGAACCTAACCCCCATAGAATCACACTCTTGTGCAAAATCGCCGCCTAAGCACTTTAGAATCACATTCTTGAGAAAAAACAGGGGAGGGGTGGGTAGCGGCCCGTCAACACAGCCACATCAGCGATCGGGTGGCAGTGAAGTCAGTCCAATGCGAGCAATGTAAGCCGGCACGGTAAGCGCGCTGAACCGCGTCAGGAGATCGACTGTCCAATCGCGCGAGCGTGATCGCGCAACGTGGGCAGGAATCGCGACTGCAATTCCTCGAGCGGGACACGTGCTGCGATCGCGCCGATACCGAGCGCCCCCACGACGTGCCCTTCCTTCGACACGACCGGAACGGCGATCGCACGAATTCCGTTTTCGAGCTCTTCATCGATGATCGAGAAACCCTGCTCGCGCACGCGGCGAATGTCGCGTGCCAGCGCTTCCCTCGACACGATCGTTTTCGCGGTCAATGCCTTGAGCTCGATGCGTTCGAGATGCGCGGGCAACTGATCTTCGTTCAGCGAAGCAAGCAGCACTCGGCCAGCCGCTGTACAGTGCACTGGCAACCGACTTCCAGTCGAAACGTCGAGCGACATCAAACCGCGGCGGATCGCGCCGGCGATGCAGAGAACTTCGTCGCCATCGAGCACGCAGACAGAACTCGATTCACCGAGTTCATCCGTGATTTTTTGCACCGCGGGCAACGACACTGCCGCGAGCGAATTCGACGAAAGATACGAAGTGCCGAGATGCAGGACGCGATGGCGAAGGCGATATTTGCGGCCATCGGCTTCGATGTAGCCGAGCAGCTCCAGCGTGATCAAAAGTCTGCGTACGGCTGCACGCGATAACTCCGTCGCGCGCGAGATATCCGCGATCGACATGCCTTGCGGATGACCGTCAAACGCTTCGATGACGCGCAGGCCGCGCGCGAGCGACAACACAAAGTCGGGATTGCCTTCGTGTACAGCAAGATCGGCGCCCCAGCGCGTGCGGAAGCGCGAAATCGCTCCGACCTCAGCGGAGGCAGCGACTGGCGCAGACTTCGGCGGAATCGAGATTTCCATCGTGACCTGAGTTGACGTAGCTGAACTGGACATGTGCTCATCCGACTCGAAGCTTCGAGATAGCAGCGAGGATAGCGCCGCCGCAGGCGAATCAATGGTGAAAGTTTTGAATCGGACGGATGGAGAAAAGTTGGGCTAGAACAACCGACAATTCAGCCATCACTTGCAACTGGTCGAGGGCTCAGCTCCAGATGCGCCGCGCCGTATCGGCGACCAGCTTCAGCTTGGCCCACTGCTGCTCTTCGGTGAGGAGGTTGCCTTCGGCGGTGGAAGCAAAGCCGCATTGCGGGCTGATCGCCAGATTCTCGAGCGGGACAAATCGCGCGGCGTCTTCGACGCGACGCGCCAGGTTGTCGGCGGACTCGAGCTGCGGCAATTTTGAGCTGATCAAGCCGAGGACGACGGTTTTTCCCTTCGGCACGAAGCGCAACGGGACGAAGGTTCCCGAGCGATCGTCGTCGTATTCGAGCAGGAAGCGATCGACTTCGAGCGTGCCGAACAGTTTTTCTGCGATCGCATCGTAACCGCCTTCGGCGTACCAATGACTGCGATTGTTGCCACGGCACAGATGGATCGCGAGCGTGACGCCTTCGCGGCGCGCTGCGTGAAAGCATGCGTTGTCGGCTTTCACGGCATCGTCGAGCGCGGTGTCTGGATCCGAGCGCATCTCGTTGCGAATCCACTCGCGCCACTTCGGGTCCATGTAGTAGCTGTAACGCGGCGCGTCGATCTGGATGTAACTCACTCCGTCACCGGCCAGCTGCGCAAGATCGGCTTTCATGATTTCGACGATGGCCCAGAGCAATTCGGAACGATCTTTGTAGACGGCATCGGTAATGCCGGATTTGAACGCGATCGCCGGGAATTGCGTGGCGCTCGGCAGCGTCATTTTGATTTTGCCCGGGCAATTCGATTTCAGGAATGGAAGCTCGTGTCCGGTGAGCGGACGCGTCTGTCGGAGCTTCTTTGCCACAATGCCGGTGACGCTGCTCACCGCTGGAGTTTTGGCCTTCGCGTCGCCGGCTTTCCAGCTTCGCGCGACAGCGTCACCGAGGTCGAAGCCGTCGACCGCGTCGGTGAAATCGCTCATGAAGTTGCGCCGGCGCAATTCACCATCGGTGAAAATATCGAAGCCGAGTTCCTGTTGACGCGCAAGCACGCGGCGAATGTGCGCATCTTCCAGTTCGCGCAGGCGTTCCGCGGCGCCGGCGCCTTGTGCTTGCCGCGCGGCGAGCAGATCGGCAGGGCGCAGGAGACTGCCGACGTGATCGGCGCGAAATGGTAAGGACATGTTCCCCGCTATCGACGAGCTAGATTTGGTTTGCTTCGCTCTTCCGCTTTGGTGGAATCAGGAACACGAGGCGAAGCGCGGCGCGCACCAACGATGGATGCGCGATCAACGCACCGAGCAACGATCCCGTCGTATTTGAGATGACGTCGGTCAGGCTCGAGTCGCGCCGCGGAATATAATATTGCAAAAACTCGACGCTGAAGCTGAGCAAGCCGCCGACAAACGTGGCCATCAGAATCGCCTGCCCCCTAGGCCGCGATAACGCAAACAAGCCGCAGAGCACGAATCCAAACGGCATGAAGCCGAGGATATTTTCGATGACGTCGCGGCGCCAGCTAGGGTCCCACTGGAATTCATCGATTGGTGAGGCGAGCAATGGCTTGCTCGGGACGGAAAAATTCGCGGGGATCGTTAGCGGCGGCGCGGAATCAACTGCATTGCGGATGATCTTGCCGTTGCGTTCGCTAAAGTCGTAGCGAGCAAGAACGTGGCTCGCATCTTCGCTCGCATCTTCGGCATTTGCGGGCAGCGAAGCAGATCCGTTCGTCCACCGCGCATAGTGAGTTGCAGCCTGCTCGGGAGAAATTTCCTGGTTGTAGATTACCAGACCGCGGATCTCGCCGTGCCACACCTCGAAGTTCGACGGTGAGGTTCCGAGAACGACGTTTCGATATAAGTCCGCGAGATGAATCCGAAAATGCGGATTGCTCGAAGCGAGTTTGCCATCGGCGTAAACCGTTGTCCCTTGATCGCCAGAGCTGATCGTAACAAACACGAGCCGCTTCACACGCAAGACGCCGTCAACCTCAAAATCGACGAGCTTTGGTCCTCGCACGCTCTGCGGCTTCGATTTGTAAATCAGAAGGGATTCGCGCCACTGGCGAAGAAAAACGGCGTCGAGATTTTCTTCGGATGAGAACGTGAGGAAATTGCCGGAGTCGTCTCTAGTCACCGGAAACAGGCACATCTCGATCGCGCATGCATCGCGGGCGCTTGACGACGGCGCAGGTTTTAGCGCTCCTTCGGTCCAGACGATTCCGGTGCCACCGAAGCGAATACCGTTGGCGTCGGGGAGCCAGGAGACATCGTTGTGCGGATGCGGATTGAAGGGCCACAGTGTGGCGTACATCAACAAAAGCGCGGCAATGACGCAGAGGACGATGAGAGGGTTTCGTTCGGGAGGCACTGCGGGAGCGGTAGGCACTAGATTCCGAGGCGCGATCGATTTCGCTTCACACTTAGTAGTGTAACTGCGAACTGAGCGCGCCTCGGCCTTGATTCTAGCTGCGGTTGCAAAGACTGTCGCGAATCCGGATTAGTTAGAGTTTCTCGAAGAAATGGGCAACTTTCTTGCCGGCGGTCTCGGTGTAGTAGACGGTGACTTTGGCGCCTTTTTCGGTGCCTTTGCCGATATCTTCGGCTGAGACCGCGGTGTCGTGTCCAGCCACGCGGAAGGTGTGTTCGGTGCCGTCGGCGGTCTTGACGACGACGGTCTTGCCGCCTTCGCCGACTTTTTCCACGGTGCCGTCAACGGTCTTTACGCCGTCTTTGCCGACGCGATCGATCTCGACGCCGGTTTTCTCGGTGCCCTTTTCGGTGTAGTGCACGACGACTTCGGAACCTTCCTTGACGCCCTTGAAGGAATCCTTCGCGCCGGTGGCGGTTGCGTCCGCGCCGTGAACGACGGTTTTATCAGCGTAGTGAATGGTGTGCTCTGTGCCGTCTTTCGTCTTCAGAACTATCGTCTTGGAGCCGGAATCGACTTTGGTTACGGTGCCGTGAACCGCGGAAACGACATCGTCGGCTGCCCTCACCGGCAGCGCGAAAATCGCCATGGCGGCGAGGCACAGAACTCCGAGTAAGTACTTGGACATGTAAATCTCCTCAGCAATCTTTCAAATATGGTCCGACCAAACAGGGGTGGAATTTTAACGTACGCGGAGTGTGATGTACACACGTGCGGCGGGGTTGGACGGTTAGGCGACACGCCACAGGTTGGGAGAGTACCTGCGGCCTGCCGAGGACGGCTTCGGTTATGCGCTAAGTCTGCGGACCAGGGCGACCAAGTGAACGGCAAGGTTGGGCCAACACAGGAAGGCAACGCCTAGAAATCCAGTGCAGAGGCGAAAGACGGGGGAATCGATCGCTGTCGGAAATGCAAACGGAAACGTTATCAAAGCCAGAGCGAGAACCCACCTTAGCACCTTGGCCGTCGCATCGATCGGAAGGTCCAATTCACCGCGTTTGCGAATCGCCCAACATGCCAGCCACACGTTCAATATGGCGGTGAGTGTGCCGACTCGGGTCGGGATCAGTAGTTGTTCTTTTGCTTATCTGGTGAGTGCAACTTCTACGCTCCTCGCTCGACGAAGTCCATCGCTTTGGTGGCGAGGCGGTCGAAGGCGGAGACGCAGAGTTCGAGGTGGTCTTCTTTTGTGTCTTCGACTTTGTTGTGGCTGATGCCGCCGAGGGATTGGACGAACATCATTACCGTGGGGATTCCGGCGCGTGAGACTTCGGCGGCGTCGTGGAGGGGGCCGGATGGCATACGGTGGGCTTTGCTCGCTCCGCTGACTTCGCAAATCGCGGAGTCGCATAGCTCGAGCAGGCGTGGATGGAAGGCGATGGGCTCGATGCTCCATATGCGCGACCATTCGACGGTGCATTTTTCTTCGCGGGCGAAACGCTCGCTGGCTTCGCGGGCTTCGCGATACATCTGGGCGAGGACGGCGGGATCGAGATCGCGTTGATCGAGCGCGGTTTCGCAGCGGCCGACAACGGCCGTGACGATGCCGGGGAAAGTTTTTACGCTGCCCATGGTGCAGACCGAGTCGGAATGCTTTCCCGCGATCGTGCGGATTTCGAGGGCGAGCTTTGCGGCGGCGGCGAGCGCGTCGCGGCGGGCGTTCATTGGAGTCGAGCCGGAGTGGGCTTCCTGGCCGTGGAAGGTGATGGCATGGCGCTCGACGCCTTTTGTGCCGAGGACCGTCGCGAGCGGGATGTTCATTTTTTCGAGTACGGGGCCCTGTTCGATGTGAAGTTCGATGTAGGCGGCGGCGTTTTTCTGTCCTTGTGTGGCTTCGCTGAAGCGATCCATCTCGACGCCGCAATGGCGGAGTGCGTCTTCCATTTTTACGCCGTCGCGATCAGTGCGAACACGGTCGGCTTCGACGCTCGCGGTTCCGGCGAATGCGGAGGAGCCGAGGAGGCTGCGGCCGAAACGTGCGCCTTCCTCGTCGGCCCAGTCGACGAGTTTCACGGTCACCGGCGGTTTGCCGTTGTACTGCGCCGCGATGCGCCTCAAGATTTCGAGGCCGGCGAGAACGTTGAGCGAGCCATCGAGCCATCCGCCATTCGGAACCGAATCGAGGTGTCCGCCGATGAGAAGAGATTTTTCGGAGGCGCCGGGAAGCGTCGCCCAATTGTTCCCTGCACTGTCGTAGTGGTGTGCGACCGGGAGATCGCGAAGCTTGCTCGCGAACCATTCGCGGGCTTTGAGCCACATGTCGGTCCAGGCGACGCGCTGCGCGCCGTTGGCGTCACCGGTAAGGGAACGTAGTTCCTTCAACTCAGTGACTGTACGTTTGGGATCGAGTGCCATCGTTCAGGTCATCACGCAGCGCTGGAACTTAGTTCGGCTTCGGCGCGGCGGCTGCCGGAGCTTGAGGTTTCGGTTTCGGAGCCGATGCGTCCTTCGCAGTTGCCGAGGTCGTCTTCGTGAGAGCGGCTGGCGGCGCCAGAGCTGAATCTCCAAACCATTCTGCGCGCTGCAATTCGATCGGGACGTTGCCGTTGCTCCAGACGAAATCGTGGAACGCCTTTAGATCGAACTTGTCACCGGCTTTGACGCGCGCGTCGGCCAGGAACTTCATGATTTGAAGCTTTCCTGTCTGATACGAAATCGCCTGGCCGGGCTGCGTTGCGAACATCTCGGCTTCAGCCTGCGCAGTTTTTGGATTCATCGGCACGGATTTAGCGAGATAGGCCGCGGCTTGCTCGTTGTTCATCTGGCCGAGCGCCAGTTTTACATCGACCTCGACACGGAGAGCGCGCAAACGCATGAAGTTGTAGATGATTTCGCGCGAATGAGGCGAATCGTCGAAGATGCCGGCGAGCAGCATCATTTCTTCGGAATAGAAGCCGAGGCCTTCGATCGAGCCGGAATCATAGTAGTGGCGGCGGATGGGATCGGGATTTTTCCACGACAGCCAGAGCTGCATATAGTGGCCCGGCACGCCTTCGTGAATGATCAGGGGGCGCGGGTCGCGTTGCGTCGCGCCTTCAAAATACCCCGGGTTCAGCGTGGGCTTCGCGGTCCAGCGCACAGAGTCTTGCGACAGGCGCGATGGTCCGGTGAAGTCATCGAGCTCGCCGAAATTTTCGAGGCCCTGCAAGTAGGTCGGAATCGGTTTCGCGGTGTAATGCGGCATGTCGAGAGGGACGGTGAGCAAGCCTTGCCGGGTGAGAAAGTGGCGCACCGCATGTTCGAGGTTGTTGGTGGCTTGCAGTTGGTCGTCGAGGCTTGCGAACGGCTTCATCGCAGGAGTTTCGATGCCTCGCTGATGTTCAATCTCCTCGGCGGAGACGGCGCGGGCCCATTCCTGCTGAGACATTTCGAGCAGCTGATCGGGCGTGTAGGGATAGAGCGCGACATTCTTCAGGAAAAATGTGTACGCGTCGCGGCCCACAGGAGAGCACGGCGGCATCGTAGCGACGCGTTGCTTGAGCCAGTCGCGATAATTCTCGAGCGATGCCGCGGCGCGCTCGACGCCGGGCGAGAGTTCCTGCAAATTGTCGCCCTTGAGCTGCGGCGTGACTTCGTGGGCCATCTCCCAGAGTTGCGTGCGGATGTCCGTGAGCGATTCGATGGCGAGCTTGGCGAACGGCGCGCACGGCTTTTGCAGATTTGCTTTGGCGTCGTCGATGATCTGCGGCACATTTTGCACGCGCGCGATCAGGTCGCCGCTGCGCGTTTTGTCGAACGGAGGTATGGGAAGGATCGCTTCGACGATCGGAGCCATTGATTGGTCGACGTAAAACGTGGCATCGGTTTGATAACGCTTGTTGTAGTCGAGTTCCCAGCGGACGCGGGCGATGGCCGAACCGATGAGGCGATAGTCGACCTGCTGCGGGACTTGCCACTTGCTCGCGTCGATTTTTTTGTAGCGCGATTCGAATGCAGCCAGGTCGGCGCGCTGCTTTGTGATGGCGGCTGCGGACCAAGAACGCTTCAGCCCGGCGGGGCGCTCCATTCGCGGGACATCGTCGGCGTTGAAGGGAGCGGTTTCGGCGCGCCACGCCCAGAAGTCTGTTGCGAGTTTTTCGAGGGAGTCTTGCACACGAAGCGCCGGCGCGAGACATTGCGCGATCAGCCCCACCGCTAGAACCGCTCGCCAAATGGATTTCCGGAGCAAGCATCCCTCCCCGCGCGCGTCAAAGAATGCGCGAGTTTGAGGGACAAACTAGTCGTTGTCAACGCGCGAACAGGAGTGAATCAGGCCGTTTATCGGCCCACCATCCGACATAAGCTGCGATATGATCCACACGAGGCGCGTGGCGTCAGAGCGACGCGCCTCATCGCGAAACTTCCCGAATGGAAAGAGGCCGATGCTCGACCTTCGAACCGGTACCGCGTTGATGCTTTCGCTGCTCTCTGCTGCGGCGCTCTTTACCGTTCACGCGCAAACCAAAGTCACGCCAAGCAACACAAACGCAAAGACGCTTGCCGAACGGCTAGGGTATCCGCGCGATGCGAAGCTGATCATCGTTCACGCGGACGACGTGGGCGTGACGCATTCAGTGAATGCGGCGACGGTGACGGCGCTGAACACGGGTTTGGTGAATTCGGCGAGCATCATGGTGCCCTGCCCGTGGTTTCCTGAAATTGCGGATTACGCGAAGGCGCATCAGGACGCCGATTTCGGGCTGCATCTGACGCTTACTGCGGAGCGCGTGTATTACCGCTGGGGACCGGTT
>Ga0209006_10003857_pt1 | contig 13632 bp, 18 predicted proteins | sample JacPin_JW_Ref_O2_FD_188567 | JGI IMG/M metagenome (GOLD analysis project Ga0209006, IMG submission 188567) | Forest soil microbial communities from Algoma, Ontario, Canada - Jack Pine, Ontario site 1_JW_Ref_O2 (SPAdes) (version 2) | ecosystem: Environmental > Terrestrial > Soil > Boreal... | reverse complement strand
TTCCATAGCTTGCAGGCCCCAAAAGACGAACCCCCTGCACTTTCATTAGCCAACAACATGTGGATAGGGAGGGTTCCCTGGCAACTGAAAACACTCACAATACCTGAACAACTGCTCATCGCCTTACTCTATCCTCGTGCCTCTGTATTCAAACTTTTCCCAAAGAGCCTCAAGTACCCAGTCGATGCATCTACATTGCAGCATGGTTTGCAAGGCAATGTCAGCACCTACGATATGGACATTCAGAGCGTAGCATCAATGCTGGAAGGAAACCTGATGCCTCAACACCCTACCTTTCTCACTTCAGTCATATCTGTAATGTTTATCGGACATGGCAGCCTTCCAAAACAGTGGTTGCAAAGTACATTTCGTGTCCGCAGACACTTCGTATTCGAGGCATTGCATTGGTTGCATACAAACAACCTGAAGTATTATAGCAACATTGAAATTCATCCTGAATGACTTGCACTACTTCCCGAGGATTATATTCCAGTTGAGGTGCTAGGGCTTATTCGCCAGTCAACAGATGTGGGGTTGATTGACCAAGAGAGTGCTGGGTATGTGCCTACAGAGCAGGTTGATAGCAGTAAATATATTTTACGTACACACCTTGCTTTTGCTTACCAATCATAAATAGCTGGCCCAGAGGAGCAATCAAACACTGGCACTGGAATCGATTCAAACACCAACAGAATAGATTGTATGTACTCACAAGTTACATGCGGTCACAGCTTCAGCTCAACAGTTCTAGGTGATAGACCAGATGTCATACCACTGCAAGTTTCCGGCATGATTGACACAGATCTGGCAAAATTGACAACAAATGAGATGATGATGTGGGGACTCGCTAACTTGTGGAAAGAAGGAAAAGAGGGAGGGTATGCCATAAAGCATGGAGCAAGGCTTGTCAATGATTTTCCTCCATGCAATAATGTCGATTCTGAGGACAATGAAACCAATACTCCAAACTTTTTTGAAAAGGCCTTCCCCTGCCTGTTTCCATGGGGTTGTGGTGGGATTGAGGCCAATTGACAAGTCAAAGTCAATATGCAAGAACACATCAAATGGGCTCTGCAATACCATGACCAGCGCTTCCGCACGCATGAAACATTTCCCTTTGTTGCCTTCCAGTATCACTCAGTGTCGTGAGGTGTTAGGCTCCGCTCATGTCCAGATGAGGAGGAGTGACTTCAAAAAGGATGCTCATCCCATGGCTACCATCACGGCTGAGAGCCTTGAGCAGGCTCATCGTGAAGAGGAGAAAGGCTTGCCGATTTCTGATGCTGGTGTGCATCTTTTGAAAAGTCACGTTCACACTACTGCAGGCTGAGTAATGGGTTCCGATCAGTCTCATTATCAATTACGAAGTCAAATATGGTCAACAACAGTCTATCAGAGCCCACCTTCACTGTGGATCACCATCAACCCAAGCAACCTCCATGATCCCATCACACAAATATTTGCAGGAGAGAAGATTGACCTTGATGACTTTCTTGCAATGGCAGGACCAGACAAAACCAAATGTGCACAAAATATTGCAGCAGATCCTTATGCTGCCACCAAATTCTTCCACTTCATGATCAAAGTCATTTTCGAAACACTGCTCCAGATCAAAGTAACTGATTTTCATGTCACAAGTCAAATGGGCATACTTGGGGTTATTTCTGCCTATTTTGGTACTGTCGAGTCACAAGGCTGGGGAACATTACACCTGCATCTCCTTCTCTGGCTCAAAAATGTACCATCTTATGACGAGATACTAGTTCTGATCTCGTATTGTGGCCTATATACGTGAAAATATATGTGCATACCTTCCATGCTTGGAGTAATCAACTACTGTCAAGAGCATCCCCTGGCAGACTGACATTGCCTACAACTGACCCCCCAACCCAACTAGTCCAAATTACAATGCAGAACTCCAAAACTTCGAACTTCAGTTGGCAAGAACCAAGCAGGTCCATACCTGTAAAGAGCAACGATGTTTAGTACCGGATAGTCAAGGACAGTACAAATGCAAATGACAAGCTCCATTCCAGTGTGCAGATGAAGATTTTGTCACTGAAACAGGAAAATGGGGTCCAAAATGTCTATATGGGTATATGAATGGCTGGATACCAGCAATTCTTGTGAATGCTCAAAGCAATAATGATAGTAAGCTACTCACCAGTGGCAGCAATACAAAAAACATCACCTATTACATCACAAGCTATGCCACCAAAAAGCAGGGGAAGAACTTCAATCTATCAGCAGTGCTTGCCCAAGGCTACGCCTATCATCTGGAACATCCCAAACCTGAGTACCTCAACAGCATCTGGGATGAGCAGCGACTGCTTCTATTCCAACTTGTCCATGCCATTAATCATGAACAAGAACTAGCGGCAGTATTAGTGATATCGTATATCATAGGCTGGGGTGACACTTACAAGTCCCACACTTACACGACGATATATTGGGCCTCATTTGTTCATATGCTGCTCAAACTATTTCCTGGATTATTGCAGTCAGTATGTGATGACAGATAACTTGAGACCAAGCTTATCAATTTTGCAGATCTTCGGCCAATGGCAGTGTCAAGGAGAATGAAATTGAGAGTGAAGTGGTTGTGGAACAGCCAAGTGGAAGAACGGAGGAAACAGAGGTATCTGTAAACCAGTCAGTGGACTATTTGTATACTTACATAAATTTCATAGGCAACAAATGACCTAGTCACACTGGATATCAATTCTGAGGGACATATGTTCCCAAAGTGCCAAGTGACTGATTATCAATGTCATGGAGAACCACTCAGTCAATACAATATGGTTGATTTCTTTGTTGACACTTACAAGATGGACTGTTCACGAGACAAGGGCAAAAACAATGAAACCAAGGCAAAACCGGGACGACCTCGAAATGATTGCATTCAGTACCTCGATGAACATCCAAAGTCAAAACAAAAAATCAGGGTCATACAGTCAACTGGCCACAAAATCTCCCCAACTTTGTCGGTTGCTATTTTCCATGTCGGGATGATCCTGAGATTTATGAATTTTACTGTGCCTGCATGCTCATGCTACTCAAGCCCTGGTGTGATTTACAAAAAGACTTGAAGCCACAAGGACAGTTGTGGTCAACAGCCTTCAGCAGTTTCATCACACAGTCACCAGACAGAATATGGTTTATTCTATCAAATATCCACTACTTCTATAAATGCAAATCAGCTGCTACCAAGCAAAGAAATGGTGAAATCGAACCTATTGGACATGATGCAGAGATGGAATATACCATGGATGATCGTCACGAAGGTCACGAAGGCCATGAAGGCCCTGAACTCAGCGAGGAGGGACTCAACAAAATACTCATGGAACAGATGCCATGGAGAGAAAAACTGCATGGAGCCTTAGCCATCGAAGCAGCAAAACAAGCAAAAGTCTTCCCTAACAATGTTACTCAATGGGTTCCTTCAAATTTTGAATCTGTTGGCAGTGCCATGGGAGAGGATATCCGTAGACTGGTTTCCTGGAGAGAGCAGATGAAGCATGATATTTTATCATAGAATGAAGCAGTCGACCCACCACAGCATGTCCAGGATTCGACAGGAGCCCACGTAAATGCCCTGGATGTCACAACCAGTACAAAAGCCAATGTGTCAATAACCAACAACTTTGCATCAGAGGCATCCCTACCTGCCATCAACCCTTCAGAGCTGAAAGAAGATCAGTTTCGAGCATACAATATTATACTTTGGCACCTGGAGCAGACACTTGCCAACAAACGACCACCACCTTTACAAATGATCATCTATGGTGAAGGTGGAACTGGGAAATCCAAAGTGATACAAACAGTAACTGAGGCATTCGTCCAGAAAGGAGTCAAGTACATGCTTCTCAAGTCAGCATACACAGGCATTGCAGCATCACTAATCAATGGAAAGACTACCTATGTAATTGGCCATATAAGCCTCAATGCAGCAGGGAAGATCAGCAACAAGGCGAAAGCTAAATTGCAACAATTTTGGAAGCACTACACCTATCTCATCATTGACGAATACTCCATGATAGGAAAGGCCTTCCTAGCACTGCTGTCACAGAGTGTAGACATAGGACAGGGTGGGACGGAAATCAACAGTCATCACCATTCATTCAGCAGGGTCAACGTTGTACTCTGTGGAGACCTACACCAATTTCCTCCTGTCGCAACAAAGCCAACCGAAGCACTATATCACCCAATCAACCCAATTAGCAACAACACTGAAAGCCTGCTGGGACAAAAGATCTATGAAGAATTTACAATGGTCATCATTCTGAAACAGCAGATGCGTGTAACAGACAAACTTTGGAGAGATTTCCTGGTGCATCTGAGACACGGTTGCATGCAAGATAAGCATATCAACATGCTAAAAGCCATGGTCATCAGCAAACCAAACCAACAATCAACTGATTTCACCTCAGAGGATTGGGCAAATATGTCACTGGTCACCCCTTGACATGCTGTGCGTGATGAATGGAATAAGATGGCCACACACAAGCACTGCCAGGAGACAGGTCGACAGCTATTTGTTTGCAAAGCCATGGACACCATCAGAGGACGACCATTGAATTTGGCCAAACGATATGCTCTTGCATCACAGAGAAAGAAAAATCGACAAAAACACAAGACTTGCCTTCAACAGTGGAGCTCGCTGTCGGAATGAGAGTCATGGTAATGAGGAACATCGAAATGGATCTTGACATAACAAATGGGGCCCACAGCGAGATCACCGAAATAGTCCTGCATCCAGATGAACCTCTGATTGGAAATCAGGCAGTGGTGGAACTGAAGTATCTGCCATTATACATATTGGTGAAACTTACTTGGACTTGGGCATCGCCATTAGAGGGTTTAGCGGAATCGGTCATCCCTCTCGAACCTACAGCTATAACAAAGCAAATACAAGTCAAGACTACTGGAGGAAAAACCATGATGCAAACCGTCCAACAGAAACAGTTTCCAATGACAGCCACCTACACATTCACCGACTACCAATCACAAGGCCAAATGTTACTATGTATTCTTGTGGACATTGCTACACCACCAAGCAGCACATTGTCACTTTTCAACTTGTACATTGCTCTTTCAAGAGGTTCAGGCTGATCAACCATTCGCATCCTATGTGATTTCAATGAAAACTTGCTTCAGAAGTCGCATGATGCAGCCTTGATGGCAGAGGATGATCGATTGGAGGAACTGAACCAAAGGACAAAGGAGTGGGCTGTGAAAATGGGAAGAGGCATGCAGTGGCAGCATTAGTGACTAAATAATACTGATTTGCTAACTCACCTTGTAGTAGATACTATCAGATTGCAGATAAACCACATATGCAATGTATCAATGTGGTGAGCATACTGAGTGAGGGGAAATGGGAAAGGGTACATCACAAGTTCAAGAGGCCGTCCAGGACAGCCAACCCAAGAGTGGAACCCGGATCCTGTCCAAGACAGAAGTTTCGTTGGGACACCAAGATGTAGTACCCGCCCTTGGCCACAGCATTGGCGAAAAACCAAATGCAAAGCACACCCTCCCCAGAAAGTGGTTTCAATACTACACCATTCCCTTCTACAGATGGCAAGCAACAGAACCCTGGTTCAGGTACCTTTTTGTTGCTTTCCCTTCAAATAATAATGGCAATTTCACCAACATTTTACCAAGGCTCACAGATAACTGCTACATCTGACTTGACAAGTTCAGATAAACTTTCAGCACTTCTGCCTTCTTCTCCTCTTATACAATGAACCACTTGTCACAGCTTTGAGGTCAGTGTCTCTTGACCCAATTCTCATTCTTCTGGCCTTGATTTATTATGGACATGACAGAATTTTATACATGGCAATGCTACTTTTCCACACGCCAACAGATCTGATAGCATGTTCGGAACAGAAACTCCAAGAGGGTGACTTTCAGGAGAAAGTGACAGGATGTCACTTCCTACAATGCAAAGTGCTCGGTATGGTATGTACACAACTATTTTAGATAATGTAAACTAAAACATCCTTCCTGCTCCCAGCATTTTTGCACATCCACCGTGGTAGTGATCCTGCTGCTCATTCACCTGTTTTCCATGAAGAAAAAGACAGTGTAGACTCTCTTTCTACCCCTTCTCATTCCCCATCTCGTGTCCCTTCACCCATGCGCCTATTCCAGCAATGGTCTGCTGGTCTTTACCATGGCCATTTTCGTGAAGATCCCTTTATCCCCATAGATCCCTTCAAACTTCATTTTCACGTACCCTGTATTGCCAAAACCCACCACCATAATCAAGACCAAGACCAAATTTCTGCGTGTTGTGAATCCATGGCAATTTGCCTTCCCCTTCCCATCTCTGTCTGCCCTTCCTCTCTGCAACCCTTCCTCTCTGCAAACCCTTGCTTGCTACATGTGAACATTTCTTGACTGATGCTCTCCTGTGCCAAGTGTACCTACATGCCCTCCTCCACCTCCCATCCCTCTACTTTTCATACATGGCATGCATATTCGAAGATGCGGAAGTCAGCCAGCCCATCGGGGATTCGTGAAGTCGCTGGCATAACCCGGCGGAGTTGATAAGAGGCTGTGCGTTTGCCGAGCGGCGAGCATGTATGATATGCAATGACAATGGATTGAAAGTCGGTCGTCAGTTAGCCAATAGATGATCAGAGGTAGAAGTCTGAGTGTGGAATGTTCAAGATGGATCTGTCCCACAAAATCCTTGTGATCGAGAGCTCAACCCTTATATCAAATAAAGGTCTGGGCACAGTCTGTTCAGCCCCAATCCATCCAACGAAATCCCTATGCTCGAATGGCCATGGCCGGTACGAGTCAGCAAGCTTGTCCCCACCGGTAGCATCTCTGGAATATTTGCGACTGACAGTTATATCAAGATATTTACTTGTCTGTCCTAATTGTGTATGCAATTGTCAATATGTATGTACATACCCCGCTGTAAATACGGTCAAAATGGGTGCTACTGAGAGCCATACATCTCATCCATGGCCATAAGATGGTCGTCATCACTCTGGGGGTCTTCGTCTTCTTCGTCTTCGCTGCAGAACATCTCCACATCTTCCCAGTCGTCATCCTTCTGATTCTCGGGCTCCAGCTCTTCTTCATCCTCGTTGGGGTTGATTCCTTTGCTGACTCCAGGAGCGATCCACTGGCTTGAGGCCTGGGTTTCGTGATAGCTCTCGTGATCTAGTGGACGGTCAAAGACATTGAAGTCAAGAAAGTTCTCTGCCATTGTGGCAGCCCAGTCGTGACTGTATAAATGCCCGATTGCAAGTCCCCAATGATACCTCATGAGCATGTCACGATCGACAAATCTGAGAATATAGACTCCTTATCAGCGGCCTAGGAACGTAAGACAAAAATAATCATACCGGTTGACATAGTAATAACGCCAGTCGTGGGAGTCGCTAGCACAATGAGAGATCCCTATTCTGTCAAGGTGGACCCTTCCACTCGCAAAGGCTGGGACGAGGTGACAACCCCGCAAGACGTCGCGAGGATCGATAAACCCGAAGGCATCATCACTCGCAACAGGGGGGAAGTGAAGTGAATCAAGACGGCAATCCCTCCAAGCCAAGGACCTATTTCCAGCGTATTCGAACCACCTAACCCATAAAAATTTGATTTTTCTCGCTCCATGGTCAAGCGCACCCGGGCCTGTGTAGATAACGTTAACGTGGTAGATCCCAAGAACCCGGGCGTACAAAAATCGATGGCCCGTGCCATTCGTAATGGTGTCTTCTTTAGCAAGGAGCACGACGTCATGGTGAGACGTGTTGGGATTAATGACATCTTGAGATCGCCGGATATCGTATGTAGTGTAGTTGAATCTTGCCAGATGATGGCGATACATTTGATCACTTTTGAAAAATATCCGGTTGCATTCATCTTGCTCGTGTTCAATGTCAGCGGGTGACGATAAACCTGCGACCTCGAGGTTTGAGGAACAAAGGCCATCATTTGCCGCCATGAGAGCTTCTTGCTGAAGCATTGCCTTGATGCGTGGCAATAGATGACTCTTGAGCTTGGCGACGAAATCCTAAGATTGAGTGAGCATTTGACGTTCGCAAATGTATATCCTTACCTTGACTGCAGGATCTCCAGCATGCTTCTGCAAAAATGTAGGGATACTTTCGGGATCATTTTGCGTTTCTCCAATGATGTGATGGGCGTGTGGAGCGCGTGGAATGGACTCATTTTTTGACGTCCCGAGTTGGTACCGGAGATGTCGAATGCGAGTTTGACGTCGCTCAATTTGGGTCAGTTGACGGACAAAATGCTTACGATTAGTACGTGTATACCTTGATTTAGGTGAACGATGTTCCAATTCACCCTTTGAGCAGCAATCAGCTAACTGGAAGCCAGCCCATGCAGATAGCAACATACCAGCTCAGTAGTATACGAATCCGTTGTCCCATATTTTCTGATTGTTGCAATGTAGTCGCCAAGCGAATGGAGTTTGTATGTATTGAGGTTCATGGTTTTGTAACGCCGGGCATCACCTTTTGGCTGCAAAGGAGCTGTAGCATGCTCGTTTCCAGCAGGGGTAGTCTGTTGTTGTGTATCTCCAGGGACAACACCCTCGGAGGGAATGACAATCGTGCCTTGAATGCTGGGATTGACTTTCGCCGTGGTGGACCCTGGTGTACAGGCCGCGGCAACCTGGTTTCCGGCAGGAGTAACGAACGTCTGTGGACGCCCGACTCCCTCCGTGACAGCCTCCGAGGGAATGGCTGTTTGAAGATCCGGATTCCTGGGCGAACACTTTGCAGCGACAGCCTTAGCCTCGCGTCGGATACGGGCGTTGTATTCCCGCTTGAGCTCCTTAGTTCGGAATGCGGGACATGTTTTGTCACGAAATTCACGCAGCTTGTTCCCGAGAGATTTAGTTACGGAGTCTAATACATTGAGCGTGAAGTCATTATGGGAGCGTAATTTTGCTAACGCGTGCCAATGTGCTGCAGTAAAGAGAAGCCGAAGTATTCGTCCGTTGTGCGGTTCAGGGAGAAGCCCATCGAATACTGGAATTGAACACTGATAAGAATGATGAGTGGTCAGTTCTATTATACAACTGAAAGGCGATCACCTGTAAGAGATTCTTGAAATCGTGAGCTGCTAAGTTTTTCAACTCAGAGATATTCAAACGAAATCTTCGAATAGTGTCCCTCCCAAAGGAAGGCACCTGGCGATAGCTGCCATTTCAGATTAGCATCGTTAGCAATATTGTAGAAGCAGACAACTTACCGGCGATCAACTTCAGAGAGAAGGTTGGCGCCGCCTTGTACTTCAAGAATGCGAAGTAGATGGATGAACAAGGCTTTCCAGTTGCCAAGTTCATACTCGTGCATCAAATCTGGGAGAAACATGGAATAAAAATTGAAGCCGAGAGGATACAGTGCGTCTGAAAATGCATTCTTACACCGAGTCAGAAGTGTAAGCACATAAATATATATATATATATATGTACCTTATTTGGAACCAGCGATGCCTCCTTCAACAAATTCTCAACTGCCGCACAGTTGACCGCATAATGTTTCTCGTGGATAATCCGCCTTGCGGTGGTCACTAAGCCCCTCCGACGGGCATCATCAACGCGTGCGGAATTCACTCGAAGCGTCATATCCTTGGCCATTCCGAGATTGTGAACACTCGTTAGGGTGACCAGACAACGCGGGCAGGGACAATGGCCCAGATTCCGAATGCTGGAAAGGATAACTCTGGTCAAGAGATTGTAAGCACACACACCAAACCATTTGGTAGCCACTTACTTCTCCTTGTAATCTGCAGAGTAGGTAAAGAAGCGGGGGTAAAACCGCCGCTTGATACCATCGCAGCATGTAATGACAATCCCATGCTTCCACGCCTCGATAAATTCATCGTCCAATAGAACCTCCCATTGTGCATGCATGAATTCCCGAGCACAGTACGTCATAAAGGGTCCACTAGGCGCTTGACCACCTGCGGTCTGCTGGGCAGCAAAATCTTTGAAGTCTGGAGGTAGCTGTCATATGTAGAGATTAGCGCGTGCTTAAATAAATAAATCAGGGAAGCTAGAAGAACCAACCTGCTGAAAATATGCAATGTGATGGCAAGCATTGAAAGAAGGCTTGCATCTGCGGTTCTTCGATTCGTTTCCAAAAAACAAATAAAGCGGCCAGAGTTTAGCTTCTCCAAAAGACGTGAGGTGTGTAGCGTCGGACCAGAACATCAGCCCAGCCACGACGCGCGGAAGGTTACACCCAGGCTCGGTTGGAGATTCTTGCAAGTTGCGGTGAGCATCGATAAATGCGGGTGAGGTATATAGTTCTCCGTATACTCTTGATGAGTGCGGACTTCCTTGAGGCTGCCAGTGCAACTCGTAAGGCTCATAATGGAAGTGTGGAGCGTCGGTAGGATTAGTGATCTTCTCGCGAATAACTGATATGAGGTTGCGATGGTAAAATTGGGGAACGGTGAAATTTCGAGGACCTGCGGAAGGATTGGATGCTACCCCTCGGGAGGATTGGTAGGGGACACTGATTGTTATGGGGGTACTATCCCATCCGGCGTCTTCGTCTAGCCATTCCCCCTGGTCATCTTCACTCCCAAGAACATGATTGATTTTGTCCCATTGTGTATATTTTACATCTGTAGGGTTGAACTCCGGATTTCCAACAATAGCTACCAGCTCCCTAAAAGACGACTGAGTCTTCTGCACTCCGCCGTTCCAATACCAATCGCCGAGGAGAAATGAATTGCGGTTTGGATAAGGGTAAAACGACGGCGAAGGAGAATCCGAGGCTGGAGGATTTGATGGTATGTCAGAGAGCTCGTTGAGAACGACGTTCTCTTCTGGGTCGTGCGACGGTGGATCACTGGCCTCATAGCATCGAGAAAGTCCAAAAATGTTCCGTTCCATGGTGAAAATATGGCGGATACAATGGTATAGTGAAGGTGACGGAGTGGTCCCTTCATCTGCAGGGGATTGGTGAGGGTGGGTGATCAGAGACGGAAGGATGCATGGTGGTCCTTCCGGCAGTGGATCCCGGAATCGTTTGGGTAGACAACGGTTCTGTCGTTTGGTCCACGGCCGACATTCCATCACCAACATGTTTGAATTGTCGATGATATTGGAGTCTTTGGCCATGGTCTGTACCTTAGCAACTGATCAACAGTACCAGCCTAATTGTATACACACCTGTGAATCTAAGCCTTCCATGGGATTGCTCAACTGTGGTAGCAGACCAACTGGAGGAAGCCTATCAGAGGCTTCCAGTGGGATATTCATTTGAAGACGACGCCTCTTTGTGTTTTTCCGTAGCTGTTTTGCCGTTTCCAATGCATTAGATAGCTGTTTTCTGGATGCCTGGCACGATTGCATGTGCTTCGTTAGGGCGCTACGTTGAGGAAAGGTCCGCCCGCAGATGCATAATGGCAAGCCATTGGACTGCATGTCATCGTAGTGGTGAAGTGAGGCAGTGTGAGTCATATCTAGATGATCAGATATCGGCTACTAGTAAAATGCACGGCGTCGGACTGGCGGCCTTCAGGACACTTATATGATTGCCAAACAAGTCCAGAATCAGATAGTACGCTCATTGTATTGTGAGATCCATCATGATGTCTCATAGCATGACAAAGTGACTAACGAAGAACTTGAATTCACCTCCAGACTCCTGCCCTGACTTGAGGCTAGTTCCAGCCTGACTCGGGGTGTCTATGTCGCTCAGGTGGTAGCTCGTAGTGCATCGAATCACTGGACACTTGACGGTGGGTCTGACCTAGGACCTGATTTACGCGGAACTCCGGCTAGCTGGGCATCGCCGCGGGGTTACCATCTTTCTATCACCGCCGAGTCCGAGTCTCAGGTTGCACAGGCTTCGCCCCTCGTACTCTACTCCAAGGACCCACCTGAGCCAAGCTCGAGATGCCAGAAGATTCCGGTTCCCAGTCTGTCTCTCAAGACAATCGTACGGATCAAATGCTGAGCTTGCGGACCATGACATCGATAATTTGTAACATCCAAAAGCACTTCCAAGTGGGTTATGCTGTCAATCAGCTGAAGGTAGATATTGCATCAGGACTCGTCAGCCATTACTATGAAGAGCCATTGCGAGCACTCACTGCATTCGCCACGCTCCTCGTTCGTGATACTGAAGTCGTGGCCATGGCGGTAAATCGACGCGGCCCACTTTCTTTCATAGCTTGTACCAGCAATACTGAATCTGATGAGGCAGACGACACCCCTCCCTTTTACCCCGGTCGCAGTTTCTTAGCTGCGCGAAACCCCCGTGACGATCAACCCTTTACCGATACCAATGATGTCATTGTCTTGGAGCCGCAACATGAGGCATTTGACGTGAGAGATCCTGTGACCTATTTGCTTCAGCACTGGTAAGTACTGATATACATCTGTCCCTGCCATTCTGAATTCTATCATTTGATGAGGCGTGACCATACGTTTGAGCAGCATGCAGCTCAAATAACGTACTATATCAATGAATGGCACAACACGGATCCCGAGGACACCATGGCGATCACGGAAGGATTTATCCTTTATGTGGTTGCTCAATGTGTCCCCAAGATGTGGCGACGAATTAGCCCCAGCCCTAGGCGTACGCCCCCTCCCCCCAAATATTTCCAGCAAATCGTCGACCTCTCTGCCGATCGACTCGGTTATTTTCCCTCCGAGTCGTTTAACAAATTTGACACCACGTTCCTGAAAGCCTTCCATGGTCATCGCGGACGACAAATTCGCAAAATTATCACCGAAGATATTAGTCTGCGGCGGTCAAATTTATATTCTTCTGACGACTTTTGTAAATCACGGATTCTTGATACAATATGTGAACGCGGGATCCTAACTGCCGACGACCTTTTCCTCAACATTCTCAAACTCAACCCCGCCACCCCTCAGACCATTTACACACCAGAAACATATCAAGAAATACACGAATTATTACGGTTTCTACTTCTTGGTTACAGAGATTCAGTCGGAAGACTTTATACGCTGAAGAAGAACCAGACTCACCCACCCTCGTCCGCCATCCTATTCTCCTGTATTGATGCTGTATGCGACTACTTGTCCATCCTTCACCCGTTAGCCTACTCGAAAGCAATGGCTAGTCATTTGCTAGTGGTTGCCATGGTCGTTCGAAATACGACTGCCGATGATTCGGCCATCGTTGACGATGATCCTTCGGAGGCAGGAGAGGAGGCAGGAGAGGAGGCAGAAGTCATAGGGGAGGAGGTAGCAGATGAGAACGAGTTTGTTGAAAGCGAGTCGATTTCCTTGGGCGAGAAGTTCAAACACTGGCTACAGCTACAAATAACCTACCTCGATGCTGCCAGCCTTATCATGACGTTGGTGCAGCAAATCCCAAGTGACAATCCAGACCCGATTACCGTCAAGATTTTATCCGTTCCACACGTCGGAAATGACATGAAGCCTTGGGAAGGGGTGGTCAGAGATGTAATAGGGCGTGTTGGTTTGGTTCGCGATGGACTTCTTCCCGAGACCCTCGAGATTTCCAGGCACGACTTGGATGCCAAGCTGGCACTTGAGGCTATAAATGAAATGATGGGCAGGCACCCCGATTTCGATAACGCAATGAAAAAGGTTTCGTCGGGCAAATTCAGAGGTCGGATACACTG
>Ga0209006_10003855_pt1 | contig 13633 bp, 11 predicted proteins | sample JacPin_JW_Ref_O2_FD_188567 | JGI IMG/M metagenome (GOLD analysis project Ga0209006, IMG submission 188567) | Forest soil microbial communities from Algoma, Ontario, Canada - Jack Pine, Ontario site 1_JW_Ref_O2 (SPAdes) (version 2) | ecosystem: Environmental > Terrestrial > Soil > Boreal... | reverse complement strand
CCGACACTAAGCATGACCAACCAAGGCAATTGATGCCCCCCGTCATGAGGAACTGCCGTCCTCTCCGTTCGAGCTGTCGGTGCCGGCGGCGGCCCGGCCTTCCCTGACTCCACGCTGGAAGCTGGCGAGTCGGTCCCGGGTGGCGGAGGCCGATCGGGCCGGGGCGGGCGCTGACGGCTCCGCGGCCTTTGCGGGGGCAGCAGGCTTTGCGGCCGCGCCCGCGCCATCGGTGATCTGGCCCAGCAGGGCGCCGACCGCGACGGTGTCGCCGTCCTTCGCGGCGATGTCGGCGAGAATGCCGGCCGCAGGCGCCGGCACCTCGATCGTGACCTTGTCGGTCTCGAGCTCGACCAGCGGCTCGTCGACGGCGACCGTGTCGCCCGCCTTCTTGAACCACTTGCCGATGGTCGCCTCGGTGACGGATTCGCCGAGCGTCGGGACGCGGATGTCGGTCATGGTCTCTGCCTTTGCTCCGTCATGGCCGGGCATAGCCGTTCGAAGAACGGCGTCGCTTCGCTCGCCTATGTCCCGGCCATCCACGTCTTGCCCCGCGGCAAAGACGTGGATGCCCGCATTCGCGGGCATGACGTATTCAAATGGTTATCCCAGCGCCTCTTCGAGAAACTGCTTGAGCTGGGCGAGATGCTTCGGCATCAATCCGGTCGCGGTCGCGGCCGACGCCGGCCGGCCGGCGTAGCGGGCGAAACGGTTCTTGGCGCCGATCTGGTTGAGCACCCAGCCGATGAAGGTGTCGACGAAGAACCACGCGCCCATGTTGCGCGGCTCCTCCTGGCACCACACGATCTCGGCCTGCTTGAAGCGCGAGAGCTCCGCCATCAGCGCCTTGGTCGGGAACGGATAGAGCTGCTCGAGGCGGAGCAGGTAGATGTCGTCGATGCCGCGCTTCTCGCGCTCCTCGTAGAGGTCGAAGTAGACCTTGCCGGAGCACATCACGACGCGGCGGATTTTTGCATCCTCGACGAGCTTGATCTTCTCGCCCGCCAGCATCTGCGCGTCGTCCCACAAGAGGCGGTGGAACGTGGTGCCGGCGTCCATCTCGGCGAGGCGCGAGACCGCGCGCTTGTGGCGCAGCAGGCTCTTCGGCGTCATCAGGATCAGCGGCTTCCTGATCTCGCGCTTGAGCTGGCGGCGCAGGATGTGGAAGAGATTCGCCGGCGTGGTGCAGTTCGCCACCTGCATGTTGTCCTCGGCGCACATCTGCAGGAAGCGCTCGAGCCGTGCCGAAGAATGCTCCGGCCCCTGGCCCTCGTAGCCGTGCGGCAGCATGCAGACGAGGCCCGACATGCGCAGCCACTTGCGCTCGCCCGAGGAGATGAACTGATCGAAGATCACCTGCGCGCCATTGGCGAAATCGCCGAACTGCGCCTCCCAGACGGTGAGCGCGTTGGGCTCGGCGAGCGAATAGCCGTACTCGAAGCCGAGCACCGCCTCCTCCGAGAGCATCGAGTTGATCACCTCGTAGCGCGCCTGGCCCTCGGCGACGTGGTTGAACGGCGTGTAGCGGTCCTCGTTCTCCTGGTCGATCAGCACCGAATGGCGCTGCGAGAAGGTGCCGCGCTCGGAATCCTGCCCCGACAGCCGCACTTTATGGCCATCGATGAGCAGCGAGCAGAACGCCAGCGCCTCGGCGGTCGACCAGTCGATGCCTTCGCCGGTCTCGATCGCCTTGGCGCGGCTCGCGAGAAAGCGCTGGATCGTGCGGTGGGCGTGGAAGCCCTGCGGCACGGTGGTGATCTTGTGGCCGATGTCTTTCAGCTCTCCGAGCGCGATGCCGGTATTGCCGCGGCGCGGGTCGTCCGAGTGCTCGGCGGCCTTGAAGCCCGCCCAGCGGCCGTCGAGCCAGTCGGCCTTGTTCGACCTGTAGCCCTGGCTCGCCTCGAGCTCGACGTCGAGCCGCGCGCGCCAGTCGGCCTTCATCTTCTCGATTTCGCCGTCGGTGACGACGTTCTCGGATACGAGCTTCTTGCCGTAGATCTCGAGCGTGGTCGGGTGCGACGCGATCGTCTTGTACATCAGCGGCTGGGTGAACGAGGGCTCGTCGCCCTCGTTGTGGCCGTGCCGCCGGTAGCAGAACATGTCGATGACGACCGGCTTCTGGAATTTCTGCCGGAACTCGGTCGCGATCTTCGCGGCGAACACTACCGCTTCCGGGTCGTCGCCATTGGCGTGGAAGATCGGCGCCTCGATCATCTTGGCGACGTCGGACGGGTAGGGCGAGGAGCGCGAGTAGCGCGGATAGGTGGTGAAGCCGATCTGGTTGTTGACGATGAAGTGCACCGAGCCGCCGGTGCGATGGCCGCGCAGGCCCGACAGGCCGAAGCTTTCCGCCACCACGCCCTGGCCCGCGAACGAGGCATCGCCCGAGATCAATAGCGGCATCGCCATGCGGCGGTCTTCCGGCGTGGCACCGAGCTGGTCCTGCTTGGCGCGCACCTTGCCGAGCACCACCGGGTTGACGATCTCGAGGTGCGACGGATTGGCGGTGAGCGACAGGTGCACCTTGTTGCCGTCGAACTCGCGGTCCGACGAGGCCCCGAGGTGGTACTTCACGTCGCCCGAACCGTCGACGTCGTCGGGGCTCGCCGAGCCGCCCTTGAACTCGTGGAAGATCGCGCGGTGCGGCTTGGCCAGCACTTGCGCCAGCACGTTGAGGCGGCCGCGGTGCGCCATGCCGAGCGCGATGTCCTTGACGCCGAGCGCGCCGCCGCGCTTGATGATCTGCTCCAGCGCCGGAATCATCGATTCGGCACCGTCGAGGCCGAAGCGCTTGGTGCCGGTGAACTTGAGGTCGGAGAACTTCTCGAAGCCTTCCGCCTCGACCAGCTTGTTGAGGATCGCCCGCTTGCCCTCGCGGGTGAAGCTGATCTCCTTGTGCGGACCCTCGATGCGCTCCTGGATCCAGGCCTTCTGCGCCGGGTCGGAGATGTGCATGAACTCGACGCCCAGCGTCTGGCAGTAGGTGCGGCTGAGGATCGCGACGATCTCGCGGATGGTGCCGAAGTCGAGGCCGAGCACGTTGTCGAGGAAGATCGGGCGGTCGAGATCGCCGTCGCCGAACCCGTAGGAACGCGGATCGAGCTCCTCGTGGTCGCGCGGGGGCTCGAGACCGAGCGGGTCGAGGTTGGCATGCAGGTGGCCGCGCATGCGGTAGGCGCGGATGAGCATCAGCGCGCGGATCGAGTCGCGCGTCGCCTGCTGCACCTCGATCTCGGTGACCTCGTGCCCGTTGGTCTGCGCCTTGGCCTTGATCTTGTCGCCGACCGCCTTCTCGACCTCGGTCCAGTCGCCGTCGAGCGCCGAGACGAGATCGCCGCGCTCGAGCAGCGGCCAGTTGCGGCGGCGCCACGACGGGCCACGGGCGCCCCGCGTCACGTCGGCGGCACTGTCCTTGAGGCTCGCGAAGAAGGCCTGCCACTCGGCGTCGACCGATGTCGGGTCTGCCTCGTAGCGTGCATAGAGGTCCTCGATATAGGGCGCGTTGCTGCCGTACAGAAACGACGAGCGGGCAAAGGCCGCGTTGGCGTCTTGGCGAGACATCATTCGATCCTGGATTCGATCCTGGCTGATGGGCAATGCCCGGATTGACCGGCGAAACAGCCGCGAAACGCCCGGCCCGGACGGGCGAATCCGCTCAGCCCTCATGTAAGCCGGTCGGACGCCACGAACAATCGCCTAAATGTCTTGTATGACCTTAAAATAACCAAATGATTGAATTTGCGTTCAGATCATCACGGCATCGGCATCGGTTACCCCTTGAGCACTTCCACGAGGGTCTTGCCGAGTCGGGCGGGCGATGGGGAGACCTTGATGCCGGCCGACTCCATGGCGGCGATCTTCGATTCGGCATCGCCCTTGCCGCCCGCGATGATGGCGCCCGCATGGCCCATGCGGCGGCCGGGTGGGGCGGTGCGGCCCGCGATGAATCCGACCATCGGCTTCTTGCGCCCGCGCTTCGCCTCGTCCTTGAGGAACTGGGCGGCGTCTTCTTCGGCGGCGCCGCCGATCTCGCCGATCATCACGATCGACTTCGTCTCCGGGTCCGCCAAGAACATCTCCAGCACGTCGATGAACTCGGTGCCCTTGACGGGGTCGCCACCGATGCCGACCGCGGTGGTCTGGCCGAGATTCTCGCGCGTCGTCTGAAAGACCGCCTCGTAGGTGAGCGTGCCGGAGCGCGACACGATGCCGACCGAGCCGCGCTTGAAGATGTTGCCCGGCATGATGCCGATCTTGCATTCGCCCGCCGTCATCACGCCCGGGCAGTTCGGTCCGATCAGGCGCGACTTCGAGCCCGACAGCGCGCGCTTGACCTTCACCATGTCGGCGACCGGGATGCCTTCGGTGATGCAGACGATCAGCGCGATCTCGGCCTGGATCGCCTCGGCGATGGCGTCGGCCGCGCCCGGCGGCGGCACGTAGATCACGCTCGCGTCGCAGCCGGTCTTGTCCTTGGCTTCCGCCACGGTGTCGAACACCGGCAGGTTGAGGTGGAACGAGCCGCCTTTGCCGGGAGACGTGCCGCCGACCATCTTGGTGCCGTAGTCGATCGCGGCTTGCGAATGGAAGGTGCCGTTTTTGCCGGTGAAACCCTGGCAGATGACCTTGGTGTTCTTGTCGATGAGGACGGACATCACGCGGCCCCTTTGACGGCTTTCACGATCTTCTGCGCCGCGTCATCGAGATCGTCGCCCGAGGTGACGTTGAGCTTGGAGTCGGCGATGATCTTCTTGCCGAGGTCGACGTTGGTGCCTTCGAGCCGGACCACCAGCGGCACCTTGAGGCCGGTCTCCTTCACGGCCGCGACCACGCCCTCGGCGATCACGTCGCACTTCATGATGCCGCCGAAGATGTTGACCAAAATGCCCTTCACGTGCGGGTCGGACGTGATGATCTTGAACGCGGCCGCGACCTTGTCCTTGGTGGCGCTGCCGCCGACGTCGAGAAAGTTCGCCGGCGCCTCGCCGTAGAGCTTGATGATGTCCATGGTCGCCATGGCGAGGCCGGCGCCATTGACCATGCAGCCGATGGTGCCGTCGAGCGCGACGTAGTTGAGGTCGTATTTCGACGCCTCGATCTCCTTCGCGTCCTCCTCGGTGAGGTCGCGTAGCGCGACGATGTCGGAATGGCGATAGAGCGCGTTGTCGTCGAAGCCGACCTTGGCGTCGAGGCAGATGAGCTGGCCCGACTTGGTGACGACCAGCGGGTTGATCTCGAGCAGCGCCATGTCCTTGGCGACGAAGGCCGTGTAGAGCTTGGTCACCACCGCCTCGGCCTGCTTGGCGAGGTCGCCCTTGAGCCCGAGCACCTGCGCGGCGCGCCGCCCGTGGTGCGGCATCGCGCCCGTCGCCGGATCGATCGAGAAGGTGACGATCTTCTCCGGCGTCTGGTGCGCCACTTCCTCGATGTCCATGCCGCCTTCGGTCGACACCACGAAGGCGACGCGCGCGGTGGCGCGGTCGACCAGCACCGAGAGATAGAGCTCCTTGTCGATCGCGGAGCCTTCCTCGACGTAGAGCCGGTTGACCTGCTTGCCCTTCGCCCCGGTCTGGTGGGTGACCAGCGTCGAGCCGAGCAGGCGCGCCGCCTCGCGCTGCACGTCGTCGATCGATTTCACCACCTTGACGCCGCCGGCCTTGCCGCGCCCGCCCGCATGGATCTGCGCCTTGACGACCCAGACCGGCCCGCCGAGCTGGCGCGCTCCCGCGACCGCATCCTCGACCGTGAAGGCCGGCACCCCGCGCGGCACCGGCACGCCGAAGTCGCGCAGCACCGCTTTCGCCTGATACTCGTGGATGTTCATGCGATCGTCTCGGCGGGTGATTGCAGGGAAGCGACGTGGCGCGCGGTGCGCCCGCCGCCGGGGCAGCAGGTGGTTATTTCGCGAGATTCGGCGCGATCTTCATGCAGGCATCGACGAGGCCGCGCACCGCAGTGGCGGACTTGTCGAACATCGTCTTCTCGGCGCCGTTGAGCTCGACCTCGATGATGCGCTCGACGCCCTTGGCGCCGAGCACCACCGGCACGCCGACATAGAGGTCCTTCACGCCGTATTCGCCGTTGAGATAGGCGGCGCAGGGCAGCACGCGCTTCTTGTCCTTGAGATAGCTCTCCGCCATGGCGATCGCGGAGGCCGCCGGCGCATAGAAGGCCGAGCCGGTCTTGAGCAGGTTGACGATCTCGCCGCCGCCCTTGCGGGTGCGATCGACGATCGCGTCGAGGCGCTCCTGCGTGGTCCAGCCCATCTTGATGAGATCGGGCAGCGGGATGCCGGCGACCGTCGAATAGCGCACCAGCGGCACCATGTCGTCGCCATGGCCGCCGAGCGTCATCGCGGTGACGTCCTTGACCGAGACGTTGAACTCGTCGGCGAGGAAATAGCGAAACCGGGAGCTGTCGAGCACGCCCGCCATGCCGACCACTTTCGGCTTGGGCAGGCCGCAGGCCTTCTGCAGCGCCCACACCATGGCGTCGAGCGGGTTGGTGATGCAGATCACGAACGCATTGGGCGCGTATTTCTTGATGCCGGTGCCGACCTGCTCCATCACCTTGAGGTTAATGCTCAAGAGATCGTCGCGGCTCATGCCCGGCTTGCGCGGCACGCCGGCGGTGACGATGCAGACCGCCGCGCCTTCCATCGCCTCGTAGGCATTCACCCCGGAGAAGTGGGCATCATAGCCGTCGACCGGCGAGGACTCGGCAATGTCGAGCGCTTTGCCCTGCGGGATGCCCTCGGCGATGTCGAACAGCACTACGTCGCCGAGCTCCTTGATCCCGATCAGGTGCGCGAGCGTGCCGCCGATCTGGCCGGCGCCGATGAGGGCGATTTTTGGACGTGCCATGGGAGGGAAATCCTTCGAACAATACCGCGCAATCGCGGCGCCGCCGCGCGGTGGGTTAGACCCTTCATCAGGCCCGTTCAAGTCGCCCTCGGACGCGTCGGCCCGCGGCGCAGCACATGAGCGCATCCCGGTATGTCAGGTCGTACGTTATACATTATGCCAGCGGCGTGCTGTTCGCCAAGGCCCCTCGCGGGCCAGCGCTGGATTACGGCGCGGCGCCGAGGCGAGCGAGCGCAGCCTCGACGGTGCTTTTCATCTTGTCCGGATCGAGTGCGAGCGCCTGACGGTAGTCGGTAATGGCGTGGTCGCGATCGCCCTGTTTCTCGTAGGCGTCCGCGCGTGCGATGAATGCAGCCGCGAGCTTGGGATCGCGCCGGATCGCCTCGTCGAAATCTCGGATGGCGCTGTCGTACTCCCGCCTTCCGGCAAAGCCCTGGCCTCGCAAAACGAGCGCTCGTGGGTAGTTTGCGATGAATTGCATCACCCGATTGGCCTCGGCCACCGCGCGGTCCCAGTCACCTTTGTGGAGGTAGACGAGGCCACGATTGATCTGGACCCGAACCGGGAGTGCTCTCCCACGAAGGACCTGGTTGTAGTCCGCGAGCGCGCGGTCATCGTCGCCTTTGTTCAGGTAAGCGTCGCCGCGAATTGAGAGAGCGCTGCTGTGAAGGCTTGATGGGCCCTCCTGTAGGTCGTCCGGGGTGATCCGGAGAACTTCGCTGCAATCGGCGATGGCATGGTCCAAATCCCCTTTGCGATAGTAGATGGCGCAGCGGCTGAGGCGCGCGTGCGGATCCCGCGAGTCCATCCCGAGCGCGCGACTGAAGTCTTCGATCGCTTTGTCGTATGCGCCCTTGCCCGCGTATTCGTCGGCGCGTGCATTCAACGCCTGGCGGTAATCCGGATCGAGCCGTAAGGCTTCGTCGAAGTCGGTGAGGGCGCGATCATAATCCCGCTTGCGGCTGTAGGCCTGGCCACGACGAAAATAAGCGGCGGCGTTGTCGAGCGGGGGCTCGGTATCCCTGCCGCCAAAGACCGCGTCAAAGGCGCGGTTGTTGATGTAGGGCACGTTGACGCGTTCAGTCGAAATCCAAACGACCGGCGCTCCTGCGATCGGGGAGCCAAATAAAAACGTGCCGGGCTCCGGCTGCTGTCCGAACTCGGCGCCCGCGATCGACGGCGCGAGGGCGTTGCCGGACCTGGCGTATTGTTTGACGTTCTGTTCGATGGATCGCCTGACGTCATCGGGAGGATCGAGTGAGAGCGCCTTTGCGTAGTGGGCGATCGCAAGATCATGGTCGCCTTTGGCGCGCCAGGCGACGGCGCAATTATTGAACGTCAATGCATCGTCCGGTCGGAGCCTGATTGCCTCGCCACACTCCTCCAGCGCACGATCCCATTCGCGCAGCTTGATGAAGATTGCGGCCCGGTTGAAATGAGCGTCGAATGAGTCGGGATCGAGCCTGATCGCTTCGTTGAGGTCGGGCAAGATTTGGTCGACGGCAGTCCCCGCCCAGAGGTGGGTTGCGGCGCGGTTGTTGAACGCCTGGCTGTATTGCGGGAGGATCCGGATGGCCTCGGTGAAATCCGCGACGGCTGTGTCGCGTTCGGCTCGCAGCAGGCGCGTGACGCCGCGCTCGAGGTAGGCTTCCGCATCGTCCGGCGCCAGCCTGATCGCCTCGTCGCAATCGCGCATGGCGTGCTCGTAATCGCGCAGGTGCCGATTCGCGATGCAGCGGCCGATAAACGCGTTGTGGTTGCCCGGCTCGAGCTCGATCGCCAAGTCAAATTGCCGGCGCGCGGCCGCATGGTCGCCTTTACGAGCCAGAACACGTGCACGACCGTATACCGCCAGGGCATCGGCTGATGTGAACGGCTGCGACGGCTGCCGAACGGGGGCGCCCTGCGCCGCGCCGTGAGCGCAGGGTGCCGCGAACGTCGCTGCGATCGCAATGATGCTGAGGAAAGCCGCGACTCTCATGGCGATCCGGGCCTGATCCTGTCCGCAGCGTCTTTTGGGAGTAACGCCGTCACTACCGAGATGCAATCTTAAGGTGTTTGGCGGGTGGCGCCAGACCGAAAATGCATCGACACGGTCAAGCCCTTGCCGTCCTGCCCCGGCCTGGCTTCACGTCTCAACGATCCCCTCGGTCGAGCCTGTCACGCCGGCGCGGTGGCCGTGCGCGAGCGCCAGGTAGTCCTGCGAACCCATCTCGATCAGGCGCGACGCGGTGCGGTGGAATTCCTGCGCCTCGTAGCCTTCGCTCGCCCGATAGAGGTCGAACGGCTCGGCGGCCGCCGAGGCGACGAGCTTCACCGCATTGTCGTAGAGCGTGTCGATCAGCGCGATGAAGCGCTTGGCCTCGTTGCGCTGCGTGTAGTCCATCACCGGCACATGATCGAGCACGATCGCGTGGAATTCGCGCGCGAGCCGCAGATAGTCGATCGCGCCGAGCGGGCGCTCGCACAGTTCCGCGAAGGTGAAGCGCGCCACCCCCACGGCGGCGCGCGGCACGCGCACGACGTGGCCCTTGACCAGGAGCTCGAGCGGCGCCCCCGCGTGGCCGAGCGCGAGCCGCCGCCACGCCTCGTCGAGCGCGCGGTCGGCCGCCGCGTCGGCCGGGACGTGCCACACCTTCACGCTCGCAAGCTTGTCGAGCCGGAAATCCGAGCGGGCGGCGAGCCGCACCACGTCCATGTGCCGGTGCAGCAGGGCGATGAACGGCACGAACAGCGAGCGATTGAGGCCGTCCCGGTAGAGCTCGTCCGGCGCCAGGTTGGAGGTCGCGACCACCACGACGCCGCGTTCGAACAGCCGCGTGAACAGCCGGCCAAGAATCATCGCGTCGGCGATGTCGGTGACGTGAAACTCGTCGAAGCAGAGCACCCAGGATTCTTCCGCGATGTCGTTCGCTGCGTGCACGATCGGATCGCCGTTCGCGGGCTCGCCCGCCTTGATCTTCTGGCGATAGGCATGCACGCGCTCGTGCACCTCCGCCATGAATTCATGGAAATGCACGCGCCGTTTGCGCCGCGCCGTGCAGGCCGCGAAGAACAGGTCCATCAGCATGGTCTTGCCGCGGCCGACATCGCCGTGAATGTAGAGGCCCTTGAGCGGCGCCTCGTCTTTCTGGCGTCGGGCGAACAACCAGCCGAGCGAGGATGACTTGCGCGCCAGCCGGTGCGCGTCGAGCCGCTCGTTGAGCCTGTCGAGCCGTGCCGCGAGCGCTTCCTGCGCCGCATCGCGCTCGATCTCGCCGGCAGCGACCAGGGCGGCGTATTGGGCGCTGACGGAAGCTGACATGGGGGACGGGGTACGCGGCTGGAGGCGCAACGCCATAGCCGCTTTTCGGTGGCTGCGACAAGGCAGGCGCGCCCGATCACGCCGAGATCACGGGCAAGTGAATCCTGAGGCGCATTGTGGACGAGCCCTTGTGATTGGCAAATGAAACCCCGAACCGGTAGGTCCGTATCATTGGGTGCTGGACGATAAATCGATCGAAAGGCGACGGGCTCCGAGAGAAATACTTTCGGACGACTTCAATTGAAGCCTCGAACACATCAACCGCAGGAGACTGAACATGAACGCCAAGATCAAGCGCGCAGTTGCAGCCGCCCTCTTCTCCGCCATTGCTTCCCCGGCTTTTGCCGGCGACCAGGACAGCGCGACGCTGCTCGCGACCAGCGGCCGCATCATCGAGCAGCCGGCCGCGATGCCGGCCAACGCCTACGCGTCCGCGACGACGTGGACCCACCGTGCCCCGACGCACGGGTCGGCGGCGATCGATTTCCAGGCGCAAGGCTCGCGCTGAGCCTCGCGTTAACTAAGTCCGCCGAACCGTCCCCCTCCCCGGTTCCGGCGTGCTGGCGGCCGGTCGCAAGACCGGCCGCCTTGCGTTTCGAGCGTCGTTGATTGACCAAGGGAGGCTATGGCCATCGCAACGAGCCTGCAGCGCGCGAAATGGCCGGTCGTGCGACCGGCCATTTTCATGCCCGCCCAGTGCATGCCTGCCCAGCCCTGCGTTTTCAGCAATGTGCTAGTCCAATCAATGCACTGGCGCCCATGCTGCATCGCAATATATGCGCAATGCGGGTGCAGCATGACCGCAAGCTGATTCGCGGACGGCCGCAGGCCGCATGATCGGGAGGTTCGCCAGGAGGGTCATCGTGACAATAGAGGTCAGGAGAACCCGGAATGGACGAATTGCTCACCGACGGCGGCATGATCCGCAAGCTGTGGCTCGGCGAAGCCAAGGCCTATCGCGACCACCTGTTGCGGCTTGATCCCGAGAGCCGGCGCAATCGCTTTGGCGGCGCCGTCGCCGACGAGCTGATCGAATCCTACGCGGCGAGCGCGATGCGCATGGATGCCGTCATGCACGGCTTCCTGATCGACGGCGTGCTGCGCGGCGTCGCCGAGCTCAAGCCGTTCGGCGCGGCCTTTCCGACCGAGGCCGAGGTCGCATTCAGCATCGAGAAGCCGTGGCAGAGCCACGGCGTCGGCTCCGCGCTGCTCGAGCGCACGCTGCTCGCGGCGCGCAACCGCGGCATCAAGCTCGTGCACATGGCGTGCCTTGCCGCCAATGCCCGCATGCAGCAGCTTGCGCGCAAGTTCGAGGCCGAGCTGAGCTTCGACATGGGCAGCGTGGTCGGCGAGGTCGCCGCCCCGCAGGCGACGCCGCTCTCGGTCTTTCGCGAGATGGTCGCCGACAGCCACGGCTTTGCGACGGCCGTGCTCGACGTTCAGGCGCGGATGTTGCGGCCTGCGTAGTGCGAATAGCGAGTGGCGAATAGCGAATAGGGGCGAGCCACTGGCCACTCACTATTGGCTACTCGCCATTCGCTATTCGCCCTTTTTCACGCCGCCAGCGGATAGGCCGCTTCGACCACATAGGGGCCGCCGCCGATCGAGGCGCGCGAGGAGTACAGCACGAAGCGCGAGACGCGAAACGGCGCCGGGCGAAACGGGTGATGCGTCGTGAGATAGTCTGCGACGTCGTGGCTCGACGCATCGCGCAGGCGCGCGAGCGTCACATGCGGCGTGTACTTGCGCCCTTCCGGCTCGAGGCCGACGCGCCGCATCAGCCGTTCGTGCTCGGCCTGCAGCTCGTAGAGCTGCTGCGTCGGCGCCACGGTCGCGACGACTGCGCGCGGCCGCCGGCCGCCGAACGAGGTCAGCCCGTCGAGCCGCAGCTCGAAGCTCAGCCGCCGCACATTGCTGAGCATGAAGGCGATTTCGTGCGCCATCACGTCGTCGATGTCGCCGATGAACCGCAGTGTCAGGTGATAGTGCTCGGGATCGATCCAGCGGGCGCCCGGCAGGCCGCCGCGCAGCATCGCGAGCGATTGGCCGGTCGCGGCCGGAATTTCAAGCGCGGTAAACAGCCGGGGCATGGGACGATCGTTCCATGGGCGGTTGCAAGCGCATACAGCAGACAAGACCATGCGCCGGTCTGGTTAGCATTCCCTAAATGTGGAGATTCGCACGCAAGACGCAACTCGTTTGTCGCGGCGGACTTGTCATCATCGTGTCTTACTCGGCGCGTTTCGCGCGCGCTCGCGCGAGCAGCTCTTCGACCTTGGGAAGAATCTTCGCCACAATGACGTCGATGCCGGCGGCCGTCGGATGCAGCCCGTCGTGCTGGTTGAGCTTCGGGTCGGCGGCGACGCCATCGAGAAAGAACGGATAGAAGACGACGCCGTAGGTCTTGGCGAGATCCGGAAAGATCGCATTGAATGCATGTGCGTAATCGGCGCCGAGATTGGGCGGCGCCAGCATGCCGCAGAGAAGCACCGGTATCTTGCGCTGGGCGAGCCCGCGCAGGATGCCGTCGAGCGCGCGCCGCGTCGCCGCCGGATCGATGCCGCGCAGCGCGTCATTGGCGCCGAGCTCGAGAATCACCGCATCGGTTCCGGCCGGGACCGACCAGTCGAGGCGCGCCAGCCCGCCCGCCATGGTGTCGCCGGAAACCCCCGCATTGCTGATGCTCACCGCCATGCCGTTCGCGACGAGCGCCTGCTCAAGCTTGGCCGGAAACGCATCCTGCTGCGCGAGCCCGAGCCCGGCCGTGAGTGAATCGCCGAGCGCGACGATGTGCAGCGGCTTGTCGGCCGCCGTCGCCGGCGATTCGAGGCTCGCCGCCAATCCGATCGCCAACGTAATGATTCGCACAATCGTCTGGACCCGCATGGCGCCATTCCCATATGAGCGAGACATGCCTAGAGCATGATCCCGAAAAGTGGATACCGGTTTTCGGAAAAGATCATGCTCAAAATCTAGCGCCGCCAGAGGTTCACCAGCCGCATGAATGACGTCTCGGTCAAGCCCGCTCTCGCGCCCGCCATCGCGCTTGCGGGGGTCAATCTGTCGCTCGGCAGCGGCGCCGCGCGGGTGCATATCCTCAAGGACGTCACGCTCGATATCGCGCGCGGCGAGGCGGTCGGCCTCGTCGGTCCGTCGGGCTCGGGCAAATCGACGCTGCTGATGGTGATGGCCGGGCTGGAGCGGCCGGATACCGGCTCCGTCGTGGTGGCGGGCGAGGACATCGTCCGGCTCGACGAGGATGCGCTCGCCCGCTTTCGCGGCCGCGAGGTCGGCATCGTGTTTCAATCCTTCCACCTCATCCCGACCATGACGGCGCTGGAGAACGTCGCGGTGCCGCTCGAGCTCGCCAATGCGCGCGATGCGTTCGAACGCGCCGAGCGCGAGCTTGCCGCGGTCGGCCTCGGCGACCGGCTGGCGCACTATCCGGCGCAGCTCTCCGGCGGCGAGC
>Ga0209006_10003854_pt1 | contig 13633 bp, 15 predicted proteins | sample JacPin_JW_Ref_O2_FD_188567 | JGI IMG/M metagenome (GOLD analysis project Ga0209006, IMG submission 188567) | Forest soil microbial communities from Algoma, Ontario, Canada - Jack Pine, Ontario site 1_JW_Ref_O2 (SPAdes) (version 2) | ecosystem: Environmental > Terrestrial > Soil > Boreal... | reverse complement strand
ACGATCACCGGCCCAAGTATAACGAGCGCCAGGGGCACGAAGCGATTGATCAACAACAGCAACCCGCCGATAACTTGAACGCCAAAAATAACTACCCAATAGTGAGACGCAAAGATCGCGCCGAAGTACTGGCCTGCCACACCTGCGGGAGGCGGCATGGGAATGAAGTGAAGAAATCCATTCAAGCCGAAAACCAGGAAGATCAAACCTAGAAGCAAACGTGCGATCAAGGAAGCAGTTTTCATTTTTTTCTCCTTTTTTAGACCTGTTTACTTAGAGACTCGCGTGCGCGTGGACTTTTTCCAGCGACGGCGCGAGAAAGGTTTGTGGATCAGTCTTACCGGACATCAACTGTGCGGTGCCGCTGGCGGCGATGATAGTGACGTCAGTGATGCCAAGGAACCCTAGGACCGTCTGCAAGTAGGGAGTGACAAAGTCGAAGGAAGCCATGGCGCTGCCCTTCCCATATTCGCCGCCGCTCGCGAGTAGCAAGGTTGCTTTTTTGCCGGTCAGCAAACCCTTGGGACCGGTTTCGCCGTACGAAAACGTCTTGCCGGCGCGGACGATTTGATCAATCCAAAGTTTAAGCGTGGAAGGAATGCTAAAATTGTGCATAGGCACACCGAAGACATACTCGTCGGCTTGCTCGAGGTCATTTATCAGCGAGTCCGAGGCAGCGAGTACCTGCCTTTGCGCTGCGGTGCGGGATGCTTCCGGGGTGTATGCTGCGCCCACCCAAGACGCGTCGAGCACTGGTAAGTTCAGGGTAGTGAGATCGCGTTCGATAACTTTGCCTCCTGGATGAGTCTTGAGCCAAGATTCAGCGAATTTGGCGGTGAGCTTTCGAGATGTAGATCCTTGGCCCATGGGGCTGGAGTCGAGTTTCAGTAAGGTTGACATTGTGATTGCCTCCAATCATCAGATGCAGCATAAGCAACAACTGTCGCACACAATATCACAACATTCGCATTTTAAGCAACAAACGATGTTTTGGGGTGTATAATTGGCGGGTTGGAGGATGAGACATGCTTCATTCGGACTGCGAAAAGCTTGATCCTCGCATCCGCAGGACCCGGCAGCTGTTACAGGATGCTCTACGCAACCTATTGACACAAAAGGAGTTCGACAAGATTTCGGTCCAGGATATTAGCGAAGCCGCTACGCTAAACCGCGCTACGTTTTATGCGCACTATGACGACAAATTCGCATTGCTGGGCGAGTTAATCCGCGTTACATTTCTTGACCTTCTAGCGCAGAGGGGCGCGAATTTTGACGGCGGATGTTCAGCGGCATTCCAGGTCATTATCCTGGCGGTCTGCGATTACCTGAGCGAATTGCAAAAATCCCACTCCTTTAATCAGCATCAATTCGAACCGTTTGTGGAAGCTACCGTCATCGATCAGATGCGCATTGTCTTACTGGACGGATTTCAACGTCACCCCGTGGAACGCACCGTCCCTGCTGAAATGATTGCCGCCACGGCAAGTTGGGCGATTTATGGAGCGGTCAAGCAGTGGGTGAACACGGAGGATCGTGTTTCGGCGGAAGAGTTCGTGACCGTTGCAGTGGAGCTGGTGCGGCCGATCGTGATGGTGGGAATCGTGCCAAGTCCGCAGGTTGACGTTCCGACGACAACTTCGATACAGCATAGCTAAGCGCAAGCCGCAGTTGCGTTGCTGCCGCCGGAGGCGCTTAATTCGACTAGAGTTTGCCTGCGCGTTTCAAGCTAACATTTTGCGGAGGGGTATCTTCGGCGTCCGGCGGAGTAGCGTCTCGCTCCGCTCGAAAATCGGGCTGGCTTTGCAGCAGGCGCACGCAACGGTTCCAGCGCAGAATGCTGTCGTCGTTTCCTGGAGGGCGAATTTTCTCCGCTTCAGCGAAGCATTTCATGGCGTCTTCAACGAGCGGCAACAGAATATGCGCGGAATAGCCGCTGCGCAGTTGCACCTTGGCGCGCCGCTCGTATAACAAGCCGGTGTAATAAGCGCGTTCGTAAGCATCGCGCAAACCCTGAAAACTTTCAGCGACTTCGCCGTAGCGATCGCCCGCGTAGCCGGTGAACTGGTCGGTGATCGACAATCCCAACAATCGGCGCGCCAGTTGGTGCCCGGAATCGACGGCCAGAATATCGCGGCAGATTGACTCGGCTTCTTCCGGTTCATTTAAATAACGATACAGCTCCGCTTTGGCGATGGCTTCCCCGATACCTGCCCTGGAGATAGCTTTGAGTTGAGCATCCATAGAACCTCCGTGCTTGCAGCAAAGACAAATCGAAGCAATCTAATTGCGTTTCTCGCTGGAACCCCGCATCTTACGAAACAACATGGTTAATGGATCATAAAATTCATCTACCACCCGCTCTTTCAGCGGAATGATCGCGTTATCCGTGATGTGAATCGCTTCCGGGCAAACTTCGGTGCAGCATTTGGTGATGTTGCAAAGGCCGAGGCCCAATTCATCTTTCAGCAAGCCCACGCGGTTTGCGCCGTCCAACGGATGCATTTCCAGTCCGGCCACACGCACAAAAAAGCGCGGCCCGGCGAATTGTTCCTTTTTGTCGTGATCGCGAAGCACGTGGCAAACGTTCTGGCACAAGAAACATTCGATGCATTTGCGAAATTCCTGCACGCGGTCCACGTCGAGCTGTGAAATTTTCCAGTCAGCGCCGGGTCTGGGCTGAAATGGCGGAATTTTTTTGTTTGCGCGGTAATTCCACGAAACGTCGGTGACCAGGTCTTTAATTTTCGGGAACGACTTCATGGGCATCACGACGATGGGCTCATCTTTGGGTAGTTCATCCATGCGCGTTTTGCAGGTCAGCCGCGGCCGTCCGTTTACTTCCGCGGAACAGGAACCGCACTTCCCTGCTTTGCAATTCCAGCGCACCGCCAGATCCGGAGCGAGGTGTCCCTGAATGTAGTGCAGCGCGTCGAGCACCACCATACCGGGCGCAACCGGAACCTTGTAGTCCACCAACGCTCCGCCGCCGGCGTCGCCGCGAAACACGCGCAAGACTGTTTCAGCCATCGCTGTTTTCTCCGTTCCGGTTCCAGTACTCATCGCCGCAAAATCCAGACGTGAAATTCGGATGCCATGTTACTGTTGCTCCGCCAAAATTTCTTTCAAGTCATCGGGCATGGCAGGGATGGGTAGTTCGCGCCGCACCATCTCGCCGCGTTCTTCCACGATGATGTTGTGTTTTTGTCCCCACTGCTTATCGAGATCCGGGTAGTCAATGCGGCTATGCGCGCCGCGGCTTTCGGTGCGGGCCATGGCGCTCTTCGTAACGGCTTCGGCAATGATGAGCATGGATTTCAGCTCGCCCACAAGGTGCCAGCCGGGATTGAACATTCTCGAGCCTTCCACGCTGGCGGCCGCCGCTCGCGCTTTCAGCATTTGCAACTCGTTGAGCGCGCGCTCCAAATCTTCGGCGTTACGATAAATCCCCACCAGGCTCTGCATCACCGTCTGCAAATCGCGATGAATCGCGTAGGGACTTTCTCCCTTATTTGAAAATGGCGCGAGCAATTCGCGTTCGGCGTCCTGCATTTGCGCGTTGTCCAGCGACGCATAGGCGGTTTTTTTGGCATGCGCCGCCGCGGCCATCCCGGCGCGCCGCCCAAACACCAGCAGGTCGGAAAGCGAATTGCCGCCCAGACGATTTGCTCCATGCAAACCTGCGGCAGCCTCACCTGCGGCAAAAATTCCCGGCATGGAAGACTGGCCCGTTTCCGCCTCCACGCGAATGCCGCCCATCATGTAGTGGCAAGTCGGGCCCACTTCCATAGGCTCTTTGGTTATGTCCACGTCGGCCAATTCCTTGAACTGGTGATACATGCTGGGGAGTTTTTTCTTTACGTATTCGGCGGGCTTGTGGGAAATGTCCAGGAACGCGCCGCCGTGTTCGGTGCCACGGCCTTCGCGCACTTCGGTATAAATCGAACGCGCCACAACGTCGCGGGTGGAAAGCTCCATGCGCTTGGGATCGTATTTCTCCATAAAGCGCTCGCCCAATTTGTTGCGCAGGATGCCGCCCTCGCCGCGCACTGCTTCAGTGACTAGAATTCCCTGCACTCCCGGAGGCCACACCATCCCGGTGGGATGAAACTGCACAAATTCCATGTCCATCAGTTCCGCGCCCACTTCGTAAGCGAGCGCCATGCCGTCACCGGTGTACTCCCAGGAGTTAGAAGTAACGGTCCAAGCCTTGCCGATGCCGCCGGTGGCGATGACCACTGCTTTGGCTTTGAAGACAATGAACCGGCCATTTTCGCGCCAGTATGCGAAGGCGCCCGCAAAGCGGCCGTTTTCCACCAACAGGCGCGTGACAGTGCATTCCATGTAACAATCCACGCCCTGCTGCACGCCGCGGTCTTGCAGCGTGCGAATTAATTCCAGGCCGGTGCGATCGCCGACGTGGCACAAGCGCTTGAAGGTGTGGCCGCCAAAAGCGCGCTGCAAGATCTCCCCTTTTTCTGTGCGATCAAAAAGCGCTCCCCATTGCTCCAATTCGCGGACACGGTCCGGAGCTTCCTGCGCGTGTAACTGCGCCATGCGCCAGTTGTTGAGAAATTTTCCACCGCTCATGGTGTCGCGGAAGTGCACTTTCCAATTGTCCGCGGGATCCACGTTAGCCATGGCAGCGGCGATGCCGCCTTCGGCCATTACCGTGTGGGCTTTGCCCAGCAGCGATTTGCAAACCACGCCTACTGATGCGCCTTGTGCCAAAGCTTCAATCGCCGCGCGCAGTCCTGCGCCTCCAGCGCCGATGATCAATACATCGTGTTCGCGAACCTCGTAATTTGTGGTCACAGAATCCTCAGGTCGCGAATGATGCCGCTAGCTACGAGGCGAATGTACAAATCCGCCGAGCCTACGGAGATCAAGCTGGCCCACGCGAATTGCATGTGGCGCTCGTTCAGGAAGGAGAAACCGCGCCAGGCGGCCGCTCGCGTGGTTCCGAAGGATACACAGGAAAAGCAATCCAACTTGCCTCCCGCCAAATGTCGCAGTGAATGGCACGACAGGGTGTAAATGGAAAGCAAGATGATGTTGAGCAAAAGAATCAGGCTGCCCACGCCAATGCCAAATTGCCCGTCGAAGAAAAAACCTTTGATCGCGTCGTGCCACAGAAAAACCAGGAAAATAATCGCGAGATAAAGAAAATAGCGGTGCACATTTTGCAGAATAAACGGAAACGCCGTTTCGCCGCGATATTTGCGGCTGGCGGGCTCGCCCACGGCGCACGCGGGCGGATCGAGAAAAAATGCGCGATAGTACGCTTTGCGGTAGTAGTAGCAGGTGGCGCGAAATCCCAACGGCCCCGCCAGCACCAGAAGCGCGGGAGAAAACGGCCACCAGTGATGCTGCGGATCGATGAGCGGGGAATAAAAAGGCGAAAGATAAGGTCCCCAAGAATAGTAAGCGCCTTCGAAAGCCCGCAGCGTGGCGTAAACGCCAAAACCGCCCAGCAAAATGATTACTGGTAAAAGTTCCGTCCACCACGAATCGCGACGCAAAGTAGCGCCGAGACGCGTTTCCGACAAAGGAGTTGGTGTGCCAGCCATGCAGGTACCTCCGAGTGAAGTAGCCTATGCAAAAAACTGAATTTTTGAAACGAAATTATCTGGCCTGCTACGGGGTCCTCACGCGCCCGGTGGCGGCGTGCCCATCCAGGCGTGCTGAATGATTTGCCAACTGCCGTCATGCTGGCGTTTGAAGATCATTATGTAGCTGCCTTTGGAGGTAATTTTAGCTCCCGTAGCGATCGTTGTGAGAGTTTCCTGGAAGTCTCCGCTGTCGTAAGCCAAGTCGCCGGAGGTTTCAAGGTTCTGACTATGAAGAGCGAGGTCACTGTTGAAGGTGGCCATAATGTTTTGGAACAAGGCGCGGAGCGCCGCAGAGCCGGTAATGCGGTCTCCATTTGGTTGAAGGAAGACGGCGTCCGAGGCATAGAACTTCAAGATGGGTTCGAGCTGCTTGGTGCGAAGATCCTGGACCCAGGCGTCGCGGATTTTGGCGATTGCCGCGGTGGTTGAAGTTTGGGGGCCGGCTGTCAAAGCGTAAGAAAAAGAAAGACTGAAAACAGTGAGGAGCAGGAAACGAGCCGCTACGCGCCGCGCGTAATGAAGGGGCGGCGAGTGGGCTATATTGACGGAAGACAAATTCCTGTGGCTCCGATCCCTACAAAATACTTTCGATCTCTGCGTCCAGTGCTACATGGGTGACGGGCTCGGCGTTGATGGTAAAGGTCATGCCATCGAGATAGTCGAAATGGAAAAAGCGGCTGATGTGGTAATCCTCGTCATAGCCGGAAAAAAGCTGCTCGGTCTCGGTGCGGCTCAGATTAAACGCAGTAAGCGGCACTGGAGTGCCAAAATCACCAGCAAGGGCGCGGTAGCGGTCGACCAGTTGTCGCAGTGGCAGCATGGGGGCAAGCCGAGTAGCTTCGGAGGTCATCATCACTCTCCTTGGGCCGAGTGTACTGCTACGCTTGCGATTAATAAAGTGGTCTAATGCCGCTATAATGCGCGTGTAAAAACAATTACTGGCAGCCGGGAACCCAAAGGCCTGAGAAAGAGAATGACCGACATGAGTACGTCTCTTAGTATTTCTGGCAAACGATATTCTGCGTACTCATGCCTGCTGGTTTTCTCGTTCTTAGTGCTGTGCCCATGGCAATCGACGGCGCAAACCCGCGAGAGTTCTCGTTCCGGTGTGTTGCGCGAGATGAACGAGTCCGTCGAGGACCTGGTGCAGCGGGTATCGCCGACGGTGGTGCAAATTCTGGTCACAGGTTATGGGGCCGCGGAAGAAACTGAGCGCGGTCAAGCTGACGTCCTGGTAGGACGTCGCCGGGCCATCGGCTCGGGCGTGATCGTGGACCCGCAAGGCTACATCATTACCAACGCGCACGTGGTGAACGGCGCGCAGAATATTGAGGTGCTGGTTCCGCCGCCACCCGCTCCGACGGCGTCCGGGGCCGCGCCCGACGAGCCGCAAGGAAGAAGCTATCGGGGGCGAGTTGTGGGGACATCGCGCGAGATCGATCTCGCGGTAATTAAAATTGATGGGCATAGCTTGCCTGCGCTGTCGATCCGCGGCTCGATGCCACCGGCCAGGCAAGGCGAAATGGTGTTTGCCTTTGGCAGTCCTGAGGGGTTGCGCAACACCGTGACTATGGGTGTGGTGAGCGCGGTGGCGCGGCAGCCCGATCCGGATAGCCCGCTTGTTTACATACAAACGGACACGCCCATTAATCCCGGCAACAGCGGCGGCCCCTTGGTGAATGCCAACGGCGACCTGGTAGGCATCAACACCTTTATCTTGTCTTCATCGGGCGGAAATCAAGGGCTGGGCTTCGCGATTCCCGAGGGCGTGGTGGCTTCTGCGTATCCTCAGCTGGTGAAATTTGGCCATATTCATCAGCCGGCCATTGGCGCGCTGGTGCAAACCATTACGCCGGAATTAGCAGCAGCACTGCGCCTGAAACGAGACTACGGCGTCATCATCTCCGACGTTTCGCCGGGCGGTCCCGCGGATACCGCCGGCCTTAAAATTCAGGACGTGGTTGTGAATGTCGACGGCGTAGCCATCAGCAGCTTGCCGCAGTTTGCTCAGCATCTTTATCTGCATAAGACCGGCGATCACGCTGCGATTGAGATTTTACGCGGAGCCGATCGACTGAAGATAGATGTTGGCCTCATGGAACGGCCTCATAAAGAAGATAGCCTCATCGATCTGGCCGACCCTGTGAAAAACCTGGTCCGGCCGCTGGACATCCTGGGAGTGGAGTTGACACTCGATCTTGCGAAGGAATTGCCGGACCTGCGTATTCCGACCGGCGTGATTGTAGCGGCGCGAACGCTCGGTACGCGCACCGGGGAAATTCCGTTGCAGACTGCGGATGTAATTCACGGGTTGAACGGCACCCCCATCACTTCGTTGGACGGTTTACGCACCGCATTGATGGCGATCAAGCCGGGCGAGCCGGTGGCATTGCAAATCGAGCGTCATCAGCAGATTTTTTACGTGTCCTTCACACGGTGAAGCTATCGTCAAATATGTTTAACGCGAGTAGCCGCTTAACAAGGCCTTCAGATGCCTTCCATGAGAAGGCCGGTATGAGTCAAGAGTGTTTTTCTTTCCTTCCTGTGGATTCCTTACGTTCGAGCCCGGCCGCCCTGTCGCCATCCTTCCATCCGCACTCTGGTTGAGCGATTTTCGCTCGGTGCATGGTGGGCGTTCCCAATACAGTAGGTGCTGCTACCTGATAATCGACCTTGGCTCCCTCTTTCGGCAGAAGCTGGGCCGGGCACTTGGCGCAGTCACCTGATCTCGGCGGTTGCGTTCGGCAGTGCGAATCCAACTCTACGCCACTGCGCTTACCACTTAGGTCAACCCAATCAGTGTTCCTACTCCTTTCACTTATTTGAGCAGAGCAACTTCGGGATACACTTCCTTGGCGATTTGCTCGATGCGCCGATCGTGTTCCGCGATGCGCTCCTTCAACGATTCGATTTCCCGCAACAGCGGTTCGGGAGCTTATCGCATCCCGATGGAGACCGGCCTTCTCCCATTTGGTAAGTCGTGCAGACATTAGAAATCCACGTGTCCGATAAGCTAGCGTTAATCAGACCCTGAGGAGCGGAGTGTAAGTCTGCAGCCCCTTTTTTGGTAGCATTCTAGAGGGGAAGCTGCTACCCAATAATGTCGAAAAGACTGCTTCGATTTGTGGCGTTTGTCGGTCTCTTATACGTTAAGCGGTCGGTTTATGCGCAGGAAAATCCGCTGGAAGTAGCCGCATGCGACCTCGCCACGAATCCAAAGGCTTTCGACGGACAACTGATTCGCGTGCGTGACACACTGAATGTCCACTTTGAGGATTTTTCATTAGGGATTAGGAATTGCGATACACAACAGAGTATCTGGCTAGCTTTTGGCGGAGACGTGCCGGGGATAGTGGCCTCTACAGCGAACGATTCTTTCAGAAAGCGCGGCTCTGATATCAAAGTCAAAGGTATCTCGTATGGAATTAAGAAAGATGACAGCTTTCGTAAACTGTACGCCTTAATTGCCGCGCGCCACGGAGACAAGCCTGATTACAGCGTTACTGCGACGCTTAGCGGCATGTTTTTTGCGGGTGAGGAACGCAGAACCGCAAAGGGAGCCGTTGATTTTGTTGGATATGGGCATTTAGGCTGTTGTGCGCTATTCGTGATTATGCAGGTTTCCGAAGTGGAATCTATCCCGCCCTCAAATCTGAATCTTCGTGGTGTCTTGATTGGTGCTGATGGTAAACCGGTCGAAGGGCTGACGGTGTTTGACGATGTACTCGGGGGTTCACCTCCCGAGCGTCAGAAAACTGTCACGAACAAACAGGGAGAATTTGCGTTTTCCAACTCGGGGCAACAGTTTCGGTTTGAAAGTCCAAGCTATCGCCCTCTGGCTCTCACTGTGGAACCAGGAGGTGCACCCATTCGAGTGAGGTTGCAAGACGCAAAGCAATCGGATTGGGTGATTCCTGCTTGCGGGGAAGCTACTTTTTCCAGTCGTATTGGTTTTTCAGTCCTATTCGCAGTACCAAAGACGATGGAATCCAGTCCTTTTAATGATGACGATATGCAATCCGTCTTTATATACCCGAGAGGAGGGCAGCCATCCTCGGCCGAACTAATCATTTCTAGCAACTCCGAGGAAATAAATGACCCCGCAGATTCACTGGATTCCGAACGGTTTGAGGAACGCTGGGTCAAAGACCGTGCGGGGAATGTTGTTGGCATGGACGCCCGGGGACGCTTGAAACACGGCGGGTATGGGTATTGGCGCACGTCTATTTTCTCGGGTCGTGACAGCGCAAGTTATCGGCTGCAGTCGGGGAAAGAGCCGGCTGCGTTGGACCAGATTATTGACTCTGGATGCATCGCAAAACGATGACGTTTCGACTCCAAGTCCCGATAGGTGGTAATCGGAAGCTGACCCACCACTCGAAGTCGGATGCATTTGTGCCGATTAGCGGGGATTCGGTAAGATGCTCTTAGAAATTTAGAACCTAGGAGGAACATCATGAGCGTATCCGTTGGACTAGCGGCGCCGGATTTCACATTGAAAGATCAGAGTCAGAAAGACGTGAAGCTTTCTGATTTTGCGGGAAAGAAAAATGTCGTGCTGGTTTTTTATCCGCTGGACTGGAGTCCCACCTGCACCAATGAGCACGTCTGCTTCGTCAATGATATGAAATCCTTCGAACAGTTGGATGCGGAAGTGCTGGGCGTGAGCGTGGACAGCGTCTGGTCGCACAAAGCGTACGCCGACAAAATGGGCATTCACTATTCGCTGCTGGCCGATTTCAATCCTCGCGGAGCGATGGCGGAGAAATACGGCGCGTACCTCGCGGATAAGGGCATCACCAATCGTTCCATCGTCATCATCAACAAGCAGGGCAAGATCGCGTGGATTAAAAATTACGACATCCCGGTGGTGCCGGATTTGAAAGAAGTGTCTGCTGCGCTGCAACAAGTTAAATCGGCGGCGGCGTAAACGCAGCTCATCCTGGCCATCCAACCCACGCAGTGATATGGCTTTTTGGAGCCCTGTCACTGCGTTTTTATTTTCTCAAATCACGGATTCTTCTTTTCGCCGCCTGGCATCGAACGCATTAGAAGCACCAACTGCCAGCGCTGCTCTTCTGTCAATTTTGTTTTGAATTCCGGCATGGGACGCCGACCGTCGCTAATTTTGTAGAAAAGTTCGCCGTCGGATTGCGAACTCATGCGGCTGCTGTCCGACAGGTCCCGCGGGGAGGTTGAAAATTTCGTCGCGTCGGGGCCGTCGCCTCTCCCGGTCTTTCCATGGCAACGCTCGCAATGATCGTCGTAGAGAATACGCGCGGAATCGAGAGCTTGCGGGGAAGCATGAATGGGATTTTGGCGCAGCTTGGCCTCGTCGGGAATGTTCCATTGGCCTCTATGCGTCACTCCCAGCACGATCGATAAAGCGATCAGCGCCAATAACGCAACAAACAGAATCTTGCGCAGTCTCAATTTTTGTCGCGCATCCATAGTTTTCGCAGGGTCTTCACGCGGTCATCAACTGTCGTGTGGCAGGATACTACGAGCGAAGAATTAGCCAGACCAATTCGGCGTTGAAAAAAAGAATTGCGGCCGCGACCACCCAGGCGATAACGGTAGTGGTATGGGAGTTCACGAACTCGCCCATCTTGCTACGGCTGCTGGTGAGTTGAATCAGCGGAATCACCGCGAAGGGCAGTTGAAAGCTGAGCACTACCTGGCTGAACACCAAGAGCGCAGTTACTTTTGATTCCCCGGCGATGCCGATAACCAGTGCTGCGGGAATAATGGCCATCGCGCGCGTGATTAAGCGCCGCAGCCAGGGCTTCAGTCGAATCTCCAGAAAACCTTCCATGACGATCTGGCCGGCCAGCGTTCCGGTCAGCGTGGAATTTTGTCCCGAAGCAAGCAGCGCGCAGGCAAACAGCGTGCTCGCCAGACTCGCTCCAAGCAGCGGGCTCAGTAATTTGTAGGCATCGGCGATTTCCGCCACATTGTGCAGCCCGCGAGTGTGAAACGCCGCGGCTCCCAGGACCAAAATGGCAGCGTTCACAAATAAGGCGAAGCCCAGCGCGAAAGTCGAATCAAAAATCGCGTAGCGCACCGCTTGTTTACGTTCCGGTGTGGAGGTTCCAAAGGCGCGCGTCTGCACGATACTGGAATGCAGATATAAATTGTGCGGCATCACCGTGGCGCCCAATATGCCGATGGCGATGTACAGCATTTCACGGTTGCGCAAAATTTCCAGGTGCGGGATGAATCCCAGCGCCGCGTGGCGCCACAGCGGCTGCGCGAAAAATATTTCGTAGGCAAAGCAGGCCGCAATGGACGCGATGAGCGTCACTACAAAAATTTCGATCAAGCGGAAACCGCGCCCTTGCAGCGCCAGCACGATCAAGACATCCAGCGCGGTGATCAGCACGCCGGCCAGTAGTGGCAAGCCGAATAAAAGCTTCAGCGCGACGGCGGAGCCCAGCACCTCCGCCAAATCGCAGGCCGCGATGGCGATCTCGCAAATGACCCACAGAAACATGGCCGTCGGCCGGGAATAATTCTCGCGGCAGGCCTGCGCCAGGTCGCGGCCGGTGGCGATACCCAGCTTGGCGGAGAGCGCTTGCAGGAACATCGCCATCAGATTGCTCAGCAAAATCACGCTGAGCAGCGAATAGCCGAATTTTGAGCCGCCGGCGATGTCCGTGGCCCAGTTGCCGGGGTCCATATAGCCGACTGCCACCAGGTAGCCTGGCCCGGCGAAGGCCAATAATTTCTTCACGCGTGAGGCGCCCGCCAGAAACGGAATGGTGCGATGCGATTCCGGCAGTGATGGCATGGCCACGCTGGCGCGCATTGGGCGCGCGGGCCACAGAGTTCTTGAAGGGCTAGTGGTTTCGACCGGGCTAGCTTCGGTACTGGAGGAGGGTTCAGTTTCGAATTGAGGAGGAACGATGCGTGCCATAGACCATGTTAACCACGTTAAAGTTACCTACTAAACTACACTTAATAGTGTTTGGCTGTCAATGGATCTGACCCTGGAATTTCCTAAAATACAACTTGATCCGATTAATTTTTCGTATTGCGGCACTGAATGGGCGAAGCAGGAATGCCTGCGTCAAGCGCCATTGCAACGCATATGTGTTAACTTCGAGAAGCATTCAGGGAGAGCTACGCATGGACGAGCAGCGGCCACCACACCAGGGTCAGGGTCAGGTTCAGATCAAAGCGGACGAAAAAGAATTGCAGGGGCAGTACAGCAACCTGGTGATGATTCACCACAACCTGGAAGAGTTCACCCTGAATTTTATTTACATTTTTCCTAACGGCGCGCAGGGCAAGCTCACCGGCAGCATGATCGTGAGCCCCGGCCACGCCAAACGCATCTGGCGCGCCCTGGGAGAAAACATCGCGCGTTACGAATCGCAGTTCGGCCCCATCAAGGAGTCGCCCGCGGGGAGCGAGCCCCCCCCCACGGTTGGCTTCGTGCAGTAGTTTTGGGCAGCAGGAGTGCAGAGGCGTAGAAGTTAACGCGATTAGCCGCGCACGATTTTGCGAACCGTCTCCGTGGTCACACCATACACCGCGTGCGAGACTGATCCGTAAAGATGGGTCGAGAGCGGATACGCCGCAGGCTTATCGCTTAAGCCCAAGACTGGCAGGGCCACTTCGTCTGCCGTGAATACATGAGAAGGGCGAGACAATTGCGGATTTAGCGCTGCCGTCGTAAACTGCTCAGGTTGTTTCCAATCGCCACTCCAGTTCGAAGGGCCTGTAGCTCAGGTGGCTAGAGCGCGCCCCTGATAAGGGCGAGGTCGGTGGTTCAAGTCCACCCAGGCCCACCATAAATCGCCAATGTTTATGCGGGTTTTTACAGATCGAGCAGCACCGCCAAGCGCACCAAACCTTTCTTCCCAACTTTTTCCCAACTTGTCGGGAGAGCAGCCGCGGCAGTGGCGGCCGATTTGAATCCGGCGAAATTGGGCGACAAAAACTATTTCGCAGGACTCAGTGACGTCGACAGCCGAGATCTCAGCCCATATTGGCCCGGATTGCCACGGGCGTCGGCTTGG
>Ga0209006_10003853_pt1 | contig 13636 bp, 4 predicted proteins | sample JacPin_JW_Ref_O2_FD_188567 | JGI IMG/M metagenome (GOLD analysis project Ga0209006, IMG submission 188567) | Forest soil microbial communities from Algoma, Ontario, Canada - Jack Pine, Ontario site 1_JW_Ref_O2 (SPAdes) (version 2) | ecosystem: Environmental > Terrestrial > Soil > Boreal... | reverse complement strand
TTGGCCGATTTGCCCGTTACCGTCAGAGAGAAGGGGCCCGTCTCGGTCAGGATAAAGGCTCGGAACTCTAGCTTGCTCGCCGTGGCCGTCCGCTTTGGCTCGAAAAACGCTACTACGCCCTTCGGCAGTCCGGATACGGAGAGCGACACGCTACCAGCAAAACCATTCACAGCAACGATTGTGACCGCGGCGCTGGCGGTCGATCCTTGATTGAGAAACACGTTGCTAGGCGTTTGGATTGTGAAGCCCGGAAGCGCAAGCGTCACGTAGGCGAAATGCGTGAGCCCTCCGCTGGTGCCGGTGACGACGATCTGGAAATTTCCGCCGGGGGTGGAGCTGGTCGTGGAAACGGTAAGTGTCGGTGCGGGGCCCGACGGTGTGGCCGTGGATTGGCTGAGAGTAGCGGTAACGCCAGCAACCTGGCCGAGAACAGTCACTGCTAGATTTACCGTGCCTGTGAACCCGTTCAAGGGTGTGAGCGTGATCGTCGTGATTTTCGATTGGCCCTGAGAGATGTTCAGCGTAGCTGGCGAAGCGGCCAGCGAGAAATTTGGACCAGTTGCAGCAGGCCCGAGTGCCTGCAGCAGACCCGAACCGTTCGGAGAGCCCCAGCCAGTCACGAGATCGTAACCAACGATGTCGGAGAACAGGTCGGGACTGCCGCTGTTGAAATTGTTGCCGAGGATGATGTCGTGGAAATCGAGGTTGTAATTGGCGCCTTGCCCGAGCGCGTAAATGGTCGGATTCAGAAAGCCGATGGGAGCGCCATTGGCCTGTTCGTTGGCCAGAGCGAGAAAGCCAGCCCAGCGCGGCGCCGAAAGGCTTGTTCCACCAACGCCGATGAAGCATCCACCGTTCGCGCAGAAGAAATTATCTGTGTTTGCTTCGGCTGCGACATCGGGAATGTTTCGCAAGCTCGTGGACCCTTGGTTCGCGGCATTGATAACGGGAACCTGATAGCTCGGAATCGCAAGGCCGTTCGTGCTGAAACCGCCGCCGCTGCCGATCCACCCGGTTTCTGATTGCCAGGGTCCGGCGGGCCCATTCGTGGTCAAATCTGTTCCGCCGGCGGCGGTGATGAAGGGGTCGTCCGCCGGGTAGAAAATACAGCCATTGAGATTGCTGAAACTCAGGCAATCGGCTGGGGCCCCGAAGTATGCTCCGCCGTCGCCGGAGGCGACAAACAGATTCTGGCCCTGCGCAGCGAACTCCTCGAAGATGGGCTGGTCCGAGGAAGGATCAGCGGGAAGAAATCCGAACGAACAGCTCAGCTGCTTGGCGATGTTGTCGGTGGCCATCTGGTTGAACATATCCGTGTCATTGTTTCCTTCGTATACGATCACCGCGGACAAGCCGGGCGCCATGGAGATGGCTTGTTGGATGTCGATCACTTCTTCGCCATCGTCGCAGCCGGCGCCACAAACCGGGCTAACGCCATCGAGCAATACGTTTACGATGGGAACGTTGAGCGGCTGATTGATAAAATTGAAATACGCCTGGACGTCACTCAAGTTGTAGGGACCGAACTCGAACAGCCCAACCGCCTGTCCCGCACCGGTCAGCGTGGTGCCCGGAGCGTAAGCGGCTCTCATATCGCTACCCAGGAAAAAGCCGTCAGGCCCGGAACCAGTCTGGTTTCCGCGCACGATCTCACCCTTCTGGGCGTATTTCAGGCCCATGGGACGCGGAGGTTGAAAATTGTTGAGGCCGGAGACGCCCTGGATGGGCACTTCTGCCTCCACTGAAGGCTCTTGATCCGGAGCGAAGTAGGTGCGCTTTTCCGTGGGGTGTTGATAGGTCTGCATTTTCACTTGGAAGGTTCTTTCGATGTCGGCAACCGTGCCGCTCACGTCGAGAACCAGACGATTGGGAGTCTTGTTGGCGACCGTAAGGCCATGTGCTGTAGCGAAATCAATGACCTTTTGATAGTCGTCTGACGTGGGGCCAAATTGCTCCGTGAATTGCTCAACGGTGAGAAATTGACGGTACTGAGGGCTGGCCGGATTGTAGAGCTCCTGGAGGAAGTTTTGGAGTGCTTCTGGTTTCGGCAATCGCAGAGTCAGAGCGACGTTCATGCGCTGCGACTGGGGCAGGCGGCTGATCGGACGCCCGCCCGGGAACGCCGCGATCTTTGTGTGCAGCACTTGGCGCTGTTGCGCGGAGGCGGGTAGTGCGAGGAACCAGGCTGTGGCTGCACATGCTGCCAACAGCAAAAATCTTGCGAAGGGAATGCTTCTCTTTGTTCTCATGTTCGCCTGCCTATTTGAGGAAATGAAAGCCGGGGCCCGTTAAGCCCCGGCTTTGTCCACTGAATGAGGCGGGGGGTGTGTCCGCCGTTCAGAAACTAACTTTGAAGAAGGCTTGTCCTTGACGAGGTGGCGTATTGCCGTTTTGGCAGGTGCTGGAACCACCGCTTCCGTTGGGACTGACAAACCCAAACTGGCTGAGGCCGTGGTTGAAACTGGTGTCTGGTCCACATATTTGCATACGATTGAGGACATTGAAAAACTCCATCCTCAACTCTGCGTTAACGTGTTCTCCAAAATAAAAGTGTTTAGCCAGACCCACGTTCTCATTAGCGTTGAAGGGATTGCGTAACCGGGCGATCTCTCTCGGAGCATTGCCTTGTGCGAAGCCGGGATCAGAAAACGCCGCCTGGGTGAAGACGGGAAGGCCCTTGTAATAATTGTTGTAATTTACGTTTAAGGGCACTGAGGGATCGAAGTTAGCGCGATTGAATCCGTTCAAAAAGGGATCATTGTTGCTCGAGAGGACCTGCAACGGAGAGCCGCTGGAGTATTGGAAGACGCCGGTCAACTGCCAACCTCCAAGTATATTTTTCGCCAGCATGCCGCTCTTGTTCAAGAATTTTTTGCCCGGGCCTATCGGCAGCTCGTAGACACCGCTGATGTTCAGGATGTGTGTCTGGTCGTTACTGGCGATGGACCATTCGGATTTTTGATTGAATTTGTTTTCCGAGCCAAAGTTGAAGGTGGAGAAGCCGGTATCGGTATTCGCCATCGTCTTCGAAAGGGTGTAGGCCACAAGGAAGCTCAGGCCGTTCGAGAAGCGCTTTTGGGTCTGGACCTGGAGAGCATTGTAGAAAGCGGAGCCGTTGGTATCGAAGTTGTTGCAAATGCCTCCGCAAGATTCGCTGGGGTTGTATTGCGGAAATGGCAGCAAAGCTTGGGGCAAGCCGGCACCCGGACCGTAGTCGTTCACAAAATTAACGTATGGGGTGAAAGCAACTCCCGAAGCGGGACAGCCGCTCACGGTGCAAGGCGCTTGACCGAATCCGAGGCCCTGCAGGGCGGCTTGAGAAGGAGCGGAAGTCCATGCGAAATTGGGGGAATTGGGGGACATCAAGCAATTCGGGTCACTGGCGTTCGCGCTTGGACAGAACTTGGTGAGGAACTGCGGATTGGTCTGATTGATGGGATTCAACAGGGATGGCAGATGAAGCGAGCGGTTGCCAATGTAAGCCACGGAAAGGAACAAGTTCCCCGGCAATTCACGCTGGATGCCGGCATTCCAAGCCTCGGTGTAAGGAATCTTACCCGGGTCTTTGCCGAATTGACGCAAGACGCCGGTGGAGTTTAGAAAGCTGCGGTCCGTAAATGTCGTTGCGGCAGGCGAAGGAATGCTCTGGCCATCCCACTGGCCGAAGCCCGGGACATTGGAGCCAAGGGAATTTACATTGAAGATGCCGCCCAACAAGCTGCCGTAATTGACGGCTACCTTGTTGACGCCGTACTCGTAGGCACCGCCATCAAGGTAGTTGAAGGCAAAACCGCCCAAAACAACGGTCTTGGGATTCAGCTTATAAGCAAAGCCAATTCGCGGGCTGAAGTCTTTCCAATGGGTATTCGCATGGCTATAGCCGGCGCAAACAGCACAGTTTCCCAGCTTATTGGCGGCGCCGAGAAGAGGTGTGCCATCCGGAGCGACGGCACCGGGATTGGGGACGGTGGGGTCGAAGAACAGGACATTGTTCCCGTTTTCCGTAAAAGCCCGCAGGATGTCCCAACGCAGGCCGACGTTGACAGTGAGCCGGGAAGAAACCTTGACATCATCCTGAACGTAGGGGGCGATATAGAAATTACGAAGCCGGTTTTCGATAGCGAATTGCCGTTGCGAGGCATCCGCGTAACCCAGCAAGTAGCTGGCGAAGGCGCTTCCGGTGGTGCCGATATTGGCCGGATCAGAGGTGGTACGGCTCTGGAAGGTAAAGCTGCCGCCGCATTGCTGGCATTCCTGGTCGTCCTGATAGGAACGGCGAATCTCCCAACCGAAATTGATGGTGTGGCGGCCATGGCTGAGGAGAAAGTTATTGTCAAAGCCGATGCCCAGCTTGCGGTTCTTGGAGAAAGTCTCGCCATTGGCATTTAGTCCCCATTGCGTGGGTTGACCGCCAAATGGAGAATCAAATTTGATGACCGGAAGAGAGGTGGAGCCGGCGACGGCCGGAAAATTAACGCCGAGAAAAGAGTTTAGTTCGTTGTTTATTTCTCCCATCCAACTAAACCCAAAAGTCATGACCAAACTGTTGGAGATGGCGTTGGAATAAGTGAGGAAGAGACCGGTACCGAGCCGCGGTTCGCTTTCCAGACCAGATAGTTCGTTATTGACGTGAATGCCGCCATTGCAGCAAGAAAGGAGATTGTAGCTATCCCGCCAAAAGCTGCCGTGAAGTTTTTGTCTCTCGGTTAGATTGTGATCAATGGAAAAGCCCCAATTCGTCTGCCGAATCGGGAGGACGCCAACGGTGGGCAACATGTTGTTGGTCAATCCGGGCAAAGATGGCGTCGGCACCAACTTCAGCAGGCTTGCAGAAACAGTGCTGAAACAAGATGTGGGAATCTTGTTGCCGGGCCACTGCTGGCCGGGCGCCGGAGCGGTGCAACCAGCGGGTGCGACAAAACCCTGAGGAACGAAAACAGGAATTTGCTTTCCGGTGCCATCAACGTAGCCACTAAAATCACCTCCCACTTCGGCCTGCGTGGGAACGGTAAGCGGCCCTGATGAGTCCGTTTGATTCTGGCGGAACCAATCCGCACTTACGTGAAAAAAGGTCTTGTTTTTTCCGTTGAAGAGCTTGGGGAACCATACTGGACCACCCAGTGAGAATCCAAAGTTGTTTTGGTTGATGGTGGGGGTGGGCCCCTTCCCGGCAGCGCTGGAGCCAGGCGGGTTGGCCCCGGCCGCGTTGAAAATCGTGTTGCGCACGATCTCGAAAGCGTCACCGTGTAATGTATTTGTACCTGACGCGAACTGGTAGGATGCAACTCCTTGCGTCAGCCCGTATTGGGCCGAGAAGTTCGAGGTCAAGACCTGGATTTCGCCGACCATCTCGAATGGAGGATTGATATTGGACTGCAGTCCCTGAGTTTCAGACTGGACGGCAACAACGCCGTTGAAGACAATTTCATTTTCAAAGTCCACGCCGCCATTGATGCGGTGGCTGAACTCTCCCCCCTGAACGCCGGGAGCGATGAAGAGGTAATCATCAATCTGGCGGTCGCGCGCGCCAATATTGCCGGGGCCGCCGCCGATGAGAATGGGCACTTCCTCAACGAGTTTATTCTCGATGATCGTGCCAAGTTGTGGTTGGGTGGTCTCGAGAGCGATCTGCTGTGCCACAACTTCGACGGTCTCGTTGGCCGTCCCGGTCGTCAGCTCAGCGTCCGCAGCCGTCGTTCTGCTGACGTCAACGTGAACGGCCTTAAGGAGGCGAACTGCGAAGCCTGTTTTCTCGACACGCACCGTATAGGTTCCCGGGATCAGGTCGGTGAATGTGTAAGTACCTGCGGAAGTTGTGGTCGTCTGGCTAGATACACTCGTGTCGTCATTCGTAGCCGTCACTTGGGCATCGGGAACGACGGCACCGCTCGGATCTGTGACCGTGCCCCGGATGCCGCTGAGACCTTGGGCCCGGAGTCCAGCAGGAAACAACAAAAACAACAGGCTAAAGGCCAGACTGACGGACAAGCAAGCAGGCGTGGAAATGGAATTGGCTTTACCGAGGAAAACAGAGAAGGACTTCATGTAACCCCCAAAGCGCACAAGATCTGAATAAAAACAAAACTGCACAAAGGTTCCACACCGTTGCGGCGGAGTCTCGCGGAGAAGACAGTGGGTGTCAATGCATCAAAGTGTCGTCTCTTTCTTCCCCGCTAAGTAATTGATAAAAAAAGGAATAAGGAAATTTGTTCCCAAGCAGAAGCGGATAAATGTCGGGAAAAATCAGCAATCGCTGGGCAGAAAAGAAGGGGTGAAAAGATAGGAATCGTTACCAGGGCTGTGGATAAAAAGGGACGAGCGAGAAGAACGATATTCCTTGCTTCCGGCAGCGGCGGGTGAACGAAGCTGTGAGAAGTTGGCGGCCAGGCAGAGCGGCGGAGGGAAAGACCGCCAGCGCACCGGAAACGATTGCGAATAGGGAAGATTCCTCTGGACCACAGTCCGAAGGGCGCCGTCGTTCACGACGCGGGGATAGTGGAGGCGTTTTCCCGGAGTCCAAGACGAGAGCGGGAGCGATTCACGGAGGGCTGACACCTTTCCCTTCAACGATAGTGAAAATGCGATCCACGCCAGAGATGGGAATCTGTTCGAGGGCGCCGCTGGGCCAGTGAACTTCGAGTTTGTCGACTTTGCTGACGGCTCCCAATCCGAAATGGACGCGCAGGTCGGAGCTGGAAGCGTAGCTGCCACCGCTTGAGACATCGGCGCGCTGGCGAAAGCCCCCGGCGGTGAGAAAGACTTTGGCTCCGATGGCATCGCGCGGGCTTTTGGGTCCGCCAACCAATTTCAAGGTGAGCCAGTGATTCGAATTGTTCACGGAATTGCGGAGCAGCGTGGGCGGGGAATCTATGTTGTTGAGAACGATGTCGATATGGCCGTCATTGAAAAGATCGCCGAAGGCCGCGCCGCGGGCGGGGATCACGTCAGCGAGCCCGCTGCCGGTGGCCGGCGGAACTTCCAGGAACTTGGCGCCATCGAGGTTACGAAAGAGCAGAGGGCGCTCGGCCCAAGTCGTGCCCCAGTCGGCCTTGTCCGCCGTCGGATAGACGTGGCCATTGGCGATGAAGATGTCCAGGAGGCCGTCGTTGTCGAAGTCGAGGAAGCCGGCGCCCCAGCTGAGAAAAGGAATCGTGGGATTGCCGATTCCGGCTTTGAAAGAAACGTCGGTGAAGGCGGCATCGCCATCGTTGCGATAGAGAGCTTTGTAATCGTCGGAGAAGGTGGTGATGAAAAGATCGAGCCTGCCGTCGCGATTGTAATCGCCGACGCCGATACCCATCGAGGATTGTGCGCGGCCATCTCCGTTGACGGCGAATCCGGACATATAACTGATGTCGGCGAAAGTGCCGTCATGCTGATTGCGGTAGAAGTAATTGGGAACGGAATCGTTGGCGACGACTAGATCGAGCCAGCCATCGTCGTCCAGATCGACAAACACCGAAGCAAACCCATAGCGGCCCTGCGGATCGGAAACACCTGCTTTGACGCTGACATCGGCAAACGTGCCGTCGCCATTGTTGTGGAAGAGATGATCGCCTTCGCCGATCAAGCCCAAAGGCCCGCAGAAAACGTCGACGCCGCGGAATTGGCATGCCCCTTCGGGGACCCCTCCTTTTCCGGCAAAGACCGGCCGATCGAGATCGTATTTGACGTAGCCGGGTACGAACAGATCGAGCAGACCGTCATGATCATAGTCGCCCCAAGTGGGGCCCGTGGACCAGCCTCCGAGTGCGACGCCCGCTTTTTCGGCGAGGTCAGAGAAAGTGCCATCGTGGTTATTGTGGTACAAGCGATTCTTGCCGTAGTTGGCGACGTAGAGGTCGGGCCATCCGTCGTTGTCGTAATCGGCCACGGCCACACCGAATCCCCAGCGCTCGTTGGCGACGCCGGCCTTGTCGGTCACATCGGTGAACGTGCCGTCGTGATTGTTGTGGAAGAGCATGGCGCGCGGCGGGGCTTCCTTGCCCTTCATAGCGAGAGCGGTAGAGCCGTTGAGAAGATAGATGTCGAGCCAGCCGTCGTTGTCGTAATCGATGAGCGCGACGCCGGAACCGGGGGCCTCGAGGATCGTGGATTTTTCGGGCGTGCCGGAACGATGACGAAATCTATCGAGGCCGGATGGTTTCGTGATGTCGAGAAAGACGATGGGAGCGCCCTCGACAAAGCCGCCGGCGGTGATGGGCCGCGAACGCGAGTCCTTAACGGGAGCGTGAGCGCCGCCGGTGGCCATGCCGGTCGGCTTGGAGGGCGGGGAAGTTTCGGGCGTTTGGGTGGCTGGTGGAGTTGGTTGCTGCGTCAAGGCGGGACGGCTTGTGGCGAAGAGGGACAAGAAGAGGCAGAGGAAAAAAGTCGCTATCGAGGAGCGATGAGCGAAAGAGCAAAGCTTCATTTGCCCGCGGCTCCTGCGGGTGCCTCGTCGATTTCGAGAATCTGGTCGGCGCGGATATTTTTGAGTGTTTCGACGATGCCGCTGGGCCAGCGAATTTCGATAGTTTGAGCGACGGATTCCCCACCCAATCCGAAATGCACGCGTTTGTCGCTCGAAGACAAGTAGCTGCCCGCGGTTGAAACGGTGGCGAATTGCTGGCCTTTCGCGGTGACCAGTTTGACTTCGGCACCGATGGCGTCGCGGTTGCTCTTGTGCCCGACCAGCTTCAAGGTGAGCCAATGATTTTCTGTGGGCGTTTCGTTTCTGAGAATATAGGCGGGGCCGTCGTTTGTGGTCACCACAGCATCGATGCGGCCATCATTGTCTATATCGCCGATAGCCATGCCGCGGCCGAGCCAGGACTCATGAAAAATTGCGCCGGAGTCGGAGGAAACGTCGGCGAAACTTCGGCCCATATTGCGGAGGAGCAGCATCGGCTCGCGGTAGTGAAGGTTGGGATAATTCAGCTCAATGGTGTCGAGATCATGGCCTTGGGCGATGAGCAGATCTTTCCATCCGTCATTGTCGAAGTCGAGAAAGCGGACGCCCCAGCCGGAATGCTGCATGGTGGAACGGGCCAGGCCGGCACTGAAGCTGGTATACGTAAACGTGGAGTCGCCATTGTTCTGATAAAGAGCGTAGCGCTGGTTGGCAAGATCGGTGATCACCAGGTCAGGTCGGCCATCGTTATTGTAGTCGGCGAAATCGACGCCCATGCCGGCATACGTGCGTCCGTCGCCATCGACAGCCACCTGAGATAGCAGGCCCACTTCTTCAAACGTGCCATCACCCTTGTTGTGGTACAGGAATTCGACCATGGAGTCGTTGGCGACAAACAGATCGACGTGCCCATCGCGATCGTAGTCCGCCAGTGCAATGCCCAGTCCTTTTCCAGGCTTGGAGAGGCCTATTTTTTGGGAGACCTCGGTAAAATGACCGTTTCCGTCATTGTGGTAGACCAGCGGAGAAACCGGCTGGAAGATGTCGGGATGGCAATAAGAGCGGTAGCCCTCTTTGTGCTCGCCACACCAGAGGTCTTCAAAATCCCACTGAAGGTAGCGCAGAACAACCAGATCGAGCAGGCCATCTCCATCCAGATCGACCCAGGCGGCGCTGGTGGACCAACCGCTGCCCGCAACACCGGCCTTCACGGTTACATCGGTGAAAGTGCCATTACCATTGTTGTGGTAGAGCTTGTTTCCGCCGTACGCCGTCACATACAAATCCTCGTAGCCATCGTTATCGTAATCTCCAACTGCTACCCCCATGCCGTAGCCTGAACCCTCGAGCCCCGCCTTCTCGGTTACGTCTTCGAGTGTGCCGTCGGGTTTCTGATGGAAGAGTCGATTCCAATATTGCGGACCGGATTTCTGCGGGATGCTGCCTTTCGGAGTGGGATCAGCAAGAGGAGCGCCGTTTACCAGGAAAATGTCAAGACGTCCATCGTTGTCGTAATCGAACAGGGCCACGCCTGCTCCCATTGTTTCCGGCAAATAGTGCTTGGCAGTGTGGGAGGCGAGGTATCGGAAGTGCAGGCCAAGCGCCGCCGTAGCATCGGTGAACTTGCCGGGCAAAGCCTTTGGCTGATCGGGAGCCCGGGAAGCCTGCCGGCCAGGCAGCGCGAACCATAGCAGCGCAAGAAAGGGAAGGCTCGAAACGAAACGCATACGATTTCATAGTACAGCGTAAAGGCAGAGCAGTCCGGCGAAAACGCCCATCCGGGCCGTTGCGGCGGGGAAGAACGGCCTCTATCCGCAAATACATGAAGGACATGCGTAGGAAGGCATAAATGACATGGGGATGGATTGACAGGACTACCGTCGATCGGAAAGAGTGAATTTCCGAAATCTCCAGAATGCTTCGAGGCCACGAATCCAGCCATATCCAGGTGAACAGGCCATGAGAAGAGTCATCGCAGCTGCTGTTTTCGCCGCGCTTTCATCGAGCGGCGTCCGTTCCGGCCAGTCGAACCAGCCCCCGGACTCTTATAAGCCGACCCTCGATCGCCTTGAGTCGCTTACCACGCTGCCGTTGCCGGACTGGCGTTACCACGCGGATATACCGCATCCCGAAGACCCGGCGGTCGATGACGCGGACTGGCAGCAGGTGAAAACCCGCGAACAGTGGAAGACCGGCTCGCGTGTTTTGCGCCGGTGGATTGAGATTCCGGACACGATTCATGGCTACGCGACGCGGGGTTCGCGGGTGAACCTGGAGCTTTTCTTCGATACCGACGACCGGCTGGGGATTACGGTGTTCTCCAACGGCGCGCTGGTGGCCCGCGGTGACGACGACACGCAACAGCCCATAGCGCTCACCTCGAATGCACAGCCAGGCCAAAAATTCCTGATCGCGGTGCGCTTGAATGCTTCTGAAGTGAACACGCGCATTGCCGAAAGCCGGCTGCGTATCGAGCCCCCCGCAAGTCGTCCCGACGCCGGAATTCTGCGAGCGGAGATCCTTTCGGCGCTTCCGATGATCGCGGCGTTTCCCGATGGCAAATCGGAGCGGGAGAGCCAGCTCGACGCCGCTGTGCAGGCCATTGATTTTCTGGCGCTCGACCACGGAGACCAGCGGGCCTTCGACGAATCGCTGAGGCAATCGCAGGCCAAACTCGAGCCGCTCAGGCCGTTCCTGAAACAGTTCACCATTCGTGCTGCCGGAAATTCGCACATCGACATGGCTTGGCTCTGGCCCTGGACGGAAACCGTGGAAGTGGTGCGCAATACATTCCGCAGCGCCCTCGATCTAATGCGCGAATATCCCGATTTCAAGTTCAGCATGTCATCGGCGCGAACCTACGTCTGGATGGAGGAAAAGTACCCCGATCTCTTCAAGGAGATCCAGCAGCGCGTGCGCGAGGGCCGCTGGGAAGTGATTGGGGGAATGTGGGTCGAACCGGATCTCAACATGCCGGGCGGCGAGTCGCTGGTGCGCCAAATCCTGGTGGGGAAACGGTATTTCCATGAAAAATTTGGAGTGGACGTAAAAATAGGCTGGAATCCGGATTCCTTCGGTTACAACTGGCAATTGCCGCAGATTTACAAGAAGTCCGGCATGGATTATTTCGTGACGCAAAAACTGATGTGGGCGCACGAATTTACCACCTTCCCCTACAAATTGTTCTGGTGGGAGTCTCCTGACGGGAGCCGCCTGCTGACGTATTTTCCGCACGATTATGCCGCGAACACCGATCCGGTGAGTATGGCCAGCGACCTGTCCATCTGGGTGCCGTCGCTATTCGGCGCCGACGCGAACCAACACAGCGACATGCTGCATCTCTACGGAGTTGGCGATCATGGCGGCGGTCCGACGCGAACGATGCTCGACACGGCCACGCGCTGGATGAAGCCCGATGTGGTGTACCCCAGTCTGCAGTTCACTACGGCTTCTTCCTTCTTCGATGATCTGCAAAAGAAACTTCCGGGCATGCAGGTCCCCACCTGGCGCGACGAACTCTACTTTGAATATCACCGCGGCGTCATGACCACGCAGGCGGAAACGAAAAAGCGTATTCGCAAAACGGAAGAGCTACTCCTCAATGCGGAGAAATTCTCGGCACTTGCCACTCGCTTTGGGCGCAAATACCCCTCGGAAGATTTGGACCGCGGGTGGAAGCGGCTGCTGTTTGACGATTTCCACGACATCATGCCGGGGTCGGGTATTGCTGTGAACTATCTTGATGCCAAACGCAATCTCGAAGATGTGGGCCGGGCCGGCCACGCCATCTTGCACGAATCCCTCGAAGAGCTTGCGGCTCATATCAATACGCAGGGATCCGGCGCGCCGGTGGTGATCTTCAACTCCCTGTCGTGGCCGCGCAAGGAAGTGATGGAAGTCGAGGTGCAACTGCCCGGGGTCGGCCAGCACATCGAGGTTGTAGATTTTTCCGGGAAGATTGTGCCGTCGCAATTGCTGACACGCGACAACGAAACGAATCGCGCTCGTTTGCTGGTCGAAGCCAGCGTTCCCGCACTGGGCTACAAGACCTACTATGTTCGCACGGCGGAAAAGGTCACCCCGCAAGCCCCCGCGGTGAAAAGTTCCGCGGACACCCTTGAGAACGAATTTGTGCGCATAAAAGTAGATCGGACGACAGGTTGCCTTACCAGCCTGTTTGACAAACGGAGCAACACGGAGTCTCTGGCACCGGCGGAGACGGACACCGGCGGTCCCGAAGACGCCATCTGCGGAAATCTCCTGCAGGCTTTTCGAGATAAACCAAAGGCCTGGGACGCCTGGAATATCGACGCGGATTTCGAGAAAGAGCATTGGGATCTGACCCAGGTAGACCAGGTGAAGCTGATTGAGAGCGGCCCTCTGCGCGCCATCCTCCAGGTGAAGCAACACTTCGAGAATTCCACGTTCATTCGGAACATCACCATCACCCGAGGAAATCCACGCGTCGACGTGCGCATGATTGCCGATTGGCACGAGAAGCACATCCTGCTCAAAGTCGCGTTTCCGCTCAGCGCGCACAATCAGAAAGCGGTGTTTGAAATCCCCTACGGCTCGATCGAACGCCCGACGACGCGCAATACGCCTGCCGAACGGGCGAAGTTCGAGGTCCCCGCGCTCCAGTGGGGAGACATCTCCGACGCCAAGCATGGCTTCAGTCTGCTGAATGACTCGAAGTATGGCTACGACGCCAAGGGGAACGTCTTGCGGCTTTCCTTGCTGCGCTCGCCGGAATGGCCGGACCCGCACGCCGATGAAGGAGTCCATGAATTCACTTATTCGATGTACGCACATCCGGGAACGTGGCGAGAGGCCGAGACCGTTCGGCGTGGATACGAACTGAACTATGATCTCCTGGCGATCGAAGCCCCAAGACACCCGGGCGCGATGAAACAGGAGCACTCTTTCTTCGAAGTCCAGGCGGAGAATGTCGTAATGACGGCGATTAAGAAAGCAGAGGAGGACGGCTCGCTCATCCTGAGATTTTACGAATGGGCGGGAAAAGAATCGGACGTGAAGATCGTGCTGCCAGCTGGCGCGCAATCTGCCTCCGAAACTGACTTGATGGAAAGGCCGATCGGGGACCTGGCTGTTCCTGGTGGCGCTCTTGCGGTTCACACGAAACCCTACGAAATCAAAACAATTCGCGTTCGCTTCGCTAGAGAGTAGGATCGCGCGGGAATCGGGCTGGGACTATTTCTTCGCGCGCAGCAGGGAATCGAAAAGGTC
>Ga0209006_10003852_pt1 | contig 13636 bp, 12 predicted proteins | sample JacPin_JW_Ref_O2_FD_188567 | JGI IMG/M metagenome (GOLD analysis project Ga0209006, IMG submission 188567) | Forest soil microbial communities from Algoma, Ontario, Canada - Jack Pine, Ontario site 1_JW_Ref_O2 (SPAdes) (version 2) | ecosystem: Environmental > Terrestrial > Soil > Boreal... | reverse complement strand
CTCGATGAGCTGTGCACGTTCCTCGACCAACGCGGGCTGATGAAGCAGAAGTGGCCCGAGCGGCTCGTCCTCGTCGACGAGTTCCCACTGACGGGGCTCGGCAAGGTCGCCAAGTCCGAGCTGGCCCGACAGATCGCGGGAGGAATTCGATGACGGCGTTGTCCGCTGACGAACGTCAGGAACTCGCACAATCCGTGCGCTCGGCCTGTGAGCGACTGGCATCCGAGGACCGAGTGCGCGCCGTCGCGTACGGCGAGGGAGACGGTGGCGGCGCAGACGGACACTCCGGCTTCGACACTGCGCTGTGGGATGTGCTGTGCAACCAGGTGGGGGTGGCCGCCATCGCGCTGCCCGAGCACCTGGGCGGCGCAGGTTACGGCGCGTCCGCACTGGGCGTGGTGGCCCACGAACTCGGCCGCGCGCTGGCCCCGGTGCCATTCGTCAGCTCCGCGGTGCTGGCCACCGGTTTACTGCTGGACCTGACCGAGCACGACCCCGACGCGGACAAGCGCCTCAGCGGGCTCATCGAAGGGCGCCGCACTGCCGCGGCGGCTCTCACCGGCGACGGCGGGCTGTGGCGCCCGTCCGCGGTGACGCTGCGCGCCGCCCGCACGGGAGACGGCTGGAGTATCGACGGCACAGTGCGTCACGTGCTCGGCGGTTCCGCTGCCGACGATCTCGTCGTCATCGCCATTGACGGTGATGGCGAGCCGGCGGTGTTCCTGCTCGACCCCACCGTCGACGGCGTCGTCGCCGAGGCTGAACGCGTGCTCGATGGCACTCGACCGATGGCGACCATCACGCTGAGCTCAGCGCCGGCGCTGCGGCTGTCTGGCGACGGCCCCCTCGGCGACGTCGTCGACCGCAACGTCGACATTGCGCTGGCGGTGCTGTCGGCCGAACAGGTCGGCGCCTGCGAACGGGTGCTCGAGATCGCCACCGACTACGCCCGCACGCGCGAACAGTTCGGTCGGCAGATCGGCAGCTTTCAGGCCATCAAGCACAAGTGCGCGGACATGCTGGTCGATCTCGAATGGGCGCGGTCGGCCTCGCAGGCGGCCCTCGAGGCGCTCGACGGTTCACATGCTGCGGCCGCCGTCGAATCGGACTGGCGAGCGAGCATGGCCAAGGCGGTGTGCTCGGAGGCGCTGCGCAACGCAGCGAAAGCGAACGTCCAGATTCATGGCGGCATCGGCTTCACCTGGGAGGATTCCGCACACCTGTATTTCCGGCGCGCCCGGACGGACGAGGTGGTGTTCGGCACTCCGGCCCAGCACTGGGACCGGCTGTCGGCGCTGGGCCCGTCGACTCTGAGGGAGGAGTGACCGGTGCCGGCTTCCCCTGACGTCGTAAAAGATCCGGACGCGCTACGGGCAGAAATCCGCGCATTCCTGGACAGCGCACCGAGGCCGGCCGGTCTGCGGAATTACGGGCCCACGCCCACCGCGGATGACGTCGAGCCGGGCCGGATCTGGCACCGCTACCTCGCCGACCACGGCTACGCGTGCCTGCACTGGCCGCACGAATTCGGCGGTGCCGCAGCGCCGGTGGCCTACCAAGCCGTCTTCGCCGAGGAGTGCGCACGCGCCGGTGTGCCCCGCCAGCTGAACATCACCGGTGCCGACCTGGTGGGTCCGGTGCTGATCAAATTCGGCAGCCAAGATCAGAAGGACCGCTACCTGGAGCCGATCCGGTTGGGCGACGACGTCTGGTGTCAGCTGTTTTCCGAACCCGGCGCGGGATCAGACCTCGCCGGTGTCCGCACCCGAGCCGAGCGCACCGCGACGGGTTGGCGCATCGATGGCCAGAAAGTGTGGAGTTCAGCGGCTGCCTCGGCCCGCTTCGGGCTGCTGCTCGCCCGCACGGGTCCGGACAAGCACCGAGGGTTGTCGATGTTCGTTGTGCCCATGGACATCCCGGGGGTCACGGTGCGCCCGCTGATGCAGATGGACGGTGAGAGCAAGTTCAACGAAGTCTTCTTCGACGGCGCCGAACTCGACCAAGACGCGCTGATCGGTGACGTCGGTCAGGGCTGGACGGTCGCGATGGTGACGCTGGGCCGTGAGCGCCTGACATTGGGTTCGCAGGCGGTGTCGATGTTCCGCCTGCACGAACGCATGGTCGATGCTGCCCGTGACCACGACCTGCTCGACCCGGTGCTGTCGAGGTCGATGACCCGGCTATGGGCCCGGATGTGGCTGCTGCGCTACACCTGGCAGCGCGCCATCGACTCCGGCGACCTCACGTCGCCGGCCTTTTCGGTGCTCAAGCTGATGACCTCCGAAACTGATCAGGACCTGGGCGACATGGCCACCGAGGTGCTGGGTACCGACGCCTGTACCGATCCCGAGGACGACGGGCTGGTACACCAGATGCTGGTCGGGCGGGCGCAGACTATCCTCGGCGGCACCAGCGAGATCCAGCGCAACATCCTCGGTGAGCGTGTGCTCGGGCTTCCCAAAGAACCTCGATGACAACGGGTTTGACCGAGGCTGGCCTCGCCACCGCAATGCGTGATGCGCTGCGGCCCGGAATGACGGTCGCCCTCGGCGACGGTGTGGGCGCGCTGCGCTGCCTCGATGACGGCGGATCGGTCGGCGCGGCGCTGAGCGCGGCGGCCAGCGAGGTCGGCTCGGTGCGGCTGGTGCTGGGCTGGTTGCCCGCGCCGATCGAGGGTCTCGACGCCGAAGCCTTCGCTGACGTGGTCGCGTTGATGCCCGGATGGGGCGTGCGCGAGGTGCTGCGTAGCCCGAAGGCGCGGTTCCTGCCGACGCGGCTGGCGGCCATTCCCGCGCTCTTGGCCGACGTGCTGCGACCCGACGTGCTGCTCACCCGGGTAGTGCGTCGGGATGGATTGCTCCATCTCGGCACCGAGGTGTCCTGGCAGCGCGAGGTAATCAATAGCGGGACAAGAACTCTCGCGATCGTCGACTCCTCGGCACCTTCGGCGGATGCCGAGTCTGCACTCGACGCGTCGCGCGTCGAGGCGCTGGGAACCGTCGGCAGCGGGCCGGTGCGAGTAGCACAGCGCGATCCCGAGCCAATTCACGACGCGCTCGCCGACGCGATACTGGAGTTGGTCCCGGAAGGCGCCCGGATCCAGTACGGCCCAGGGCAACTCGGCACCGCACTGCTGCGACGCGCGCAGGTGCCATTGCACATCGACACCGGCCTGCTCACCGACGCCGTCGTCGACCTCGACCAGCGCGGCCTGCTGGCAGGCACCCCGTCGGCGACATATCTCCTGGGCAGCGACTCGCTCTACGACTGGGCAGACGGGCGCCCCATCCTGCACGGGCTCGACTACACCCACGACCTCACCCGGCTGGCCCGCGGCGCACCGCTGGTCGCGGTGAACACCGCCATCGAGATCGACCAGTACGGGCAGATCAACGTCGAAGGCTTCAGCGACAAGGTGATCGGTGGTATCGGCGGGCACCCGGACTATTGCGCTGCCGCGCGAATGAGCAGCGGCGGACTGTCGATCATCGCCGTTCCGACGAGAGTAAAGGGGCGCTCACCCCTCGTCGAGCAGCTGAGCCGGCCTGTGTCCACACCCGCCCACGACGTGGACGTGATCGTCACCGAATCCGGACACGTCGACCTGCGCGCAGCGGACTGGTCGCAGCGCCGCGCGCTCATCACCGAATTATTCACGGAATGAAGGAGATAACGCACGATGCCTGAAGGCCCCTTGACCGGTAAGGTCGTGCTGGTCACCGGAGGCGGACGGGGTATCGGCCGCGGCCACTGCCTCGAGTTGGCCAAGCAGGGCGCGGCCGTCGTGGTGAACGATCCGGGCGTCGGCCGGGATGGCTCCAGCGGTGACGGGGACGGCCCCGCGGCCGACGTTGTCGCCGAAATCGAAGCGTCCGGCGGAAAGGCTGTCGCGCACACAGGTTCGGTGTCGACATGGGACGACGTCGCCGACATGGTGTCGACCGCTGTCGACACGTTCGGCTCCCTGACTGGTGTGGTGAACAACGCAGGCATCCTGCGCGACTCCATGGTGGCCGCATCCAGTGAGGCCGATTGGGACGCCGTCATCGCCGTACACCTCAAAGGCACCTTCGCCGTCACCCGACATGCTTGCGATTACTGGCGCGCTCAGTCCAAGGCGGGCAACCCGATCGATGCCCACATCGTCAACACGGTGTCCGGTGCCGGCCTGTGGGGCAATGTCGGGCAGAGCGCGTACGGGGCGGCCAAGGCCGCGATCGCCAACCTGACGCTCGTCACCGCGATGGAAGCACAACGTTACGGCGTTGCGGTCAATGCGATCTCGCCACTGGCGAGGTCGCGGATGACGGCAGACGTGTTCGCTGCGCGTGCCGACGATCCCGCGCTGGATCCCGCCCGCAGCTCCGCTGTGGTGGCTTGGCTGCAATCAGCGCAGTCGTCCTGGCTCACCGGGCAGATCCTGCGCATCAACGGCGACAAGCTGACCCGCATCGAGGGGTTTACCGAAATGCCTGGCGCCTATCACGCCAAAGACGGCGCGGGTCTGGTCTTTTCGGAGATCGGCCAGGCCGTCAGCTGGCTGTACGGGACCTCTCCGCGGGGGCTGGCCGGGCCGCTGCCGATGGCCTGAACTCCGAACGGATTACGGCGCCCCGCCATCGGCATAGATGGTCTGCCCGGTAACGAACGCACAGATGTCGGACAGCAGGAAGGCGATCAGCGCGCCGATCTCATCGGGCTGACCGGGGCGACCGAGCGCGGCGTCGAATCCGAAGTCCTCCACCAGCGCCCGTTCGAGTGCCTCGTCGTACGGATAGCCCTTGCTTTCGGCGATGTATCCGCGGACGGCATGCAGCGCATCGGTTTCCACGGCGCCGGGGGCAACACTGTTCGCGCGGATACCCGATTTGCCGTGGGTGCGCGCGATGCCGCGGGTGAACGTGGCGACGGCCGCCTTGAGGCTCGCATACGGGAGGCGCGGCTCGTGGGGCGAGCGTGCCGAGTACGCAGCGGTGGTCACGATCGCGCCGCCGTTGACCGCGAGGTGCGGCAATGCCGCTTGCACGCTGCGGGTGGTCGCCAGCAGGACGTCGTGAAACGCCGTGTCCCAGGCGTCGTCGTCGGAGTCGATGGGCATCATCCCCGCGGTGCCCATCGTGATGGCGATGCCGTCGAGTCGGCCGAGTATCCGCACCGCTTCGTCGACGGCGGCCACTGCCGCTCCGGGCTGACTCACGTCGAAGGCCAGGCCGTGCGCCGACGCTGCGCCGGCGGCGGCGACTTCTTCCGCGGCGTTCTTGCCGCGGTCAGCGTCGCGCCCGACTACCACGACGGACGCCCCCTCACGGGCAAGGGCCCGCGCGGCCGCGAGTCCCATGCCGGCTGTTCCGCCGACGACGACATAACCCTTGCCGCGTACTCCCAGATCCAACGCTCAACCCCTCGCCGCGGCCGGACTGAAGTGCTTCAGCGGACGCTCGACGAATTCGAATACCACTCCGTCGGGCGAGCGCAGGAAAGAGATATAGAGCCCCTCGATCTTGGTCCCCGGCAACGGGCACCACACCGGATCACCCTTCACCTCAACGGAATCCGGGACCAACGACATTGCCGCCTCGGTGTTCTCCACCCGCAGCGCGCACCGGTACAGCCCTTGATGGTTCCCGCCCCACGGAACCGGATCCGCCTTGCGGGCGTCGGGATGTTCCACCACGGTGAGGCTGAACTGGTGCGCGTCCTCGGCCAGTGTGTAGCGCGACACCGCGCACTTGACGGCATTGGGCGACCCGCCGGGCGCGAGTTGGTCGCCGGCGACCTCGACGTGTGCCGGCGCCTGCACCTGAGCGAAACCGATCGCGGTGAGGAACTTTCCGGTGGCGACCGCGTCGATGGCGGCGATGCGGATGCCGGCGAACACCGCGCCCGGTTTATCGCTCGGCGCTTCGGCGAGCTCGATAACCGCGCCGTCCGGATCGAGCGCGAGAACCGATTTGGACCCGGAGATCAGGCCGTCGACCGGCCCGCTCACGATGATGCCGGCGTCGCGCAACGCTGAGACGGTGCCATCAAGGTCGGCTACCGTCAGCAGCGTCGACCGGATGCCGGGACGAGTCGGATCGCTGTTTGGGTCGGCTTTCAGCGCCGGCTTGTGAAACTCGATGGCCTCCAATGCGCAACCTGCGCGGCCGCCTCGCGAATCGTAGAGAAACGACGTCTCACAGAATGTTTCGCCGTCGATGCCGAGAATGCTGCCGTCAGTCGCAACTTTGGCATCGGTGCGCATTCGCGCTGAGAGTCCGAGCTGCCCGACATAGAGCCGCTCGGTGGCGTCCAGCGATTCGCAGTTGAGGTTGACGTGCAGGAAGCGCCGCGCAAGGTCCTCCGAACCCACTACAGCACAACCGAATTGATCTTGAACTCGATGATCTCGTCCTCGCTGAAGCCGAGTTCGGCGAGCAGCGCGTCGGTGTGCTCACCGTGTTCCGGCGCGCGGTCCAGATCCAGCGGTGTTTCGTCGAACTGCACGGGACTGGCCGCCAGGGCGAACTCGATGCCGCTGGTGTTCGTCGCGCGCGGCAGGTATCCGTTGATCAGCGCCTGCTTATCGCTGTGGACCTCGTGCGCGGTATGCACGACGTCCCACACCCCCTCGAACCCGGCAAAGGCCTGCTCCCAATGCGATAGGTCCTCGGACTCGAATGTCTTGCGCAACTGGGCAATGCATTCGGCCCGGTTCTGGAACCGCACCGCCGCGTTGACATAGCGCTCATCGTCGATCAAGTCGGTCCGGCCGAGCCGGGTACAGAAGTCCGACCAGAATCGGTCGGCCTGCAACAGCACAAAGGCGACGAACCTGCCGTCCTTGGTCTTGTACATGCTGGCCACCGGGTTGGGCATCTCCTCGAGGTTGAACTTCGGGATGTCTTGCCCGGTGATGCCCGCGCCGACGATGTCCGGGCCCAGCTGCCAGATCGCGGCGTTGAGCAGCGACACGTCGACGACCGACGGCTCCCCGGTCCGCTCTCGCTTGAGCAGGGCACCGGCGATACCCGCGGCGATCGACAGTCCGCCGTAGACGTCACCGAATGCGGGCCGCTGAATCGCCGGGTAGGAGCCGTCGCCCAGCGAATAGGCGTCTCCGATTCCGCCGCGTGCCCAGTACGCTGCCAGGTCGAATCCGCCCTGCTCGGACAGGTCACCTTTGGTGCCGTATCCGTGGCCGCGGGCGTAGATGATCTTGGGATTGCGGGCTCGGATCTGGTCGACGTCGATGCCCATCCGCTCACGGGAGTCGGGCAGCAGGTTGGTCAGGAAAACGTCCGCGGTTTCGACGATCTTCATCAGCAGCTCGAGGCCGTCCGGCGTGCGGGTGTCGATGGCGACACTGCGCTTACCGCGGTTCGGTTGTTCGACGAAGTGATTGACCCCTCCGGCAGCCGACACGATGCCGGAGCTGATCAACCCTCGCTGCGGGTCACCGGTCTCGGGGTGCTCGATCTTGATGACGTCGGCGCCCCAGTCGGCGAGCACGGCACCGGCTGCCGGCACGAACGTCCACGCCGCGATTTCGACGACTCGGATTCCACTGAGAATGTCGGTCACAGGGGATAGCCGATCGTCTTGGTCTGGAGGTGCTGCTCGAACCCCTCGATGCCGTTCTGCCTGCCGATACCGCTCATCTTGTATCCACCGAACGGGGCGTCGGCGCCGTAGTACATGCCGCTGTTGATCATCAACGAGCCGGTGCGGATGCGGCGGGCGACGGCCATGGCGCGCTCGTCGGAGCCATGGATTCCGCCGGCCAGCCCGTAGGTGGAGTTGTTGGCCAGCTCGACGGCGCCGTCGTCCCCGCCGTCGTACGGCGTGATCGACAGCACCGGCCCGAACACCTCCTCCTGGAAGATCGTGTGGTCTGGGGCGACGTCCGCAACGACGGTCGGGGCCACGAAATAGCCGCGGTCCAGGCCGTCGGGCACGCCGCCGCCGGCGGTGATGCGACCACCGTCGGCCTTCGCCTTCTCGATATAGCCCAACACCCGGGCCTGTTGCTTGGCCGACACCAGCGGCCCGCAGAACGTATTCGGGTCGGCGGGATCACCGACGGCGAGAGCACCGAACGTCGCCGAAGCCACCTCAACGGCCTGGTCGTAATGCGAGCGCGGTACAAGCATCCGGGTGGCCAGCGCACAGCCCTGCCCGGAGTGCATCAGTGCGCCGATACAGCCGGGCAGCGCTGCGTCCATGTCGGCGTCGTCGAGTATCAGGTACGCCGACTTGCCGCCGAGCTCGAGCATGTTGCGCTTCATGGTGTCGCCGGAGAGGCTCTGGATCAGCTTGCCGACCGCGGTTGATCCGGTGAACGACACCATGTCGACCCGCGGGTCGGTGGCCAGTACCTGGGCGATGTCGTTGTCCGACGCCGGAACGATGTTGACGACACCGGCCGGGATATCGGTCTTCTCGGCGATGATGCGGCCCCAGCGCAGGGCGCTCCACGGCGTCTCGACGGCCGGTTTGAGCACCATCGTGTTCCCGGTGGCCAGGATCTGGCCCACCTTGTTGCTGATGATTTCGAACGGGAAGTTCCACGGTGTGATGGCGCCGACGACGCCCATCGGTTCCTTGACCACGACGCGGTTGTATGGGACGCCCATCTTGGCGTCCTGGTCGAGCATCCGCTCCCAGGTGAACTCCGAGATGTGTTGTGCCGGCCACCGGATCGCGTCCGCCAGCGGCCATTCCAGCTGCGCGATGTAGGTCATCCCGACCGTCGCGCCCACTTCGGCGATCAGCTCCGCGCGAATGTCTTCCTTTTCCTGCTGCAGCGCGTCGTGCAACTGCATCAAGCAGTGTTGACGGAAGTCGTGGTTGGTCGACCAGTCGGTGGTGTCGAATGCACGGCGGGCGGCGGCGATCGCCTCGTCCATGTCCTCGGCACTGGCGTCGGTGGCGAGCCCCAGCACCTCTTCGTTGGCCGGGTTGACGTTCTCGACGGTCTTTCCCGTCGATGAGTCCCGCAGCCGGCCGTCGATGAACAGCCGGGTCTCGGGGTTGAAGTTGACGGTGGCAGCGGCGACGGGTGAAGCCGTCATTGGCGATCCCTCTCACTGAATAGTCGGCGTGGGTTATTGTAGCCTCTTATAGCTAACTGTTTAGCGGATTCCGGCGTGCGTCCGGGTCCGGGCACTCATGAAGGGGGGTCGGTTGTCCGCCCCTGTCGACAGCGCCATTGACGGTAGTCGCCGACTCTACGTATCCGACGTCGCGTCGTACCGCCAGGATTTTCGGCGTTACCTCCGCGACCTGGAACCTGCCGGCGAGTGGCGCGCCGCCGCATTCACCAGCGCCGAGGACGGCCTGGCCCACGACGCTGCGGTGATGGCGCAACTGCACGCCGATGGCTGGAACCGCTATGGCTGGCCGGAAGCGGCCGGTGGTCTCGGCGGCAACGAAATCCACCGGGCCGTGTACTACGAGGAACTCGGCTACGCGATGCTGCCGATACCGGCGCAACACTGGACCCTGGAGACCCTGGGCCCCGCCCTGCTCAGATTCGCTCCCGGCCTGGCCGCCGCATACCTGCCCGGGTACCTCAGCGGTGCCGAATGGTGGGGCCAGAGCTTCTCCGAACCGGAGTCCGGTAGCGACCTCGCGACGCTACGCACCCGCGCCGTCGCCGATGACGACGGCGGCTTTGTCGTCAACGGCCAGAAGATCTGGACCAGCCAGGGGCCGACTGCCACCCGACTGCTCGCGCTGGTGCGTACCGGTACGCCCGAAAGCCGCCACCGCGGACTGACGATGCTGATGGTCGACGCCGACGCGCCCGGGGTCACGATCCGGCCGATCGCACTGGCAAGTGGCCGCCGCGAACTGGCAGAAGTGTTCTTCGACGACGCGCACGTCGACCGCGAGCGCGTGATCGGTGACGTCGATGGCGGCTGGGCCGTGGCGATGCACCTGATGCAATACGAACGCGGGATGTACGGCTACGCCGTCTTGAACAAGGTGCTCACCGAGCTGAGCCGGCTGCGCGAAGACATGGTGATCGCCGGTGCCACCGACGCGCAACGCCAACGCTTCGCCCGGGTCTACGTCGATGTGGTAGCCGCGCAGGCCCGGACCGCCACGACCGTCCGGCGGCTGGCCGCGGGTGAATCGGTCGGGGCAGACAGCAGCATCGACAAACTGCTGTTCGGCCGGGCTGAAAAGGAAGTGAACGACCTGGTTCTCGAGATCAGCAGGGAGCAGATGATCGCCGGAACCGGTCGCGGCGGTGCGGCGCTCAACACCGCGCGCGCCGAGTGGTGGTACTCGCGGGCCGCCACGATCATGGGCGGCACGGCCGAGGTGCAACGCGGCATCATCGCCGACCACCTCCTCGGGTTGCCCAAGGAGAAAAGATGACCAGCGAAGGCCAGCCGATCGACGAGTCGTGGCCGATGGTCGAGGAAGCGGTGTTCCGTCTCTTCGAGGAGCTGGCAGGCAAGTCGGCCAGTGGTGCCGCCGCGGCGGCGACATCGGGTTCGGCCGAACACGTGGCGATCGGTCCGCGGCTGGCCGAACTGGGCTGGGCCGACATCGAAGCCGAATATCCCGTCGAGGCCTGCGAACTGCTATTCCGTGCTCAGGGACGGTCGCTGGCGCTGACCGACTGCCTGGATCGCGTCATGTTGGCCGAGTTGAACGGACTGCTCGACGAACCCGCCGACCATGTTTTGCTACCCGGCCTGACCCCTGGACATGTCCCGGGTTCCGCCAATGACCACGCGTCGGGCATCGTGCTCGGTCCCCTCGAGGGGCGGTTGGTCGTCCCGGTCTCGGGGCCGATGGGAACGGTGTCGCTGGGCGTCGTCGACGCGTCACGACTCAGCGGCGAACGCATGGACACCTTCGACACGTCCGCGTTCTGGACGCAGGTGAGCGGTCCGCTGGAGGCCCCCCTGGTCGAAGCATCCACCGAGTGGAACCGCGCGATGGCCGCGGCGCAGCGCGCCCTGGCGACCGAATTGGTGGCACTGGCCGAGCAGGCGCTGCGCATCGCTGTCGAACACGTCAGCGTGCGTGTGCAATTCGGCGCTCCGATCGGATCGTTCCAGTCGCCGCGTCACGCACTGGCCGATGCGTCGGCGTCGCTGGCCGGCGCGCGGGCGCTGCTCGGCGAGTCGTGGCGCTACGGTGGCCAGCTGTCAGCCGTAACAGCCAAGGCCGCAGCCGGGCGGGCGCACCGCGCGGTCAGCGATGTGGCGCTGCAGGTGTGCGGCGCGATCGGCCTGACCGCCGAGCACGAACTGCACCGTTACGTCACGCGCGGCTTTCAGGTTGACGCGCTTTGCGGGTCGCACGATCAGCTCGAAGCCTTGCTCGGCGAGCGGCTGTTCGACATCTACGCTCCGGGTCGTGCGTTGCCTGCCGTCGTCTCGTGGGCCGAGTAGAGGAAAGTGCATGCGCCGCAACATCTTCGATGAGATACATGACGACTTCCGGGCCAGCGCGCGGGAATTCTTCGAACGGGAATGCGTGCCCAACGTCGAGAAGTGGGAACGCGACGGCAAGGTCAGCCGCGAGGCGTGGCTGGCTGCGGGGGCGGCCGGTCTGATCGGGTGGGAGTTCGACGAGAAGTACGGCGGCCTCGGGGTCAAGGACTTCCGCTTCAACCAGATCATCTCCGAGGAGATGTTCCTGACCGGATCGGTGGGCATCGGCCTCGGCGTGCAGAACGACATCCTGGTGCCGTATTTGAACCATCTCACCACCGAGGAACAGAAAGCTCGCTGGCTGCCTAAGTTCGTCTCCGGCGAATACATCGGCTCGATCGCGATGTCCGAACCCGCGGCCGGATCCGACCTGGCGGGCATCAAGACCACCGCGCGTGATGACGGCGACCACTGGATCGTCAACGGCCAGAAGACCTTCATCAGCAACGGCCTGCTGTCCAAGCTGGTTCTGACCGCGGTCAAGACCGATCCGTCCGCGCGGCACAAGGGCATCAGCCTGCTGATGATTGAGGACGGTATGGAGGGGTTCACCCGCGGGCGCAAGCTCGACAAAATCGGTCAGTATTCCGCCGATACCGCGGAATTGTTCTTCGAGGACGTCAGGGTGCCCAAGGACAACCTGGTCGGTGAGCTCAACCGCGGGTTTTACCATCTGGTGTCCAACCTGCCCAGCGAGCGGGTCGGCGTGGCTTGTTACGCGCTGCCCGCCGCTCGTCGAGCTCTGGACCTGACCAAGGCATATGCGTTGGAGCGCACCGCGTTCGGTCAGCCGATCGGTAAATTCCAGGTCAATAGGCACTTTCTCGCCGAAATGCAGACCAAACTCGACGCTGCCCAGACCTACCTCGACCAATGTGTGCTCTCGGTCAACGACGGCACTCTCTCCGACCAGGACGCCGCCGGATTGAAATGGTGGACCTCCGAGGTCCAGTGGGAGATCATCGACCGCTGCCTGCAGATGTACGGCGGCTACGGCTACATCAACGAATACGAAGTGGCCAGGCTGTGGCGCGATTCCCGGGTGCAGCGGCTCTACGCCGGCACCACCGAGATCATGAAGGACCTCATGGGTCGGGCAATGGGGTATTAGCGGTGATGTTGCTAACTGACGGTCGCCAATTCCCGGCTCGAGTCGCCGATTCGGATAACCTGCTAAATGATTAGTTAATTCGCATATTCGCGTAACTGTGGAGGTTGCAATGGAGGTCACCAGTCTTCGGGAACCGAAGATGGCCGATCGGGTGGCCACGGTGCTGCGGCGGATGTTCATCCGCGGCGAGATCACCGAAGGCACCATGCTGCCGCCGGAGTCAGAGCTGATGGAGCGTTTCGGGGTGTCCCGACCGACGCTGCGCGAGGCGTTCCGGGTGCTCGAGTCGGAGTCGCTGATCCAGGTGCAACGCGGAGTGCGGGGCGGCGCCCGGGTCACTCGCCCACGTCGTGAGACGCTGGCCCGCTACGCGGGCCTGATCTTGGAGTACGAGGGCGTCACGGTCAAGGACGTCTACGACGCGCGGGTCACTCTTGAGGTGCCGATGGTCGAGCAGTTGGCCAAGGACCGAAACCCCAAGGTGATCGCCGAACTCGAGCAGATCGTCGAACGCGAGTCGCAGCTGAACCCCGGCAGCGAAGCCGTCGATCAACTCACCGACTTCCACGCCGCAATCGCGCGGTTGTCCGGCAACAGCACCCTTCAAATCGTCAGCGACATGCTGCATCACATCATCGAGAAGGCCAACCGCTCGCTTCAACCCACCAAGGGCACCCGCGCCGAGCAGGCGGTCCGCCGCTCGGCGAAGACCCACCGGATGGTGCTGGACATGATCAAGGATGGGGACGCCGAGAAGGCCGGCCAGCTCTGGAAGCGCCATCTCCAGAAGGCAGAGGAGTTCGTCCTTTCGGGCTCCGAATTGTCCACTGTTGTCGACCTTCTCGAATGACCTAAGCTCGAATGACCCAAGTCGACAAGCATACGAACGAGCACGATCTCGAAACGCCGGATTCAATACAGGTCCGCTTCGGCATCGCCTACGTCGAGTCTCGTCCGGCCGAAGCCGTTGCCGCGCTGAGCATGCCGATGGACAGGTTTCGCAACCCCTTCAACGGAGCGCCGACGGTCGGGCCGTTGGCCATCCTGGTCGATGCGGCGGCCGGCATCGTCAACCACTATCGGCGGC
>Ga0209006_10003851_pt1 | contig 13637 bp, 16 predicted proteins | sample JacPin_JW_Ref_O2_FD_188567 | JGI IMG/M metagenome (GOLD analysis project Ga0209006, IMG submission 188567) | Forest soil microbial communities from Algoma, Ontario, Canada - Jack Pine, Ontario site 1_JW_Ref_O2 (SPAdes) (version 2) | ecosystem: Environmental > Terrestrial > Soil > Boreal... | reverse complement strand
AGGGTCCGGACGTCGCCGAACTCGGCCAGTGGTGGACGCGTGCGCAGTCGATGCCGCATGACGAGCTCGCCGCGGAATTATCGTCGACATCCGCGACGCCATCGACGGCGGCGGCTGCTAATGAAGAAAGTCCCAAACCGCCGCCGCACAGACGCCGCCGCCGCAAGCCGGCGCAACCGGCGCCCGAATAATCGCGCGCGGCGACATGCAGACCGCCTACATCGGCCTCGGTAGCAATCTTGCCGATCCGCTCCATCAACTCCGCTCGGCGCTTCGAGCGATCGCAGTGGTCCGATCGACGCGGGTTGCGGGCCAATCTCGTTTTTACCGCACCGTGCCTTGGGGGAAAAGCGATCAACCCGAATTCATCAACGCCGTCGCGGAAATCGAAACCGGCTTGAGCGCGCGCGATCTGCTCGATCAACTGTTATCGATCGAGCGCCGCGCCGGACGAGAAAGAAACGGCGAACGTTGGGGTCCGCGTCTGCTCGATCTCGACATTCTTTTGTATGGTCAGGAAACCATCGATGAGCCGTCATTGCGCGTGCCGCATCCACACATGCGCGACCGCGCGTTCGTAATCGTTCCTTTGGCAGAGATCGCGCCGCATCTGCAAATTCCGGGATTGGGTCGAATTGGCGATATGCTCTCGCAGATCGACGCATCGACGTGCATTCCGCTTGAGTCCGGCATGCTCGCCACGGAATAATGCGCGGCCAGTCGGGAGCGTTCATGCACGCCAACAGCAAAGCCAGCAGCGCCAGCGCACCGACGACGATTCCGCGGCTGCGCGAGATGAAAGGCAAAGGCGAGAAAATCGTCGCGCTGACAGCCTATGACGCCAGTTTCGCCGCCGCGTGCGATGCGGCCGGCGTCGACATCGTCCTCGTGGGCGACTCGCTCGGCATGGTGGTGCAGGGCCGTTCGAGCACATTGCCGGTGTCGATGGACGACATGGTCTATCACACAGCTGCCGCAGCGCGCGGCACGAGCAACGCGTTGCTCATCGCCGATCTGCCGTTCATGAGTTTCAGGAATTCCGAAGCGGCACTCGTGTCGTCGGCTAGCCTGATGGCGGAAGGCGGCGCGGCGATGGTGAAACTGGAAGGCGCGGATTACGTCCTCGACGTCATCGATGCGTTGGCGCGCCGATCGGTGCCGGTTTGCGCGCACCTTGGGTTGACGCCGCAGTCGGTGCACAAGCTCGGTGGCTATCGCGTGCAAGGGAAAACCAAAGCTGCCGCGGAACAGGTTTTCGCGGACGCAAGAGCCGTCGAAGCCGCCGGCGCGGATTTGCTCGTGCTCGAATGCGTTCCCGCGGCGCTCGCCAAGCGAATCACGGATGAGATATCGATTCCCACCATCGGTATCGGCGCCGGTGTGGATTGCGATGGGCAGGTGCTTGTGATCTACGACATGCTCGGCATCACGCACGGCAAACGTCCGCGTTTCAGCAAGAACTTTCTCGCCGGCAGCGGCTCGATCGTCGATGCGATCCGCGCGTATGCGTCGGCCGTCCGCAAGAAAGAATTTCCTGCCGCCGAGCATTCGTTCTGAATGATGGACACTGTCAAACGCGGCGATGAATTGCGCGCGCGAATCGCGCAGTGGAAGCGAGCAGGCGAACGCGTCGGATTCGTCCCGACGATGGGAAATTTACACAATGGGCACTTTTCCCTTATTTCAACCGCGCGCGAAAACTCCGATCATGTCGTCGCCAGCGTATTCGTCAATCCGACGCAGTTCGGTCCGCACGAAGATTTCGCCAGCTATCCGCGCACTCTCATCCAAGACAAAGAGGGCCTGGAAAAAGCCGGATGCGATCTGCTGTTCGCGCCCGACATCGAGGAAATATATCCGTTCGGTGTTGCGAACATGGTGCGTGTTGACGTAACCGGATTGAGCGAAATTCTCGACGGCGCGATGCGGCCCGGTCATTTCTCCGGTGTTGCGACGGTGGTCGCAAAGCTGTTCAATCTCGTCGCGCCGGATGTCGCCGTGTTCGGGCAAAAGGATTATCAGCAACTGCTCGTCATTCGCCGCATGACCAGTGACTTGCGCATGCCGATCGACATCGTCGGCGCGCCGACTGTGCGCGAAGAAAACGGATTGGCGATGAGTTCGCGCAATCAATATCTGACAGCGGAAGAACGCCAGAGGGCAAGCGTGATCTTTCGGACATTGAACGCGATGCGTGATGCGGTCCGCGCAGGTCAATCTTTGGCAGATGTGGAAAGCGGTGCGAACATCGCCCTGCAAACTGCGGGTTTGGCGCCTGATTATGCCGTGGTGCGGCGGCCCGACGATCTGCGCCCGCCGGGTACGGGCGATCGCAGTTTCGTGGCGTTGATCGCTGCTCGCCTCGGCAACGCGCGGCTAATCGATAACATGCTCTTCAATGTGTGATTTGAGTAGCATTTTCCGAACGACTGTGGTAGTGTTGCTACTGCCTTCGGGATTTTTGCAACACTCGTTGTTGCACCGTGGGAGCAGGGCGCATCGTTTTGGTAATCGTCACTCCGAATTACACCCTCGCTTCTTAGCGAGGGTTTTTTTTGCCTTGAAAACACCTGCGCGGCCCTTATTTTCGCTTGTGTACCTACATCCATGTTGATGAAAGGCCGGGCAACACGTAATAATTCCGCCGCGCCAGACCAGAGTCTGGCGTTTTGTTGTGAAAATGCGACAAATCTAAACTTCCTTGCGTTGAATCTGCCATGCAACTGAATTTGCTCAAAGCCAAACTCCATCGCGTCCGCGTGACGCACGCCGAGCTTCATTACGAAGGATCGTGCGCCATCGACGGCCGGCTGCTCGACATTTCCGGAATTCGCGAATATGAGCAAATTCACATTTACAACGTGAATAACGGCGAGCGGTTCATCACGTATGCGATTCGCGCGGACGAAGGGTCCGGCGTGATTTCGATCAACGGCGCGGCAGCGCACCGCGCATCGCCGGGGGACATCATCATTATTTGCGCCTACGCGCAGTTGAGCGAAGCAGAAGCCGCGCAGTTCAAGCCGACGCTCGTCTATGTCGACGATAAAAATCGGCTGAGCCACACGAAAAATTCGATACCGAAACAAGCCGCGTAACTCGTCGCGATTATCCCGGTTGCGTTTTTCCCGATTGCTCGTCGAGCGCCCATCGCACGTGCTCGCGCACGAGTTCCGACGGATGATCCATACGCGACGCAAGCGCGCTGACAATGCCGTCGCTGCGTGGCGCGTTGCCGAGGGCGACGGCGACGTTGCGCAACCAGCTCTCGTGACCGATGCGGCGGATTGCCGAGCCTTCGGTCAACTTCAGGAATTCCTCTTCGCTCCACGCGAATAGTTTCACGAGCGATTCGCCGTCCAGTCCGTGTCGCGACTCGAAATCCGATTCGGTGCTTTTCTTTGCGAACTTGTTCCACGGACACACGAGCTGACAATCGTCGCAGCCGTATATGCGGTTCCCGATCGGGCGGCGCAGATCGACGGGAATACTGCCGCGCAACTCGATCGTCAGATACGCGATGCAGCGCCTCGCATCGAGCTGTTGCGGACCCACGATGGCCTGCGTCGGACAAATATCGATGCAGCGCACGCAGGTGCCGCAGTGATCGCTTGCGGCCTCATCCGTCGCCAGCGGCAAATCGGTATAAAGCTCTCCCAGAAAAAACCACGAACCAGCCTGTTTGTTGATCAGGTTCGTGTGCTTGCCGATCCAGCCGAGTCCCGCATTTCGCGCCAGAGCCTTTTCGAGGACAGGTGCTGAGTCGACGAATGCGCGATAGCCGAACGGACCCACGGTTGTCTCGATGCGCTCGGCCAGTTTCTGCAGACGCGCGCGCATCACCTTGTGATAGTCGCGGCCCAAAGCGTAACGCGACACGTAGCCGAGCGAGCCTTCCTCGAGAACCTCCCACGCATCCCGCGCGTGCGGCGGATCGTAGTCCATGCGTACGGAAATCACGCGGAGCGTTCCCGCGTGCAGTTGCGCAGGACGGCTGCGCTTGGTGCCGTGACGCTGCATATAGTCCATTTCGCCGTGGCGGCCGGCGGCGAGCCAGTTCATCAAATGCACCTCGTCGTCGCCCAGCTCTGTGGCACTGATGCCGATCTGCTGGAAGCCCAATTCCATGCCCCAGCGTTTCACGTCGTCGGCAAGTTGCGTGTAGTCGGCCATCGCGCCAGTATAATTCGCGCGGATGAGTGCTTCGCTCTACACCGCTGCGCAAACGCGCGATCTCGATCGAACCGCGATCTCGTCGCTAGGCATCGCGGGCTTCGTGCTCATGCAGCGCGCCGCGGCCGCGGCGTGGCGCGTGCTGAAGAAGCGCTGGCCGAACGCTAGGCGCATCGTTGTGCTGTGCGGACCTGGCAACAACGGTGGCGACGGCTACCTGCTGGCGAGAACGGCGAAAGACGCCGGCCTCGACGCACGCGTCATCGCGCTGGCCACGCCCAAAGAATCGTCGCCGGATGCATTGCGCGCGCATGGCGAATGGATCGCCAGCGGCGGAAAAATCGCGACGTCGACCGATCCGATTCCCGACGCGGATGTTTACGTCGATGCATTGTTCGGTACCGGTTCGCAACGGCCGTCGGAAGGATTCGCGCGAGCGCTGATCGATCACGTCAATCGCTTTCCCGCTCGCGTGCTGTCGCTGGACGTTCCGTCCGGCATCGATTCGGATACCGGCAACGTATTGCGTGCTGCCGTTCGCGCGACGGCGACGGTTAGTTTTGTTGCGCACAAACGCGGATTGTTTACCGGCGACGCGCTCGATCATCGCGGCGAACTGTTCCTCGATCCTCTCGGTTTGCCCGACGATTTGTACGAACGCTTCGACGCCGATGCCCATTTACTCGACATGGCCCATATGTCGCGCTGGCTGCCGCCGCGTGCCCGCAATTCGCACAAAGGAAAGTTCGGCCACGTGCTCGCGATCGGCGGCGATCAGGGTTTCTGCGGCGCGATCAGGATGGCGGGCGAGGCTGCCATGCGCGTCGGATCGGGATTGACCAGTATCGCCACGCGATCGGAAAACGTTTCGGCGATCAATGCGGGACGACCCGAGTTGATGGCTCACGCCGTATCCGATGCGTCGTCGTTGTCGGCGTTGCTGCAGGCCGCCAGCGTCGTTGCGGTCGGACCGGGCCTCGGACAAAATAGTTGGAGCCGTTCGTTGTTGACAGCGGCGGTCGCTGCGAACCGGGCGACGGTCCTCGATGCCGACGCGCTGAACATCTTGTCGCAAAAATTTTTCCCGCTGCCATCAATCAGTGTGCTTACGCCGCACCCGGGCGAGGCCGCCCGCCTGTTGGGCTGCGACGTGCCGACGATCGAGCGCGACCGTTTCAAATCAGCGCGCGCAATCGCCGAGCGTTATCGCGCCGTCGTCGTGCTCAAAGGCGCGGGCAGCCTTATCGCGCATCCGGCGGGGCCGCTTGCAGTATGTCCGTGGGGGAATCCGGGCATGGCCAGCGGCGGCATGGGCGATGTGCTCACCGGCATTATCGCGGGTTTGCTCGCGCAAGGATTGAACGCGTGGCGCGCGGCGCGGTTCGGTGTCGGACTGCATGCGCAGGCGGCAGACGCAGCGGCGAGCGACGGTGAAGCCGGCATGATCGCCAGTGATCTTTTTCCACATTTACACAAATTGCGCAATGCACGCGCGAACCATGACTGACGAAACGGTCGCCGCGAAAGGCGTCGATGAAACATCGCTTGTCGATATCGCAAAGCGGTTGTCGCAAACAGTTGGTGCCGGCGTCATCTATCTGGTCGGTCCGTTGGGCGCCGGCAAGACGACTTTCGCGCGAGCGCTGTTGACATCACTCGGCGTCGGCAGTCGAGTGAAGAGTCCGACGTATAGCCTGATCGAGTCTTACAACGTCGGACCGTTGGGTATCCAACACATCGATCTGTATCGAATCGCCGATCCCGAAGAAATCGAATGGCTCGGATTGCGCGATTTCGCGGATCCGCAACTGTGGCTCATCGAATGGCCGGAGCGTGCTGTGGGCGAGCTTCCCGCACCGGATTTGATCGTGAATCTGGCGCACGCAGGGCCGGTGCGCGATCTTCGACTGAACGCGAAGACTGCCCAAGCAGCGAAGTGGATCGGCTCGCTGCGCAACGTTGGCGATACAGCAGCTTAGGCGGAATTCATGATTTTCGATTGACGTAAATCGTATAAATTTGCGATTTATATGAAGAAAAGCTTGAAATTAGCCGGAATTCCGGCTAAATACCGCGCTATGAGGGGTACCTTTCGTCATCGATACGTCCGAATGGCAGGCTTGTGTCTGCTCGGAATCGGCTTGTCGGCGAACGCCGCCGAAGTCCGTTCAATGCGCGTCTCGCAAACAGCCGACGGCACACGCGTCACGTTCGATCTGTCCGCTCCTGTCGATTACAAGCTTTTCGAAATAGCGAATCCGGATCGCATCGTTCTCGATTTGCATGCGACGACATTTGCGCCGGGTTTTTCTGCGCCGCCAAGCGATGGGTTGCTGAAATCCGTGCGCACCGGCCTGCGCGACAAAGGCGATTCGCGCATCGTGTTCGATCTCGAAACCGGCGTGCGTCCGAAAAGTTTTTTGATGCCGCCCGAAGGTGGTGTGTACAAGCTCGTTGTGGATTTGTATAAAAAGGGAAAATCCGGCAATCAGGTGGTGAAGAGCGCCAAGGCGATCGAAATCAAACCGCGCGCCGTTGTCATTGCCATCGATGCCGGTCACGGCGGCGTGGATCCAGGTGCGACAGGCAGCGGCGGCACGCACGAAAAAGACATCACGCTGGCAGTCGCGCAGGATTTGAAACGGCTCATCGACAAACAGCCGGGGATGAGCGCTGTCCTTACACGCGACGCCGACTACTTCATTCCACTGCAGGAACGTTTCCAGAAAGCGCGTGCGGCGAAAGCAGATTTATTCGTTTCTATCCATGCTGACGCCTACAACAGCGGCGACGCGCGTGGATCGTCCGTGTGGATGCTCTCGTCGCGCGGAGCGACCAGCGAGGCAGCACGCTGGCTGGCGGATCGGGAAAATCGCGCCGACCTCGTTGGCGGCGTCTCGTTGGGCAGCAAGGACAATACGCTGGCTGCGGTGCTGCTCGATCTGTCGCAAGGCGCGACGCTCGAAGCCAGCGGCGTCGTCGCACAACAGGTGTTGCACTCGCTGTCGAAGATCGGTCCCACGCATCGCGGCTATGTCGAGAAAGCCAACTTTGTCGTGCTGCGTTCGCCGGACGTTCCGTCGATTCTTGTCGAAACCGCCTTCATTACCAATCCCACCGAAGAGCGCAAACTCACCAATCCCGCGCAGCGCGAAAAACTCGCCGGTGCGATTCTCGATGGCGTGCGCAGTTATTTCCGCAGCACGCCACCGCCGGGCAGTTGGTTCGCGGTGAATGCGCGCAAAGACAAGTCACATTTGGCCTCGCGTCAGGCCGCCGAAGACGACGAAGAAGCGGCGATGACGGAAGAGTCGATCGCACGCATTCCCAATTCCTGATTACGGCGCCGATTCGTTATGATGCGCAACGCATCAGCGAATCGTCATGCCGCGCATCCATCCGCTTCCTCCCGAGCTTATCAATCAGATCGCCGCCGGCGAGGTCGTCGAACGTCCGTCGTCGGTCGTCAAGGAATTGATCGAGAATAGCCTCGATGCCGGCGCGACCCGCATCGAGATCGATATCGAAGACGGCGGCGCGCGGCTGATTCGCGTGCGCGACGACGGAGCCGGCATCGGTGCCGACGAGTTGCCGCTCGCGATTGCGCCGCACGCCACCAGCAAGATCGCGTCGCTCGACGATCTCGAACGTGTTCGCACATTGGGATTTCGCGGCGAGGCGCTAGCATCGATCGCGTCGATCTCACGATTCTCGTTGACGTCCCGATCCGCCGACGCGACGGACGCGTGGCGCATCAGCAGCGAAAACGGACAGATCGCCGCATCGCGACCGGCGCAGCATCCGCGCGGCAGCACGGTCGAAGTGCGCGATATCTTCCACAATATTCCCGCGCGCCGAAAATTCCTGCGCGCCGAACGTACCGAGTTCGGGCATATCGACGAACTCATCAAGGCGATCGCGCTGGCGCAACCGCGCGTTGAATTTCGGCTGACGAATAACACGAAGCCGTCGCGTCTTCTGCGTCCTGCAGCGAGCGACGCCGAACTTGCCGGGCGTATAGCGGAAATTCTCGGTGACGAATTTCAATCCAGAAGTTTGCGCATCGATCATCACGGCGCGGGCCTGCGGCTGTCGGGCTGGGTCGGATTGCCCACTGCGTCGCGTGCGCAAGCGGATCAGCAATATTTCTATGTGAACGGCCGTCTCGTGCGCGACCGTGTCGTCACGCACGCGGTGCGGCAAGCCTACGCGGATGTGCTCTTCCACGGACGTCACCCGGCATACGTACTGTTTCTGGAAATCGCGCCGGAGACGGTCGACGTGAATGTGCATCCGGCGAAATCCGAAGTGCGTTTTCGAGAAAGCCGGCTGGTGCATGATTTTCTCTATCGAACATTGAACGAAGCGCTGGCCGAAACGCGAGCGGGCACGACAGTGTCGGTCGCAGCCGGGAGCGCGCCGGCTGGCAACGAATACTGGAATCCGCAGAATCATTTGCGCCTCGGCGTCCGCGAACCGCCGGCCAACAGCTATGCGGCATTGTTTGCGGCGGAACCTTCTGTCTCGATCTCGTCGACGATCGCGACACACGCCGAATCCGCCGATGTTCCGCCGCTCGGCTTCGCACTCGCGCAACTTGCCGGCGTGTACGTTCTGGCTGAAAACGTGCAGGGATTGATTCTCGTCGACATGCATGCCGCGCACGAACGCATCACATACGAAAAATTGAAGACGGCGCAGACATCCGACGGAATTCGATCGCAATTACTGCTGGTTCCGTTGCCGCTCGCCGTCAGTGAGCACGAAGCCGCGTGCGCCGAAGAAAACGTCGATGCGCTGGCGGTACTCGGATTTGACATCGTGCGCAGCGGCCGCCAAAGCGTGACAGTGAAGCGTTATCCGGGCTTACTCGAAGGCGCCGATGTCGGTGCGCTGGTGCGCGACGTTCTCGCGGACCTGCGCACGCACGGCACGTCGCGGCGGCTCGAAGAAGCGCAGAACGAAATCCTCTCGACGATGGCGTGTCACGGCTCGATCCGCGCAAATCGACGCTTGACGTTGCCGGAAATGAACGCATTGTTGCGTGAGATGGAAGCGACCGAGCGTTCCGGCCAATGCAATCATGGCCGCCCTACGTGGATCCAGTTGTCGATGACGGATCTGGACCGCATGTTCATGCGTGGCCGTTAGAATCGAACTTGGAAACGGGAGTTTTTCGCAATGCACTTTTCTGGATGGATCATTGGCGCAGCGCTGGCTGCGGGTGTCGGCGTCTCGTCGTCGGGTGTCGACAGCGGCATTAGTTACGTCAAGCAGATCGAAACGCTGCGGCAAGAGCGCGTTGCGCGACTCACCGCGCCGAAGGGATGGCTGACGTTGGTCGGTCTGGACTGGCTCAAGGATGGCAAGAACAGCGTCGGCTCGGCTGCCGATAACGTCATCGTCATCGCCAAGGCGCCCGCACATCTCGGCACGATCACACTGACCCACGGCAAGGCGACGATCGTGCTGGACGCGAAAGCCGATGCGTCGATCGATGGCGCGAAGAAAGCGTCAGCCGAATTGCTCGACGACGGTCACGAAAAACCAACGACGGTCGCTTTCGGAACCGTGAGTTTCTATCTCGTCGAACGCAACGGCGAGTTCGGTTTGCGCGTGAAAGACAGCGATGCGCCGATGCGCAAGAATTTCCTGGGACTGGATTATTTTGACGTCGATCCGAGCTGGCGCATCGAGGCGAAATGGGAAGCCTACGATCCGCCGCACGAAGTTGAAGAACCCAACATACTCGGCAAGATGGACAAAGTCGTGGTACCCGGCGCCGCGGTATTCACGCGCGACGGCAAGTCGTATCGCCTCGAACCTGTCATCGAAACGCCGGGCGACAAAAATCTGTTCCTAGTCTTCGCTGACAAAACCAGCGGCAAGGAAACCTACGGCGCCGCGCGGTTCGTCTACACCGATCCGCCGAAGGATGGCAAGGTGGTCATCGATTTCAACACAGCGTACAACCCGCCGTGCGCGTTCACGTCGTATGCGACATGCCCATTGCCGACCGCGCAAAATCGGTTGGCCATGCGAGTGACGGCCGGCGAAAAAAAATATCGTGGCGGCCACGAAGAGCCATCGCAAACCGGGAAACCCTAACTGATCGAACTAAAACACGGTGTTTGGGTCAAAGGTGGTGTCGTGGCGGATGGCGCCCAGCGGGTAGGAATTTACCCAGCGTCCGTTCAGGTTGATTCGGGTTAGATCGCGGCCTGGCACTTTCGTCTTCACGGAGTGGCCCCGCAGGCGTCGGTCGGTTACTATGGCGCGCTTTTTCGTGGACGCCCTGGGGCACGTCACACGAACCATTTTCCCTGTTTTGGAGGTTTGCATGATTTTGTGTCGGTCTATTCTCGCGGCTGCGCTGCTTTCTGCCGCAACCGCTTTTGCCCAAAGCGGTGCGGGTTCCGCCGCAGGCGCCAATCCTTCCGCGCAGGGACAGGCGCAGCAGCAACAGCAAGCGCCGCCGGCGCCGCTGACCCCAGCGGACAAGCCGAATCTGTCTTACGCCATCGGTTATCAGATCGGCAACGACTTTCAGGAGCGCAAGCTCGATATCGATATGAACACCGTCATCAAGGCGCTGCAAGATGGTTTTGCGAAGCGTCCGAGCACGCTGACCGATGAACAGATGCGCGATCTGCTTTCGCGTATGCAGTATCAGCTGTATTCGAAGGCCAAAGGCGAATTCGACAAGCTGGCGACGGAAAACAAAGCTAAGAGCGTCCGCTTTATGGCCGACAACAAGGCCAAGAAGGGCATCGTCGCGCTGCCGTCCGGCATGCAGTACCGCATCATCGAAGACGGTACGGGCACCAAGCATCCGACCGCACAGAGCGAAGTCACCGTGCACTATCGCGGTTCGCTTTCCAACGGCCTGGAATTCGACAGTTCCTTCGCGCGCGGCGAACCGGTGAAGTTCAAGGTCGGCGACGTGATCAAGGGCTGGCAGGAAATATTGCCGCTGATGCGCGTAGGCGATCATTGGCAAGTGTTCGTTCCGCCCGAACTCGCCTACGGCGAACGCGGTCAACCGCCGCGCATCGGACCGAACGAAGCGCTCGTGTTCGAACTCAAGCTGATCGACGTAAAGTAATTTTTGACCAATCTGATTGAAGTGACCCGATCAAAACGCCGCGCACGTCGCGGCGTTTTGTTTTGAGGCATCACTTAAAATGAACTACTTCGATTCACTGAAGCCGACGCCCATCGCCTGCAGTTCTTCTAGCGCGCGTTCCATGTCGACTTTGATGCGATTAAGCAACTTGCGTGCTGACTCGTTGCCGGACGTGAGGTTGATCGCGCTGCTGATGTCGGCGCCGCTCGAAGCAATAAGCGCCGCGTCGGCGTCCGGTATGAACTGCGCGAGATAAACGTAACCGCGGGCGAGGCTTTCCTTGATCGCCGTCTGTTCCGGCTCCAGATTCTCCAGAAGCATCAATATCGCGTTGCGGATCTGTGCTTTTGAATGCGGCAGCAGCGATTCGGGCAAGCCGTGCAAGCCCGGCTGAACTTGGGCCAACACCTTGCCATAATCGGTCAACACCTTGGTCGCCAATGCCAGCATGAAGTTAAAGTTGTAGTTAAAGTTTTACGCCAATATCAAATGCTAATCTATCAAGATTATTGAAGAATTCCTAACTTCCTCATGTCATTTCCCGCATCAGTCGCCATTCTGAGCCCCTGCATCGGCATTTGCCGACTCGGCATGGATGGATTGTGTGAAGGCTGCCTGCGTACCGGCGACGAGATCGCGCGCTGGATGTCGATGAGCGACGCCGAGCGCGCGCACCTTGTGTTCGAGGTGCTCCCCAAGCGCGGCGCTGCAGAGCGCGGCGTGTGAACGTTGAGAACGCGCAGTTGCATCGGCGATTGCTTCGGGCCGTCCGCCCGCTCGATGATTTGCCGCAGCCGCCCGGCTGGAACCGTAGCGAGATTCACGACATTCTTCCCGCTACGCCTTTGCGCGCCGCTGCGGTGCTCGTGGGCCTCGTCGAGCGAGACGCCGGTTTCGCGGTGTTGCTCACGCAGCGCAACGAACATCTCACACAACACGCAGGACAGATCAGTTTCCCCGGCGGCGCCACCGAAACATACGATGTAGACGCCATCGCGACCGCGTTGCGCGAAACGCGCGAGGAAATCGGGGTCGGCGCGGAATCCATCATGGCGTTCGGTTATCTGGATTGCTTCGAGACCGTGAGCGGATTCAGCGTGACACCCGTGGTTGCCGAAATCGCCTCGTCGTACATCGCCGTTCCGGATCCGCGCGAAGTCGCCGCCGTTTTCGAAGTGCCGCTCGCATTCTTCATGGACGAGAACAATTTGCGCCGACGGCGCATGGAATATCGTGGGCGTCCTCGCGATATTTTCGAATTCCAATTCGGCGAAAAAAACATCTGGGGCGCTACGGCCGCGATGTTGCTGAGCCTGGTGCGCCGATTGGAGGCTGTGAAGTGAAATATTCGACGTTGATTTCCGCGTCGCAATTGCGCGAGCTGGACCTGCGCGATGTGCTGATAGTCGATTGCCGTTTCGAACTTTCCGATGTCGAGCGCGGGGAGCGTGACTACGCGGCGGGACACATTCCCGGCGCGGTGTATGCGAACTTGAATCGCGATCTGTCCGATCTTTCGAAGACCGGTGTTGGGCGTCATCCATTGCCCGACGACGAGCAATTCGTGAAGGTACTGCGCGCGTGGAACTGGAAACCCGAGACGTTCGTTGTTGCCTACGACGATGCCGGCGGCGCGTTGGCGGCAGCGCGGCTATGGTGGATGTTGCGATTGGCGGGCGGCGACAACGTCGTGGTTCTGGACGGCGGAATTGCGGCCTGGACGAAAGCAGGGTTCACGCTTGATGCGACTGTTCCCGATATCGGTCGATCGAATGTCGATGCAGTTTTCGACGACTCGCAAATCGTAATGACGGATGAGTTGCAGCGGTTGATGACGAGTCCGCGGAGCTTATTGCTCGATGCACGCGGTACGCCACGTTATCGCGGCGAGGTCGAGCCGATCGATCGCATCGCCGGGCACGTTCCGGGTGCGCGCAACCGTCCGTTTTCGGACAATCTCGATGCGAGCGGACGATTCAAGCCGGCCGCGCAGTTGCGATCGGAATTCGACACCATCCTTGGCCGACATGCGCCGCGTGACGTCATCCACATGTGCGGTTCCGGCGTCACGGCGTGCCACAATCTTCTGGCGATGGAACACGCCGGCTTGCACGATTCGCGCATTTACGCGCCGTCGTGGAGCGGATGGATTACAGATCCGCAGCGTGAGGTTGCGGTCGGCGAAAACTAGCTGCTACTTTTTCAACTTCGCGACGAGCGCTTTCAGCGCGGCCTGCGTTTCGCTGCCGAACCAGGAATCTGCGAATTCGTCGAGCGCAAAGCTCGTCGGGTTTTCAAACACGGCCGCCAAGTCGCGGCGCGCAATCTGCCGCGCACC
>Ga0209006_10003849_pt1 | contig 13638 bp, 15 predicted proteins | sample JacPin_JW_Ref_O2_FD_188567 | JGI IMG/M metagenome (GOLD analysis project Ga0209006, IMG submission 188567) | Forest soil microbial communities from Algoma, Ontario, Canada - Jack Pine, Ontario site 1_JW_Ref_O2 (SPAdes) (version 2) | ecosystem: Environmental > Terrestrial > Soil > Boreal... | reverse complement strand
GCCGTGGCAGCGGCCAATTGCAGAAGATCTCGTCGTGAGGTCACGGGATTGGTGTCCGGTCAGGCATCTTGCCAGGAGCGGCCATGCACATCGTTTCGCTCACTTCATGATTCACTATGATCACCGACTCGCTTTGTCTGCGTGCCCATCCATCTTTGCCGCCTTGTCACCGGTCGGGAAGCAGCTTTCAGTCTCAACATACCAAACTAGCCGCTCCGCCTGAGCAGCGATCGGTAGACAACTGTTGTCCATTCATTGTCCTTTACGATTTGACCGGGAACGGTAAGGCTAGCACCGGGGATGGAGGAGCTGCTGTGTCGTAGATTCCGCAAGCACTCGCCGGCGGGTTCGCCGACTCGCTGCCACTGCAGACATTTGGCACCCGCATGGCGAGGGCATTCGCCATCCCGTGCTCGGGAACTCGCCCTGATGCTGAAGGACATGACCATGGTCGAGCCGCTTGCGCAAGCGCAGGGCTGCGAACTGCCGATCATGGAGGCGCCCCTGGCCGTTTATCAGCGGGCGCAGCGAGCCGGGCTGGCCCACGAAGACCTCGCCGCCTTGACGACGCTCTACGAGAGATGAGCTAGTCCGCTCCGCGTGACTCCATCGCGGTTGCGCGCTACAGTGCCTTGGCGCTCGCGCGTTGGCCGAATCGTGGGTACCAAGCCCGAAGCTTCGGGTAGCGCTCGGGTATGGCGAAGCCGAATCCGGCCGTGACGGAATCCATCAGCGCGAAGAAAGTGCAGTCTGCCGCGGTGGGGCGGGACCCGGCGAGGTAATCGTGATTCCCCATCCGCGTTTCTAATTGACTAAAGAGGTCATCGAGCATCGGTTGCAGGGCCTCACCGACTTGCGGGTGTTGCGTGAGCCCTGGATGAATCTTCCGGGCCGCCGGCGAAGAGTGCATCAGCGTCTGCGCCAACAGCGTGAAGATCTGATCCGCGATCCGCTCGGTGGCTCGGGTCTGCGCACGCGCTTCCGCCGTATCGCCGAACATCGGCGGGTTCGGGTGGAGTTCTTCCAGGTACTCAACGATGGCGCCGGATTCCGGAAGGTAATCACCGTTCGACAATTCGAGCACCGGCACCTTGCCGGCGGGGTTGATCTTCAAGAACTCCGGTGACTTATGCGCCATCGCCATGATATCGACTTCAACCCGGTCGATCTCGAGGCCCTTCTCCGCAAGATAGATGCTCACACGGCGCGGATAAGGGGCCATCTTGGTGGAATACAATCGCATGTGCTGTCCCTCGATACTGTGTTCGACCCCTGCCAGGCAAAGCCCTAGTGGCCCATCTAGATGGTCATGTCGAAGACGATTTTTCCCTGGGCCTGGCCACTTTCACAGTACTCCTGGGCCTCCACCGCATCGTCGAGGGCGAACACTCGATCGACCAGCGGCCGGATTTTCTTCGCTTCCACGAGCTGCGCGACTTGCGCGAGCGCGGCGCCATTCGGTTTCATGTGACCCCAATAGTAGTGACGACCGAGCGCCGCTTGCGCTGCGCGGCGTGACTCGAGAAGCTCATCCGCCTTCTTCGCGCCGAGTTCGACGCCAAATTGATCGGCCAATTTGACCTTCGGTGAGGTGATCGTGATATAGCTCGCGCCTGCCTGGGTACGAAGCGCATCGAGCAACTGGGTCTCCTTGTCGAAGGAGCTGTCGAACACAACGTCGAAGTCCCGCAACAGCGCTTCAGACGAGGGCTTCGTGTAGTCGATCACCAGATCCGCGCCGAGTCCTTTGACGAACTCCACGTTGCGGGTACTACAGATGCCGGCGACGTATCCACCCCAGGCTTTGACGAGTTGAATGGCAAAGCTACCCACACCACCCGCACCGCGCGTAATCAGTACTCTCTTGCCTGAGAGGCCATTCGGCGTAACACCGACCTGGTCTACCAAGGCGTGCCAAGTGGTCATCGCGACAAACGGCAGGGAAGCGGCCTCCACGAACGTCACATTTCGCGGCATCTTCGCGGCTTCGTAGGCTGCGACGACCGCTCTTTCGGCGATGGTCGGGGCACTCGGCGCCGTGAAGACTCGATCACCGACCCGAAATTTTTCAACCTCCGACCCTACGGCGATGACAACGCCACAGGCGTCTCGGCCCAAGCGAACGGGAAACTCCTTATCACCAACGCGCCCGAGCTTTCGAAACACCTCCCGACCATAGCCCCGACGGATGGCGCAATCGACCGGGTTGACCGAGGCCGCCTGGACGTCAATCAGAATCTCGCCAGCCGAGGGCGGTGGCACTTGTGCGTGGCCGTTGATGTGCAACGCCTCGGCCGCCGAACCGTAGCGATTTATCTCGAGCGCGCGCATGTAAAGTAAACTCTCTTCGTTCCAATCGTGTGGGGCCGCGACTCAGGTACGGTGCATGTCCCAGGCCGTTTTGCCCGCCGGGAGCTTTGGCCTTTTCACAATGTCTTCGATACTCATGCCAGCCTCGTACTGTCGAATCATCTCTTGCGGCTCGAAGATGATGCCCATGAAGTTCTCGCCGTAGTTCCGTTCGATGAACTGATTAGCACCGGCGGCAGTCGCAAAGATGTCGTATTGAAACTCCACTCGGTTTTTATCCGGATCGCGGTAATACATCGAAATCGTAGGACCGTGGTTGATGGTCCAGTAAGGAGTGATACCCAAACCTTCCAAGCGCCGATAGTTCGCAAGCAGTTCGCCGAGGTCCTTATATGCAAAGGAGATGTGTTCGAGTCCGGGGCCGGTGCCCTCCTCGTTCGTGACGCCCGGTATCTGGACGATCCCAATGCGATGGTGTTCTTCATCGTAGGTTAGAAAACACACCGTGGTGTCCTCATACTGTACGTGCCCGTGGAGCGCGGTGAGATACCAAGCGCGCATGGGCTGTATGTTGGCGGTGCGCAGCACCACGTGGGATAACTTCGCAGGCTTCAACGGCCCACGGCTCAGGATTTCAGACAAGTTGCGCGATTCGTTAGCCACAGCTGCTTCCCGCCTCTCGTTTATGGCTCTGCCACCACCCGGTTTTCGATGTGGCCGATGCCTTCTATTTCAATCTTCACCACATCGCCCACTTGCAGATACACGGGGGGTTGGCGCGCACCGCCCACACCGGCCGGTGTTCCGGTCGCTAAAATGTCACCGGGTTCCAGCGTGAACACTGTCGAGAGTTCCTCGATCATCTCGCCGAAGCGATAAATCAGATCGCTGGTGCTACCGTCTTGCCGAAGCTCTCCATTCACCCAGGTTCGCAGCGCCAGTTTATGGATATTAGGAAGCTCATCCGGAGTCACGATCCACGGCCCAATCGGTCCGTGCGTGTCAAAAGACTTGCCGAGCGTCGCGGTGAAGGCGCGCGTTTGCCATTCGCGCACACTGACATCGTTGCACACGGTGAAGCCGGCGATCATGGAGCGCACCGCCGGACCCTTGACATGTCGCCCCCGCGCGCCGATGACGATGGCTAGTTCGCCCTCATAGTCCAACGTGTTCGACACTTTGGGCATGTGGATGTCGTCGTAGGGACCGTTGACGCAGGTGACTTGCTTGTTGAACCAGGTTTGGTGCTTGGGCGGCTGCATGATATGCGCCACCTCAGCAAGGTGCGATTTATAGCTCGCACCCAATCCCAAAAACTTGCGCGGCCGCAAAACCGGCGCCTCGAGGCGAACAGCCGATAAATCCAATCGGTTCGCACTGCCGAGTGACGAGCGTAGCTTGTCCAGGCCGCCGCTGCCACCCTCCAGCAAGGCCACCATGTCAGTCGGCGCGCCGGGAACCGAAGTAAGATCGACGATCTCTTGATCCTCGACCACGCCCGTGCGGGTCGCGCCCCCGTGTGTGAAAGTCGCAAGCTTCATACTGCAGCTCCCATGGTTGAAACGGAGCGCCGGCGCGCATCCGAGCCGACGCATTCTCTCCCGATGAGTCGATCGAGCGCGCCACCGACCTCGACCGCACCCACCTCGTCGACCACCGTGCCAAGATGCAGCGGCGCGAAGCGATGCGGGCAGACGCTGGCGAGAGCTACGGCGAGCGCCTTCGGGTCGAGGTAAAAGAGGACCGATCCCCCAAAGAACTTGAGTTGGAACGACTGTTTCTGTTCGAGCTCCGTCGACCACGCGGCCGCATACCAGGTATTTCTCAGGGCATCCATAGAAGCCCCGAAGTCAGTGCGTCGCCACTCACCGCAAGTCGCAAAATGCAATTAAAGTGCAATCCAATTCCCCCGCCCCATCTTTAGCCAATGTAACGTGCACGACACGGGGCGCAAAGCTCCATAAATAGACAAGTGTTTCCCATCCGATATGTTGATCAGTATTGCGATGCAGGGTCCACGCGCGCCACGCGGGGTTTGCAATCGGGTTGGTATTGGACCGCCGGAAGTCTTCGTGATAGAGCGCCCGTGTTGAGGAGGGCAGCTAAGTTACGTGGGCTTACTCTGAGACGAATCGCCACAGCGGCTCAATGCGGCGTGTAGGGCACCCGGGCGGCACTTCCGCCGAGGCGCAGCCGGCGGACCTAAGCCTAGCCCCTCATTGGCGTCTCAAGGAGGGTAGTAGATGTGCGCAGACGCATCGTGGGCGTCTGCAATGTCCGGTACGGTTGTGCCGCGACACAAATCAATATCGAGGTACCGGCCTTTGAAGAATACGATTCCCAGATCACAGGCGGTTTGTGCTTCAGTGGCTTAAGTACCTGCTCGCTGCGTCGAGCACCGGTCGAGCGCCGGAGGACAATGTCGGGACAGTCGCCATATCTGCAACCTCAGGTTCGCAGTAGAATTAGGCGAGCAAACCCGTGAAGATGATATCGAGCACGGCGTCTGCATGACGCTCACGCAGTTCCTTACTGGTCACATCGACGCCGTACGCTTCGTGCATGCGAACTCGGCTCGCGATGAAATGGTAGCTGGCACCCACGATAATTTGCGAGACATGATACGGAGGAATCCCTCCCTTGATTGCTCCCTCTGCTTGCGCAGATTCGATTAGCATCGTCCATAAGGCGTAGAGAGGACTCAAGTGGCGTTTTGTGAGCCATACGAGCCGTGGTCCGGGCGCGGCACTCTCACGGAGAATCGTGTCAAACACCTCTGGGCGATCCGAGACGATCGCGATATATCGACGGATAAGAAACTTCAATTGGCTGACGGCATCGAAGCCCTTGAGATCGCGCATCGTATCGGTAAGGTCACGGATGACGTCGCCGATGCCGTGATCGAGCGCTGCGCGCCACATTTCCTCCTTATTTTTGAAGTAATAGTGGATAAGCGCCGGCGAGACTTTGTACAGGGCAGCGATACTTGCGATGGATGCCCCTGCATAACCGTGAACACTGAAGGCCTTCAACGCGGCCTCGAGAATGATGGTGCGGGATGCTCGATCGTCCAGCCCTTTAGGTGGCACGCGTTCGCGCGAATGTTGCCGGCGATTCGATAGGGATCTTTCCATCATCCTCAGACTCTGAGTGCTCGGGGCAAAAAGCGCGCCAACAATTTTAGGTCACACACACCGACTGTTCGGCATTTTGCAAGATCGCAGTTTGATCGAGCGGAACTCGCTTGATCCAGGCCGGGCTCTTCTCGCGATGCCCCGTCCCGGGCTGCTTTATTTGCCAATCGGCTACGCTTTTGGCGCAGCGGGAGCCGAGAAAGTCGATAAACGACCTCACCGCCGGAAGCAGCCCGCGCCGGGAGGGAAACAGCAACTGAATTTCGAATTTGGGCGAGGAAACTTCTGGCAGGACAACTTCGAGCAGTCCCTGCTTTATATCATCAACGCATACCGGAAGCGGCAGCTGTGCAATCCCTAGGCCCTGCAGAGCAATCTGGCGCACCAAGATCATGTCGTTTGACACGAACATGGGTTCATGACGCACATTGAGCTCCTGGCCATTTTTGTCCATCAGTCGCCACATGTGCGGCCCCTGTATGCAACCAAAGCTAGCGCTCGGCAAATCCGCAGCCGCGGCGGGAGAGGAGGGTCGCCCGTGTCGCGCAATGAATTCAGGACTCGCCACCAGCACGGCCTGCACGACACCGAGAGATCGCATGATCATGTCAGAGTCCTCGCTCAGGATCTGCCGCACCGTGATATAGACATCGAAATCATCCTCGATGCTTATCTTTCTGTCGCTCGCCTCGATCGCCAACCGTACTTTTGGGTGCGCAGCAATGAATTCCGGGATCAGTGGGGTGACCAGCAGCTGGGCGACAATGGAAGGTACCACCACGCGTACGAGTCCTGATGGGTCCGCCTTTGCGCAAGCGACCTTGTCATAAACGAGATCCGCTTCCGCGACCATCTTCAGACAGTGCTCGTGCAGCTCCATGCCCAATTTGGTCACAGCGAAGTGTCGCGTCGATCGTTGCACGAGACGCACACCGAGTGCTTCCTCGAGCTGCCCAACCCTGCGACAAATGCTAGATCGAGCAATGCCCAGAGCGCTCGCGGCGCCAGAAAATCCACTGTGATCAACTACTTGGGAGAATAAATATAGGTCGTTTAGGTTATGCATATTTCCCCCCGGAATACGACTAATTTGGTTAAATCCACAGTCAGGATACCTGACTAATGCATCAGTTTCAAAGACGGCGCAAAGCCCGTCGCAAATGCCGGTCTGCGGAATTATGGTGCCGGCGATATCCGGTCCTAAATCGACAATTACCAGCCGGCTATTAGGTAGCAGACTTCTTCCGGAGAATTATGAGACCCGAAGTGACAAAGCAGCTGGGGCCTCGAGGGCCGCGAATGTTATTGCTGTAAACCACGTGTGCGAGATGATGCCCACCCCACTTGCTATCCTAAGTTTTTGCGTCATCCCAAACGCGATCTGGCGAGGAGATTAAACTTCTCACCAAGGATTCTCGAGACAGCAAGCCAATTCATGCCGATGCGCGCGAGTTCCATACACCTTTTGCTACACCCAACTCCTCCAAGGCTGCCTCGGCCTTCGCCAATGCGGCCTCCACGGCAGGACCACCAAATGCAGTTCCCTCGACTCGGACAAATTCGGGACTTACACCGATAAAACCTAGTATCGTACGGAGATAGGACTCCTGAAAGTCGAGATTCGCTAGCGGCCCCGAGCTGTAAACACCGCCCCGCGCCACCACTATCAATGCCGGCTTTCCCCCGAGCAGACCGACTGGCCTGCCATTCTCGCCATATCGAAACGTGCGACCCACGCGAACGATGTTGTCGATATACGCTTTGAGTTGAGATGAAATACCAAAGTTATGCATAGGTGCCGATACCACCAAGGCATCTGCTGCCATGAGCTCATCTACGAGCATGTTCGAATAGGACAAAACGGATGTATCCACCCCGCTTTGTCCTGGGGCGGGGCGCATCGCTGCGATGGCAGCTTCATTCAAGTGGGGCACGTGATCTGCCGCAAGATCGCGTCGAACAACGTTCAAGCCACTGTGATGTGACTGCAATAACGCGACAGCCCGCTCGGCAATCTTGCGACTAAACGACGTCGTCCGCATCGGACTTCCATGAACTAAAAGCAGTTGCTTCATTTATGCATCTCTCAATGTGACGGTCACCGAAGACTGGATGCCATTGATAGTTTCGCGGTTAACGGACGCGATCGCCGCGCGGGTATTGCAAGCGAGACCTTTCGTGGCACGGGTGCTCATTTTTTAGCCGCGTGCAGATAAAGGGTTGTGTCCGTTCCGACCTCGGTTAACTCAATCTGATTTCCCGAAGGGTCGCGAAACTTACCCACGATCATGCCCATTTGCGAAACAGGTGGATAAGGCTCCATCACGACGGTTGCCCCGTTCTTCTCGGCCCGCCGAATAACCTGCGCTATGCCTTTGGTCATGAATACCCAACAGTTGTTATCGTTCGGCCCATATGCCCGATTGGACTTCATTCTGCGATCGACAATTACGCGAGGGTTTTTGTTGGCGAGCGCCTCTTCCACTGTCGCGCCAACATTCAGCATGATTGCGTGATCCAATATTCCGCCAATCTGTTGCATTCCAAACGTCGCTTTGTAGAACTCCGCGAGCCCCCGTAGGTCAGCCGCGGGAATTCGCACATAGCCAACGCCGATCACCATACCTGCGTCCTTTTCTACGCCGCCGTCAGTCCGCGAATCTTCAGATGACATGTAAACACCTCGACAATGATTATCGTGTCGGCCAACGCGCTAAAGAACCCCAAAGACCACGGTTAGACACGGGAGCGCGCCGATTCTGGGTATAAACGCATCACGACACCCGACCAACCAGGCATCGGCACATTTCCGCCAATACGTCAGACCGCCTTGCCGGCGACCGTTTAGGCACCCGCTCTCAAATGTAGCTCGCTCGAGGCGGGACGCAATGACCATTATTAGACAAGTGTTTCCCATTCGAGCTGGTTTCGCATATCCCAAACGGGCGGCGGTGCAGCAGTCGATTGCTTCTGTGCGCAACATCCGACCTTCAGCAACGAGGCACCTGAAGCGCCAACAATTGCACAACTGTTTCCCACATCCGCCAATCGGACCTGGTAGATAATTTTCGCATTTGTCGCGAGCACCATGAAACTATTCGACCAAACCCTGAAGGGACGGTGTACATATGCCATCTGAGCCTGAAACATTCGAGGTCGTAATTATCGGTGGAGGGCCGGTCGGACTTGTATCGGCTATTCAACTGGGTCGCGCCGGCATTAAAACACTCTTGCTCGAACGCCGTTCGACCTTCTCCGTCCACCCGAAAGCCGCTGGCACACACGCGCGCACCATGGAGATCTATCGGCAACTAGGCCTGGCGACCGCAATCCGGAAAAATGCCTCCGACTACAATGGCGCTTTCAGCATCGGTTGGACGACTCGGCTGAATGGTATCGAGATTGGCGGCCTCACTATCGGTGATAAGCAAGCCGATATAGATCTCTTTCGCCGCTGGTCGCCAGAAACAATGGCCTTCTGTAGCCAGGACATCTATGAGCCGCTATTCGCCGATGCCACCCATTCGTATGCGACGATCGAATTGCGTCTTGGCGCAGAAGCGACGGGCATTAGCCAGACTCCGGACGGAGTGAACGTCGCGTACACCTCGCCCCCATATGGCAAGCGAACGGCGTTCGCGCAATACGCCATAGGAGCGGATGGAATCAGAAGTCCCACTCGACTCCGATTGGGCATTACCGAGGACGCGCTGCCCTCCTTTGGCAATTCCGTGAACGTCGTTTTTGAGGCGGATATGGAGTCGCTGCGCGCGGGTCGGGAGCACGGTCTATTTTGGATTGTCAACGCCGATATTCAAGGCGCCTTCGCTTGGAGACGTAGAGGCAATCTCTGGTCCTTCAACTTCGAAGCCGGTCCGGGAGAAGACCCCGCCATCTACACGGCTGACCGATGTGCGGACATCATCCGCCTTGCGGCAGGTGTACCGGACCTATCTCTCCGTGTGATCAGCATCTTGCACTGGCGGCATGATCAATCGGTAACAGACCGATGGCGCGCTGGCCGAGTATTTCTGGCCGGGGATGCCGCGCATCGCTTTCCGCCGCACGGCGGTTTCGGCATGAATAGCGGCGTACAGGACAGCCACAATCTTGCGTGGAAACTGGTCGCGCGGCTTCGTTGGCGAGCGGGCGAGGGTTTGCTGGATAGTTATGAGAAGGAGCGCAAACCCGTCGCCCAGCGCAATGGCGAGCAATGCGTTCTGAACACGAAGCGAATGGAAGAAACCGGCTGGCTGCTCAAGAACCCACAGGCGTTGGCCTCCATAGAAACGCCCGAGGGCGAGCCATTGAGGCAGCAAATCCGCGGAGCGATCCCTAAGCAGCGCGAACAGCTTTTCTCGCAGGGGCAACAATTTGGTCAGTTGTATAGTTCGGAGGCGGTCATCGATGACGGCACGCCCGTCGTTGAGTCCTCGGTCTCAGAGTACCGACCCACCGGTCGGCCCGGCGCCCGCGCGCCGCACCACTGGTTGCTCGATATGCAGGGAAAGGAATTTTCGACTATTGATCTCTACGACGGCGGCTTTGTTCTGCTTGCCGCACGAGATGGTGAGGCGTGGGTTTCAGCCGCGTCCCAAATTGCCGACACCACCCGCATTCGCCTCAGCGGATTTCTAATCGGTAGTGCGCAATGCCGAGAGGCACCCGGAGACACGCCTTGGAACGATGTTGTCGGTATAAGTGCGAGTGGCGCGGTGTTAATAAGACCCGACGGCCATGTCGGTGCGCGTTGGACATCTTTGCCGAAAGACCCAAGGCAGGTTCTCGAAGCGGCACTTGTCCGCATACTCGATCTGTCCGCCTCGCGCTCTACCTGAGTCTGATGTGGGGCTTGATCGGGCATTTTTTTACAGAGTCGTATTCGCAGTGGCGGTGTCGCCGCAGACAACAATGGCCACGTGATTCGGCCGCGCCGGTCCCCCGGCAACGCCTTTTGTGTCATCCCGCCCACCGGCAAGCCTCTCGCCACTTACCAATACGAGAGCGGTCACCGTGCTTGTAATTAGCTTATGCTCGCCCTCGGAGATTCGGGCGTCCCGAAGTCTCTTCGAAAGAGCGCATGGGTAAGGCCTCTGAATTTGCGCTGACTGAACGGCGCGAAGAGATTCTGTCGGCCGCTCGAGACATATTCTACTCACGCGGCTTTCCCATTTTGATTGGTGATATCAATATCCCAGCAACATTTCGACGTTTATTCGTACCTTGAAATGACCGCATGTCGCGAGGTGGAATCATCGCGAATCGGAGGACGCCCTTTGGGGTCCACTGTGCGTGACAGCACCTCGGTCGGCTTGTCCCACTGCCGCGACGTATTTTTCCAGTATGCCGCCGCGAAAAGACGGCCGCCGCGGCAATCGCATCGACTTACGAGCCTCTGATTCGTATTCGTTGATTGAGGCTTGCAAGGTACACGCGTCGGGTCGCGCGTCGATTTCGATCACATCGCCATCTCTGACGAGCCCTATCATGCCGCCGCTGGCGGCTTCCGGACACACGTAGCCAACACACATGCCGCGCGTTGCGCCGGAAAATCTGCCATCCGTAATCAGCGCAATCTTCTCGCCGTTGCCCTGCCCATAAATCAATGCGGTAATACCCAGCATCTCCCGCATGCCGGGTCCACCGCGCGGGCCTTCGTTGCGGATGACGATGACATCGCCTGCCTGATAGCTTTTCGCTTGAATCGCCGCAAGGCACTCTTCTTCAGACTCAAACACGCGGGCGGGCCCGCGGTGCTGTAGTTTCTTCAGGCCGGCCACCTTGAGGACCGCGCCATCCGGCGCCAAGTTACCTTTGAGAACCACGAGGCCCCCCGTGGAGGCGAGCGCTTTCTCACAGGCCCTCACCACCTCACCGTCCGGTGCGCCGACAGATGCCAGTTCGTCCCGCAACGTTCGGCCCGTCACCGTCAGACAATCGCCATGTAGAAAGCCGCCCGCGAGGAGTGACTTGAGAATCACCGGGGCGCCGCCGGCATAAAACACGTCGCTTGCAAGAAATCGACCACCGGGCTTCAGGTCAGCAATCAATGGCGTGCGGCGAAAAACTTTGTCTACATCGTCAAGATGAAAGGCGATCCCCGCTTCGTGTGCGATTGCAGGAATATGCAATGGCGCATTCGTTGACCCGCCCGTGGCTGCCACCACCGCGCAGGCGTTTTCCAACGATCGACGCGTGACGATTTCGCGGGGTAATGGGCAGTTCTCCATGATGGCTCGCATCAGCACGCCGCCCGCGCGTCTGACCAAGGGTAGCCGTTCAGAATAAACCGCAGGAATCATCGAGGAACCCAACAATGCCAATCCCAGCGCTTCGGAAACCATGCCCATGGTATTCGCCGTGTATTGCCCGGCGCAGGCACCGGCGGTAGGAACGCATGCGCGCGCCATTTCCTCAAGCGCCGCCGAGGTTGACTCTCCGGCTAGCACTTTGCCGATCATTTCGTACGTATCGACGATGTTAACCTCCTTGCCGCCGATACGGCCCGGGAGCGCCGAACCGCCATAGAGGAACAGCGAAGGAACGTTACAGCGCACCATCCCCATGAGAACGCCGGGCAGATTCTTGTCACAGCCGCCGATGCCGAAGATTCCGTCCCATTGATGCGCTTGTACCGTTGCCTCCACGCTGTCGGCAATCAGCTCCCTCGAGACCAAGGAGAATCGCATTCCGGGATGAGCGATCGACAGGCCGTCGGAGATCGATACCACAGGACATTCATGCGGGGTGCCACCATTCGCGTAGATGCCTGCCTTCGCTTGCAACGCTTGATCGCGCAGCAACGCGTTGCACGGGCTCATGTCGCCACCGGTGTGAATGACCGCTACGTGGGGACGCTCGATGTCCGCGTCATCTTCGCCCAACGCATAGAGAAAGCTTCGCGTAGCGGCACGTAGCACGCCTTCACGAATTGTCGCGGATCTAAGCCGCCTATCCGCCATAACGATCCGAGAGATGCAAGATTCGACCGCGCATCAGAAGCGACGCATGAGACTGAAACTCTGCGCCTTAGGTCGCACATCATGTTGACATGCCATGAACAAGGCCAACGGCACGACATCCTCCGGCTTCTTCAGCCACTCATGCGATCCTCTCGCGGCCAGCGGCGTGGTGCCCGCCGGTGTCACAGCGGCCAACCGCTCGAAGGTGTCATCGTAAAGCGGGATACGCCCATAGGCAATGCCGAGAACAACGCCTTCGTCAGCCGCAGTCTGAGATTCATTAGCGACTCGAGTCTTTTCAGGTGACATGGAGGTACCTCTGAGTAGGCCTTCGGAGATCGGGAATGTAGCCGAGCTTCACGAGTGATGTACAGCCTCAATTCCAGAACAAAGTTGTGCAGCAATTGAGATTTTCTGCTTCGTCCCTGTTCGGCTGCTCTTAGCGGCGTGCCGCGCTAGCTACCCAGCAAACGGGGTTCGATCAGAGCCGCGGTAGAGCTTCAACTTTTGGCAACAAGGAGTTCGTGTAGATTCGTGCCAAGATCCGCCAGCTCTGGTTCCAACACCTGCGTTCCGAACTGGATCATTTGCCGGGCGATTCGAACATCCTGCGGACGGTTGACGGCAAGCGCGGCGATCACGCGATTATCACGCAGAAAAAACGCGGAAAAGTTTCGTTCGGTCGGGTCGCCGCGCACCACCAGGTGCTCGCCCGGGTCGGGAAACCCGACGAACTGGAGATTGTGCTCGTACTGGTCGGACCACACCCAGGGAACCTCATGAAAGGGTTTGGCTTGGCCGAGCATATTGCGTGCTGCCGCAGCGCCCTGGTGCTGGGCGTTTTGCCAGTGCTCGATCCGGATGTGGCGACCTAGGAAGCGATTGGGATGGTAGGCGATGTCGCCCGCGGCGAAGATGTCAGCAACCCCGGTTCGGCATAGCTCGTCGACCTCGATTCCATTGCCAACAGGAATGCCGGACCGCCGGGCGAGGCCCGTGTCGGGGATCTGCCCGATTCCAATCACCACCACCGCGGCGTCGTGCGTCTGGCCGTCGCTCGCCACGACCCTTTTGACGCGCCCGTTGCCCTCGATGCGCTCGACGCCCACGCCGGTTCGCAGATTGACGCCGCGTTCGCGGTGCAGATCGGCGTAGGTGATCTCGCGCTCCTCGCCCTCCTCCCCGCGCCAATAAAAGGCGACCCGGTCGCCGTTGCCGGCCTCGACGTGCCG
>Ga0209006_10003848_pt1 | contig 13638 bp, 20 predicted proteins | sample JacPin_JW_Ref_O2_FD_188567 | JGI IMG/M metagenome (GOLD analysis project Ga0209006, IMG submission 188567) | Forest soil microbial communities from Algoma, Ontario, Canada - Jack Pine, Ontario site 1_JW_Ref_O2 (SPAdes) (version 2) | ecosystem: Environmental > Terrestrial > Soil > Boreal... | reverse complement strand
CTGAGTTACCCATGATGAGTTTGGGATCTCCAGCCTGTTCATGACATTGTCACGGAGGTAATGAGCATAAACAATTCTTTCTCCTCCCTCCCATCCCTTCACACCATGCCTGAGGAGTTTTCCACACACTGCAACGACAGTCCCAGGAGTGTAGAGCAATTCCGCACCAAGGTCCTCAATGTCAAGGGATGCATCATGGTATGTCCCTGCAGCAAGTAGGAAGTCGTACCATTCTGGCCGGCCCCCTTTATCCCTATGGGAAGGAGTTCTTCGGTTAACAATTACCCCGATACCATTGAAAGCAGAGGTCCATCGCTGGACCCCCTCATGAGCTGGGTTGGCTTCACGGATCTGCCTGTTTGCTTCCATTCCATCTGCATATAATCGTGGTGCGACCAGCTTGAAGATTTTGTTAAGATCTTTTTCTGTCGCATCAATTTTCATTAGCCATTCTGCACTTTCTGGGGCAGAAAGTGTTTTTGATGGACCAGGGTCATCCACCAACCTCTGTAGAGATGCTGAGAGTCATAACTTGGTTAAATTAGATTCCACTCACATCCTTCCGAGCTTGAAACCAACTTTGAGAGAAGTCGACTGATCCAGCCTCAAACTCTGGCTCCCCAACAGGTCTCACAAAATTGTTTGGATCACACCTCCATGGTGCCTTCCTCTCAGGCTCGACGACACTCTTTTTGAGGAGGGATGGTATACAACGTGTTGCCGTCATAATTTCCTCCTAGTATATGATGTCCAGGCAACATGACGTATCCAAGTAGAGAGGGCTCACCAATCGTCCAATCAATATCCCAGGTAAGTACCATACAAGGACCCTACCATGCCGATCCATGATCATGGAAGGCTGCTCAATCCGACCCAAATCTGGTAACTTGAAATATTTTGGTAGACGGGAATTGGAGGATGAGGTATGATCGCCCATCTCCACTGAGCTCTTCACAACGTCCGACAGTCTATCAGCATCAAAATCGACATAAACTGTATTGATGGAATCAGCTGAGGTTTTGGTGACAACGTCATACTTACTTGGATTCATGATTGCCAACATCACAGTGTCAACGATCCTGGTCGAATTGTCGTCTGCTTCTACATTTGCCAAGGTATGTTTGATATGTTCTCTGTGTTCTGTTATGTGATGCTTTCTACAAACTTACACTCGGATAACATACCTGAGGCGTTCCCTTTCTACATCAGGATCTGTGGGATACTGACGCCCCGGGTGATCATAATACGATGTGGTAGAGGTGATCAGCTTTTGAAGCATCATTGTTATGTGCCCTTCACTGCTATCTCATTCAAAATGAGATATGTAAACCATACATGGATGAAAATTGCTCACTGAGATGTTAGTTCATCATTGTATATGGTCGACCATCTCCTTTTATGACCGACCGGTAGAGGTGCGCGTGGAATGTAGGACATCGACCTTGATTTAAATATATCACGTGACACAAAATCTCCCAACCCACCGGAATGAGTCCTAACCAGCGACGACAAAACCAGCCGTTTTTTGCAAGAGAGCCGTATTTTAACAGAGCGCGTACTCTTAGTTTTGGACCGCATGCGCGAGAACGATATCGATCCTGTCAATCTACTTTGGGCGATTAGCTGGCCTTCCAGGATATCCCAGTGTGGTTTTAAATCGAACATCAGTGACGATCTCCCACAGATTCTGCGCAAATGGCTAAAAACACCCCAATCACACCACTGAGCAAAATAAAAGAGGCGAATCTCACCGGGTAGGTAGGTGAAATTCAATTTTCAGGTCATTTCAGTGAATCGTGAATTTCACTGGGTATTGAAATTCACCATAAAATATGCATAAAATATATAGACTAGTATGAGAGATTTTACTCAGTGAATTTTTCACTTCATCTTGGCATTAATCAAAGAAGGGATTTTACGGCTCAATCTGAAGTGGAATTTCACTCTATGTAAGAATTACGGTACCTCTACAATGACATCTCTGTTTAGCATTGCACATATCATAGTGTTCATGACAGGATAAGAGTAGTTTCCCCAGTATTCGTCAGGCGTATCCTATCCGCTGCAAAAGATGATAGTTTGCGTATAATTGTTTGCGATAGTGAGTGGGAGCATCGTGACAGCTCCTGAGGTGGGATAAACGCGGGCAACGCTGCTAGGAATGTCGGGAAGATCATATTCAATATCATTGTTGTAATCCCAGATCACTGTCCATGATAAAGAGATAAGAGGACAGAGAAGGGAGAATAAACGAACTGGTTGAGATATTTGCTCGGACGAACATATTTCCGGACAAGAGAAGGAAAGTGTGCGCATACGAGTTGGGGCCTGAGGACTTGATCATGAATTGCATGACCTGGGGCATAGCGCCGTTAGTAGGGTAGAACTCGTAGGTAGGATCAACTGCCCCACCTTCATAGGCCGGATCTGTATTAGGGTAGTTCCCATTAATATACCCACAGGACAACGATTCCATTAGCAAGGGTCTCAGCGGCAGAGTACCAATGCCAATTCTGCATGGAAAGGATGGCAGGGTCATCAAACCACTGACAAGATGGTGACATAAAGTCGTCCGAGTCTGTACATGGGTTTAGGATGCGAATCGCTTACGAACCGTCATAATCTTCGTAGGTGGCGTCGTAGGCACTGTTTCCGCCTCCAGGGCTGAGTACCGAGCCGATGTTGCCCCCGGTCCAACTGCGTCGTTCCCGCGGAAGGTCACGCAGGAGCCGCTTGGAAGATGCATGCCAGAAGCACAGAAAGCATTTTTCAAGACGTCAATGATGGTGGCCTGATGTGTATTGATATCCCTGTAGGAATGGGTGTTGAGATAGAGAGAGAAAGAAAGAGTAAGCAAAGAATGAAGACGAACCACAGTGTTCCCCATGCTGGATGACTGTTGATCTGTGCAGCATTACCTTGTCGGGGATATATACCTTTTTGTCGTTTCCAAGGGACATCTAAATATCCATGAATGCTGGTTAGAGAATGGGCCTACACGAGACACGAGAGGAAGGACATACCATTGGTGCTGACTTGAGTGGCCTTCATCTGCGAATGATCCAGGCTGACTAATGGTACTAGCGTTGCAAGTAGCCTAGGTTGCTAACAGGGAAAGGTAGTGGAACATCGTCAAGGAGAGCAAGCTTCAAAGCCAAAAAAAGGAATTGAAGATGAACGAGCGGAAACGAAGAGCTGTCACGCACAAGCGGTAAGTCACGTACACGATACTAGCGTTGCAATATCCACGATGGCAGATGCTAACCTTATTTCCCACGATGACTACCGGTGGCAGGGTGATACCTCACCCGTCGTCGTTAGCCGATTTGTGTGGCTTTTCGAAATCACTGCGCAGAGAAACTATTCCTGGATACCCTCAGATTCCGGCAGTATCCATTGGAGATCTTCTCCACTGACGGTAGTACATGCATGGAATACGCTTACAGGGCAACATCGCGTATTTCACCTGGACTCTCGACTGATCCAGCAGATTGCGTTCCTCGATCTTCAATACTGGTCCACTGTCGCCTCCGAGAAAGCGGAAAATAACAGTACTGCCCACTACTTGGAACAAGTTAGAGAAGACCTCCTCGAAGAGCTCGGGAGTAACGGTGCTACATTCCTTTCGCAGCCTGACAGTACACGGGCTTGGGCAGTCAGGACAATGCACCACCATGGCCACTCTCCCCTCGATCGTAAGGAATATTTGGAATTGTGTGAAACAAATGGTTGGTTGCCTTATGGACATGATGATCCATTGCAGTACCGTGTGTAATCGATTGTCTTTGTCTGTGAATTGTGATCATGATGCCTATCCATCAAACAGGATGGAGCGACATTTTCAAGCGATACGAGCTGTGCATTAACCTCGCACGGGTGTTGGACGGCTTTTGGGCGGCGGAAAATGCCAAGCTCCATATCCGGGCTGGCCCTCGAGACGTTTTACATACTTCGGAAGAATTATTCATGAAGAAAGATTGCGATGATCAAGGAGGTGAGTTACGATTTCGCGCATTCGTAGGCATCCCAGGGTGGAATGCTTATCCAATAACGGTTGCATGTCGATTGAATATTCTCTTTACTACGCTCTGAGAAGACACGTTAACTGACTCGACTACAGATTGTGCAATCTGCAACCTGTCACCTCGAATCTCCACTGAAGATAGTGGTAAACATGAAGAGACTCTGCTGCAATTTTTATCAGCTGCTCCGGTGAGGTGAGTATTACTAGCGTTACAGTAGCAACTTCAATTTACACCGATATAGAGAAGAAGCTATTCTCGCGATAGAGGACAGCAGTGCAACCTCACAAATCAAGTTGAAACCATCACGTGAACCTCGACGGGGCGGGACAAACATCCGAGGTGGGGCTCATATATATCTCATGTATTCTTCATCCGCAGCAATTTATATATTTTGATAGCACATGGTGACAGGGGAAAACAATTTAAACGGAACTCCTCCCGGCGGAAGAAAGCAAGGAGGCAGAAGAAGCAGTCTGCCACTTAGTTTCAAGAGTATGATTCCGTATCCCGACAAGTCAAGTATACAATCGATCGAGGTTGGTGCTTTTTTCAGATTTATTAATGGTCATGCCTAAGAGTTTAGAAACCTAGATCGCAACATGTTTTTCGAGTGAAATAAACCTCTTTAGGTTTAAGACTGTAGAATATTTTGTGCCACAAAGCATGGCAAGCTTTTATGGTGTATTTATGTTTATAAGTGTGTAAATGATACGATAGATTCCAAATTTCTCTATCCCAGTGGTTCGTACCATTTGATGACTTCACACTCCGTTATGCCCTCACCGATGTCTGCGAGCTTAAACCTTTGCAAGACTTTCTTAGACGCAAACCGAGGCTGGACGTAGTTGGCAAAGGCGGCGGAGAGCTGTTAACATACATGCATCGCGATGCGTTGTCGCACATCGGTACGATTACTCGATTTCGGTACTTCTTTAACTGACTCTCCCGATGCCTATTCTGATATAGTCAAGCCGGGTTAGCAAACTGATGTCATGACATCATAGCATACAAAGAGATTAGGAGGTATCTATATCGAAAGTCGTCTCATCTCGAGGTGTATGTAGCTGAACAGTTGGAAAACGGAAAAAGCAAAGAATAATGCAATAAGGATGCCGTCACCCATGCCTATGCAGCCTTGTTCCCTGGCATTGCTATTTTCCTACATACACATTTCTGTTATTCGACTTCAGGAATACAATGCCGCTGTATACCAGATAGTCAGCTTCATAGAAACATACTGTCAGAGAATTGCGGACCATATCCATCGATATATCAACAGATACAGGTGTCTGCATCTTGCTCGCTCGTCGCTTGTTCATCTGGTATGAATTCCTTGACAGACCATTGGATGTTCCCCCAGGGATGGGAAGGCACGGGAAACGGCAATATAAAGTACTTGTGTGGCGCCAAGTGCTTTCTATCGCAATTCTGGACGAAATCAGGTTGACCGACCTTTGATGCGGATGATTTGCACCGAGTACATCGAATCCGGCAGAAATTGCTGCCATTATTCGACATACTCGCCAGGACAAACAAGCTGCTTTCACATGTTGGGCAGTTTGGAAGCTCCAACCCCCATGGGCAGTCCTGGTTTGAATAGACGAATTGCTCAATCACCACAGCTCCTGATTCGTGTTGCTCTGGCCTTTTAAGTAGAATGACAGGCGTGTGTGTCAGCAAGTCATCTCGGTCGAATGACCTATGCACCGCATCCCGCACATTGATGTGGGTCAGGAACGCAAATTCGGCGAATGTTGGTAGCATATATGACACTTTGTTGGGTGATACCACCTTCGCCGTGAACCCAACCACCCAACTTAAAGCACCGCTGGGTGATCGCAATGTTTCGTGAGGGGGATAAGAATCGTAGTTTTTTCACGTACCTTTCAATGAGGGAACGCCACGAATTTAGGCTCTTCTTGTAGTGGAACGTGTGGCCGCAACATAACGCTATGAGTCCCTTTTGCGAATGATTTTCTACAAACACCGGCTTGTATACTTCCTTCATAGCCATTTGTAGTATCTACAAAAGCTTGCTCAGTGTATTCTATCGAGCATCACTTCAGCCACTTACATTTGCAATGTGGGCGTGTTGGTTTGTCTTGTGGCCCAGAGTGGAGTACACAATTTCTCCTGTTCCAACCGTAGTATGGCCCTCAAGGACGACAAGAACAGCAGCTTGTGGAAACTTAGTTATCCAGTCCAGCGCTTTCGAACGCATTTCCATAATTGATCCCGGATTGTTCATGTAGACGGACAGCGGTAAAAACTGCCAATAATAAATAATCAGACACACCATCAATCTGAGTGAAAGATCCCTCACCACTCCATGTTCTGCGTGTCTGTAGTAGTCACCCAGTCTCCCTAGGATGTTAGGGGAGGTTAGCATCGTCTTGTCCATCCCCTTCTCGCACGTATATATGTGAATATACAAAAGCCGTCCGAGAACTCTCCCACCATTGTAAAATGATTTTACTCGGGAGTTGATGGTGTACTAATGGCAAAGCTTGAGCTAGGTAGCGAAATAGCCATGATGTACGAACTTTGAGAAAATCTTTCCGTGTTCTATTATGCTTCGGGCAGAGCCATGGAGTCCCAGGAGGCGCATCCCAAGTGACACATGCCGTTAACTCAGATGAAACACATAATTTTTTGTCGCAGCCGCTCTCATTGCAAACGACAACGGAGCCACCATCACTACAATATTGACAAAGCTGTCGTACATGTTAACAGGCTACGAAAATCGGTGTTCTGGGAACCCTACCATTGTTCCGGCGGAAACACCTCCACTGGTTTTCGCATCGTCTTCCGGCGGTAATGATGACTGCATTACCATATCGTCCCCAAAGTCGCGATATGGATCCCCAGGTATTGAGTCCATCACACAATTTGACGTGTCTACTCCTTCGCGAAGTCGCTTCCGCTTATTTTGTCGGCTGATGGCCGTGGTGGTTGTCTTTCGCTTCTTGACGACACCTTTAGCAGGTGGACTCTGTTGTGACCGAGTTCGTTTATTTGTAGTCGGCTCCGGTGAAACGGGCGCCTCGTTAGCGCTTAGAGGCTGCGATGCCCCACGGGGATGATTGCTAGACGAGGACGAGGTCGGCGTGGTATTCCGGGAGGGTGGAGATGTAATGGGTGGGGGCTGGGTTGGCGGAGGCTGTCGATTATCGTGATCCAATGTCAAGACCGGGTCGATCATAAAGTTTGTTTCCGGGTTCATGGCCGGGTTCATGGCCATCATTCCGGGTTCGTGGTGAGGGATTCCCGTGCTCAATGCAGCGAGCAAAGGATTCATGTCAATGAATCTACAAAAAAGATGAGTCGTTTCGTAAAATAGAAACTAAGTACATACCGGTTCACATGTGGTCTTTCATCGACCACTGCGAGTGCATCGGATGTTATTAGCGGCTGGCTGGTAAAACGGTGAGACCAAGAAGACAAATCGGAAGAAAAACTCACACGTAGTCGTTGTTGTCGCCCACATTCATATCCTCGTGAATCAAATCGGAGAGGTTTAAACTGGGGGGTGGTGAATTTTCGGTACCATCATCGTCGTCGTAGTCGTTTCCGTGAAACTTCGCGGAAATACCGAGATTTCGAGAGACTTCATTCTTCCCTTTGACAGAAGACATGTCAAAGAGCACGTGATTTTATGGCGCTCACACTGGCGGATGACGAGTGTCTCTGGGCTCACTCAACAGCAACCCTTGATCGACCTTCAGATAATCGTTGGAGCCTTTCGAATGGATACTTCTGGGTTGGAGAGAAGCCCTATTCTGTACATTCAAGCATCACCTCATTCGAGCTGGCGCTATTCGATACCCACTACACGTACTGGGATTTTGCGGCTCATTGCACCGACAGCAAAGAAAGCTGCAAGTTCATTTTCAACTACCATGCTAGGATACGTGAAGCTGTAGAAAGCTACTTTGGTGCAGCCAATGAATCCAATTTATGCAGCCCAAAAATCCTCAGCCCTTGGCTATGGCGAACCTTCTGTGGATGCGACCACGATCAAAAGGGTCGCGATGCGTTTATGACATTCGCGAAGAAACATGGTGTCTGGAGCTATGTTTGTGCGGATACACCATCTATGGACGGTACAGTTACTATGCAAGCCTTTGCATACCAATATTTCAATTGACCTGCGATGTTTCAGAATGGGAGAAAGCTTTAAAGGCCCCAGGTGTCCAAGCTTACTTTCCCAGGTTGCTAGAAATCATGAAAGCGAAAACAGGCATACCAGAATTGAACAACCGACTCTATGGCTGGCAGCTTCATATATTTCGCCGGGTATATCCCACGACATTCGGTAAGACAGTTCATTTTTTTCTTCTTATCAAAGGAAGAGCACCCATTTAACAAACAGAAGATAAAGAGCGGTTAGATTTCGTGCCAAACCAGGCCCACGCATTCCTAACGGAGAAGGAGCTTCGGGAAAAGCCTTGGGTTCGCCTGATTGCGGATCCAACATTGCTATGCCGGTTGATAGTGGTCGATCATGACAACTTGCAGAGGCTGAAGCCAAGAATCGAGTTGAACGGTGATATAATAAACTCATACATTAATCTCTGTCAAGCAAGAAATAAGGACAGCTCGGTCAAGTTGCTACCTACCTATTTTTGGCCTCAAGTATCTACTGATGGGAACTATGATGGAGCGACCAGGATGCTACACTCAGTATTGGTTAGTATTGTTTTTTCAGCGGATTCGGATTTATTTTTCCGTTCTAATCAGGTTATAAAGTGTGGCAAGAGGGTACGACACGGGCGTTATGACGAGGCCTCAGCATCCACCAACGTGAGCCTGGAAGATGTGAAGCACCTATACATTCCAGTCCACCAAAACAGAAACCATTGGCTACTTTTGAGGATGAACGTTCGTGATCGATGCTGGGAATTCTACGATAGTCTGTGTGCAATCTCAAATGAAACGAGCCGCACGAAGGTCATAGATGTGAGGCATTTGACGACTTTATTTGTTTGTGAAATAATGATGGATTTCAACCAAGGCGGTGACCAATTATCTCACCACTACCGTGAAGTTTAATCTCTCAGGGTGGACTCGTAAAACCGATGCCCACGTCCCACAGCAAAAGGGGTTTATAGACTGCGGGGTGTTCATGTGTCAATATCTGAAATGGCTGGTTAACAATATGGCCATACCTGCAATAGTGGAAAGAGTTGACAGCGACATGTTTCGGAATATGATGGTCATGGAGCTGGTTTCCGGAAATCTACGTTTTGCTGATAGCAATGATGATATAGAATTAATTGAATCAGTGTAAAATAGAAATCAGCCTGATAATGGATAAGGGAACATAAAAAGTATCTGACATCAAATTATATCATGGTCGCCTTTTGTGTATGAGAACACTCTGGGACCTTTTGACTCGTTTTTGAGTTTATACAACGGAGGTATTTTTCTTATGCCTGGAAATTGAAGATATTATTCTTATCGACACTGGTATGCTTATTGAATCGATAACAGTATGTCTATAGCCATCTTTCCTGTACTTACATAACGGTTATATATCCATTATACGAAAATGCGTTGTGGTATGAACAAAGGTAGCTTGTCCGCGTGACCCACTCGTCATGTTCGCACAACCAACCACCTCGAAGAAACACGATTTCATCGACAGAAATCTATGGCCAGCAACGTCGGAAATCGCTACCAGCAATTATTCTCCTCGGTTCTGGCGTTTCTCTGAATCATCGACTCCAGCGACATTCAAGCTATTATTTGTTCAAAACGGTCGACAGATATTATCACGTGAAATAAGCATAAGATATGGCTGTATATTCGCCCTACTCGACCTGTGCTATCGCAACAGTTGTTCTCTGGTAGAGAACGACATAAAGAATGCTAAACGCCTCATGCATTACCTCAAACAACTTTGCTCTGCCGTACAGGAGGAGATTTGGTTTGAGGATCCGAGGACGCTCAAACAAGACACGTGGCGCTCAATCACTGTAAAAGAATGGGCTATTAGAACACATCGCACAGTTGGACATTCACTAAAGGGTCGTAAAACGTATGAGGATCAATGCAAGCAGGAAAACAAGATCGCTTATGACGAGGATCCCACTATGTACGGTGAGTAACAAGTAACACATCAACAGCGGCAGCTGGTATACTGTTATTATTTCAGATTGGATCAGCCATATAAAAAAAGTCGTGTCATCCACGACGGACGATACGTTCACGACGGACTTATGGACTGAGAGTCTGGTCACGGGAAGTCAATCATTCGACGTAATTCAGGCGGAGAAACTTGACTCGCTGCAGTACCTCATGGAAAAAGCAAAAGAAGACGAAGTCACTGCGATACGTATGAAGAATCGAAGGGCGACGGTACCCGGTGTGTTAAGCGTAGTATCATCAATACTCATAATTGCTGACTTTTACGAATCGAACTAGCATCCTATGCCCACCAGACGGCTCAAGACTATTATACTCCGTTAAGAGGGATCAACTTTCCTCATGATGCACCTCCAATTCGATGGCCAAACGGGTCGCAAACGGTACTTCCATGGGTACATGTCCCTGGTCATCCGAACGAGGTGGGCCTTTTTCACATATATCGCTCATATGCGTGGCTCAGCACACTTTACACGTTACTCAGGATGTAGATTTAGTCAGAGTCCTTTCAGAATCACCGCAATTCTCGTTTGAGGACGACTTTGAAAATAACGCCTATGTTTCTGTTATACCTGATGCTTCGAAGCCACCCCACGCCATCGATGAAAATGTGCGACTCCATCTCGCGAATCAGCGATGCGTTATATTGAAAGCCCAGCATCTGGAGGGTCCCACAACGTTTTGTAAGGATGAAATCGAAGCTGCAAGAGGGCCGTTGAGTCAAAGGGTTGGATGGCACGGCGAGTGAAGTTCATCTTAGCGGCGACTAGTGGTTTGACATACTGACGCAGATGCAAAGCTCCGCGCGATAGCCAAATCAAAGATGGAGGTTGACGGAAAAATCCATAAGACTACCACGCTAGGGGAGTTTTTGGATGCATCTGAAGACGTAAATACTTGTGGAAACCTTCTAGATGCTCCGTCTTTAAGAAACGTGGCTCCTTCTATAATATGGTAGGTGTACAACGGTGTTATATCCGGTGCAGTTATTAACCTCCCCTCACAGTCGAATCAGTGATGAAGCAATGGCATTCCAGGTCACAAAGGACGACTCATATGCGAATGTATACAAGCGGGTTCCAAAGAACGAGTCGAAAGTTTATTCGACGCCGAACGCCCAACAGGAAGCAACCCTTGAGGGACCGCAAGTCATTCGCATGTGTACTTGGAAAATGATGCAATGGAACCTGATTTCGCATGCCGGATTTGCGACTCATATCCACAAGGACTCAAATGGACTATGCACATGGATATACGCTCACACAGGACTCAAGATATGGGCAGTCATACGACCTAAGTACAAGAGCAGAGACAACACTCGCGCGAAGGTTCAACAACTTCATAAGCGCCTTTGCTACAGTCCAGTGAATACTCTCGATGAACAGGCGGAGATATTCACAACTTTTCTTTCTGCAGGGGACGTTCTGCAAGTCTTTAAAACTATTCATATTCACGATGCATATCACTAATCGTTATCCACGTTCAGGATTATGCCGCCCGGAGTTTGGCATACGGTGTATACACCTACTCCAAGCTTCTGTTCTGGAGGACATTTATACACGTACGAAACTCTCCACCTCACAGAACAGTCAAGGTGCTTCGACTACACGCATGCAGAGTTTTCAACGAACGCAAATCATAACGTCGAACGTGTATTAGCTCGCATGGTTTTAGCTCTTCCATACGTGGCCCAAAGTCGCAGTGAGTCTGTTAGAATAGAGGACTGGAATTTTAACCACCCGTTTCTAATTCCTCCGTGGTGCATTTTTTTTATAGAGATTTATCGAAAACCGTTCCTCGCACTCGCGAGAATGGTTCTCAAACCGGAGGCGTACCGTGTACCCCGTGAGCGAAAGAAGGCGCAAGAACTTCCTTTGACAAGCTGGGATGTACTTTTCAGAGAGGAGGAAGGTGAATTTGCCGAGGCTCAGAAGATTATCAGGGCCATACTGGAAAGGGCAAAAATAAGCGAGGCAACGATAGACTCAGAGGTACTCATCGGTGGGGAGAATTGGATGGCAGTTGACAAAAACGCAGACTTATCAGCCTCGTTTTTCTAACATCATCATTACCTTGGCCGTGTGTAACGCTTTGGATAATTCTTCGCTTGTATCCGACGTATCTTCGCATAATTTTGTAATTCTGTGTCCTCGATTACAGCGGCTTGCAGCTAGGTCGATGCTTCCACAGGCTTCGAAGGGTAAAAAAAAGTAGTGTCACATTTCGCCGATGCTCAAGCGCTCAACCCCAGTGAAAAACGACACGATTCAGTCTGATTCTGGTGTGATCTGAGTGATTTGAATGGATTTGCTACGATATCTATGTGATTGAGCTGAGTTGAGTCGATTCCGAATATATCAACACTTATTTTGGAGCGTCGAAACATCTTGAAGTTTTTTTACGTCACAATTCTTCTGTATACTATGTCCACCAAAAATTCCGCCAGTCGCATCTGCAACTTTTCCGCTCACTGCATGTTGTCTGGGAAGGTTGTGTCCATCGCTAGCTACAATCGGCATACTCAACAGCATCACCGTGATCGATTTGGTACCGAATTTGACACCTTCCTTATCACCCTGCAAAAGCGCTCAACCTTGATAATGTGAAATAAAGTGCTGAAGGATATGCTCAAGTGTAAGCAGTGTATGTTCATGAAGGCGGATGGCAGAGAGTTTGATGTACCAGCAAATTCTACGGTAATCAATCTCCGACCGAAAGGACAAAGTCATGTAAACAATTCGTCACGACGTCTTACACAGGCTAAGCGAACAAGCTGGGGGTGCTCTAAGGATCAACACTCACTGCGACATGCGGGAAGTGGGTGAATAACGGCGACATGCCATCCTTCACCGATCTTTGCAAACCCTCTGGCATGGGATGCATCCACTCAGCGAATACTCGTGCGTGGTGCACCGCCGTTCGGATTGGCGAGCTACTATTCACGTCGCAAACTTAACTTCGACAAAGACAGCAAAGCCAAATGATAACAGGTGCGGCACGGATCAACACTGAACGCGATATGCGGAAAGTGGGTGAGCCATGGCGGCTTCCACCGATCCTGGACAGGAGTATGGGGCGCTGTACGGATCAACATTCACTGCGACATGCGGGAAGTGGGTGAATAACGGCGATATGCCATCCTTCACCGATCTTTGCAAACCCCCTGGAATACCATGCATCCAATCAGTGAATACACAATCAAAAGTAGTATGTCCAACTTTCTCTACATTGATACCTCATAATTTAATTGGTGAGCGCGGTAGCGCTGCCGCAATCACCTACCATGTGGACATCGTGGTACATTTGGGCTCTGGGGGTTACCAGGCGTTGTCCCTGCTTGCGATCATGGGCTCTGGGGGATTCAAGCGCCATCCAGTTAAACCTTTTTATATTACATCCTGGGCGTTTGGGACTCTTCCTGCACTCAGCTCCACATATGGTCGCTGCAAACCAAGGTTGCTCATGC
>Ga0209006_10003847_pt1 | contig 13638 bp, 11 predicted proteins | sample JacPin_JW_Ref_O2_FD_188567 | JGI IMG/M metagenome (GOLD analysis project Ga0209006, IMG submission 188567) | Forest soil microbial communities from Algoma, Ontario, Canada - Jack Pine, Ontario site 1_JW_Ref_O2 (SPAdes) (version 2) | ecosystem: Environmental > Terrestrial > Soil > Boreal... | reverse complement strand
CGACAGGCTTCTCATGTTGTTGCACCGTTGAATGATTGACATGGCCAGAACTCAGATATCGAGGAGGAGCGTGGGCGACTTCGCACCCGAGCAGCAGATCATCATGCTCTTGTTCGTTGCGTGCTCCTCCTTGCTGAGGAACAGATCGCGATGGTCAGGCACGCCATCAAGGACAAGGGTCTCGCAGGTGCCGCAGACGCCCTCGGCGCAGGAGTAGTTCACCGCTATTCCTGCATCCAGCAGCGCGTCGAGGATCGTCTTGCCAGGCTGAACCTTGAGGGTGCGATTGCTTCGCGCCAACGTCACCTCGAAGCCGCCTTCGGCTGCCGGCTTCTCTTTCGCCTTGAAGTACTCGACATGCACATGGTGCGGCGGCCGGTCTGCCGCAGCCGCTTCGAACGCCTCGAGCATCGGCACGGGGCCGCAGCAATAGAGATGCGCGTCAACCGGTGCATTCCCGACGATGGCGCCCAGATCGAACAGGCGCCCCGACCGCTCATCATCAAGATCGATATACAGATTCGAACGAATGTCGGGCTGGAGGGCGTTGAGCTCGTCGAGAAACGCGGCGGCGCAGCGCGTCCTTGCCGCGTAGAACAGCTTCCATTTGCGGCCGAGTGCCTCGAGCCGGCGGACCATCGACAGCAGCGGCGTAATTCCGATTCCGCCGGCGATCAGGATGGAATGGCTGGCATCTTCCTGAAGCGCAAAGCTGTTCCTGGGGCGCGAGATCTGGATGATGTCCCCTGCCCGTATCGTGTCGTGGATGAAGCGCGATCCCCCGCGACCGACGGCGTCCTTGTTGACAGCAATCACATAGCGGCTCAGCTCGCGCTGATCGTTAACGAGCGAGTAGCTGCGGATCATGCCGTTCGGCAAATGCAGATCGATGTGACTGCCGGCGGCGAACGGAGCGAGATCGCCGCCTGTGGCAGTCACCAATTCGTACGAATTGATGTTTTCCGCCTCGTAGCTGATGCGTTTGACGCGGACCTGCATCGTGCTCTCAGTCATGGCGCCGGCCCTTGCTTCGGCGACGTCACAGCTCATATCCAAAATCGGCACCCAGCTGCGCGCGCATGAAGGGCGCACCGACATCGACCCAGGACTCCTCGGGTGGCAGCCGCAGCGACACCGCGCGCACCATCAACACATCCGGCTCGCTCACGCCCCTGGGCCTGGTGCCGTGATCGCGATAGGCCCCGAGCGTTTCGAGCAGCAGCCGGCGGGTCATCGCAATGCCGGTATCGCTGGAGCAGAGGTTCTCCCTGGTGCGATCGAAAATCGGCGACACGCCGCTCTGGCAGGCACCGTCCTGTACCCACAGCCCCGGCAATCCCGAAAACCATGTGGTCTGCTGCGCCTGGTAATCGAACTGAAAACCGTTCTGCGGGTTGTATTTGGTCCAATAGCCTGCATACGGCACGGTGACGGGATGCTGGACCAGCGAATCGCGACTGGCATGCCCGCTCTCGCGTCCATTATGTCCCTCCGCGAAGATCTGCCGGGTCTTGGGCGACAGCGGCTGTGACGGGTGATACGAGAACATGATGCAGAGGGTGTTCTCGTCGTCGATTGGGACCCAGGCATGGCCGCTCAAATCCGGGAACGGCGACAACGGCGGGACCAGCGTATAGAATGGCAGGATGAATTGATTGACGCGCCAGTAGAGCGTGTTCGCATCGTAGTTCCGCCGCGCGGCGATGCTCATTCCGAAATCCTGCTTGATGCACTCGAATGTCGGACGAAGGTCGCGCTTCTGGATCCACGCGCTCGTGGTGCCCTGGGAATCGAGCCGGCCATGCAGCAAAGGTGCATGGGCGGAGTCGATCTCACCCTCCACAGCCTGCAGCCAGTTGCACTCCTGAACACGCACGGAGATATGCACCTGCTCCGATGGAACGAGATTCCATTCGACATTCGGCAACGGCGGCGGATCGGCGGCGTCGGGGCCCATATAGGCCCACAGCATCCCGTTTCGCTCCCGGCTAGGATAGGCCTTGATCCGCACGTGATCCTTGAGCCGGCTGCGAGCCGGTTCGGCCGGCATGTCGGTCACCGCTCCCGTCACGTCGAATTTCCAGCCGTGATAGACGCATCGCAGCCCGCAATCCTCGTTGCGTCCGAAGATCAGCGGCGCGCCGCGATGCGGGCACGCCTGGTCGACCAGACCGACTCGGCCTTCGCTATCCCTGAACGCCACCAAATCTTCGCCGAGCAGTCGAATGCGCTTCGGTTGCCCATCCGCGACAAGGTCGGCCGCGGGCAGAAACGGGATCCAGTAGAGCCGGAACAATTCGCCGAGGGGTGTGCCTTTGCCGACCCGGACCAGCCTTTCATTGTCTTCGCGAGAGAGCATGATTTTCCTCCGTCGAATCTGGCGGCCGATGGGCCTATCTGGTTGGGCTTCCGAGCAGAGCGGCGACGCGGGCCGACAATCCGAGATCGTTGACGGTCCAAAGCGGATCGGACGCAGCAAGCGGCTTGCGCGGGACCGGCGGCTGCTTGCCCGCTTCGACCAGGCTCACAATCATTTCGATCCGCCGTCGCTCCAGTTCCCTAAGCGCGTCCTCGACCACGAAACCATCCGCGGTGCAGCCCGGGAGTTCCGGGTAGGCCAGCCGCAGCAGCCATTTGCCCGGTTCGGTTTCGACCGCCTCCGCCTCGAGGAGGTAGGGAATCGACAGCAGCTCGCGGAGATCCAAACCAGCCTCCCTGAACGACACTTTTTGGCGCGCCGCTCGCTTTATTACGTATACGTACTATACTGACGAATGACTGGCAAGGGGCCCGAAGGGTCCTGCCGCAGCATCAGCCTTGGCTTCGCCCGTCCCGGTCGAGGGGTTGAGAGGGAACGGCCAAGCTGCTACGGGCTACCGCAGTTGCGAGACCGTGGATCAAGGACGGCATGCCTGCCCACAAGGGAATGAAAACGAGTTCGGCTGCGGAGATTGCATGCGGCTGGCAACTGGAAGGCGGCATCGGATTTCTCCTCCGGCTGCTGGAAGCCCGTTACGACGAGCTTTACCAGAACGTGACGGGCCAGGCCGACATCACGCCACGGCAATTCGGCGTGCTCATCGCGCTCTATCAGCTCGGTCCCTTGACGCCTTCGGTCCTTGCCGAGCGCATCAGCTGCGACCGCAATACGCTGAGCGAGATGCTCAAGAGAATGACAGCGCGAAAGCTGATCTCAAAGCGCAACAATTCGGCAGACCGGCGATCGATCCAGGTGCAAATCACGGCCGAGGGCGAGCAAGCCCTTTTGGCCGTCGTCCCGGCGGCCGCGGAGCTTCAAGGCATCATGCTGGCGCCGCTGCGCAAGCAAGATCGCGCCCATTTCCTCAAATGCCTGCTGGCGATCGCCAAAGCCCAACCATCATCGCCTTCCGAGGGTGATTGAACGCAAGATCTGTCTAACTCCTGCTCCCTGCCTGATCAGGGACGGCTCCGAACACCCCTGCCCCGGCAAGCCGGGCTACGGCCTCTGGAGACAGACCGAGCACCCGTGACAGCAGCTCCTCCCGGTGCGCGCCGACAGCTGGCACCTCGGGCTGCATCGACGTTCGGGCGGCCGACATCTTCCAGGGCGCATTGACGCCGACGAACTCGCCGGCCCCATCCGTGATGGTGGCGAATGCGCCGCGCTGCAGGAGATGAGGGTCCGTCAGCGCGGCGCCGGGGTCGCGGTAGACCGCGCTGGGGACGCCGGCCCGATCGAGCGCGGCCGTGCACTCCGTCACCGTATGGCGTTCGGTCCACTTCTCGATGACCTGCATCATCTGGGTCCAGCTGGCGCCGCGACCCGGCACAGTCTTGAAACGGGGATCGTCGGCCAATTCGCTCTGGCCCGTCACCTCGCAAAGCGCCGCAAAATTTCGCGGCGTGATCGGGGCGATCAGGATGTCACCGTCGAGGGTGCGAACGGGACCGTAGGTGGGACGCGACGAGCGGATCGGAAACTGCGCTTCCTGCAGCTCATAGACCAGCAGGTTCAGCATGCAGTCCATCAGCGCAACGTCGATCTGCTGTCCCTCGCCGGTGCGCGCGCGATGAACCAGCGCGGTCTGGATCGCGGAAAAGCCGAAGATGCCGCCGAGCACGTCGGCGACGAAGATCGCCCCCGATGCCGGCCGATCCCGGTCTCCGGCGTATCGCGCCAGCGACCGGTCGAAGCCGCTCTCGGCATGAACGATCATGGCGTAGGCCGCACGCTCCGCGGCGGGGCCGGACTGCCCGTAGCCGGAGATCGAGCAATAGATCAACCGCGGATTGATCTTGCGCAACGCCTCGTAGCCGAGCCCGAGACGGTCCATCACGCCGGGGCGGAAATTCTCGACCAGGATATCGGCTTCCGCGACCAGCCGATGCACCAGCGCGATCGCCTCGGCATTCTTGAGGTCGAGCGCAAGGCTGCGCTTTCCCGCGTTGAGCTGGCCGAAATAGGTGCTGTGGCCGTCGCGGAGCGGCGTGCGCAGCCGCATGTCGTCGCCTTCCGGCGGCTCAATCTTGATCACCTCGGCGCCGACGTCGGCCAGCAGCCGCGCGCAATAGGGGCCCGCCAGCATGATCGAAAAATCAAGCACGCGTACGCCCTCGAGCGGCGCGGTCGCGGCTTCCGGCTTCTGCATGCGGTCCCTCCTACCTGGGCAATCCAAGCGCGCGTTGCGCGATCAGATTGCGCTGAATTTCGTTGGTTCCGATGCTGATCACCCACATCAGCGAATGACGCAGGTTCTGCTCGAACCGGCCGTTGTCGATCGCACCGGGCATTTGTTCGGAAAGCGCGGCGCGCATCCCGAGAATGTCGAGCGCCGCCTCGCCAAAACGTTCCATCAGTTCGCCGGAAAAGACCTTGCTGATCGCGCCATATTCCGGCGGCGTCGCACCATCGGCCGCGAGTTCGGCGCAATGCATCATCAGTTGCCGGCCGACCTCGATCTCGCACGCCAGCGCCGCCATCCTGTCGCGGATGACCGGATCCAGGCCAGGTGCCGACCGGTCATCGTCACCTGCCAGCAATCGGCCGCGCAACTGCTCGAACGCGTGCGCGACCTTCAGCACGATGCCGCCGCCGACCAGGCCGCGCTCGAAAGCGAGCGCGCCGGTCAGCACCTTCCAGCCGCCATTGACCTCGCCGACGATGTTGTCGAGGGGGATGCGAACGCCGTCGTAGAAGATATTGGCAAACGAACCGTCGTACATGGTGCGCGCCGGCTGGATCGTGATGCCCGGCGTATTCATCGGGACGATGAACATGCTGATGCCGGCATGCGGCGGCCTGGCGTTCCTGTCGGTTCGCGCCGCGAGAAACATGTATTTGCCCCACCAGGTGGTGGTCCAGATCTTCTGGCCGTTGATGACCCAGTGATCGCCGTCCCGCACTGCGCTGGTGCGCAGCGCTGCGAGGTCGGAGCCGGCCTGCGGTTCGCTGTAACCCATGCCGTGCATGGCTTCGCCGCGCAGGATCTCGGGCAGGTATTTTTGCTGCTGCTCCGGCGTGCCGAACATCATCAGAGCGTTGGCCTGGATCGACGCGCCGATCCGCGGCGCTTCGCCCTGCTCCATCGTCTCCATGAACGCGATCTGTTCCAGCGGCGAGCGTGCCTGGCCGCCAAACGCCTCGGGCCAGCCGAGGCCGACCCATCCGGTCTTGCCGATATCCCGCGCGAAGTCGGCATCGAACTCCCGCTTGGAGAACGGCCTGTCGTCGAACGCGGCCTTCCGGTCTCCCGACCAGTTTTGATCGAGCCATTGCAGCACCTGCTCGCGCAGCGCGTTGCCGGCCGGACCGAGATCGTGTTGCGGCAGCGGCGCGCCACCCTGGTCCAGGAAGTACGCAGCGAGCTTGCGCCGCGCATGGGGCGCCCCACCCAGTGCGACCGTATCCAGATGCACGCGCTTGAAATGCTGCGCGGCCTCATGCTCTTCGGCGTAACCGATGGCGCCGAGTGTATGCTGGGTCTCCAGCGAAACGCGTCGCAGTGCGTCGCCGGCGAAGGCAATCGCGCAGTCGGCGAAATAACGCCAGTTGCGGTCGCTCCGATCGTGCAGGCCGGCCGCATTATCCAGGATGAGCCGGGCGCCTTCGAGCGCGATAAGGCAATTCGCGAGCTTGTGCTGGATCGCCTGGAATTTTCCGATGGGCTGCCCGAACTGGTGGCGCTCCTTGGCGTAGTCCACCGCCAGATCGAACGCCCGCCGCGCGGCACCATGTGCTCGGGCCATCAATGCCAGCCCTGCCGCGAGCCTGACATCAGCGAGCGCGGCGGCTGCAAGGGGAAGAAGCGTCAGCGCCGCCGAAGTCAGCCTGACCTCGCAGAGCCCCCACGCGCCCATGGCGCGCGTCGGCAGGATTTCGACGCCGGGACCATCCATCCTTACCAGTGCAAGGTTCGTCTCATCGACGGCAACGAGAAGATGGGTGGTTTTTGCTGGCGACTCGACGAAACGAAGCACGCCCGTTGCACGCAGGCCATTGATCCGGATCGAGCCAGCGCCTGGATCAGGATCGAGCGCGCCAAAGCTGAACGCAACAAGCGCCGTGCCGGCGTGCAGCTTGTCCAGCAGATCCACTGTGGCGTCGGCCCGCGCACCTGACAGCGCCAGGTTGGCCAGCGCGGCGGACCACATCGGCGCCGGACAGGCGGCACGTCCGAGTTCCGCCATCACCACCAGGATTTCGCGAAGGCCGCCCTGATCACGGCCGGAGCCCAGCGCGGCGACGCCCTGCCCGACGAGCTTGCTCCATATTGCGGAGATATCGTCCGGCGACGCCGGTTCGCTTCCGCTGCCGGCAGTCCAGTGCGCCTCGAGGAACCCGCGCAGGGAACCTCGAAGTATCGCCGCGATGTCGTCGCCCGGAAGTTCGGTCGCATCCATGGAGACTAGGCCTGACCGAATTTCGGCTTGCGCTTCTCCTTGAACGACATGGTCGCCTCTTTGTGATCAGCCGTCGCGAACGTCACCTGTTCGAGCGCCATGGAGGCCTCGAGCTGCATGTTCACGCGATCCCTGACGATCTGGTTGATCGAGAGCTTCGTCCACCGGATCGCCCAGGTCGGACCGTTGGCGAGTTCGATCGCGATCTCGCGGGCTTTGCTCATCACGTCCGCGCGAGGCACGACATGGTTGACCAGGCCAATCCGCTCGGCTTCCATGCCCTTCAGAAGGGTGCCGCGGATCAAATACTCCTTGGCCTTGTTGATGCCGATCAGCAGCGGCCAGATCACGGTGCCGCCGTCGCCGGCGACCAGGCCGACGCGCGAGACGTGGGTGTCGCCGATGCGCGCGTCTTCAGCCATTATCGTGATATCGCAAAGCAACGCGTGGGTCGCGGCAAGGCCGATGGCGTCGCCGTTGATGGCGGCAATGATCGGCTTGTCGAGCTCGAGCTGACGGATCACGCCGCGACGACTGATCATGGGGTCGTGGACCTCGCCTTCTTCGAGGACGTCGCCGCCCGGGCGCTCCGACATCGCCTTCACGTCGCCGCCGACGCTGAAGAAGTCCCCCGCGCCGGTCAGCACCACGACGTTGACCGCGTGATCGTCGGCCAGATCGTCCCAGATCGTCCGCAACTCACGGATCAGCTTCTGGTTAATGGCATTGCGCGCCTGCGGCCGGTTCAGGGTGACGGTCGCGACCTTGTCAGAAACCTCGACCTTCAGGCATTCATACTTCGCATATCCAGACACGTTATCCTCCTTGTTATGTTTGAGCGCGGAGCGGGAGCACCTGGTTCCCCGCGCAGGGCTATCGGCGCATTCCGGGCTGCACTTCCGCCAGTGCGACGTGAAGCGACATCGCGCCCGGATCCCGCTCCAGCATCCGCTGAACCGATTCCAGATGGATGCGCATCAGGCGGGTCGCCGATGCCACGTTTCGCTCACCCAGCGCCGTCAGGAATTGCCGTCGTTTTTCCGCCAACCGCGCCATTGCGACGCCGCTCGACGAGACCTTGGCATAAACGAAGCGCATGTGAATCTCGGTGACCGAATCCACGATCATGGCGATCACCTTGTTCCGGGTCGCCGCGGCGAGCAGCCGGTAGAACTCGCGTGAACATTCGACGCGGTCCAGCAATCGCCCTTCCCGCGTGGCAAGCTCGGTGCGCACGATGTTGCCCTCCAGCGCATCGAGATCGGCCTGTCGCGCATTGACGCAGGCCAGCCGCACCACGAGATCGAGAACGTGGATGCGCGCCTCCGACAATTCCCGGACGGAAATCGTGCCAAGGCTGAGCATGTCGCGCATGACGTCGTTCATGCGGCTGGTGTCGCCCTCCTGAATGAAAGCTCCGCCTTTGACGCCCTTCAGCAGCCGAAGCACGCCGGCCATTTCGAGACTGCGCAACGCCTCGCGCAGGACGTTGCGGCTCACGCCGAGCTGCTGCGCCAGGTCGCGTTCGGGCGGAAGCTTGTCGCCCGGCTTGAGGACGCCGAGCGCGAGCTGCTCGCGGATGCGCTCGCAAATTTCCTCGAATGCACGCCTGGTGTGGATCGGGCGGAATTTCGGCACAGCCGGCGCCGCAGCTGCACGGTGATCGGGAGCCCGGTCGCGCCGGCTGGGCGACGGCGACCTCGGGCGGGCGGGAGCACGGGGGCTTGACTTGCTGTTCATGGGGTGGATTATTAAATGGATCACCCATTCAATGGAAGTCCCTTTTTGGACTTTCCGCAAAAAGATGACCCAGGGACCCCATGAGCTTCACCGAGGAGCAGATCGCGTTCCGCGACACCGTCCGCAGAATGGTCGCACGGCATGTCGCGCCGATCGCAGCCGAGATAGACGAAACCGACCGCTTCCCGCTCGAGCTGGTCAAGTTGTTCGGCGAGATGGGGCTGATGCAGCTCTGGGTGCCCGAGCGCTACGGCGGCCCGAACGGCAACCTGACCATGGCCTGCATCGCGCGCGAGGAAATCTCGAAGGTATCGCCAGCCTGCGCCTCGATCGCGGCACTCAACACCATGTTCATCATGCCGCTGCTTCATTTCGGCTCCGAGGAGCAGAGGACGAAATACCTGCCGATCATCGCCAAAGGCGGCGTGGTTACGGCGATCGCGATTTCCGAACCGCAGGCCGGCTCGGACGTCACCGCGATCAACACCCGCGCCAGGAAGGACGGCGATAGCTACGTCCTCAACGGCCGCAAGCAATGGTGCAGCTACGGCGTCGCCGCCGATTATATCGTGGTGATGGCACGGACCAGTGACAATCCGGGCGCTGACGGGATCAGCGCTTTCATCGTCGAACCGAAGACAATGCCGGGCATCACGTTCGGACGTCACGAGCGCAAGATGGGCTTTCGCGGCGCGCCGAACACGCCGATCTTCTTCGACAATGTCCGCGTTCCCGCAGAGAACCTGGTCGGCGAAGAGGGCAAGGGCTTCCGCGCTTCGATGCGCGCCCTCGACCTCAACCGTCCGACCATCGGCGCCCAGTCCGTCGGCCTGGCGCAGGGCGCACTCGACGCCTCTGTCGCCTACGCCAAGGAGCGCAAGCAGTTCAAGAAGTCGATCTCGGAATTCCAGGGCGTGCAGTTCATGCTGGCAGACATGGCCATGCAGATCGAGGCCGCGCGCGCCCTCGTCTACGAATGCGCCCGGGCCGGCGACGCGGGCGACTGGAAACGCCTCAACGTGCTCGCCAGCATGGCGAAATGCGTCGGCAGCGACATGGCGATGAAGGTAACCACGGACGCCGTGCAGATCTTCGGCGGCTACGGCTACACCATGGACTATCCGGTCGAGCGCATGATGCGCGACGCCAAGCTGACCCAGATCTTCGAAGGCACCAACCAGATCCAGCGCGTGGTGATCGCACGCGAGCTGCTGCGATAGCGAACTCATAATCAAATACGGCGTGGAGGAAACGATCTTGACCGGCATCATCAACAGGGTTTGGGCGGCGGCGGCTTTGTCCGCCGTCCTGGCCGCGCCCGCATACGCTCAGAAGGCCTACGGCCCCGGCGCCAGCGATACCGAGATCAAGCTCGGCCAGTCGACGCCGCTGAGCGGCCCCGCATCCGCATTCGGCGCCGGCGCGGGGCGGGCCGTTGTCGGCTATTTCGAGATGCTGAACGCGCAGGGCGGAATCAACGGACGCAAGATCAGCTTCACGCAGCTCGACAATGCCTACAGCGCACCGAAGGCCGTCGAGCAATCGCGCAGGCTGGTCGAGGACGTCGGCGTGCTCGCCGAGGTCGGCACCATCGGAACCGCGCCCAACGTCGCGATCCAGAAATACCTGAACTCCAAGCAGGTGCCGCAGCTCTTCATCACCGCCGGCGGACGCCGCTTCAACGATCCGAAGAATTTCCCCTGGACCGTGCCGCTCTACCCCGATTTCGAGACCGAAGGCCGGGTCATCGCCAAATACATCGCAACCACCCGACCCGACGCCAAAATCGGCGTGCTCTATCAGAATGACGACTACGGGCGGGACTACCTCAAGGGATTGCGCGCCGGGCTCGGCGCCAAGGCGACGCAGATCGCCGCTGAAGTGTCCTACGAGCTCGCCGATCCCACGATCGACTCGCAGATCGTCCAGCTCAAGGCCGCCGGCATCGACACGCTGATCGAACAGTCGTCGTCGAAGGCCGCCGCACAATCGATTCGCAAGGTCTATGAACTCAACTGGCGACCGCTTCACGTGATCGGAGGCTCGACGGCATCGGTCGAAACGATCCTGAAGCCGGCCGGGCTCGAAGCGTCGAAGGGACTGGTCACCACGCAATTCCTGAAGCAGCCGGGCGATCCCGCATGGGCCAATGACGATGAGGTGAAGGCCTACAAGATCTTCCTGAAGACATACGCGCCGTCGGCCAACCCCGACGACTATTCGGTGCTGGTCGCCTACATGAACGTGCATGGCGTGACGCTCGCCTTAAAGAAGTGCGGCGATGAGCTGACCCGCGACAACCTCATCCGCCAGGCGACATCGTTCCATGGCGAGCGGCTGCCGATGATGCTGCCGGGCATCTCGATCAGCACGAGGCCCGACGACTACGCCCCCTTCCGGGCGCTGCGGATCGCGATCTTCGACGGGACCAGCTGGACGCTGACGGGCGATCCGATCTCGGCCGAATGAGTTGCTCGCGCCGCTGGAGAGCGCACGTCCGTCCGCCCCAGGGGGCGGGAGCGCCATGACCGCCCTCCCCCCATTACGAAGCATCGGTCAGGATGCGATCCCGTCGAGATTGACCAGGTTCCCGACCGGGATCCAGTTCGTACCATCGAAGCGGGTAACCTGAAGGTTATGGATAGCGCGATGGTCGGTCACAGAATTGCCGACCTTGATGCCATCCAGGAACAGCGGCGGCGCCAAGGTGATCCAGGCGCTGGAGACAACGCTGGCGCTGAATCAAGGCGCGCTAGAACACGAGCGGCAGGTGATCGCCGAATACGGCAACATGTCGTCGCCGACAGTACAGCCCCGCGCGCCTGTTGTTAAACAACCAATCGACTGATAGATTAGTGAGGATCTTTTGAAGCTGGCATGGCCGTTTGGCCTTGGTTCTTGCCCGAAAGTCGATCACGATGCCGACTGCGTGCCTGAGGGCGCTCAAAGGATCCGGACCCGCGCGCACGGCGCGACCGGCCACGATCCCGAACGGCCCTCGTCCAACATTTCAGATTTTTATTATGCGGAACGTCAGCCGCTGTGGTCATCGCGGTGCGCCGGGCCTCAAGGAGTAAGACAGCAAATACGTCTCAAATCGAAGCAACAGACTTCGTGGAAACATAAATGAGGGGAGTAAGCAAATGGCTATCGTCCATGCAACCGGCGTCGGTACAATTCCTTCCGCTGACAAGGAGCCAATCGGCATCACAAAGCTGTTTTCAAAAATCAGCTGGCGGATTCTTCCTTTCCTGATGCTCTGCTATGTCATCGCGTTTCTCGATCGCATCAACATCGGGTATGCCCAACTTCAGATGAAGCAGACGCTGACTTTCAGCGATGCGACATACGGCTTCGGCGCCGGCATATTCTTCGTCGGCTACTTCCTGTTCGAAGTACCCAGCAACCTGCTGCTTGAGCGCATTGGTGTTCGCAAGACCCTGCTGCGAATCATGTTTACCTGGGGAATTGTCTCGACCGCGATGGCGTTCGTGCAGACGCCGATGCAATTCTACATCGCGCGATTCCTGCTTGGCGTGCTCGAGGCCGGTTTCTTCCCTGGCATCATTCTTTATCTGACATACTGGTACCCTTCGGGCCGCCGAGGGCAGATCATCGCGCTGTTCCTGGCTGCGACGGCCATCGCGAGCGTGATCGCGGGCCCTCTCTCCGGGGCGACGATGAAATATTTCAACGACATCGAGGGATGGCATGGCTGGCAATGGCTCTTCATTTCCCAAGGCTTGCCGGCGACAATCCTGGGTCTCATCGCCTATTTCTATCTTCAGGATAAGCCCGAGGATGCCAAATGGCTGAGCGCCGAGGAGAAAACGACGCTGCGTTTTCAGCTCGATCACGATCACAAAGACGTCGAGTCCGCCTCCCACGCCGGATTCTTCGAGATGTTGAAAGATCCGAAAGTCTATGGCCTGGCGTTCACCTACTTTCTGCTATTGGGTGCGACCTACACCATGGTGTTCTGGATTCCCTCGCTGATTAAAAGCTGGGGCGTCGCCGATCTGTTCCATGTGGGCTTGATTGCCACCCTGCCGCAGATCGCGGGCATCATCGGTACGATTCTGATGGGACGCCACTCGGACAAGACAAGAGAGCGGCGATGGCACTACGCTACGTGCGTGGCCATCGCGGCGTTAGGCCTTTCACTGACGACATTCACGCAGGGCAATCTGCTTGCCTCGATTGCGGGACTGACGCTCGCCGGTGTCGGCGTCGTTTCAGCGACGCCGCTGTTCTTCACGACAATAACCGAGTATCTGTCCAGGGCGAGCGCCGCTGGAGGCATAGCGCTCATCAGCAGCCTCGGCAATTTAGGTCCGGCGGCTGCACCCTCCGTCACGGGCTATATCACCGCGACAACAGGCAGCACGCTCTACAGTACATATCTTGTGATAGGTGCCTATCTGCTATCCGGCCTGCTGTTGCTGCTGATCGTACATCCGGTAAACCCTGACGAGACCTGAACATACGTGGCCATCAAGGTTTTGCGACCGCCCTAGAACCCGTGTCCACCGGCCTTGACGGTTGAAAGATAAAGAAAACGCGCCGCTTCGTCCGGCGCGTTTTTTGACGAGGCCTGCCAGCCTCGCGAAAAGTGACTGGCTGCAACGCCCGTCAACGCGTCCTCGTGATCTTGCATTGCATCGTGGGGCAATCCTCAAGCCGTCGTGGCCAATCCACCGTCGACCGGAATGACCGCACCGCAAACAAAACCGCTCGCCCTCGATGCGAGGTAGATGGCGATCCCAGCGAGATCGTCCGCATTACCCATGCGTTTCATGGGCGCGTCATCGACGACCTCCTTCGCGCCATGCTCGTCGATCGCGTCCGTCATTTTCGATGGGAAATAACCGGGTGCAATCGCATTGACCGCGATGTGCTTCGGCGCCAGGAACTTCGCCATGATGCGCGTGAGATGGTTCACGCCAGCCTTCGACGCGGCGTACGAATAGGCTTCGAGGTGCGATGTCCTGATGCCCTCGATCGAACCGATGTTGA
>Ga0209006_10003846_pt1 | contig 13639 bp, 13 predicted proteins | sample JacPin_JW_Ref_O2_FD_188567 | JGI IMG/M metagenome (GOLD analysis project Ga0209006, IMG submission 188567) | Forest soil microbial communities from Algoma, Ontario, Canada - Jack Pine, Ontario site 1_JW_Ref_O2 (SPAdes) (version 2) | ecosystem: Environmental > Terrestrial > Soil > Boreal... | reverse complement strand
CTTCGCGTAAAGGTGCTTCTGAGTGTTTTTCATTTCGAAGGTGCCTGATGAGTCGTTGCCGGGACTTCGCCCAGGCTTTTTACATACGCGATAATTTGCCACCGCGATGGTTCCGGTATCGCACTCCAGGAAGGCATGCCGTGTCGCAGATCTCCATTACGCAGCAGCCAGAAGATTTCACCGTCAGAAGCTTTCTGCACCTCAGGGGTGCGCAAACTGGGCTTCTTTCTGGAGCCGAGAGCGTCTGCGCCATGACACTTTGTGCAGTGGTCGGCAAATAGTTTCGATCCGGCTGCGACGGCATCGCTTTGCCCGGCATAAGGATTCGTTCGTTTGCGATCCGCATCCGGTACGTGCCGCAGCCACGCCGGGTAGTCGGCCGCGCCCACTGCCATGGCGCTGAAAATCAATGCGCAGGAAATCCATGCCCAGAAAGTCGATGTTGGAAACAACAGACGGGCCGCCCTCATCGTCCACCTCTGTGCAGGAATCCGAATACCTGCTGAATCTCGTACGAAACGGTGAAGCGGTACAGTACGCCGATGCTGTTGTCGTTCAACCCAATGTTGGGTGAAAACGTGATGGTCGGCCCCCTCGGAACATTGAACCCGATAATCGGACCTAGATAATGCGAAGTCGCCTTTAGTCCGAAGCCGTCCGTCGTGCCAAGCCCGCCATACAATTCCAGGCCGCCTGAGAAGTTCTCGCGGCAGAACACACATGATTGAGAACGAGCGGCCAGCGCGAACGGACGGCTCACTCCCAGCGCGTAGCCGAATTCCCAGGGCTCTGGCTCATTCAAATCTTTCTCAGTGATGAAATTTTCGGAAATATTCCAGCCATGCGTGTTGGTGGAAAGGATCAGCTTCATCTCCAACGAACGTTCCAACTCTCTTCTAGCCTGAGCGTTGGTCAGTTGAAAATTGGCAATGCTGTCATGTCCTGTGACTTCCAGAAGGCCTTTATCCGCAAGAGTCAGATGTTCGTATTCCACATAGAGCACCGGATTAATAAAGTGTTCGCGAAGCAGCGGACGAAAGCGATTCTCCCAGCGAAAGCCGGTAAAAATCGTGCTGTCATTCGAAGTGTGCTGACCGGCGAGGTAGACTTCGGTCGTCCACCAGGCGGTTGCGCCGTATTCCAATTCGAGAGTTTGGCTCACAAATGGGTTGGCATATTTGGGCGATCCAGCAGCGCCTTTGGACGCAATTTCCAGGTTCCCTGGCTCCTCAAGACTATGGGAATACGTGACGAAATAAGGTGGCTCCTGCGCGCCGCACATCAATGTGAGGAACCACATTGAGATCGCGAAAGCGAATCTGCCCTTAAGAATTATCTTTGCCATCTGTTTGCGACCGAGTTGCAACTGAGTTGCATTAAGAAGTCGAGTGCAATGGTAGAGAAGAAACTGCTCTCGGTCAATAAACGAGAACACTTTGTGTTTCAATCTTGTTGCAACCAGTTGCAACGCGCGAGATGTATGGCGCTAGTCGGAGGAAGCGCGCCGGCAGGCGGAGCAATAGCCGCCCACTTCCAGGCGACTCACGACGATGTGGAACCGGCATTCACGCTGGATTTGTCCCTTGAGGCGATCGAAAAGGTCACTTTCGAATTCCGAGATTTTGCCACAACGCAGACAAGCCATGTGGATATGGTCACGCTGCGGACGCCGCTCGTAAAAATGCTTTTCGCCCTGCATATGCATCAGGTCGAGTTCGTCCACCAGGCCGTGACGTTTCAACAGGTTCAGGGTGCGATAAACAGTGACGCGATCAATCTGCGGATCCAACTTCCGCGCCTTCCGCAATATTTGGCTGGCATCCAGGTGCTGCTTGGCGGTTTCTACGACGCTAAGAATCGTGCGCCGCTGATGAGTCATTCGCAGTCCGCGGGACATGAGTTCGGCCTGTAATCGTCCGGGAGCTTCAGTTTGTGGAAAAGGCATAGCGATGTCCTATCAATCCTAGTTGTTACTCAGTTGCAATTATATCGAATGGGTAAAACTGCGGACAAAGACTGTCAACGAAGACCAATGAAAAGCTTAGAAAACGAGCAGAGGCAGGTGCCGCACCGGCTCTCGTAACTGAACTCGTGTTGCAGCCGCGCAGATATTGACCTTTATTCTGCCACAGCCTAGTATCCGCTCAGTGACGGCATCAACTCCCACGATTGGCCAAGTTCTCGGCCATTACCGCATCGTCGAACAGATCGGCGCCGGCGGCATGGGAGTAGTGTTTCGCGCGCGCGACCAACGCCTGGATCGCGACGTAGCGCTTAAAACACTGCCCAAGCTTTCACTGCTGAGTGAGGCATCGCGCCGCCAGTTCCGTCGCGAAGCCTTGAGCCTCGCCAAAATCACAGATCCCCATGTGGCGATGGCGTTCGATTTCGCGCGCGACGATGGCATCGACTATCTGGTGACGGAATATGTACCGGGCCTTACCCTGGACGCCAAACTAGGAGGCCGTCCGCTTCCCGAGGCCGAAGTATTTCAGTTAGGCAAGCAGATTGCCTCCGGCCTGGAAGCGGCCCATAAAGAAGGAGTGATTCATCGCGACCTGAAGCCCGGCAATCTCAGGGTCACTCCCGACGGACGTCTTAAAATTCTGGATTTCGGCCTCGCCTACATGCTGAAGACAGAAGCCACCGAGGCAACGGCCACCGCTCCGCTGACCGAAACCTATTCCGATGCCGGAACCCTGCCGTACATGTCGCCCGAGCAAGTCAAAGGTTTGAAGCCCGACGCTCGCGCCGACGTATGGTCAGCGGGTGCGGTTCTCTACGAAATGAGCACCGGCAAACAACCTTTCGGAGATCTGATCAAAGCCACGCTGGTAGCCGCGATTCTCGAGCACCCCCCGGTGCCTCCGCGCGAACTGAATCCAAAGATCAGCAAAGGATTGGAACTGGTGATCCTGCGCGCGTTGCAGAAAGATCCCAAGGAACGTTATCAATCCGCAGGCGATCTGCGAATCGATCTGGCCAATCTAGCGACAGGGACAGCACCGATTTATCCGCAACCGAAGCCTGCGCCCGCCTGGCGAAGTTGGTTGCTCATATCCGTTGGGGCGGTCCTCGTCTTGCTTCTGGCCGGAGGAAGTTGGTGGATGCGTCATCGCCAGCCGACTCCAGCGCTCGAATCAAGAATGATGGCGGTTCTGCCATTCGAATCGGTCGCCAACGACCCGCCCACCAACGCCCTCGGCCTGGGCCTGACTGAGACCGTTACCGCGAAGCTCGTGCGAGCCGTGGATGGCGGGCATCTGCAAATGGTCTCGACCCGTGATTTGATTGATAAAGGAGTCAAAACATCCGACCAGGCGCGGCGCGAATTTGGCACGGATCTAGTACTCGAGGGCAGCCTACAACAAGAGGGTTCGCGTATTCGCATCAACTGGAGCTTGGTGGATCCCCGAACCCACACCCAGATCGCGGCCAATACACTTACAGAGAGCAGCGGTGACATCTTTGGATTGCAAGACCGTCTGTTCGATGACGTGCTGGAAAAATTGCCGCTGGCCATCGATCCGACTCAATTGCAGTCTCTACAAGGCCATCCTGATACCAAGCCTGCGGCGTACGACTTTTACTTGCGAGGCCGCGGTTATCTGGAGGACTACCAGAACCAGGACAACCTGGAAAATGCAATTACGCAGTTTCAGCGTGCAATCGATGTAGACAATAAGTACGCCCCAGCCTACGCCGCAATGGGCTTGGCCTACAACTCAGGTTTCCAATTGAAGAATCGAGACAAGGATTGGATCGAGAAAGCGAAGACCCGATGTGAGCAAGCTTTGGCCATCACACCGCAGCTGGCGGAAGGCCACACTTGTCTGGGCAACGTCTTTGTCTCCACTGGACGCTATGAGGATGGGGTGCAAGAATTCCAGCGCTCGCTGGAACTCGACCATAATAACGATGCCACCCTGCGTTCCCTGGCAGCCGCGTATCAAAGACTGGGAAAAGCATCAGAAGCAGAGGAGGCTTACAGCAAAGCACTATCCCTGCGACCCAACTATTGGGGCGTGTACAGCGCATTCGGTACGTTCTATTTCAACCAGGGACGGTATGCGAAAGCACTGAATATGTTCAGGCAGGCGATCAAATTAGCCCCCCGGAACTACAGCGGATATCTCAACCTGGGTGCTACATATTCTCAGTTAGGACAATATCCGGAAACGGTAGAAGCTCTGAAGCAATCCATCGCCTTGCAGCCGACTCCGATAGCCTACGGCAATTTGAGCGCGGCTTATTTCTATATGCGCCGGTATGCCGATTCAGCCGACAGCTTGCAGCAGGCTCTGAAGATCGATCCCACTGATTGGCAAAACTGGGGCAATTTGGGGGATACCCTGTTGCAAATACCTGCGCGTCGCGCGGACGCGACGGATGCCTATCGGAGAGCAATCGAACTGGCAGAGAAAAAACTCGAAGTGAATCCGCGCGACGCATCTATTCTCGCGTTTACCGCCGACTATTATGCAATGTTAAACCAGAAGCGCGAGGCGACAGAGCTTCTGACGCGGGCTTTGCAGATCGCACCGGCGGATCCTGATGTACTGTTTCGCGCCGCCATCCTTTATAACCACTTCGGGGACCGAGACAAAACCATCGATTCTTTGACCAGGTCAATCGCGGCGGGTAACTCGCGAAGTGTAGTGCGCGCTACACCGGATTTCGATCATCTCGCGGATGACCCTCAATTTCGCGCCCTGATTCTAAACAGCGCGTACGATCCAAAACCAACGAAAGAAACGAGCAAAAAATAAAACACATAAACCGTCGGTGGCGGCACAACCCGGACTCCGGGATCGCCGCAAGCAGTCCCGCTTTGGTTTAGGTGATACTCGTATTTGCAAATACCCAGCCTCGCGCACCAGCCATCCCTTATCGCCGACTCTGCATGCCCGGAACCGACGCTCGAGTTGTGAAAAGGCGAATGCTGAGAGCTTAGAAGGCTGTTGAATTGCGCCGTGTATCCAGATGGACTCCATCGTACTGTGTCACGGTGGTCCGGGTTGACCCATGGTGCATCTTGATAGGTTGGATCTATTGCGCAGGTACTCTGATCCACCGTGGCATTACATTTACCATGGGCGTCCACGGTTATGTTCACCAGGCAGTCTTGGTGTGCGGTAGGAGGGCCTGGAGCAGCGTTGCCCTCGCAACAGGAGAAACCAATCAGCAAGACGAACGCCAGCTTGCAACCACTGATGATCGAGATTTTCAAGGCGCGCTCTCCTTTTCGGCTGATTGATCGGAGGGATTGTGAGGGTTACAAGCCGCTAAGTCAAGAGATCGAGGCGGAGGAATCCGCCAAATTGTTCGCAGTTCTTCGTCGCAAGCAAATCTTCGGCTAGCCTCGATCGTTCTTACGGCTGTGGCTTCACCGTCTTCAAATAGGCCACCACCGCCTGGGCGTCACCCACATCCATGCGGAATTGCGGCATCGGCAGGCGCAGTCTGGCGCCGGTGTTCCAGATGCCGGTGGTCAGCAACTTGACCATGTCGGCATCCGTGCCTGGAGGAGTGCCTCCGATGCGCGGCACCATCTGCGGCCAGTCGGAATTAGGCGTCGCCGACTGGTAAGGCACGGGGCCTCCCTGCAACCATCGCCGCGGATCGGGATTTCCCTCGCTGTCCCGCGGAGTGTGGCATTGTCCGCACACAACTACACTCTCCACCAGATACTTGCCGCGAGCGACGTCAACGGCCCCTCCGCTGGCCGCGTTCTGACGCTGCGGATCGTTCTTCTGCCGGGCAGTGGTCTGGGCGGCTGCGGAAGGAACTCCAGAACACAGCGCCACCAACGAGGCCGCCAACCAGGCGAGCATCGTTAGCCGGAGTGGCAATCTCTCTCTCCTTGTTTTAAAAAGCAACGATCTAGAAAACAAAGATTTCGAAAGCAAGGTTTCTGAGAGCGCTGATTCTGAGGACGCTGATATTGACGACTCCGATTGTGATATCGCGGACTTCGAGAATGGGGATCGAGACATTAAATTTGTCACCTTCTGAAGATTTAACTTCGCTGCGGTGATTTGCGGTTCGCTCGATATTGTACCGCTTCGTCCTCGCGCGGCGTCTCTTGGTTTTCGCGGGGGTTGTTCACAGGGGATCGCTCGAAGGGTTGCGCAACCGGATCATTCGCAGGCGGAGCGGGCGGCAGGTTCGAAGTGATCGATTTGTGCCTCTCGCTGGCTAGCGAAGCGGCCGTCGACAGTCTTGCCGTATTGATCTTCTCCGGGACAGTAATAAACCGCGCTGTGAGGGTCGATCCAAACCTCAACCGCTGGATCTCCCAACAGATGGGTCGCTGGAGCTGGAGCCTCGGCAATCCCCAGCGCGATCAGCGTCCGATCCCAGACGCCGAGCGTGGACCGCCGCGACGAAGTTGGCGCGGGCCACAGCAAGGCGAGCACAGCTACACAGATGGCGGCTCCGAGATAAACGTCGGCACGATGAAAATGCAAAACCACGCGGAGGTCAGCCGCGCGCTGCAGTAAAGATTTCGGCTGGGCTTCGCTGACATTCACCGCTAAATCGGAGACTTCATCGCCGCTCGCCGCGTCCGGCGAGTCGTCGAAAGTGACATCGGAAGCAGCCTCGGAATAAGTGTCGATCCCAGCCTCAGCCGCGAAGCTCGCCCTGTGCGTGGAAAATCCAGTCGCCGGCAAGTGCGACGCCTGAAGAGCCAACTCTGATCCCTCGAGCAGTTCGTAATCCTCGGTCGGATCCTCTCCGATCAAATCATGGGTGGTTGCATCTTGTCGGACGACACCTTCGCCGGCCGCCCATTTACTTTTCGTCGCATATCCATCGGGCAGATGGTCATCCAGCGAAGCGGCATCCGTCATCGCCTCGTGCATCGCCTCTGTGATTCGTGCCGTTGTTCCATGATCCAGGGTCGGCAGCGTCTTTCTCGTTTTCGTTGCGGCCGACGACTCAAGGAACCCGGAATTCGCAGACTTGGGAGCGGGACGCGATAACGGCTGGCTCCTGCGCACTGGGGTGTCCTTTGCCGCCGCCTCGCGTTGCTCAACTTCACGAGTATTCTCGAGACGCTCCGGCCATAGCCCCTGCTCCTGACTCATCAGCCACATCGAGGCCCAATTCCGTTGTAGTCGTTCCCCCGGACGAAGCTCATCATTACAGCTTGCACAATGAGACTCGGCGACCGGCTTCAGCGCTCCACACTGGTTGCAAATGGTGGTCGCCTCCGGTTCCGCCTCGACCGAGGACTGTTCGACCGAAGGCTGATCGACCGAAGACTGATCGATTGAAGGCTGATCAACCAAGGATTGCTCGACCTCAGCTTCGCGTGCCCGTTTCTTCCGGTCGTTATGTTCCTGAATGGTGAAGGCGGCGGAGAGCAGCTCTTGAAATGATTGCTGGTCCAAGGTTAACGGCGACCGCGTCAGATTGGGCTGGTGCGTGGGCATCGCGTTTGGGGGGAGAAAGACGGTCTAAGCTTGGCCTATTGTAGTGCAAGTCCAGGCCGCATGAAACCAAAGAAAACCGGGGTATTTTTGGCAACCGTTCCGGTTTGCGGACACCGTTTTGGAACGAACTCATGAAAACGATCTAACCTTTGACGAATGAAAGTGGAAAGTAGACCGTAAGTGTATGGTTCTACGAGCCCACCTCCACGGCGAATATTTGGCGAACAGCTTGCTTCTCCATGGCTGGGTCGCGACCCCAAGACTGAACTGAAGGAGCCGACGAAAAGCCAATGATTAACCTGAATGAGATCAAAATCACTCCTCGAGATCAACAAGTACTAAGGCTGTTGGTGCAGGGGTGCAGCAACAAAGAGATCGCAAGCCATTTGAGCATCAGTCCACGAACCGTCAAACAGCACATGCGCACGCTGTTCTTGCGCGCGGGCATCAAAGAAGGCCGGAAGCGCGTGAAACTCGCGACCGCCATGTTCATCAAGGAGCAGGTGCAACCATGCAACCCCGTGATCGGCTAACCGCCAAAGAGATTCAAGTCGCAACCCTGGTCTGGCAGGGTCTCACCAACAAAGACATTGCCGGAATACTCTTGACCAGCGAGCAGGTGGTGAAAAACTACTTGCGGACGGCCTTCGACAAGCTCGGCGTGTGGACCCGGCTCGAGTTGGCACTCTACGTCGCTGGGCACGGCGGGGCCAACTGGCACTTGCAGGTTGGCAACGGTCTGCTCCCAGCCGAGCCCGGTTGGAGAGCCGGCTCAGGCGACGATCCTAGGCTCCCTGGAAAAGAACAACCAGCATCGCTGGGCGCAGCAGCCGGACGCCTGTAGAAGACAGTGTTGACTCGTACCTCGATATTCCGGCTTTCGGCTCGATCCTCGCTCATCATGGTCGAGATCATGGTCGAGGCAGGTTTTAGTCGTTAACGGAAGCCGCCGTTCCCAACCGCGTGGCTTGATTTGCAAGGCGCTGCGCTACCCTCGGGCGAGGCGTCACTGGAAAAGTGGAGGCGCCTCAGGAAGGGGCCGAGGCAGGTTGAGAAAAACCTTTTTCCAGTCCAACCGTTGCCAACGGAAACAGATTTCACACAGCCTGTTCTGACCGAGACTCGCAGATGGCCGTCTGTCCCCCGCTACAGTCTCAATAAGCGGTAATGTTTTCAATGAAGTAACTCACCTTGCGTTCATCAGTGCTCCCTTCTACAGCATGGGCTGTCCGGCCCTTTTCTCGGTAATCAAATTGCTTAGTTACTGTCGGGGACGTCTGCTCGCCGATCCTCGATTCTTATAGCTGCGTTGTTACACCGAGACTGGGGAAGCATAATGAATTACAAAGACATTTTCTGGATGGCCTGCGATTCAACCGAGCAATTGCGGGCCGAATATGGTCCCTTCCACACTCGCGAGGAAGCGGAGGTAGAAGCCCGCAAACTCGGTTTCGGATACCTTCTTCGCTACGAGCACATTCTCGGCCCCAACGAAGAAATCGAAGAAGTACGCTGTATTTTTCTCGAATTGAGCGACGTGGACACTCCACCCAAGCCCCGCGTGACTTTCCACACCCGCTGCGCCAGCTGCGGAGAAGCGGCCACGCATGAGCGCTCATGGCAAGCCGAAGTCTGGGCTGACATCCACGAGTTCGAACATGCGCGCCACCGCGTCAGGCTCTTCGAGCACGCCCTCGGAGAAGGCCTGAAAGAAATCGCCGACTGGCGTGGCCACGCCGCCTAGGCCTTACCCGCTGACCGCATATTCAGAAATGTCCTCTCGGAGTTGCAAGACTCCACGTCATTCAAGTGTGTAACCGCGGGTAGTAGGCAAGACTGTACCCGAGATGCGCAACGGGTTCGCGCCAGTTTTTGTGGGCGCTAAGCGGAGCGCAGTTCCTCACAGATCGCAGGAATTCGAGCAACCCGATAGGAATGAGTAGGTCTTAACGGGTAAGTTTTGCGGCGGCGGCTTCGTCGAGCATCCACAACAATCGACCGTCTACAGGCTGCACTCTTTGTGCAGGGAGCGGAGGCGAGCTCTTGCCCTCCAGAATCTCATGTACGATGTCCGCCTTTTCGCTGCCACTGGCCATGAACATAACTTCGGCGGCGCGGTTGAGCACCGGAAAAGTGAAGGTGATGCGGTTGGTGTTCAACTTTGCGACCCAATTGGAGACTACCAGCTGCGTCTGTTCGCCGAGCGCCGGAGAATCAGGAAACAGGGAAGCGGTGTGGCCTTCAGGTCCGGTGCCCAGAAGAATCAGATCGAAGCGGGGGAATTCTCCGGTCTTGAGTTCGAAGAACCGGCTCAGCTGTGATGCGTAGTCGGCGGCAGCGGCAGCGGCGTCCGGATTTTCGGCACGCATACGAAACACATTTTCGGCGGGGATCGCGATCTTCGAGAGCAGCTCTTCATTCACCATCCGGTAATTGCTTTGCGGATCGGTCGGAGGGACGTCGCGTTCGTCCCCGAAGAACATGAAGACACGATTCCAGGCGAAGTCGGTGTATTTGACAGCGAGCAGCGAATAAAGCGATTTCGGGGTATTGCCGCCGGAGAGTGCGACCGTGAATCGTCCCTGCGCGCCAATGGCAGTGCGGGCAAGGCCGACAAATTCTTCGGCGGCCGCATGAAACAGATCGACTGGAGAGGCGAGCACTTCGATAGATCGGGTCGAGGGCATATGTTTACCTGGCTGCAACTCTATGCCACGATATTCGCCGTGACGTCGCGCTTTAGCTTCCCATTTGCAATGGACTTGGAATGGCGCGCCCCGTAGTTGGCAGCGCCGAGAAGTCCGGTTTTTTCGTTTGTGATCACCAGCACCGGAATCGATTCCAGAAGCGCTTGCATCCGTCCTTTGCTGAGGAAGGCTTGCATAAAAAGCGGGCCGCCCAGTTTGGAAAGAATCTTGGGCGCGATGCCTCCGGCAAGAAATACACCGCCGGTCGCCAATACCTTCAGCGCCATGTTGCCGGCCTCGGCGCCGTAAATCGAGATCCACAGGTCGAGAGCATGTTCGGCCAATGCTGATTTGCCGGAAAGCGCGGCCTGCGATATGGCCGCTCCGGGATCACCCGCCGCGATTTCGTCGCGAAGCCACTGCGGCTCGTCGCCGCGATGCGTGTCTTTGAGAAACAGATATACGTTCACCAGTCCGGGGCCGGAAACGATGCGCTCGTAACTGACGTGTCCGAAACGAGTGAGCAGATAGCGGAGAAGTTCGATTTCGAGTTCATTGCGCGGAGCGAAATCGCAGTGTCCGCCTTCGCACGCGAAAATGGTTTGACGCTCTCCGTCCCAGATAAGGCCGGCTTCGCCGAGCCCCGTCCCAGCCGCAATGACGGCCTGATTGCCAGCGAAGGCTTGTTGGTTGCCGTTGGAAGAATTCTGATTCGGAGAAATCTGATTGAGCGCGACCGTGTCGGAAGGCTCCAGGCACTGGATTCCCCAGGCTTGCGCTTCAAGATCGTTGATCAAACTTACGTGATCGAGTTGCAGTTCATTAGCGAGTTTCGAGGCTTCAACTACCCAGGGTAGATTCGAGGTTTCGACACGGCCGTTGCGCACGGGACCGGCGATCCCGAAACTCGCGACGGTGGGACGCACTCCGGTTTCAGCCACGAACTTGACCACGATTTCATCGAGCCCACGAAATTCTCTACTCGAATAAACTTTTTCGTGGACAGCCGAAAAATGGCCGTTCTTTTCCTCGTAATCAGTGAGACGTGCGTGCGTGCCTCCAATGTCACCGGCCAGAATCATTTCTCGAAATTTCTCCAGCGCCGTCCATCGCGCTCCATCAATTCGTCAGCCGCTTCCGGGCCCCAGGTCCCCGAAGCATAGTTGGGGAAATCGCGCGGCGGCAGCGCTTTCCAAACATCGAGCACAGGACTCACGATGCTCCAGCCCGCCTCGACCATGTCCGCGCGCTGGAACAATGTAGCATCGCCGATCATACAGTCGTGCAAAAGGCGTTCGTAACCAGTCGAAGGCGTCAGTCCGAAATAGTCGGAGTAGGCAAAATCCATATTCACTTCACCGAGTTGCATGGCCGGACCAGGAGTCTTGGCGGCGAAGCGCAGCGAGATACCTTCCTCGGGCTGGATATGCAGCACAAGTTGATTGGGCATAAGGTTCTCGACCTGCGTCTCGCGAAAGAGCATGAACGGAGCTCGGCGGAACTGAATGACGACATGCGTATGGCGACTGGGCAACCGCTTGCCAGTGCGGAGATAGAACGGAACGCCGGCCCAACGCCAGTTATCGATCATCAGCCGCATCGCGACGAAGGTCTCGGTACGCGACTCGGCCGGCACACCTTCTTCAGATCGGTATGCGGGCACGTGCTCGCCATTCAGTATGCCCTCGCCGTATTGTCCGCGAACGGTTTTGCTGAGCACGTCTTCGTTGCTGAAAGGCTGGATGGCATGCAGAATCTTAGCCTGCTCGTCGCGCACCGCGTTGGCTTCGAAAGAAATGGGCGGCTCCATCGCGGTGAGCGTGATGAGTTGCATGATGTGGTTGGGCACCATGTCGCGGAGGGCGCCTGCGTTGTCGTAATATCCACCGCGCTTTTCGACGCCTACGGTTTCAGAGACGGAAATCTGTATGTGATCGATGTAGCGGCGATTCCAGATGGGCTCGAAAATTCCGTTGGCGAATCGAAGCGCCAGGATGTTCTGGACGGTTTCTTTCCCGAGGTAGTGATCGATGCGGTAAATCTGGGTTTCGGCGGCAACTTTCAAAAGCTGCTGGTTGAGAGCTTTGGCGGAGTCGAGATCATGACCAAAAGGCTTTTCTATGATCACGCGCCGCCAGTGGCCGTTTTCTTCTTTCATCAGGCCGACTTTTGAAAGCCCCTGCACAATATCGCCGAAGAAATTGGGCGCGGTGGCGAGATAGAAAAAATAGTTGCCGTGATATCGGTTGTCACGGTCAAGTTCAGCCAAAGTATTTTTGAGCTTTTCGTACATCCCGGGATCGTCGAAATCTCCGCTCATGTAATTGATGCGCTTGACGAACGAATCCCACAACGCGGCGTCGACGGGTCCGGTGGCGAACTTCTTGAAGTCTTCGGAAGCCTTCTTGCGCACGTCTTCGTTACTCATGGGAGTGCGCCCCACTCCGATGACGGCGAATTCTTGCGAGAGCACTTGCTGAGTGGCGAGATTGTAGAGAGCGGGAATCAGTTTGCGGCGAGTGAGGTCACCGGAAAAACCGAAGATGACCATGACGCATGGATCTCCGGTGCGGGCTACTCGCGGTTTAATAGTGGCTGGCAGAACTTCCGTTTGAGACATCAGTTCCTCATAAGTGAGCTTTGGGCTATGTGAGCTACGGGCGAACCGTTCACTTGCGGTCCACAGTTACTAGCTCGCAACCAACGTGCGATGGTGCATTGTTCTATGCCGTTTTTGTTGTCGGCGGTTTCAGTTCTATGTGGCCGCCAAATTTCTGCCGCATCGCGGAGAGCATTTTATCCGCAAAGGTGTGCTCCTGACGTGAACGGAAGCGGGCATAGAGAGCGGCCGTCAAGACTTCAGCCGGAACCGCTTCGTCGATGGCTGCCTGGATCGTCCAGCGGCCTTCGCCGGAATCCTGCACGTAACCGCTGTACTCGGAAAGCGTTGGATTTTCGATGAGCGCCATCGCTGTCAGGTCCAGCAGCCACGAACTGATCACGCTGCCCCGTCGCCAGACTTCGGCAACATCGGGCAGATTGAGATCGTAGCGGATGTCTTCCGGAAGGTCTTTGCTGGTGGCATTCTTGAAAATGTCAAAACCTTCGGCATAGGCCTGCATGATGCCGTATTCAATTCCGTTGTGCACCATTTTTACGAAATGGCCGGCACCGGAAGGTCCGCAATATAGATATCCATCTTCGGACGTACCGACTGCCGTACCGGTTAGTTTCTCGCGTCCTGCGGTGCGGGGGATGTCGCCGCGTCCTGGAGCGAGAGTTTTAAAGATGGGGTCGAGGCGCTGGACGGCTTCTTTCGGCCCTCCGATCATCATGCAGTATCCGCGTTCCAGTCCCCAGACGCCGCCGCTTGTGCCGACGTCCACGTAGTGCACGCCCTTGGCAGCGCACATTTCGGCGCGCCGAACATCATCCTTGAAAAACGAATTGCCGCCATCAATGATCGTGTCGCCCTTTTCCATGCGGGCAAGCAGCGTCAGCACCGTCTTTTCG
>Ga0209006_10003845_pt1 | contig 13641 bp, 15 predicted proteins | sample JacPin_JW_Ref_O2_FD_188567 | JGI IMG/M metagenome (GOLD analysis project Ga0209006, IMG submission 188567) | Forest soil microbial communities from Algoma, Ontario, Canada - Jack Pine, Ontario site 1_JW_Ref_O2 (SPAdes) (version 2) | ecosystem: Environmental > Terrestrial > Soil > Boreal... | reverse complement strand
CCAAGAAGCCGGTCCGGATCGTCCGAGCACCGGGATCGAACACGAGGATGCAAACGATGTTCGCGGTCATCAAGACGGGGGGCAAGCAGTACCGCGTCGCCCCCGAAGACGTGCTGCAAGTCGAGAAGCTCCCCGGCAATCCCGGCGACGTGATCGCGTTCGCCGAGGTGCTGATGGTGGGCAGCGACATCGGCAGCCCGACGGTCGCGGGCGCCACCGTCGCGGGCGAGGTGCTCGATCAGACCCGTGGCCCGAAGGTCATCTCCTTCAAGAAGCGCCGGCGCAAGAACTCGCGCCGCAAGCGCGGCCACCGCCAGGAATACACCGTGGTGCGGATCACCGAGATCCTGACCGAGGGCAAGAAGCCGTCGGACACCCCGCCGCCGCGGCCCAAGCGGGAGAAGCCGGCGCCCAAGACAGAGTCCACGACGGAAGCGACGGCGGAGGCCGCGCCGGAAGCCGGGGCTGACGCTTGAGAAAAAATGACGAAATCCGGTGATGATTTCGTCACCAAAACGGGTTATAAAGTCTTCGAAGACGGATTCTCGCAATGGCACATAAAAAAGCAGGCGGATCTTCGCGCAACGGCCGTGACTCGGCCGGCAAGCGCCTGGGCGTGAAGCTGTTCGGCGGCGAGCGCTGCCGCGCCGGCAATATCCTCGTACGTCAGCGTGGCACGCAATGGCATGCGGGCCACAACGTCGGCGTAGGTGTGGACCATACGCTGTTTGCGCTCATCGACGGTCACGTCGAGTACCGCGCGAAAGCCAAAAACCGCACCTTCGTCTCTGTCGTTCCGATGACGGAGGCTGCGGCCGAGTAAACCGGGGGACACCATAATCAGGTCCGCCGGCGTTCAGTCCGAACCGGCGGGGACCTACAGGTTCCAAGAGGGGGAGACGGGATGCCGGCTCCCCCTCTTCCTTTTCGGAGGATGCTTTTCGAAGTGCGTGCTTTCACCCTTCTCGAAGCGCAAGGAGCCTGCGATGACCGGCCTGGAACCCGTCCCCTCGGAGACTTTCCGAGAAAGCTGTATTCCCGTCCTCGGGACCGCGCGTCTGATCCTGCGTGCGCCGCGCCTCGGGGACGCTAAAGCGATTACGGCGCTCGCCAATGACCGCCATATCGCCGAGAACACGGCGCGCATCCCGCATCCCTACAAGCTCACGGACGCCAAGGACTGGATCGGGGGAGCGAACAAGAATCCGGACGAGGAGCAGTACGTCATCACGCTCAGCGACGGCACCCTGATCGGCGCCTGTGGCATCGAGCTGCGCGACGAGGCGCCCTCGATCGGCTACTGGCTCGGCCAGCCCCACTGGCGCAAAGGCTACGCCACCGAGGCGGTGCGCGCGCTGATCGATCATGCCTTCGGCGACCTCGAGCACGAGGAGCTGCACGCGAGCGCCCGCGTCACCAATCCGGCGTCGCGCCACGTGCTGGAGAAATGCGGCTTCCAGTGGACCGGCGTCGGGCTGTGCCGCATCCGCGCGATCCATTCCTCGGCGCCGGTCGACCGCTTCCGCCTCGAGCGCGGCATCTGGGCCTCGCTCAAAAGCTGGGGGAAGGTGCGGCGGGTGCGTTGAGCATTCACTGCGGCGCACGGGTGCTGCGTCATGCCCGCGCATGCGGGCATCCACGTCTTCCTTCCGGTGGCTCGGCAGGCAAGACGTGGATGGCCGGGACATAGGCGAGCGAAGCGACGCCGTTCTTCGAACGGCTATGCCCGGCCATGACGAGAATACGTTTACACACGCCGCAACCCGGTAGGGATTGACAGCGTTGGTGAGGAGAGAGACGCTTCATGCGTTCTCCCGAGATCGCGCCTGCGCGATGGAACACGAAGGAGAGGACATGACGCCACCGGGCCAGTACCGCCGCGATGATCGCCGTGGCAACGTTCGGACCACGGCGTAGCGGCACTCCGCGAACGGCACGTCCGAGAGCGGCCCCTCGGGCCGCATCAGTGAGGCAAGGCCCACCCTGGCCGCTCTCGGCGAGGCTTCGTGCTTGTTCGTCGTGCCCGCGCTCGTCGCGGGCTTTTGTTTTGCCCATTCACCGCCGTCATTGCCCGCGAAAGCGGGCAACCCAGTACTCACAAGCGGTGGATGGAACGACGACAGTGCCCAAAGCAATCGCTGCGGAGTACTGGATCGTCCGCTTGCGCGGACGATGACGGCGGTGGATCGGATAATGACGCGGAATTAATCGATCGTCAGGTGCTGCTCACGGATGATCTTCGCCCAGTTCTTGATCTCGGAATCGACGTACTGGCGGAACTGATCGGGTGTGGTCACCATCGACTCGAACATCTGCGGGTCCATGAACTGGGCACGAAAGGTCGGATCGCTCATGACCTTCGCGACGTCGGCATCGATCTTCATGACGATATCGGGCGGCGTGCCGCCGGTTGCCGCAAGGCCGAACCAGGTCACCGCCTCGTAGCCCGGCACGCCGCTTTCCGCGACCGTCGGCACTTCCGCGAGCTGCGGCACGCGATGGACGCTGCCGATGCCGAGGATTTTCAGCCGATGGTCGCGGAACGGCTGCGCGACCAGGCTGGTCGAGATCGACATCAGGTTGATGTGGCCCGCCATCACGTCGTTGAGCGCCGGCGCGGCGCCGCGATAGTGCACGGCCTGCAGCTTCACGCCCGTCATGTTCTCGAGCTTGAGCATGTTGACGTGCGGCGCGGAGCCGATGCTCGCGGTTCCGTAGGTGAGTTGCCCGGGCTTTTGCCGCGCGAGCGCGATCAGCTCCTGAATGTTCGCGACCGGCAGATCATTGCTGGCGACGATCGCCTGGTTGATGCGCACGAGGCCGGTGATCGGCGTGAGATCCTTGTCGACGTCGTAGCCGAGCCGCTCGCGCGAATAGAGCGTCGGGTTGAGCACGAAGGTCCCGGCCTCGGCGACGAGCAGCGTGTAGCCGTCCGGCGCCGCCCGCGCGACCGCCTGCCCGCCGATGATGTGCCCGGCGCCGCCCTTGTTCTCGATGAGGACCGGCTGGCCCCACATCACCGAGAGTCGCTGTCCGATCGCGCGCGCCACCACGTCGGTGACGCCGCCCGCCGCGGCCGTCACCAGGATGGTCACCGGCCGCGACGGATAGGATTGCGCATTAGATTGAGCTTGGCTCGGCGTTGTGCCGATCAGGCAGGCCAGAAGAACCAAGAACATATTCCGCCGCAATATCGGTCTCCTCGCGCTGCGCCAACATCGGAACGGCGAGGATGCGCAGCTTTGCGACATCCCGACAAGGCGCACGCCTCTGCGACTCCGTGGCGCGCCCGAGCGGATTGATTCCGCTCCGTCATCCTGAGGTGCGACCCCGGCCTTGAGCCGGGGGAGCCTCGAAGGATGATCGGCCTGAGGCGGTGCAGCAAGCGGGCAAGCGGCATGTCAGCGGCCCTTCGAGGCTCGGTCGCTGCGCGACCGAGCGCCTCAGGGTGACGGCGATAACGCAAATCCACCTATTGCGTCGCGGCTCCTTCCACCACCACGGTTCCCTGCATCTGCGGGTGCAGCCCACAGAAATACTGGAACGTGCCCGCCTTGGTGAACGTGAAGCTGTACTTGTCGCCGGTGTCGAGTGCCTGCGAGCGGTAGTGGCCGATCGACACCACCAAGTGCGGGATGTCGTCCTCGTTGGTCCACGTCACCGTGTCGCCGACCTTCACGGTGACCTTCTGCGGGCCGAACGTGAAGTTGTCGATCTTCACCTCGGTGTTGGCGGCGAGCGCCGCGGTCGGCAGGCCGAGCGCGAGCGCGAGAAGGAGCGCGGCGGCGAACGCGCCGCGCACAAGAGTTGCGACTTTCATTGTACTGCTTTCTATTGTGCCCTTGGCGTCAGCCTTGCAGCGGCTGATCGATGATGGCGAGCCGCGAGCTGCCGACCTTGTAATTGACCTCGGCGATGCCGAGCACGCTGCGCAGCTTGTCGTCGGCGACCTTCATCGGGCCGGGTGACGGCGCCGTGCCGGGGGCCGGCTGCGGGAAGGCGGTCGAGCGCGCGGTATGGAACGTGACGTTGCCTTCGACCTTTTGCACGATCTGGTGGATGTGGCCGTTGAGCACCGTGACCGAGCCGAAGCGCTTGAGCAGGCCGAGCACCTGCGCGCCGTCGTCGGTGCCCCAGCCCCACTTCTCGTAGACGGTCCACAGCGGGATGTGGGCGAACACCACGATCGGCGTCGACGCCGACTTGGCCTTGAGGTCGTCGGCAAGCCAGGCGAGCTGGTCGGGACCGAGGCTGCCGAGGCCGCCGGCCTTGAGGTCGGCGACGTTGACGAGGCCGATGAAGTGCACGCCGTTCTGGTCGAAGCTGTAGTAGCCGCTGCCCTTGGCGTTCTGGCCGTAGCGCGCCTTGTAGAGCGCGCCCGGCTCGGCATCGATGATGTCGTGCTCGCCCGGGACGTAGTGCGTGTCGAGCCCGGCCTGCGAGATGATGTGCCGGGCGTCGTCGAACTCCTTCTCCTTCGACAGGTGCGTGATGTCGCCGGTGTGGATCATGAAGGCCGGCTTCGCCTTGAGCGCCTTCACCTTGTTGATCGCTTCCTCCAGCGTGCCGAGCGCGTTCGGGTTGGCCGGCTTGTCGAAACCGACATGGCTGTCGCTGATCTGCAGGAAGGTCATGCCGGTGGTCTCGGCCATCGCCTCGCCGACGATGCCGAGCGAGGTCGGGATGCCGCCCGCGACCGTCCACAGGACGCCGGTGCCGGCCCAGGTCATGCATTCCAGGACTTTGCGCCGGCTGAGGCCGTCGCGGTGATCTTCGTCGTGTGCGCTCATGGTCGTCTCCTGCTCCAAAGGGCCACGGCGACGAGACTGGAGGCGACGGCGATTTATTCCCGAGGCAATTCTTCGAAACTTCGCGACTTTGTGGGGTGACGCGCGCCGGCAGCGGCCCTATGTATGGCCGGAACCCAGCTCCCACCTGCTTAACCATTGATTCAATGAAGTTTCTCGACCAGGCCAAGGTTTTCATCCGCTCCGGCGACGGCGGCGCCGGCTGCGTCTCGTTCCGGCGCGAGAAATTCATCGAGTTCGGCGGCCCGAACGGCGGCGACGGTGGACGCGGCGGCGACGTCGTCGCCGAGTGCGTCGACGGCCTCAACACGCTGATCGACTATCGCTACCAGCAGCACTTCAAGGCCAAGACCGGCGGCCACGGCATGGGCGCCAACCGCTCGGGCGCCTCCTCGCCCGACGTGGTGCTGCGCGTGCCGGTCGGCACGCAGGTGTTCGACGAGGACAACGCGACGCTGCTCGCCGACTTCACCCGGGTGGGCGAGCGCGCCGTGCTGGCCAAAGGCGGCAATGGCGGGTTCGGCAACACCCACTTCAAGTCGTCGACCAACCGCGCGCCGCGCCGTGCCAATACGGGCCTGCCGGGCGAGGAGCGCACCATCTGGCTGCGCCTCAAGCTGATCGCGGACGCGGGCATCGTCGGCTTGCCCAATGCCGGCAAGTCGACATTTCTTGCGACGGTCAGCGCCGCCAAGCCGAAGATCGCCGACTATCCGTTCACGACGCTGCATCCGCAGCTGGGCGTCGTTGGAATCGACACGCGCGAGTTCGTGCTCGCCGACATCCCCGGCCTGATCGAGGGGGCGCACGAGGGCGCCGGCCTCGGCGACCGCTTTCTTGGCCATGTCGAGCGCTGCCGCGTGCTGCTGCACCTCATCGACGGCACCTGCGAGCATGCGGGCGAAGCCTACAAGACGGTGCGCGCCGAGCTCGAGGCGTACGGCCACGAGCTTGTCGACAAGCCCGAGATCGTCGCGCTCAACAAGGCGGATGCGCTGACGCCCGAGCAATTGAAGCAGCAGACCGCGCGCCTCAAGCGCGCCGCCAAGAAGACGCCGCTGGTGATGTCCGCCGTCACGCGCCAGGGCGTGCCGCAAGCGTTGCGCGCGCTGGTCAAGGTAATCGACGCGAGCAGCGAGCAAGAGCAAGAGCCCGCGGCGGCGTGGCAGCCTTAGAAAAACTCGTCATGCCCGCATTCGCGGGCATGACGAAACACAACGGGAACTGTGGCGGTTCCGTGTTTTCGCGATGCCTATATGAAACCGGACGGCTCCGAAACCGTTCTTGCACGGCGAGGGAACGCAAGAAAGGTCGGCCAGCAGCGGAGTACCGATGCGGGCCGGTGGATTCATGTGCGGCATATGCGGTGAAATTCGTTTCGACGGCGCTCAGCCCGACCTCGGCAAAATCCAGAAGATGGCAGCCTCGATGGTGCCGCGCGGCCCGGACGCCGGCGGCTTTTTCGCCCAGGCGAACATCGCGCTTGGCCATCGCCGGCTGAGCATCCTCGACCTCAGTGCGACCGGGCAGCAGCCGATGTTCGATGCGGCGCTCGGCCTCGCGGTCGTGTTCAACGGCTGCATCTATAATTTCCGCGAGTTGCGGCGCGAGCTCGAGGCAAAAGGCTATCGCTTCTTCTCGACCTGCGACACCGAGGTCATCCTCAAGGCTTACCATGCGTGGGGCGCGCGCTGTGTCGAGCGCTTCTACGGCATGTTCGCGTTCGTGCTCTGGGAGCGCGACAGCGGCCGCGTCGTGATGGCGCGCGACCGCCTCGGCATCAAGCCGCTCTATCTGGCCGAGACGCGTGGCGGCCTGCGCTTTGCCTCGACGCTGCCGGCGCTGCTGGCGGCGGGCGGCGTCGACACGACGATCGACCGGCAGGCGCTGCATCACTACATGTCGTTCCATGCCGTGGTGCCGGCGCCGCTGACCATCCTCAAGGGCGTGCGCAAGCTGCCGGCCGCGACGATCCTCACGATCGAGCCGGACGGCACGCGGCGCGAGGAAACCTACTGGCAGCTCACGGTCGGCGCGCGGCGCGAGGATCGCGCCATGTCGACGCAGGAATGGCGCGAGGTGGTGCTCGCGACGCTCAAGACCGCTGTCGAGCGACGGCGCATCGCCGACGTCCCGGTGGGCGTGCTGCTCTCGGGCGGGCTCGACAGCTCGGTCGTGGTGGCGCTGCTCGCCGAGGCCGGCGCCACCGATCTCAAGACCTTCTCGATCGGCTTCGACACCGTCGGCGACGTGAAGGGCGACGAATTCCGCTACTCCGACCTGATCGCGAAGCAGTTCGCCACCGACCATCATCGCATTCGCATCGAGCGCGAGCGCGCGCTGTCGGCGCTGCCGGGCGCCATCAAGGCGATGTCGGAGCCGATGATGAGCCACGATGCGGTCGCGTTCTATCTCCTCTCCGAGGAGGTCGCGCGCCACGTGAAGGTGGTGCAGAGCGGCCAGGGTGCGGACGAGATCTTCGCCGGCTATCACTGGTATCCGCCGATGATGCGCACCAACGACGCGGTCGAGGAGTATGCCCGCGTCTATTTCGACCGCGACCATGCCGAGATGGGCGAGGCGCTTGCGCCAAGCCTGATGAACGGCGACTACAGCCGCGAATTCGTCGAGAGCTTCTTCGCGCGGAACGGCGGGGCGCGGCCGATCGACGACGTGCTCGCGCTCGATACGCAGATCATGCTGGTCGACGACCCCGTCAAGCGCGTCGACAACATGACCATGGCGTGGGGCCTGGAGGCGCGCGTGCCGTTCCTCGACCACGACCTGGTCGAGCTCGCGGCCCGCATCCCGGCCGAGCTCAAGGTGCGCGACGGCGGCAAATGGATCCTCAAGGAGGCCGCGCGCCAGGTGGTGCCGGCCGAGGTGATCGACCGGCCGAAGGGCTATTTTCCGGTGCCCGCGCTCAAGTATTTGCGCGGGCCGTTCCTCGATTTCGTGCGCGACATCCTTGATGCGCCCGCCGCACGCGAGCGCGAGCTGTTTCGCCGCGAGTACGTCGACCGCCTCCTCGCCAATCCGGAAGGCGAGCTGACGCCGAAGAAGCATTCCAAGCTGTGGCAGGTCGCGCTGCTCGAAGGCTGGCTGCAGGCGCAGGGGATTTAGAGCCACATTCACCGTCATGCCCGCGAATGCGGGCATCCACGTCTTGCTTTCTTCGCTGCGCGAAGACGTGGATGGCCGGGACAAGCCCGGCCATGACGGGCAACCGTTGCAATCCCACCGGCCCTATGGGACAGGTGCCTCGGTTCTGGCCCGGGCCCATGTCGCGCAAAACCCCATCGCTCAAGGACTTCCGCCGCATCGTCGTCAAGGTCGGCTCGTCGCTGCTGGTCGATGCCGACGCCGGGCGCGTGAAGGAGGCCTGGCTCGCCTCGCTCGCCGACGACATCGCCAAGCTGCACGGGGAGAAGCGCGACATCCTCGTCGTGTCGTCGGGCGCGATCGCGCTCGGCCGCGCGCTGCTCAGGCTGCCCAAGGGTTCGCTCAAGCTCGAAGACAGCCAGGCTGCCGCCGCGGTCGGCCAGATCGCGCTCGCACGCACCTGGTCGGAAGCGCTCGGCCGCCACGGCATCGGCGCCGGGCAGGTGCTGGTGACGCTCAACGACACGGAAGAGCGCCGGCGCTATCTCAACGCGCGCAACACCATCGCAAAGCTGCTCGAATGGCGCGCCGTGCCGGTGATCAACGAGAACGACACGGTCGCGACCAGCGAGATACGCTACGGCGACAACGACCGGCTCGCCGCGCGCGTCGCCACCATGGCGAGCGCCGACGTGCTGGTGCTGCTGTCCGATATCGACGGGCTCTATGATGCGCCGCCGGACCGCAGCACCAACGCCAAGCTCATCCCGCTGGTCGAGCGCATCACCCCGCAGATCGAGGCAATGGCGGGCGATGCCGCCTCGGAGCTGTCGCGCGGCGGCATGGTAACCAAGATCGAGGCGGCGAAGATCGCGACCACGGCCGGCACGCATCTCGTGATCGCGTCCGGCCGCATCGATCATCCGCTCGCCGCGATCGCGCAGGGCGCCCGCTGCACCTGGTTCCTGACGCCGGCCAATCCGGTGACGTCGCGCAAGAAATGGATCGCCGGCTCGCTCGAGCCGAAGGGCACGCTGACGATCGATGCCGGCGCGGTCGCGGCGCTGCGGCGCGGCAAGAGCCTGCTGCCGGCCGGCGTGATCCGCGTCGACGGCCAGTTCAGCCGCGGCGATGCGGTCGTCATCCGCGGTCCCGATGCGGCCGAGATCGGCCGCGGCCTCGTCGCCTACGACGCCGTGGATGCGGCAAAGATCACCGGCCGCTCGTCGGCCGATGTCCCCGGCATCCTCGGCTTCTCGGGCCGCGTCGAGATGGTGCACCGCGACGACATGGTGGTGGGTGGGGAGTAACGGTCATTGCGAGCGCGTAGCGCGTAGCCCGCATGGAGCGAAGCGTAATGCGGGGACCCCGTTCCCGGATTGCGGCGCTGCGCGCCTCCATCCGGGCTACGCACCGTGAGAATCATTTCCGCACCGCCCACGCCATCGCCTCGGCCATGCGATCGTGGCCCCAGAACAGCTCGCCGTCGGCGCAGATGAAGGTGGGCGCGCCGAAAACGCCGCGCGCTTGTGCCTCGGCGGTGGTGGCGCGCAGGCGCTCCTTGATCTCGTCGGAGCGGGCCCGCACGAGGACTGGTTCGACCGCGACACCTAGACCCTGCAGCAGGTCGCGCAGCACGCCTTCGTCGCCGATCTGCCGGCCCTCGCCGAACTCGGCCGCGTAGACGGCGCGGCAGAAGCCTTCGCCCCAGCTCTCATCGAGACCGACATGGGCGAGGCGCGCTGTCAGCAGGCTCGGCTGCGGAAACGGATCGGGCCGGCGGAACGGCAGACCAAGCCGCGCGCAGATGCGATCGAGATCGCGCCACATGTAGCGGCCCTTGGCGGGATAGATGTTGAACGGCGAGTTGTCCCAGCCTTGTGCCTTGAAAATCGGACCGAGCAGGAACGGCCGCCAGCGCACCGCAACGCCCGCGGCTTGCGCCAGCGCACCGATGCGCATCGCGGCCGGATACGAATAGGTCGAGGCGAACTCGAGATAGAAGTCGAGCGTCGGGCGGCTCATCGATCACCTCCTGGCGGCGCGGCATCTAGAACCCCCGCGCCACCGCGTTGGCCAAGCTTAGCGTGGGAACCCGAATCCTCCCAAGGCGTTACCCTGCCGACCACGGAGTCCCCCTATGATGGAAGCGCGCAAGTTCGCCGTCCCGCTGTTGGCTTTCGCGGGCGGCGCGATTCTCGGCCGTGTGCTCGGCCTCAAGACACTGGTGCGCGGCGCCATGACGGCGGCGGCCGTGACCGGCATTGCCCAGCCCGCGATGATCGAATCGCACCGGCGCACGAATGGTACGCCGCGGCGGCGCAAGGCCGTGCAGCGCGGCGCGCATCGTCGCAGCCCGCAAAAGAAATCCGCCGCGGTGTGAGCTGAATCTATCGGCTGATCGTCCAGGGCACGCGCGGGTCGCTGCGCCGAGTGCGTGGCGCACATGCGTTCGTGCCCACTTGCATCGGCCCGACAGAGCGCGGAAAGTTCCTCCCACAACAATGTCGAGGGAGGGCTTTCATGTCGATCGACCAGGCGGCCAATCGCCGCCGCTTCCTGCAATTTCTCGCCGCGAGCCCGCTGTTCGCCGCGGGCGCCGGCTCGGCGATGGCCGAGACCCTGCTGCCCAGGGCGAGACAGCCCGATCCCTTGATGTGGGGGCCGTTCGATCCGGCCGACATGATCAAGGCGCCGAAGGAAGCGATCAACGTCTTCGATTTCGAGCCGGTGTGCCGGCAGAACGTGCCGCCCGCGCATTTCGGCTATATGGCCGCCGGCATCGACGACGAGCAGACGCTGCGCGCGAACCGCGAGGACATGCTCAAGTACAGGCTGCGGCCGCGCCGGCTCATCGACGTGAGCAAGATCGACATGACCACGGACATCCTCGGCGTGAAGTACAATTCGCCGATCATGGTCTGCCCGGTCGGCGGGCAGAAGGCGTTTCATCCGGACGGCGAGATCGCGGTCGCCAAGGCGGCGAAGGCCGGCAATCACCTGCAGATCCTCTCCAACGTCAGCTCGACCTCGGTCGAGGACGTGACGGCCGCGCGCGGGGCGCCGATCTGGCAGCAGCTCTATGCCACCAACAAATGGGAGGTCGCCAAGGCGATCGTGCAGCGCGCCGAGAAGGCCGGCTGCCTCGCGGTCGCCGTCACGGTCGACCGCTCGGGCGGGCGCAACCAGGAAACGCTGTTTCGCCTGCGCCGCACCGACACCCGGGAATGCGCGGGCTGCCACGACAACAGCAGCCTCGCGGCGAGCGTCGGCACGCGGCCCATGTACTCGGGCCTCGACCTGAGCGGGCTCAAGAACACCCAGTCATCGGCGATGACGTGGGACTTCTTCAAGCGGCTGCGCGACGTCACCAAGATGAAGATCGTGATCAAGGGCATCCTCGCCTATGAGGACGCGGCGATCGCGGCTGACAACGGCATCGACGCGATCATCGTCTCCAATCACGGCGGCCGCGCCGACGATTCGGGGCTCTCCACCATCGCGGCGCTGCCCGATATCGTCGCAGCGGTGAATGGGCGCATGCCGATCCTGGTCGACTCGGGCTTCCGCCGCGGCACCGACATCGTCAAGGCGCTCGCCATGGGCGCGACCGCGGTCGGCGTCGGCCGGCCCTACATCTGGGGCCTCGGCGCGTTCGGCCAGGCCGGCGTCGAGCGGGTGCTCGAGCTCCTGCGCGTCGAGCTCTTCGCCATGATGCAGCAGGTCGGTGCGCCGACCATCAAGGACCTCAAGCCCGCGATGGTGCAGCGGGTGTAGATGGAAACACGCGCATCGTCATGCCCGCGAAGGCGGGCATCCACGTCTTGCGGCCGCTCAGCCAAGCGAAGACGTGGATGGCCGGGACAAGGCCCGGCCATGACGAGGTAGCTACTGCTCGATCTTGATATTGGCCGTCTTCACGACGTTCGCCCACTTGGCGATGTCCTTCTCCAGATAGGCGCCGAACTCGGCCGGCGTCATGGCCATCGGCACCGCGCCCTGCTCTGCCCACATCTTGCGCACCTCGGGGCGGTCGATCGCCTTGTTGATCTCGGCGTTGAGCCTGTCGACGATCGCCTGCGGCGTTCCTTTCGGCGCCATGATGCCGACCCAGATCGTCGCCTCGTAGCCGGGGACGCCGGCTTCGGCGACGGTCGGCACGTCGGGCAGCACGGTCGAGCGCTTGGTGCCGGTGGTGGCGAGCGCGCGCACCTGCCCGGCCTTGACGTTCGGCGCCATGGTGGTGATGGCGTCGAACATCATCTGCACCTGGCCGCCGAGCACGTCGTTGCGCGCGCCGGACGAGCCGCGATAGGGCACGTGCTGGATGTCGGTGCCGCTCATCGATTTGAACAGCTCGCCCGCCATGTGATAGGGCGTGCCGGTGCCGGACGACGCGTAGTTGAGCTTGCCGGGCTCGGATTTGGCGAGCGCGATGAGCTCCTTGAGCGTCTTCGCCGGCACCGAGGGGTGCACCACCATCACGAGATCGGAGGAGTTGATCGGCGCGACCGGCACGAAGTCGCGCATCAGCGCATATGGCTTGTGCGGGACGAGCGACTCGTTCGTCGTGTGGGTGTTCGACATGGCGAGCAGCGTATAGCCGTCCGGCGCGGCCTTGGCCGCATTGGCGGTGCCGATGATCGACCCGGCGCCGGGCTGATCCTCGACCACGAACGGCTGCTTGAGCGACTGCGACAGATATTGTGCGAGCTCGCGCGCGTACACGTCGGCGGGGCCGCCCGCCGCGAACGGCACGATGATGCGCACCGCGTGGGTCGGATAATCCTGCGCGGACGCCGGCGGCACCAAAGTCGCCAGCGCCGCGACGGCGACGCCAAACGTTACGATGACTGACTTGCAGAACGACATGCGTGAATTTTCCCCTTCGACGCGGCTGATGCGAGACGGCGTTAGCTCACCCGTCATGCCCCGCGCAAGCGTCGCGCAAGCGGGGCATCCAGTAATCACCGATGATGCAGAGGGGTATTGGATTGCCCGCTTTCGCGGGCAATGACGAAAGGGCTTGTGGCGCGGGCTTAGCCCAGCGCCTTGTCCATGCGGTAGTTGAGGAATTCCTGCGCCCAGCGCATCACGCGCTGCGGCGCGATGACGCGGAAGCCGCGGTGCTCGAAGAACGGCCGCGCCGTGATGCTCGCCTCGAAGAGCCGCAGGTGGCCGTGCGCCCGCGCGTCGATCTCAACGCAGTGGCCGTCGATCAACTCGTGGGCGTACAGCGAGGTTCGGCGTGCGCCCTGAACAGGAACGTTCGACCGCTGGCGTCTCCGAGGGAGAGAAACTCAAATGCTTGAGGAGTCTGCTTTGGGCTGAATCGCACCGGCGCCATCTCGATATTGTCGATCCTGATCATATCATACCTCCAGCAGGCATCAAGATTGAACTCAAGCGTCGCGAGTTCCTGTTCACAGTTGGCACGGTTGCATGGCTTGGCAGGCTGCGTAAATTTGAAACTGATGTCGCCGTTTCGATCCGGGGAAACGATCAAATGTTTTCCGCCGACGATCGGCGGATTTATGATGACGGGGCCGACGTAAATGATCGTCGCCATGATGATCTTACTGATATCGGCCATACAGATGATCCTTCGATGCGAAACGTCCCCCAAGGCAGGTGAAGCGCGCAGGCACCATGACGCGGCGCGCGATTTGTTACTGGCGGCCGCGACGGTGAGGCCAGGCCGCGTCGGCGGGCGAAGTCATCCCAGCGCCTT
>Ga0209006_10003844_pt1 | contig 13642 bp, 6 predicted proteins | sample JacPin_JW_Ref_O2_FD_188567 | JGI IMG/M metagenome (GOLD analysis project Ga0209006, IMG submission 188567) | Forest soil microbial communities from Algoma, Ontario, Canada - Jack Pine, Ontario site 1_JW_Ref_O2 (SPAdes) (version 2) | ecosystem: Environmental > Terrestrial > Soil > Boreal... | reverse complement strand
GTTTTGGCAGATGTGGGATACCGCAGGTTTTACCTTCAAGCCTGACGCGGGTCAAACAACTCCGTAGGGGTGCCCCATGTTCGCACCAGCGTACGTGGGCCGAAAACGATGGGCGCCCCAGATTTCCTACTTCGCGCTGCTAGAAAGGGCTACGTGTGCGGCTCGCCTTAAAGAGAGCCGCAGGAAGTCCATCAACGCCACGGGTCTCCACAGGAAATCTGGGGGGAAGCCAAACCAAAGCCTTTTGCTCCGGACCGAACGGCCACCCTTTCAGGCAAGGATGACGATCTCCAATTGCTCGCCCTCATGCAATTCGATCGGTTCCCCAAGCACAACTGTCGTTTGCCCCTTACCCTTATCCAAACTCGCGCTGACAATCTTCCCGCGCGCCTTGGCCGTGACACGCGACCCAGTCGAGGCGAGCGCGCATGACCTGCACGGCAAAGTCCCTGCGAGCGTCTGCATCGTAAACGTAACCTTACCTGTTTGCGAACGCTTCAGCGAATAACTGCCCCAGCCCGTGCCCGTCGCCCAAAAGCAACGAAAATCTTCACTCGGCACCCGCGGCAGCGCGATCACGTGACCACGATCGCCCTCATACTGAAATCCGCTAAGCGCCACCACACTTGACCACGACGACATAGCGCGGGCATAGTGATGTCCGCACTCCGCTTCATCCCAGGGGTTGCGCTTCACCCCGTCGTAACGTGAGCGCAAATTCTCGACATATTCCAATCCCTGTGGAACCATGCCGGAATACAACATCAGCGCGGCCGCCGAATGTTCAAATCCAGTCATCACCTCAGCATAATAAGGAAAAGGAATATGCGGACGAGGGGCCTTGCCGTAATCGCAAATCACAACCGCAGCTTCATTGTTCAACGCGAAAGTCCGCTGGACGGTGTCATGCTCCACCAGGCTGCGTTTGTAGTTGTAGCGATAAATCGCATCTAGCGTGGTACGCACATTCTGGGTTGAAACCAGGGGGCCCAGGCCGGCTACATCAGCGAGGTACTGTCCCAGAAGCTGGTCGATCAGGCAGCCCTCACCAACCTGGTATTCCGGTTCCTCGGTATTCTCGCTGCCCATCCCACTGCGCAGTTGGGGTGAAATCTGGTCTGCCCGGAATCCCCGAATCTGCTGCACATAGAATTCTCCATGAAAAAGATTAGCGTCGATCCAGCGGCTCCCTTGATCGAACAGCCTGCGATACTCATTGGCAGAAGCATCATCGCCAGCGGCACGCCCCATCTCCTCTGCCGCCCGCAACGCGCCCAGGTAATAAATTCCGCACAATGGATTCGGCCCATAGAACTCCACATCGTAGGTGTTGTGTTGGACTCCATCCAGGACACCGTCACGGTTTGCATCCCAGCCTCCCGGGATCCAGGCGAATTCCACCGCCTTTTTCACTCTCGGCCACATGGCCTTTAACCACGCCTCATCTCCACCAATCTTCCAGTCCAGGTAAGCGTGAATAATCTGTCCCATCTGTCCATCAGCTGCGGCAATGTGGTATCGCTCTTTGCCATCGGGAAGCAGCTGGCGAAAACGCAAACCGCCCTGATCATCCATGCTGTATCCAAAGGCCGCCTTACGGAGCGACCGTGCAAATGAGGGAAACAAAAATGTCGTAGCTGTCTCGTAATTCCACACGTGGGTGCAGTTCCCGAAGCAGCAGCCGCGGTGATCATCGGACCCCTCAAACCCGTGAAACTCTCCATCCGCGGTACGAAAGCAGGTAGTCGTCGCCAGGGTGGAGAGGTTTGCGCTTGCCGCCTCTTTGACCGCGGCAGGCAGGGTGCTGGCGGCGAAGGCATCCACGAAAGTTCGGGTTCGCTTTTCGAGTGACGGCAAATTCGTCGCCGTATACGCGGCCGCCTCCCATGCATCTTGAAAGCGTGTGGCATAGTAGTTGCCGATGATGGTCTGTCCTTCGCCCGCGGGAGAGTCCCATCCGCACCACTCCGGCGTGCGATTAGGAAAGTGCCATGCCAGCAGGAACGTAAAGGTAGCGGAACCGCCCGCTGGAATCGATCTCTGCTGGCACACCGCGCCTACCGTGCTGCGCGCCGCCGGCTCGTTCAGCAGAGCCCCATCCTTTGAGAAAGCATCCCAAAACAACATCGGGGAATTCCACCAGCGGCCCTGCGGCCAGCCACGCCAAAATGTAGTCTGCGCCGCCGGTTCAGAAACGACAGCGAGTGCAAAACTGCCCTGCATCGGATCCGTGGCGCTCAGGCTGGGGTTGGTCATGATCAACCCCTCAAGCCCGTTTGCGCTGCGGTGTTCGTTCACCCTCGTATCCTCTTTGGGCCGTGCACGGTCGACTCCGGTGGGAGCCTCGACCGGGTTATCAATCGAAAACGAAATCGCAACGGTTGCTTTACGAGCCGCCGGATTGCTCACACGATAACGCAGGATGGCAACCGGTAGCCCCGAGGCATCGGGATCATGCGGAATGAAGGGAGAAAATGCGTCCAGCTCCACCTTGGCGGGAAGGCTGGGATCTTCGAATTGAAGATGTGCCAGGGGATATTGCGCGGTAAATTCGGCTGCCGCGATGCGGCTCAAGCCGGGAGAATTATTCGAGCCCAGCCCATCCTGGCCTTCATAAGGGGGCAGTATGCGCGCTTCCAGTACGCGCGTCACTGGCTGTGCATCTCCCACCTTGATCCAGATCGCGGGAAGGGCATATTGCGGAGAGAAGCCCTTGTTCGGCCGGTTGAAAATTTCCCAATCGCGCAACTGGCCGCGCCCTCCCAGCGCCAGGCTCCCAGCCGCCACGCCGCCCAGCGGAAAGGCAAGCATCTTGAGCTGATCGCCAGAGAAAACGCGGGGGAACGTGATCTTCTCCACTGCCGGACGAGGACGCGTCGCTTCCGCGTCCGCCAGCGGAGACCAATTGGGAATATGCGTAGCTGCGCCGATCGCAGCCCCAGCTTGTTTGAAGAAATCCCGGCGCCCAATACGTTGCATGCAGCCTAGTGTAGACGAGCGGCCTGTTGCAGCAGAACGTCCAGCACTTCCTCCGGGGCTTCGATGTCTTCCACCGGACGGGATAGCTTCGCGCCAGCCGCCAGCAGCGTCTCGACAACACGCGGATAGTCGCCCTTATCGCGATGCCACGAATTTCGCGATCCGTGCAGCGCCCATCCCAGGGGAGTGCCTTTGAACTGCTGCTCCTCTGCCTCAAGAGGCCCCTCGTGGGCGAGCAACATCGTTACCATCTCCGCATTGCCGTGAAACCCCGCCCAGTGCAGCGGAGTTTGACCATACTCACCAAACACAGCCGCAGGCCAACCGGCATTGAGCATCATCTCCACCGCTCGGGTGTTTCTTCGAAACGCTGCTCCGAGGATGAGGCGGCTGACTTTGTCAGGCATCGTCTTGATCACGTCTGGATGCTTCTTAAGCACCTCGTTCGCAAGCGCTTCCTCGCCCGCGTCGCAAGCCTGGGCAAACCGGAGTGAGAGGGGACTGCGCTGCATCAGCAAACGAAAAACCTCCTGATGGCCAAACTCGTGGGCCACCATGTGCGCCATCTTGGTCCAGCCGAAGCTGAAAATATAAATATGGCCGCCACTCTCCGGGTTCCGCTTGGGAAAATATTTCTCCGCGACACTTACCCACGCCGAGGCCGGGTTCTCGTCGAGAAACGAGCGAACCAGTTCCAGGTCACCCAGCGCGGCAGCCATGAGGATGTCGGGCTCCGCCCCACGAGCAATCAGATAACGGGCTACCTCAGATCTCCGCGGCCAGTGCCCCACCATGTATTGCGCGGCCGTCGATTCGTGATCAACATCCCGCGCGTCGATCTCTGCGCCATGGTCCAGCAGATATCCGGCGATTTCCACGCTGGAGGCAAAGTGCAGTGGCGTTTGGCCATCCCCGCCGCGGGCATGCACCAGCGCCGGATCGCCTTCGACCAATTCTTTTACCCGCTCGAACCTGCCAAGCCGAGCCGCTGCATGGATATCGACGTAGGCCCCGCGCTGGATGAGGTACGGCGTGAGTTCCTGGCTGGAGTTATCGAGCACCCCAAAACCACCTGCCCACCACCTGCTGCGCGTGTTGATGTTCGCGCCGGCATCCAGCAGCGCATCGACCATGTCTCGATTATCCTTTTGCACTGCGGCAACGATCGCGGGCGTGTCGAAGCTATAGTTGGGTAGCGGTTCATTCAGCGTGGACCTCAACACCGGATAGCGCGCCAGCACCTGCCTTACTAACGGCCCATCGTTCGCCTTGATGGCTGTGGTCAGTGCTTCCACTGGATCATCGGAGAGTGCCCCAACCTGGGCTTTCAAGTTTGCCCAGTTGTCGAATCCATACTCACGCGCAATCACCAATTGCGCTTGGGCAAGCTTGGCTACCGAAGTTAGCGTGACTTGCGCCTCGCGGAACCGATCAACGGCGGAAGCGTCCGCCTGCATGATGCAGCGAAGCAGTTGTCTGGCTTGTTTCTTCAGATGTTCAAGGTTGGGGCGGGCGGGTAGTTCGCGAACAGGCATAGTTCACTCCTTCTTTGGCGCCCGTGGTCCGCTGCGTCGGGCAGAAGAGAGTGAAAGTTGGGTCGAGCTGACCAGCAAGGTGGGATAATCCCTTTCCGCGGACAGGGTGCACCCTTGGCGTGCAAATCAAATGTAGCAACGCTCCCCGCGCTCTGGCAACGGCCATTCCTTGAAATTCTCACTGCTTGGATACAAAAAACCCACGCGCCTTATAGACTGGGAGGCGATCCCCCAGGCCCATTTGAGGTGAGCACTTGTTGATGACCAGTGTCAGAACTGGCCTGGGCTCTGCCTTCGGCCGCTGGAAAGTCGTTCTACCGTGCCTTTTCGCGGCGTTGACCCTTTGCGGAATGCCTGCCTTTGCCGATTCGGTCTCCGTCGGGACCAGGCTCGAAATACGTCTCGAGCAGCCGATAAGCTCCTACGCTACCCAGAAGGGAAGCAAAATATCAGGCGTCCTCATCGCTCCATTGACCGAGGGCGGCGATATGCTGCTTCCTCTCGGAACTACCGTGGAGGGTACGGTGGTGGATGTCAGAAAAGTCGGTGTTGGCGTCGTCCATGAGACAGCGCGTATCGAACTACAGTTCGACCGCGTGGTCCTTTCCGATGGAAAAAGCGTTCCCTTGCAATGCAAGCTGACCGAGGTAGAGAATGCCCGGGAATCCATCGATTCTCACGGCCGCATCCAGGGAATACGTTCGACCGCTACGTTGAGCAATCGGGCTTCCGGTGTGGTCGGCAGCCTGGCGTTCGGAGACCCGATCGCAGCCATCTTTACCACTGCCGCCTCCGCGTCGGTGCTCCGATTTTCCGAGCCGGAGATTTCCCTGCCCGCAGGCACGGAGTTGATCGCCGAGCTGACTGCGCCCATCGTTCTTCCCAAAGATGAACAAACCCGCATCCCCCCCATCGCAGCCACTCCTGCTGAGAAAGAGAAGCTGAGCGAGTTGGCGGAACAGCTGCCATTTCGTACCGTCACCGACAAAAGCCACGTTCCATCCGACATAACGAACCTTATCTTTATCGGCAGCGCCGACGACGTGGAGCGCGCATTCGCCGCCGCTGACTGGGTGCAGGTTGACACCCTGAGTGCCGAGTCAACCTACTCGACCATACGCTCGGTGGCCGAGAATCAGGGCTATAAGACAGCTCCTATGTCCACCCTGCTCCTTGGTGGCCAGCCGCCTGTCTACGCCTACGCGAAAACACTCAATACCTTTTCCAAACGTCACCATTTGCGCGTGTGGGCGAGTTCACTTTCCTGGAACGGCGAAACCGTTTGGACTTCGTCCTCCACCCACGACACCGGCATCGGCTTTTCCAAAAAGAACAAAACATTCATCCATCTCATCGATACCCACATCGATAATGAGCGCGCCAAGGTGGTGAACGACTTCATCTTCACCGGATGTGTTTCGAGTGTGCAGTTGGTCGCGCGTCCCTGGATCCCCAAAGACGCGAAAAACGGAACCGGAGAAGATCTGATCACCGATGGTAGGGTAGCGGTGCTTCGACTGAACGATTGCCACACTCCGCAAAACACAATCGAAGCCACCGGCGATACCCTGAAAATTCACGGCAACCGTGCAGAGCGGGTTTCGCGGCAAACGGTTCTGACCCTAAAGAACAATATTCTGCGTGACAACGTTGGCGTCATGGCTTATACCGGCATTCGGACCGGCGTTTCGGAGCTGAAGAAAAAAGACGACTCTCCGCGTCCGGCGAGAAGTATGGATATCGAGGGTGACAAATACACCATCGCAGCCAACAGCCAGAAAACTGACTACGCCATGGAGCCCGCGGCTATCAGGTCCGCCGGGCCTGACGAAATCACAAACGCTGAACGTTGGAAGCCCCCGACGGTGGAGTTAGGCTTTCGCGCATCTTGGCTGGGCTACGCGGGAGGAAATGGCGGCGGCATCGGCTTCATTCTGGACTCGATCAATCCGCCGGGAGAGCAAGTCATCATCGGGCTCGGAAATTCGCTCCAGAACGGATGGAATCTTGGCGGGTCGGTCACCCTTGACTCGCAAAAATATTTTTCCCAGGAATTCAGTTACAACAAGAGTTTTTCCGGCTTCAAGCTGGGCCTGAGCGCGATCGAAAATGACGCCACAAGCACGACAGTGGACAGCGCATTTGCCTTTGACATCAGCGGGCTGCGCACTTCGCAGTTTGCCTATAACCTTCTCATTCACACTCGTCCGAAAACGTCGCGGCTACGCCCTTACATCGCAGTCGGGCCGGCTCTACAACTCATGCACCTGAGTGAAGCTCCGATCAAGAAGGCGCCCAGCTATTGGAAGCTGGGGCTAAGCAATATTGGGCTGCTAAGCGCGGCTTATAACTTTGGCAGCACTCCTCCGCTCGAGGGCGGTGGCATCTTTCAGTTCGGCTTTAACTACGGCGGTGGGGTCAGCTATCGGCTCACACCCCGCTGGCTGATGCGCTTGGATTATCGCGAGACGCTCACCTCGCAGCCCGACTTCTGGACCAAGTCGAAAGCCGACATCCTCAGTGGAGTTGTATTAGACAATTCCACGTTGACGTTCGTTGGTCCCATCTTCGATTCGGCGATGCGCCAGCAGCGGGTAGGCGGCGGCCTCTCGTTCACCTTCTGAAGCAGCTACTGGCTATCGGTTTGGCGGCCAATCTCCCAGTGGTGCCCGAACGGATCAACCACACGCCCCAATCTCCAGCCGTGCTCTTCTCCGACCGGGTAGACTTCAGACGCGCCGGCCGCGAGCGCTCTTTGAAACACGGCATCCGGATCCGCAACCGTAAGAATCAGCCGAACCGAACTACCGCCGAGTGTCTCAGGGCTAAAATTTTGGTGTTCGGGAGACTCGTCGCCCAGCCAGAACTCAGCGCCCTCTACCGAGAGTCTGGCCACCACGCCCCCATCAGGCCCGTCAAGACGAAAGACCTCGGTCGCACCAAATGCTTTCTTGTAGAAGTCCACGGCCTGCGCGCTCTTTCTCACAGATAGCCAGGGTGCGATTGTGTATGGCGGCGAACTAGACATTGGCAGCTCCCTTACTTCGCGATACTGGGCGATTTCGTTTTTGCGCCAGACTCCTGGCTGGACCCGTCGATTCCCGCACCACCAGTTCCGGCTGTACGATCACCTGCCGGGAATAGGATGCTTTGGGATGATGGATGCGGTGCAGCAAACACTCAGCACCCATCCTACCCATATCGCGGAGAGGTTGGCGAATGGTTGTCAGGCTGGGAATCCCGTAAGGAGCGCTCAGTACGTCGTCGAAGCCAATCACCGATACGTCGTGAGGAACCCGCATTCCTGCTTCATGAAGGGCCCGAATCGCACCAAAGGCCGCAATATCATTAAAAGCGAACAGCGCCGTGAAATCTTTGGTGCGCGCCAGCAGCGCCTTCACCGGCCCATACCCAAGCGCCGGCGACCAACTGTTTTCGGTCAATTTAATCAGCAGCTCCGGGTAAAGCTCCATGCGGCAGGCGCGGGCTGTTTCCGTGATCTCCTGCCAGCGGGAATCGGTATCGACGGTCTGCTCCTGACCCTTCATGAACGCCACTCTGTGATGACCCAGTTCTGCCAGATGTTTCAGTGCCAGACGAGCGGCCAGCTTTTGGTTCAGTTGAATGTTTGTGACGCCCGCCACCGATTGATGACCCGAAATGGCTACGATGGGCACGTGCACTCGCGCCGGCGTAGGCGTGTTCACCAGCAGCAGCCCATCCACCGACCGTTCCAGCAGCATCTTGGGATACTCCTCCATCAGCTCCGGCTTCCAGTAATGCGCGGCCAGCAAGTAGGAGTACTTGGTTGCCATCAGGTACTCTTCCACGCCGTTCATTACCAGCGTGAAATAGCCTTCGCCTATTTCAGATGCCAGCACGCCGACCGACATACTGCGCTGCTTACGCAGAGAGCGCGCAAAATAGTTAGGCCGATAGTGCAGCTCTGTGGCTGCTGCCAGTATTCGCTTCCTGGTGGCAGGTGGGATTGACTGGGCAGCCGGCGAATCGCTGACGACAACCGACACAGTGGTAAGTGACAGGCCAAGATGGGCGGCCAGTGCGCGTAGAGTCACGCGCCCGGTGTTGTCAGTAGCTTTCTTGCTCTTCAAGGTAACTTCCAGCCTATCGTCTTGACAGCGCTGACAGAGTGTCGCACGCCAGTTTAACCCTATCAAAACAGAAATTACCCTTCAGGCTTCTGTTCTGTTGCTGTCTCAAGCAGGCAAACCCTTGCCAGCCCTGGAGCCAACTGCTGTGTGCGTGGCGGCAAAATTACAGAAACGTTTCTTCTTTGAAGAGAAACGTTTCTTCCAGTTGACAGCTGTACAGGGCGCTAGGTAGTCTCGTTGCCGGCTGAATCCTTGCGGTTCTTAGGTTGTGAACCCCGGATCAACGCCGAAAGACCTGCCAAACCGGAGAGCGATGGTTGAGGCAGTCCAGACAATAAAGTTTCGTTTTTGTGCCTTTCGGAGGATCTATGAGACGCCATCAGCAGTTAAGGCAGCCTGCTGCCTTCTACCCAGCCCAATTCGATTCCTTCCCAACCGGCATACAGAATTTCGCCCGTCAACGCCGTCTACTTCGCCCAGCTCTCTTCCTGCAACTCGCGCTGCTTGCAGTCCTGGCCGCATTTTTCCCCGGAGCCAAACTTCATGCACAAACCGGTTCGATTACCGGGACGGTCGTGGATCCGTCGGGTGCAGCAATCCCCGGAGCGAAAGTCCAGGTTACTGATCAGGCGACGGGGAACCTGACTCGTGAGGCTAGTGCGGACCCAGGGGGCACATTTCGCGCCCTTAACATGCCTCCCGGCACCTACAGGATCAAAGTATCGGCTCCCGGAATGGAGGAACTCGTCCGCGACGGTGTGGTGCTCGACCAGGATCAGACCCTCGGCCTTGGACAGGTGACGCTGACGGTCGGCCAAGCCTCGCAAACCGTGACCGTAACGACGCAAACCCCTCTCATTGACACTGCGACCTCCAGCAACGCCGCCGTTGTCGACCAACGGCAGGTTACGGAACAGCCATTGAACGGACGGGACTTTGAGTCCTTGCTGACCACGCTGCCCGGCGTCGTCACCAACAACAACTCGCAATTCCGCCTGGTCTTTAACCAGACCGATGACTTCTACGTCAACGGGATGCGCGGCACAGCAAACAACTTCTTCCTCGACGGCATTATCAACACCGACGTAGGTGCGAATGACGGCGAATATACCGCGCTGAGCCTGGACGCTGTGGGCCAGTTCAAGACCCTCACCGGTAACTTCAATGCCGAGTACGGCCGCAGCCCGGGCGTCATGATTCTTATCGACACCAAAAGCGGCGGCGAACACTTCCACGGCACGGCGTACGAATTCAACCGCAATACCGATTACAACGCCAACGATTGGTTCAGCAACCACAACGGTCAGGCCCGCGCGGATTTGAAGTTCAACCAGTTTGGCGGTAACATCGGCGGCTTTATTCCTATTCCAAAGTTCTCGCCGCGCGACAATAAAAAGGCTTTCTTCTTCTTCAACTACGAAGGCACACGCGCCAACCGGCCGAACGGCAATCCGGGCGGCGCTGCCAGCACCTTCTACACCATGCCGTTGCCTTCGATGCTTGGTATCGGGACCCCTAACGGGCAGGCGGATCTATCCCCGGTCTACCGCACGGGTAACATGTGCGATTTCAACGGCGGCACAACTTGCATCCCGATTCACGACACCAATGGCAACCTGGTAAAAAACGGGCAGGTATTCGTACCCGGAACTGTCACCTATGACTCGGTTGGCGAGGTGCAGTCGGGTACGCCCTATGTGGGAAACATTATTCCTGCTTCCCAGTTCAGCAGCCAGTATGCTGCGATGATCAAATACTTTACCCCCGGCTATCGGGGTACCTTTAACCATCCCATTTATCCCAACGGGTTCAACGACGAACAACAGATCAACTTTCAGGACACGTATACCTTTACCAAGAATCAGTACGTGGCTCGTGTTGATTACAACTTCGGCCCAAAAGCCAATGCATTCTTCCGTTACGTGGATGACCGCCAGCAGGAAAGCCAGGGCTTCGGCATTTTCTCCGGCAATACCTTCCCCGTCCTTCCTCAATATCGTAAAAAGCCCGGCAAGAGCTATGGTTGGAGCCTGGTCAACGTTCTCTCTCCCACACTCACCAACGAGGCGACGGTCGGATGGCTGCACCTGACCCAGGTGGTAGATATCGTTCCCGGTACCTCCAAATCGCTGTACGACAAAGGCACCCTGGGCTTTAATTACACCGACATTTACCCAGCGACCAACACCCACGATCTCGCTCCCAACATCAACACCGGTGACAACTACATAAATATCAGCCCCTTTCCTTCCGGTTGGACTTCCACCGGCAACACTCTGGTTGCGACCGATGACGTAACCAAGGTTCTGGGTAATCACGTGATCAAATTCGGCCTCTTTGCTGACCTCAACGAAAACGGTCAGGAAGGCAACTGGACAGAAAATCCCAATCTCAATTTCCAGGCGAGCAATCAGAACGCCAACAACAGCAACTCCGGCATTGGCAACACCTTGCTGGGGAACTACACCACCGTCAGCCAGTCAAACATTTTCGCTTTCGGCCATTTCCACTTTTTCCAATATGAAGGTTATGCCCAGGACACATGGAAGGCCAGCCCAAGGCTGACCCTTGACATGGGGCTTCGCTACGAATTTATCGGGCCTACATACACCGTCGGCCAGTATCACCAGTACTACTTCGTGCCTGGCGCCTACAACCCTGCGAACGCAGTCTCGATCAACACGGCGAATAACATCCCTGGCCAGGCGCCTACCCAGAACACCATCATTCCCGGCTCCGGAAATCCCTACAACGGCATGGTTCGTGAGGGCACCAACGGATTGCCCAAAGGCGGAGAGAACTTCCGCTGGAATAACCTGGGTCCGCGTCTCGGCTTTGCTTACGATGTCTTCGGAGATGGCAAGACCGCATTTCGCGGGGGTGCCGGTATTTTCTTCGAGCGTTACCAGCAGAACGTATTTAACTTTGGCGGCATTAGCAATCCGCCCACGGTCTATACCCCTACGATCTATGGTGGCAACATCGGCAACATCTCTCCAGCACTTGCAAACGGAGCTCCTTTGACCCCGTCGAGTGGGATTCTCTCACCTGACGCGGCTGGCAATATTCCGACCACCTATGGTTACAATCTGGGAATACAACAGGAACTGCCCGGAAAGATGGTCTTCGATATCAGTTATGTCGGAAATGCCAGCCGGCACCAGGTATATGTCGACGAGCTGGAGCAACTGCCGCTTGGTTTGACGACCAGCACGCCCATTCTTTCCACCGTCAACAATGTGACCAACGCAATTCTCCCCTATAAAGGCTACAGTTCTATTCACTACAGCCGGTGGGGGGCGAGCAGCGTCTATAACGGTCTGCAGGTGAAAGTAACTCGCAGGTTCAGCAATACGTTGACCATCAACGCGGACTACACCTTTTCCAAGGTGATCGACCTCTTTGATCAGGACAACGAAGCGGATGTTATTCCCGATCAGACGCAACTGAAAAGATTCTATGCGCCCGCAGGCTTCGACCGGCGGAACGTCTTTAACTTCCAGTACGTTTACAACCTTCCCCAGTTCAAGGGATCGAACAAGCTGATTCAATTGGCTGCCGGAGGCTGGGAATATTCAGGGGTAACGCAACTTTGGAGTGGAAGCCCGTGCCTCAATGGCTCCAGCCCTACTTCAGACGGCTGCGATCTTAATTCCAACGGTAACCTGGGCAACGGCGGCTTTGGCCACATTCGCCCGGACTACATAGGCGGCCCGATCAGGGTCAATCCCAGCCATAATCAGCCTGCGGGACAGAATCCCATGTGGTACAACCCGGCCGCCTTCGCTTCACCTGCGCCTGGAAGTTTCGGTGACTTTCATCGCAACTCCATCTACGGTCCTGGGATTCTCAACTTCAACATGGCCCTGTACAAGAACTTTAACTTCACCGAGAACACACGCATCCAACTGCGGTTTGAAGGCTTCAACGTCTTCAACCACACGCAGTGGGCAAACATTAACAACAGCTTGTCGGCGCCGACATTGAGCACTCCCTTCTCTGGCGCAAACGCCGGGAGTTCAGGCCAGATCACGAGCACGCGCGATCCGCGCCAGCTGCAACTCGGAGGCAAGTTCTACTTCTAAGCACGCTCCTTAAGGCCGGGCCCAGACGTCATGGGTCCGGCCATTTTTTCCTGATCTAAACTGATGAAGAAGATCTCTTCATGAAACTTCTCTCCTCGGCTCTCGCCCTTACCCTGTTCTTCTCACCAGATACGCCCAGGCAGACTTTTGATTCTGCGATGCAGGCGTTGAATTCCGGGGACTATCCAGCGGCAGAGGCGGGCTTCAATAAAGTGCTGGCATCCGATCCACGCAACATCAGCGCGCTCGCAAATCTAGGCGTCCTGTATGCCAAGACTCACCGCTATGGCAAGGCCATCGAGATCTATCAACGGGTTCTGCGTATCAGCCCTCAGTTGCGGGAAATTCAACTCGATCTGGGTCTCGCCTACCTGAAGCAGGAAGACTACGTTCATGCGTTGCCGTATTTCCGGCAATTACATAACCAGTCTCCATCAGATCACCAGGCCACCCTGCTGCTGGCGACTTGCCTTACTTTCAGCGGCCACGCCGATCAGGGTCTTGCCCTGTTGAAACCCTTGACTGACTCCCCGGAACCTGACTCCGCAGCGCTCTATCTTCTGGGCGTAGCCTATGCGCGTGCCGGACAAGCACAGCAGGCGCAGGATGTTTTCACCAGGTTATTCTCCGATAGCGCGACTCCGGCGCAAGCCAATTTTCTTCTCGGCCGGGCCTATTACGATGCCGCACAATTTCATGAAGCCGAGCGGGCCTACCTGGCTGTGTTGCAGGCGGACCCTGCGTTCGCCGGCACGCACCGCGAGCTCGGCAAGGTGTACATCAGCCTGCAAAACAACGATGGGGCTGAGAAGCAGCTGAAACAAGCGATCGCGGCGGACCCGCAGGATGCCAGCGCCGTCTATTTTCTCGGTGCACTCCTGGTGCAGTCGCAGCGCTATGAAGAGGGTCTGGCTTACCTCGAAAAAGCGCA
>Ga0209006_10003843_pt1 | contig 13642 bp, 14 predicted proteins | sample JacPin_JW_Ref_O2_FD_188567 | JGI IMG/M metagenome (GOLD analysis project Ga0209006, IMG submission 188567) | Forest soil microbial communities from Algoma, Ontario, Canada - Jack Pine, Ontario site 1_JW_Ref_O2 (SPAdes) (version 2) | ecosystem: Environmental > Terrestrial > Soil > Boreal... | reverse complement strand
GCACGCGCTCTTCCACCGAATCCAGTGCCGGTTGCGACTTCTTCCCATAGCGCTCCAACATGTTGAAGGCAACCTGGGCATCGAAAACATCTTTGGGCAGCGGCTGAAAGGAGAGCAGGTTCACAGTTTGCTGATGCAATTCGTCCATACCGCGCTGTCCATGCTCGGATGCAGGCTCGAAAACGGTCGCGACCGCGCGCCGGATTGCGCCCGCCTTCTGGGCACGCAACAACAGCAGCGCCAGCACAATCGCCGCGGGATGCGCCGTAATGCACGGGCCGGGCTGCAATTCCGGAGGCGCGATTTGCTCGCGCTCGCGCTCGATCCACAAAGAACGAACGGTCGCTCCCGGTTCACCCTCCAAAGTCGCAGACAAGTCGATGATGGCGCTGCCGGCGTCCCGGGCGCGTTTCCAGTTCTGGCGCGTGCAGTCGCCGTCGGACGCGAAGAAAGTGAAGTCCACGTGTTCGAACTGCTCGGCACGGACGCTCTGGATGAAACTGATTTCGTCGCCCATGGCTTCGAGCTGGCCCAGGGATTCGTCGTCATCGAGCAGACGAATATCCACGGCCGGGAAGTTGCGCTCGTTCAGCATTTCCGCGACTTCCTTGCCTTTGAGCGAGGCGGCGCCCACAATCGCGGCGCGATAGAAATTTCCGCGCGCTACGGCCGGATGGGCTGGGTTTGGGGACTTTGTGGACTCGCTCATGAGGTCTGTGAAGCCTCCTTGAGTGGCGGTGGCGGCGGGTCGCTGCGCCGGCGGAACATCCACTGCAAGCGCCAGAAAACTCCGGAGAGCGTGTACAGCAGGGCGACGCCAAAGAGCACCGGTCGCGAGAAGAACCAGATTCCGGCAAATAACGCCGCGAGAAACAGGATCAGACGGAAGGGATGGCGCGAACGAAAATCAATGTCCTTGAAGCTGTAGAACCGCCACGTGCTCACCATCAGATAGCTGATGGTCATCACCATGCCAAACCAGGTGAGTGCCGTATACCACGAGACGATTGGATCTCCGGCCACGAAATGGACGATTGCCGCAACGACGCCGGCGCCGGCGGGAATCGGCATGCCTACGAAATATTTCTTTCCCGGACGCCCTGGATTCGAGGGCTCGGGATTGTTCGTAATGTTGAAGCGCGCGAGACGGCTGGCTCCAGCCATCAGAAAAAGAAAACTGGCAATCGCTCCCAGCTGGGTCAGCTTGATATGCCACTCGGTGAGCAGCAGCGTAGGCATCAGGTTGAATCCCCAGCTCCAGGCCAGCATGGCGGGAGCGACTCCGAAGGTGATGACATCGGCGAGGGAATCGAGTTCGCGCCCGAAATCGCTGCTGGTGCCGGTCATGCGCGCAATGCGACCGTCGAGTCCGTCAAACAGCACCGCGAAGCCGATCGCCTTTGCCGCATTGTCGAGGTGCCAGTATTCGCTCGCGGTCGCATGCATCACCTGGAGAATGGCATAGTAGCCCAGCGCCATATTCGCCGTGGTAAACAGCGACGGCAGAATGTACATGCCCTTGCTCAATCGCTGCCGCGGCCTGGGAGAAGCTTGCGCCATCAATGCGCCCTCTCGGCGGCGGAGGCGGCGCCTGCACCCGTCATTTCCGCAGGCTGCAGGTAGGCCAGCACGCTGGCTCCGCCTTTTACCCGGTCGCCTACTTTCACGCTGACCCGGGCCGAGGCATCGAGCAGCACGTCAACGCGCGATCCGAATTTGATCAACCCTACGCGCTGGCCGCGCTCCAGGCGGTCTCCGAGTTTCGGATAGAAGACGATCCGACGCGCCAGAAGGCCCGCGATCTGCTTGAAGACAACTTTCTGGCCTTCGGCTTCGACGGTGACAATATTCTGCTCATTCAGCTCGGCGGAAGTCTGATTCATCGCGTTCAAATACTGCCCGCGCTGGTAGCGGATATCGCGAATCGTCCCGGCGACCGGCGAACGGTTGACGTGTACGTTGAATACGCTGAGGAAGATGCTGATCCGCGTGAGCCTGTCGCCGCCTGAGGTCACGGCCGAGACATCGGTGACTTTGCCATCTCCTGGAGAGACAACCGCCCCGGGTTTGTCAGGTATTACGCGCTCCGGGTCGCGAAAAAACCACAAAAAGAAAAAAGCGAGCAACAGGGGAATGACCGCCCAGGCAGGCTGGGTCAGCCAGCCAATCAAGATGCCTGCGGCGATCAGGGGAACCGCATAAAAATAACCGTCACGAACCATGGGAGATTCCAATTATAGAGCAGGCCGGCTCGGGATGATCGGCCTAAGGCCGTATCGTTTCGCTACCGCGCCAAACGTCCTCCGGTATCCACAGGGCGAGGCGGCTCGGCCTTCATGCAGGGACGTCCGGTGGAAATTCTCATGCAGCCATCTTGTCTCAAAGCGCTCCGGCAGGTACTCTCGAAAAGCTATAGGTAAATTGTTCAACAAAGTACCGGAGCACAGGAGAATCAATGAGCGAACACTACCATGATGTCGGCGATCTGCGGTTTCTAAAGGAGATGGGCAAACTCGCGCCTACGGAATTCAACGCATGGCTTGCCCTGGACAAGATCGTTGGCCGTGATGACGGAGCCATTCCACGAAAGTATCGCGAACTTATCGCACTAGGGGTGGCATTCACCACGCAATGCCCATACTGCATCCAAGTGCATGTGAAGGCGGCAAAGACCGCAGGCGCATCCCGTGAGGAAATCACCGAGAGTGCGTTGATTGCGGCCGCTCTGCGCGCTGGAGGAGCGGCAACGCACGGTGCCATGGCGCTGAAATTCTACGATCAGTTATGAGTGGCTCGGCGAGGAGTTATTTGTGGACTGTTCACGCGAGAGCAGAGAGACTTTTCGGCAGTCACCTCAGAAAGCGGCACGCACTCCCGAAGGCGGATCTTGTAACTACAAATTACAAACCAAAGACGGGCGCTTCATCGCGCCCGCGTGCAGATAAATTACTCCCCTTGCGGCGAGACCGCTGGGATCATAGCCAGAATTTCGCTTCTTTTGTCCCAGATCCTAGGCTACGTGAACGCCATACTGCAGCCGGAACTCGCGCTCAATTGACTCCATTTGGTCTTTGAGGCGGAGTTTCAGCTTTTTAAGCCGGACTTCTTCCAGTTTTTCGTCTTCGCTGAGATAACGTTTCTGGGTGAGCGTTTCGAGGCGTTGCGAGTATTGTGTGTGTTCCTGAGCCAATTTGCGGAACTCTTCGTGATTTGTCAGAAGCTGATCTTTCGAAGTCAGCATTCAGCAGACCTCCAAACCGGGATTATTCGCTCACGGTAGCACAGCCTCGGAATGGGTTCAATGCCCAAAACTGGTGCATGTCTCACTATGAGAATGGCCTAACCTCTGATGGTTCGGCGGTAAATAACGGCATCCTCCGGGGGATTTGAATAGTAGGACTTCCTGAGCAGTGTCTGCTGGAACCCGGCGCGTTCGTACAGAGCCCGCGCCCCTGCATTTGATTCGCGCACCTCCAGAAACACCGACTCACTGTTTGTGTCTTTCGCCCGCTCCAGCAGGGCGTCGAGAAGCCGCACTCCTAGCCCTTTCCGGCGGGCGGCGGGGGCGACGACAATGTTCTCCAGCTCCCATTCGGGATCGATATGAAGAGCCACGAGAAATGCAGATACGGACAGGTCATCGGGCGTTTCCTGAGCCACCAACACAGCCCTTGGAGGGCCGACATGCTCGAATAATTGCCGATACTGCTGCTCGGCCCAGTGCGCTGCGGCAGGGCAGGCGCGCTCCAAATCCATGATCGCCGGAAGGTCATCGGAAGTTGCAGGACGGATTTTCACTTGGTGGATTTGGCGAGAATCTCCGCGTCGGTGCAACGGATATAGTTCGCTTCGAGCTGTTCAGGGGAGACAGTTTTACCGGCTTGAAGTTTGTGCCAACCCACACGCGCGATCATGTCCGAATCAGGGAGAGCAACCAAAGTGACGGGGACACTAGCTTCTCGCAATGCCGCGGCCAGGGCTTCGTCAGGCGTGACTGCTGCTGACTCCCGCGCCATCGCGAAGAACTCATCCTTCGACAGCAATTGCTCGCGGACCAAATCCGCGTGATTGCTGTCCAAGGCATACTCGCCGACGTAGAACTCGCCGCGGCCGGCGTCGAGCGCGGCCAGAACTTTTCCCTGGCCAGGACTGGCGAGAGCAACGACCTCCAACAGCGAAACGGGCGCGATGGGCTTCTGCAGAATCTCCGACAGCGCCTTAATCACCGCTAGTCCCACCCGCAGGCCGGTGAATGATCCCGGGCCCGCGACCACGACGAAAGCACCGATCTCCCGCTTGCTGAATCCGTGGTTAGCCAGCAACGAGGCGATCTGCGGCACCAACTGAGCGGAAAACGTTCCTCCCGACAGCGGCACACCCTCGATCACTTCAACGTCGTCAGGTTTGGAACTCGCGCGCGCAAGCGCCACGCTGCCCTGCCTGCCCGAAGTATCAGTAACGAGAAGAAGCATCTTCTGTTTGACCTGTTGCGGGTTAATGTTTCGTTTTATCGGTGGCGATCCGTGAAAGTCCGTGGCGGATTGGCTTTATCCCTGCACCAACTCCAGCAGCACGCCACCCGCGCTCGTCGGATGCACGAAAACGTACCGGTGTCCGCCGGCTCCAATCTTAATTTCCTCCGAGATCAGGCGCACGCCGTCTTTTTTCAAACGCTCGATCGCGGCGGGTAAGTCGGGCACTTTGAGGCAAATATGGTGCAGGCCTTCGCCTCGCTTGGCGATAAATTTCGCGATCGCCGAATTCTCTGAAGTCGCTTCCAGCAGTTCCAGACGACTCTCGCCCACGGGAACCATGACCAACCGCACCTGCTCCTGCTCGACCGTTTCTTCCGGGGAAACAACGAGTCCGAGCTTTTCGTAAATCGATTTGGCCGCCGCCAGCGACTTTACCGCGATGCCGAGATGATCGATTTGGAACATTGAAAGTAATCTCTGCTCACGTAGCGGCGGACTCCCCTTCGACTTCGCTCAGGGCAAGCTCTCGTCCGCCCTGTCGCCGTCCCAACCTTATCGTCCTTGGCGGCGTCCGCCTCGCCGCTCCCCGGACGAGGGCGTCGGGGCCACGCATTTCCTTGCGGGGTTTCGTGCTTCGTGACGACGCCATGTATTTCGTGACGACGCTACGAGCTTGTTGGCCCCTCCGCGATCTCTTCCACCAGCGTATACGGATCGCGCTTGTGTTCGGCCACTTCTTTTGCCAGTCGCTCCAAGTCTCTATCGGTGAGTTGCTCGCGGGCTCTTTCCAGCATCGTGTCGCGCAGCATCTCCACCAGCCGCTCCTGCCAGTTCTCCACACTCTTTTCCAGGGCGCGGTTGTCTTTCTGCAGATAAGCCTCATAACCGGCGATCGCGGCCGCCAGTTCAGGAACTCCAGTTCCCTGGCTGGCCACAGTCTTCACAATCGGAGGCGTCCAGCCGTCATGGCGCTCGGCCAGCGACTGCAGAGCATGAATTTCGCGTTCGACGTGGTCAGCACCTTCGCGGTCGCTCTTATTGATCACAAAAATGTCGGCAATCTCCATGATGCCTGCTTTGATCGTCTGCACATCGTCGCCCATGCCGGGCACCAGCATCACTATCGTGATTTGCGCCAGCCGTACGATGTCGACCTCGTCCTGTCCTACACCGACAGTTTCGATCAGTACTATCTCGCGCCCCGAGGCATCGAGCACGGTCGCAACATCCGCCGTTGTCCGCGCCAGCCCGCCCAGCGAGCCTCGAGTCGCCATGCTTCGAATGTAGATGCCCGGATCGGAGAAATGCTCCTGCATGCGGATGCGGTCGCCCAAAATCGCTCCACCGGTGTAAGGACTGGTTGGATCGACGGCGACTATGCCGATAGTGCGTTCCTGCTTGCGATAAAGCCGCGCCAGTTGATCGACCAACGTGCTCTTCCCCGCCCCCGGCGCGCCTGTAAGTCCAATTACCCGCGCGTGCCCGCTGTGCGGAAATAAAGCCTTCAGCAGATCGGACCATCCCGGCGAACGGTTCTCGACCGCGGAAATTGCCCGGGCCAGCGCACGGACATTGCCGGCGCGAAGTTGCTTAATCCATGTTTGAAGATCAAGATCCAAGGTGTCAGTGTAAAGCACCGACTGGCAAACTGAAACTTCCGGCGCGGTCATGATTTTCGACGCGAATGAAGTTCGGCGGTCAATTGTCCGCCTCCATCTTCCGATGTAGATTGAAGTCAATCACGCAGGACCCAGGTCCGACCGTTGGCGACCAGCCTACAAACCGCGCCCGCTTCCGCCCGCACGAACTCCTGGCCGTGCTGGATTCCACTAGTCGCGCTTCCCGCGACCGCCACTGTTTTCCGCGATCGCATGCCCGCGTGGCTCTTCATGTGGACGCTGTCGTTCGCAATTTTTTTCGGACTCAAATGGATTACATGGTGGGAAGCGCGCGGCCTTGAGCCTCATACTGCGCTCCGCTCACTAGCCTACCTCATGGCGTGGCCGGGAATGGATGCGGACACTTTTCTCGATTCGCAGCAGCACCATTCCGCGCACGAGCTTAGAGAATGGCTGTGGGCGGCTTTGAAGACGGGCTGGGGAATCGTGCTGCTCTGGGTGATCGCGCGCAGAGTCCCAGAGCAAGAGCCGCTCCTTCAAGGATGGATCGGTCTTTTCGGTCTGATCTTTCTTCTGCATTTCGGCAGCTTTCATCTGATCGCATTGTTCTGGCAGGCGTGCGGCGTCATGGCGCGGCCGATCATGTCGAAGCCGATCCAGTCGAAGACTCTCAGTGAATTCTGGGGCAAGCGCTGGAACCTTGGCTTCCGGCAGCTGGCATACGAATTGATCTTCAGGCCGCTGCACAAACGAATCGGCGCAGCCGCTGCGAGTCTGCTGGTCTTTCTGGCGTCCGGGCTGATCCATGATCTGGTGATCTCTCTGCCCGCTCGCGGCGGATACGGCCTGCCCACGGCGTACTTCATACTCCAGGGACTCGGCGTTGCTCTGGAGCGTTCAGGGCTCGGCAAGCGACTTGGATTACAGAAAGGGCTGCCCGCATGGATATTCCTGATCGTCGTTGCGGGCGCGCCAGCTTTCTGGCTGTTTCATCCGCCGTTTGTGCTGCGCGTGATCGTTCCGTTCATGCACGCGATTCGCGCCCTATGACAAACGCTGACTTATGACAAGCACGCTGACAGCGAGAGTCTTCGACCTCGCATTGTGGCTGGCCGGCGCCGGACACTTCGTGATCTTATTTGCGAGCTTTCAAGTTCCCTCACGCCTGCGCTGGAAGGAAGACCTGGCGCAGTTGATGCCTTTTAACCGCAAGTTGCTATGGGTCCAGGGAAGCTTTACGGTGCTTACCATCATCGCCTTTGGCGTCCTGACGCTTGCATTGCACGACGAACTGCTCCGCGGCGAGCGCGCCGCCCTGGGATTGGCTTGCTTTATCGGGACATACTGGACCGCGCGCATCCTCGTCGACGCCTTCTACTTTTCGCACGAGGACTGGCCCAAAGGAAAGCTATTATTGCTTGGACATGTCTTGCTCACATCTTTGTTCGCGGCGCTGGCCGCCTGCTATTGGGGGCTGTTCGTGTGGCGGGTGGGAAAAATGCTAGAAATGCTCTCACAACATTCATACAAATGATCACAACAATCGTAATATATGATTATGATAGACTTATCCGAAGGAGCGAGACTCATGCCCCCGGCCTCAGGTGCTCGGAAAGCACGGAAAACCTTCTCGCTGTCGCGGGAAACTGTGAAGTATCTGGAGTCTCTGTGCCGCGAAAGCAAGAAAGATTCCATGTCCTCTGTGCTGGAGGATTTGATCCGCCAGCAACAGCAAACAAAAGAGGTAGAGCGCATCTCGACGGCGACTACCCGATACTACGATTCGCTCACCGATGAGGAGAGCGCGGAAGATCGTGCGTGGGGCGACTTCGCCGCGACCCAATTGCCCAGCGAGGACTAGCTATGAGGCGAATTCCATTGCACGGCGAGATCTGGTATGTGAAGCTTCCAACCGATCCACCTGAAAAAGCGGCAAGACCGGTGATCATAGTTTCACTGGATGCCAGGAACCGGCACGTGGGCGCTAGCACGGTGCTGGTTGCTCCGTTGACTGGCTCGGTCGAAAAAGACTTCGAGACCCATATCAAGCTTTCGCCGGGCGAAACCGGACTTCATGCTTCCAGCATCCGGTGCGAAGATCTGACCGTCGTGAAAAAAGAGTTCTTGATCGAACCGAAGTTTTCGCTGCGCACACTGAGCAACGCCCGAGTGTGCCAGATTGCTGACCAGGTTCGATTGGCGATGGGCTGCCCGCCGAAGTGAGGCGACGCAGATCCCGGAAGCTGCGGGTCAAACTGGCAGGCGCTAGTCCCGCAACAATTGCCGTGCAGCTTCGTGGAACGGTAGGGTAATGCGGGCGCGACCCACAAGGAGTGCCCGTAGGCTCCTATCTAGGTACCGCGGGTAGGGTGGTTCCACCTGGGCCAATCCCCAACATCTTTCGAGCGAGCGATCCAAGCAGTGGATACTCCGCCCACTCACCACGTCCCGCCTTAATGCTATACAGGACATGATCACGAGAATCGCCAACCAACAGACGATAAGGCCGAGCCAAACAAACGGGAACAGGATGAAGACACCAACCGGGGGAGCGGAGGAATGCTGATCGGCGTGTGTCAGCACATGGGAAAAGATCACAGCAATCCAGATCACCATCAAAAACATCATCCCGAGGAAGTAGACGACCTGAAGCAACAACGCCTGCAGTGCGTGAAAGGAAACAAAACGCGAATTACGTTTCACAATGAAAATGACCAGCGGGGCGATCCATCACGCCCACCATTTGGAGCGCGTGGGCGAGAACCGCCATCATTTGTTCATCTTGAGTCGGCTGTGTAGCGCCTCCTTCGGATGTCTCGCTCATCAGTTTCCACCGTAAGCAGCAGACGCTATCACGCGTGTACACTCCCGGCAACCAGAAATTAATCCTTCAGCAATTGCCGCGCAATCACCAACCGCTGAATCTCGCTGGTGCCTTCGCCGATCGTGCACAGCTTCACGTCGCGGTAAAACTTTTCGGCGGGGTAATCCTTGATGAAGCCGTAGCCACCGTGAATCTGCACGCCTTCATTGGCGCATCTCACAGCCACTTCGCTGGCGAAGAGCTTGGCCATGGACGATTCCTGCGTCGTCTTCATGCCAGCGTCTTTCATTGACGCAGCGCGCATGGTGAGCAGCATGGCGGCGTCGATTTCGGTCGCCATGTCGGCCAACTTCCATTGGATCGCCTGAAAATCGCTGATGGCCTTGCCAAACTGTTTGCGCTGTTTGGAATATTTCAGCGCCGCCTCATATGCGCCCTCTGCCATTCCCAAAGACAACGCGGCGATCGAGATGCGTCCGCCGTCGAGCACGCGCATCGCATCAGGAAATCCCCGGCCTTCGCCGCCGAGGAGACTCTCCGCGGGAAGCACGCAGTCTTCGAAGATCAGTTCGGCGGTATCGCTGGCTCGCAGTCCGAGCTTGTTTTCTTTCTTGCCGGGACGAAATCCTTTTGTGTCTTTCTCCACAAGGAACGCCGAAAGTCCGTGCGTATGGGCGCTGCGATCGGTCACGGCCAGCACGACCAGAACATCGGCATAGTGGCCGTTGGTGCAGAAAGTCTTGGTCCCATTCAGAACCCAGGTGTTACCGCGGCGCACCGCTGTCATGCGCGCGCTACCCGCGTCCGAACCAGACGACGGCTCGGTTAGCCCCCACGCGCCGATGAACTCTCCGGTCGCCAGCTGGCTGACGTATTTCTTCTTCTGCGTTTCATTGCCGGCGAGAAAGATGTGATTCGAGCAAAGTGATGTGTGGGCCGCCAGGATGATTCCAACCGACCCGTCGACACGAGAAAGTTCTTCGATCGCGGTGACGTACTCGACATATCCCATACCCGCGCCGCCGTATTCGGGAGGGAAAATTATCCCCAGCAATCCCAGCTTGCCCAATTCCTTGACGGTTGCGAGTGGAAATTCTCCAGCCTCGTCCCACTTCATGACGTTCGGCTTGATCTCGCGCTCGGCAAACTCGCGCACGGTTTTCTTCAATTGCAGTTGTTCGTCGTTGAGCTGGAAATCCAAAGTTCCTCCGGCGGGCCGGGAGCAGGGTTGTTTATCACGGAGACAAAGCAGCCCGAGATTTCGATTAGAACACAGCGCTGGAGTGCGACAAAGTTACCTCGGGAGCGCAAGCGTGCGAATGCGCCGACCGGCATGAACATTGGGGGAAACCCACATTTCGGCTCATGGGCCAACCGACCGGATGGTCTGGCAAATTACACTGGGCCCGCATTTGGAACGGGTGCCGTGATCGCTGCAACACCTCGGCGGCATCGACCTTGGACGCCCCCACACTCCCAGCTTTGCTCCTCAGGACGGACGAGGGCGTCCGTTCCCTACTTGGATTGTGGCGCCGGGGTGAGGAACTCCTGGAATACTTCGTTCGAAACCAGTCGCCCGCGGGAGGTTAGGCGAATGGAATCTCCGTCTTGCAAGAGGAGCCCATCCTCAATCAGCTGCGCGATGGCCGGCCGCGCGTCTTGCAGTGCGTCCGCGCCGAACTCCGCGGCAATGGTTCGCAGATTTATGCCGCGATTCAGGCGCAATCCAAGAAAGAAGTTTTCTTCCAGAGCTGCCGCGCGGGATATGTCAGCCTTCTGCGGCGACGAACCGGCCACGTATTTTTCGAGCGCATCGGGCGTAGCGAAGCGGATGGCTTCGACACCGGATATAGCCGACGGCAGCATCGAGTGCGCGTCCACGCCGAAACCGAGATAGGGCCGCCCTGTCCAGTATTTCAAGTTGTGCCCCGACTCGAATCCCGCGCGGCTGAAATTCGAAATCTCGTATTGCGCTACTCCCGCCGCTTCCAGTTTCTCGCAAGCAGTGACGTAAAAGTCTGCCGTCGCTTCGTCATCGGGAACGAAGTGCGCATGATAGCGCTTTCCGCCGGCAATCAGTTCACGCCCCAGTCGCGAATCTTCGTCCACCTCCAGCATGTAAACGCTGGCGTGCGGCGCACCCGTTGCGATCGTCTGCTCGACGGACTCGTTCCAGCTTTCGGCGGTCTGGTGCGGCAGACCGGCGATGAGATCCACATTGATATTCGTGATCCCTGCCGCGCGCAGACGAGCGATGTCTTGCAGCACAGTCGTGCGCTTGTGCAACCGGCCGACGGCGGCCGCCTCAATGTCAATGAATGACTGCACACCCAAGCTGACGCGATTCACACCGCACGCGAGCAAGCCGTCGAGAACTTCTGGATTCAGCGTACCCGGAGCGCACTCGACTGTAATCTCCGCGTCGTCCGCCACAGAGAACTGCTCCCGCACCGCGTCGAACATGCGCCGCAGCTGAGCGGCTTCGAGCACGGTCGGAGTGCCTCCACCGAGATAGATCGAGTCGACTGCGCGCTCGACCCGGCCGCCCACTTCCACAGCGGTTTGCGGAGCGTTGGCGACGTCCATGCACACGCGATCCACATAACGCGCGAATACCGCCCTTGAAAACACGTCGGACGCGAAGTTGCAATAACTGCACTTAGTGCGGCAGAACGGAACGGAAATGTAGATCCCCAAAGGCACACTTTAATTATCCCACTTCAAAACCTTTTCCATCCTGCAGGCTGATTCGACAATCTATTTGGGATACCCTGTTCAGAGCGCGGCGACACTCCTACGCTCGGCAGCTCATCGAATAAACAATGGCTCAGGAAGAGGAAGTACTCGGCAAGGCCTATGACAGCCGCCTGATGCGGCGGCTGCTGACCTACCTGCGTCCGTACCGCTGGCAGGTCACGGTGGCCCTTGTGTCGATTCTCTTCAAGTCTTTCTGCGACGTGCTGGGACCGTATCTGGTAAAAGTTGCCATCGACCGTTACCTCGCGCCGGTCAAGGGCGCGACCACGGGGATGTGGAGCTGGCTCAGCTCGCGTCCGCTCACGGGGATCGCACAGATTTCCGGGATTTATTGCACCCTGCTTGCGTTTACTTTCGTGCTCGAGTTCCTGCAAACCTACTTCATGCAGTGGACCGGGCAGAAAGTGATGTTCGATCTGCGCAGCCAGATCTTCCGCCACCTGCAGCGCATGCACGTGGCTTTTTATGATCGAAATCCTGTCGGCCGGTTAGTCACGCGCGTCACTACTGACGTTGACGCTTTGAATGAGATGTTCACGTCAGGAGTGGTGTCGATCTTCGAAGACCTCTTCGTCCTCACCGGCATCGTGGGGATCATGCTGTGCATGAACTGGAAGCTGGCGCTAATCACGTTCGCAGTACTTCCGCTCATCGTGGTCGCGACCAAGATTTTTCGCGACAAGGTACGCGATTCATATCGCCGCATACGCATCGCGATCGCCCGCATTAACTCCTACCTGCAGGAGCACGTCAGCGGCATGGTGGTCCTGCAGCTTTTCAATCGCGAGCGCAAGGCCTACCAGCAGTTCTCGGACATCAACCACAGCCACGTGGACGCGTATAAAGACGCGATTCTGGCTTACTCACTCTACTACCCAGCGGTCGATTTCTTCTCTGCAATCGCGATTGCCTGCGTCATCTGGTATGGCGGCCAGGACATCATGCGCGGAATCGTTTCGCGCAGCGTAAGTCTCGAGTTCAATCCACACTCGCTGGTTTCTTTTCATCTGGTCGCGACCGCGGCTTCGCTCGGTGTGCTGATCGCATTCACGCAATACGCGCAGCGCTTCTTCCGCCCCATCATGGACTTCAGCGAGAAATACAATATCCTGCAGTCGGCGATGGCAGCCAGCGAACGCATCTTCAAATTGCTGGACGCGCCGGTGGAGATCGTTTCACCCGCGATAACAAAGAAACCGCAAGGGCCGGGCCGAATCGAATTCGACCACGTTTGGTTCGCCTATCGAGATGTGCCGGAGGAGGGTAGCGCTATTGCTCATGTGGGGACAGACGCATTCGCCCGTCCAGCCGAGCAAGCCTCGGCAGCGCCTTTGGCCGAAAGCGGAACAAACCCCGACTGGGTCCTCCGCGACGTAACCTTCGCCATCGAGCCCGGAGAAACCGTAGCCGTGGTCGGGCACACCGGCGCGGGCAAGACCACACTCATCTCCCTGCTGCTGCGCTTCTACGATGTGCAGAAAGGCGCAGTCCGAATCGACGGCGTCGATGTTAGAGAAATGGACCTCGCCGACTTGCGCAGCCGCTTCGGCGTCGTGCTTCAAGATCCGTTCCTGTTCAGCGGCACCATCGGCGGGAACATCCGGCTGGGCACTGAGCGCATTCACGACAAGCACGTTTCGCAGGCAGCCGAGGACGTGAATCTCGGAGAATTCATCCGCGCCCTGCCCAAGGGATTCGACGAAGAAGTACGCGAGCGCGGCTCGACGCTCTCGACTGGACAGAAGCAGCTCATCTCATTCGCGCGGGCGCTGGCGCATGAGCCGAAGATTCTGATTCTCGACGAGGCCACCTCGAGCGTCGATACCGAAACCGAATTCAAAGTACGCGACGCCCTCTCCCGCATGGTCGAAGGGCGCACGTCGCTGATCATTGCTCACCGGCTCTCGACGATTCAGCGCGCCGACAAGATCATCGTCATGCACAAAGGCCAGGTGCGGGAGATGGGG
>Ga0209006_10003842_pt1 | contig 13644 bp, 13 predicted proteins | sample JacPin_JW_Ref_O2_FD_188567 | JGI IMG/M metagenome (GOLD analysis project Ga0209006, IMG submission 188567) | Forest soil microbial communities from Algoma, Ontario, Canada - Jack Pine, Ontario site 1_JW_Ref_O2 (SPAdes) (version 2) | ecosystem: Environmental > Terrestrial > Soil > Boreal... | reverse complement strand
GGGGCCGCGCCGGCGGCGGTAGCGGGCGAAGCACAACGGATCCTGGCGGCACTGTCGCCGCGCGATTTCGTCGTGACGCTCGATGAGCGCGGCACCGAGCGCACCACCGTCGAACTGTCGCACTGGCTCGAGCAGCGGCGCGCGTCGGGACAGGATCTGGCGTTCATCATCGGCGGACCGGACGGGCTGTCCGAGGAAGTGCTGGCGCGCGGGCATTTTCGCTGGTCGCTGTCGCGCCTGACGCTACCGCATGGGCTGGTGCGCGTGGTGTTGGCGGAGCAGATCTATCGCGCCGCGACGCTGCTGGCGGGACACCCGTATCACCGCGAGTGAGGCCGTGAGCGCACCGCTGGTCATCCTGGCTTCAGCGTCGCCGCGGCGCACCGAACTGCTGACGCAGATCGGCGTGGCGCATCGCGTGGTGCCGGCGCATATCGATGAGCGGCGTCATCCGAGCGAGAGCGTCGAGGAGTGCGTGCGGCGGCTGGCGAAGAACAAGGCGCTGGAGGTACAGGTGGCGCTGGCCGCGGTCGCGGGTGCCGCCGCCGCGACGCAACTGGCGGTGCTGGGTGCGGACACGGCGGTGGTGATCGATGATGATCTGCTCGGTAAGCCGCGCGATCGTGACGATGCACTGGCAATGCTGGCGCGGCTCTCGGGGCGATGGCACCAGGTGCTGTCCGCGGTCGCACTGGCGAGCGCCAATGGCATGCAGTGCAGCGTGTCCAGCAGCGAAGTGCGTTTCCGGGTGCTGAGCGAGCGCGAACGCGCTGCCTATTGGGACAGCGGTGAGCCGCGCGACAAGGCTGGCGGCTATGCAATCCAGGGACGCGGGGCAGCATTCGTGCAGGAACTGCGCGGCAGCTACTCGGGTGTGATGGGCCTGCCGCTGTTCGAGACCGCGCGCCTGCTGGGCGAGGCGGGCGTGGCGCTGCTGCCGGCAGCGGCCGGCGTGCGGGCGTGACAGCGGCACAGATCGAGGGGTGCGAGCGAGGTATGAACCATGGCATCGATAGCAGCCGCTGAGCCGGTCAAGGTGGCCGCGCTGCAGATGACTTCGGCCGCGGATGTGGCGCTGAATCTCGCGGTCGCCGCGCGTCTGCTGTCCGAGGCGCGTGCGGCCGGTGCGCGCGTGGCGGTACTGCCGGAGAATTTCTCGTTCATGGGTGTGCGCGACGTGGATAAGCGCGCGATCGCCGAGCCCGACGGCGACGGACCGGTGCAGAACTTTCTGTCGCAGCAGGCGCGCGAGCTCGGACTGTGGATCGTCGGTGGCACTACGCCCATCGCGCAGCAGCCCGGGGGCCGCGTTGCCGCCGCTTGTCTGGTGTACGGTGATGACGGCCGCCGCGCGGCGCGTTACGACAAGATGCATTTATTCGACGTCGACATTCCGGGGAAAGCCGAGAGCTACCGGGAGTCGAACAACACCGCGCCCGGCGCGCACGCGGTGCTGGTGCCGACGCCGGCCGGGCTGCTCGGACTGTCGGTGTGCTATGACATGCGCTTCCCGGAACTGTATCGGCAGTTGTCGGCCGCTGGCGCCCAGTGGTTCAGCATACCCTCGGCCTTCACGGTGCCGACCGGCCGCGCCCATTGGGAAACGCTGTTGCGCGCCAGGGCAATCGAGAACCTGGGTTTCGTGGTGGCGGCGGCTCAATGGGGCCGCCACGCGAGCGGCCGCAAGACCTACGGCGACAGCCTGGTCGTGGACTATTGGGGCAGCGTGCTGGCGCGCCTTGAGGGCGGCGTCGGCGTGGTGATCGCGCAGCTGGACCTGGCGGCGCAGGCGGAAACGAGGCGCAATTTTCCCGCCTTGACGCACCGGCTATTGTGAGCGTCAATAGCTGACATGACAGCCCCAGGCACCGCCGTTCGCTTCGACCCGCTGCGCTACGTACGCGATGGCATCCTTGCGCCTGCCGGCCTCGACGTCGGCCGGGTCGAGCGCGCACTCGGCCTGGTGCTGGGCTCCGCGGTGGACTCGGCCGACCTGTATTTTCAGCTGTCGCGCGAGGAGAGCTGGGCGCTCGAGGACGGCATCGTCAAGGAAGGCAACTCCAGCATCGAGCAGGGCGTCGGCGTGCGCGCGATGGCCGGTGAGAAGACCGGATTTGCCTACTCGGACGAGATCATGGCGCCGGCGCTGGAAGAGGCCGCGCGGGCGGCTCGCGCCATCGCCGTGGCCGGCGGCGACGGCGCCTTGCAGGCCTGGCGGCCGGCGGCGGGACACCAGCTGTATCTGCCGAGCGATCCGCTCATCAGTCTGAAGGACGAGGAGAAGATCGCCTGGCTCGAGCGCGTGGATCGCGAGACTCGCCGCATGGATCCGCGCGTGGTGCAGGTGATGGCCAGCGTGACCGCGATCCATGAGCTGATACTGGTGGCCAACAGCCAGGGTGTACTGGCCGGCGACGTGCGGCCGCTGGTACGCATGAACGTGACCGTGCTGGTGGAACAGAACGGTCGGCGCGAGCAGGGTTATGCTGGTTGCGGCGGGCGCTACACGCTCGATGAACTGGTAGCCGAGGACCGACCGTTGTCGCTGGCGCGCGAGGCGGTGCGTCAGGCGCTGGTCAATCTCGAGGCGGTGCCGGCGCCGGCCGGAACGATGACCGTGGTGCTTGGCCCAGGCTGGCCCGGCGTGCTGCTGCACGAGGCGATCGGGCACGGGCTCGAGGGCGATTTCAATCGCAAGGGCACCTCGGCGTTCAGCGGCCGCATCGGTGAACGTGTCGCCGCCCCGGGTTGCACCGTGGTCGACGACGGCACGCTCGCGGCCCGCCGCGGTTCACTCAACATCGACGACGAGGGCACGCCGACGCAGTGCACGACGCTGATCGAGGACGGGGTATTACGCGGTTATATGCAGGACAGTCTCAACGCACGGCTCATGGGCGGACAGTCCACCGGCAACGGCAGGCGCGAGTCGTTCGCGCACGTCACGATGCCGCGCATGACCAATACCTATATGCGGCCCGGCCCGTACGATCCGAGCGAGATCCTCGCTTCGGTGAAGCGCGGCATCTATGCGGTCAACTTCGGCGGCGGACAGGTGGATATCACCTCGGGCAAGTTCGTGTTCTCGGCCAGCGAGGCCTACCTGATCGAAAATGGCCGCATCGGCGCGGCGATCAAGGGCGCCACGCTGGTCGGTAATGGACCGGACGTGCTCACGCGCGTGGGCATGGTCGGCAACGATCTGAAGCTCGATGACGGTATCGGCGTGTGCGGCAAGGAAGGGCAGAGCGTGCCGGTCGGCGTCGGGCAGCCGACGCTGCGCATCGATGGACTCACCGTGGGCGGCACCGCCTAGAGCGACGGCGTCTTTACGGGGGGGCGCTTGCAGTTATCCACACCGCTGTATGAGAGCCTGCCGTGGCTGTATGCCCTGGCTGGCGCGTTGCTGATTGCCGCCAGCCATCAATTGCATTCCGGGGCACTGTCGGTGCTGCTGCTGCTTGCCGGTATGGCGGGGCTGGTGGGCGGGGCGGCGATATGGCTGCGGCGGCGCGACTTTCGGGCCACACACGCCGAATACTGGTCGCACAGCGGGCCCGGCAGCCCCGAGGGTGCCGATCGCTCTGTGGATGCCTTGAGACGCCCTGAGGAGCCCTGAGCGGGCTTCAGCTGCCGGAGCCTCCCGGCTGCTCGTCATCCGCCGCTGCCGACGCAGCGTGGGCCTCGCCTGAGGCGCGGTTCTGGCCCCGCTCATCGATGTAGATCAATTCATGCTGCCCTATCTGCACCACGTCGCCGTCGTTGAGATTGTGGTAGCGCGCGCGCTTGGAGTGCAGATAGATGCCGTTGGTGCTGTTGAGGTCCTCGATCACGCAACTCTGCGCCGTGGTGATGATCTGGCAGTGGTGGCGGCTGACAAAGCGGCTCTCGATCTGCAGGTCATTGGCGGGGGTGCGGCCGATGATCAGACGGCCCGGGTAGAGCGCACGTTCGCTGACGGTACGGCCGCCAGCAGCGAGCAGGATGCGCGCCACCGGCACATCGGCGCCGTTCTCGGGCCGCGGGCGCGTGTCGCCGCCGCTCTGGCCTGAGGCCGAGTCGGAACGCACGCGCAGCAGCCGCGTGCCGGTACGAGAAGAATATTCCTGCCATTGCAGCTCATCGAGCGCGGCCATGACGTCCTGCTGGCTGATGGTGTCGTGGTTCTTGTTCGCCGCCGCCAGCATCGCGGTGTCGCACAGTGTGTTGGTGAGCCGCGGCACGCCGCCGGTGTAGCGGAAGATCAGCTCGAAGGTATCGCCGCCAAATATCTCGCGGCCCTGCGAGCCGGCGACTTCGAGCCGGTGCAGAATATAGGCGCGCATCTCGACGCTGGTGAGTGCCGGCAGATGAAACCGCAGGCGGATGCGCTGCGCGAGTTGCTCGAGTTCCGGAGCGTCGAGCTTGTCATTGAGCTCGGGCTGGCCGGCCAGAATGATCCGCAGCACCTTTTCCTTCGGCGTCTCGATGCCTGAGAGCAGCCGCACTTCCTCCAGCACCGTCTGCGTCAGGTTTTGCGCCTCATCGATGATCAGCACCAGCTTGTGACCGGCGTTGTACTGCTCGATCAGGTAGTCGTTGAGCGTCGCCAGCAGCTCGGCTTTTTTCATCTTGAACGGCCTGAAGCCGAACTGCACCAGCACCGATTGCAGGAACTCGAGCGAGGACACTTGCGTCTGGTTGATCTGCGCGACGATCACATCGTTCTGCAGCTCCTGCAGGAAGGTCTCGATCAGCGTCGTCTTGCCGCAGCCGATCTCACCGGTGATCACCACGAAGCCGTCGGCGAACCACACGGTGGACTCCATGTAGGCCTTGGCACGCGCGTGCGCCTTGCTCAAATAAAGAAACTGCGGATCCGGACTGAGCCGAAACGGCAGTTCTCTGAGTTTGAACAGCTCCAGGTTCATTGCTTCGAAATGATACTACGGCCTGAGCGCCAGTTGAGGATAGAGCTGTGACAACAGCACTTTGGCGCGTTTCATACGCCGCGCAGCGCTGGCTTCGTTGATGGTGCAATGACCGAGTTTGCGGCCGGCGCGCGCTTGCTTGCCGTAGTCGTGCCAATGCACGCCCGGCTGTGCGAGGAAACGGTGCATCTCGGGCATCGTGCCGATCAGATTGATCATCGCCGAATGGCCGCGCGCCGAGGTATCGCCCAGCGGCAGACCGGTGATGGCGCGCAGGTGATTCTCGAACTGGCTGGTGACGGCGCCTTCGATGGTCCAATGGCCGGAGTTGTGCACCCTGGGGGCCATTTCGTTTGCGATGAGCCGCCCGCGGTGGACGAAGAACTCGATCGTCAGCACACCGACGTAGTTGAAATCCTCGAGCACCCGCTCGATGCAGCGCCGTGCCGCGCGCGCCAGGCGCGAAGCCGCCCATGGCGCAAGCGTGAGGCGCAGGATGCCGTCCACATGGTAGTTGCGGTTCAATGGATAGACGGCAATCGCGCCCGAGCGCGCACGCACGCCGATGATCGACACCTCGTAGTCGAACGGTACCCACTGCTCGTACAGCAACGGTGCGCTGCCAAGCGCGCCCCAGGCGGAATCGAGGTCGGCGGCGCTGCGCAGCACGTGCTGGCCCTTGCCGTCGTAGCCGAAGCGCCGGGTCTTGAGAACGCCGGGCAGGCCGACGCGTGCCACCGCCTGCGCCAGCGATGCGCGGCTGTCGACCGCCGCGAAATCCGTGGTGGGGATCGACAGCCGCCGGAAGCAGCGCTTCTCCGCGAGGCGGTCCTGGGCCACGGCCAGGGCCTTGAGCGGCGGCGCAATGCGCGTGCCGCGCGCTGCACGGCGCAGCGCGTCGACGCTGATGTTCTCCCAATCGAAGCTGATGACGTCACTGCGGCGGGCGAGTTCGGCGAGCAGCGCCTCGTCATGGAAGCCGCCGGCCAGCAGCGGTGCGACCCGGCCCGCCGGCGTGTCGACGCTGCGATCGAAGAACAGGAAGTCGAGGCCGAGCGGGTAGCCGGCGAGCGCGAGCATCTGACCCAGCTGGCCGGCGCCCACAATGCCTATGGTCATAGCTACGGAATGCGCGGGTCGGGTTTGGACAGGACCGCCGCAGTCTGTGTCTCACGCTGCTGCTGCAAGGCGCGCGCGATCTGCGGGTAGCGCGGCGCGAGGATAGCGGCGGCGAACAAGGCGGCATTGGTTGCGCCCGCAGGGCCGATCGCAAAGGTCGCCACCGGCACGCCGGCAGGCATCTGCACGATCGACAGCAGCGAGTCGAGACCGTTGAGGGCGCGCGATTGCACCGGTACACCGAGCACCGGCAACGTGGTCTTGGCGGCGGTCATGCCGGGCAGATGGGCCGCGCCGCCGGCACCGGCGATCAGCACTTCCAGTCCGCGCGCAGCGGCGCTGGAAGCGTATTCGAACAGCAGATCGGGTGTGCGGTGCGCCGACACCACGCGCGCCTCGTGCTCGATCGCAAGCCTGGTCAGCATATCGGCGGCAGCACTGAGCGTCTCCCAGTCGGAGGACGAGCCCATGATGATGCCGACCAGTGCCTTCATCGAGGCATTTTAGCATCACCGCCGCGCGCGAATGCCGTGAGCGCCCGCTCGATCGGCTCCGGGTCGATGTCGCGCATCAGGCGGCCGATGTATTGGCGCTGGCGGGCGAGGGCGGGCCCGCTGCGCAGGCGGTGCACTTCGAGGATCGCTTCGAACAGTGCTTCGGGCAATTGCAGATGCTGCTGCAGCTCGCGCAGCTTCTGCGGCCGCATCCGCGTCAGTCCGACGCCAAGTTTCTGCAGCGATTCGGCGTGGCGCTTGCGCGCCGAGCGGCTCGGGCGCTCGACGGCGCCGCCTGCCTCATCGCCCTGCTGGCCGCCGGCGAGGGCGGCAGCCGTTTCCGCTGCATCGGTGGCGCTTGATCGTCGCTTGCTCAGATGAAGGCTCCTCAAGCCAACCGGGGATCCGGCGGCGCGCTGTTACAATCGGCGGCGAAATCATCGCACAGGGCGGGGCGCGGCGCCTTTCGGGCGCCATCGACCGCAACTAAGGAACATCAGAATGCAGCAGCAGGTGGTTGCCGGAAGGCAGGTCGATGCCTCGAGGCTCGGTGAGCTCAAGCAGGTGGTCGAGAGCGCGCTCGCCGAGGCAAAGGCCAGCGGGGCGAGCCAAGCCGAGGCGGACGTGAGCCTGCAGCGCGGCCTGACGGTGACGGTACGGTTGGGCGAGGTCGACACCATCGAGTACCACCGCGATCGCGGCTTGTCGGTCACGGTCTACTTCGGTAAGGCAAAGGGCTCGGCGAGCACGGCGGACCTGCGGCCGTCAGCCGTGCACGAGACCGTGGTGAAAGCCGCGGCGATTGCGCAGCACACGTCGGCGGATGACTGTGCGGGCCTGCCCGAGCAGGAGGCGCTGGCGCGCGAGATTCCGGACCTCGACCTCTATCATCACTGGGACATCGAGCCGGAACAGGCGGTCGAGCTGGCGCGCACGTGCGAAGCCGCCGGCCTGGCCTGCGATCCGCGGCTGAAGAACTCCGAGGGCGCCACCGTGACTACGCACAGCGGCGTGCGCGTGCACGGCAACAGTTACGGTTTTCTGGCCGGTTTTCCGAGCACCAGCCATTCGCTCAGCTGTGCACTGGTGGCGCAGGAGCGATCGGACATGCAGCGCGATTATTGGTACAGCGTGGCGCGCAACCCCACGGCGCTCGAGCCGGCCGAAGCAATCGGCAAGCGCGCCGGACAGCGCGCGCTGCGCCGCCTTGGGGCGCGCCGCCTGTCCACGCGGCGCGCGCCGGTGCTGTACGCGCCGGAACTCGCGCGCGGGGTGTTCGGGCATTTCATCGGCGCGATCAGCGGCACCAGTCAGTACCGCCGCTCCTCGTTCCTGCTCAATGCGGCCGGCCAACAGGTGTTTCCGGATTTCCTCAATATCGTCGAGCGGCCGCATCTGCGGCAGGGGCTGGCGAGCAGTCCATTCGACGCCGAGGGCGTCGCGACGCATGACCGTGAGCTGATCAGCGCCGGGGTGCTGCAGGGCTACGTGCTGGGCAGCTACTCGGCACGCAAGCTGGGACTGAAGACGACCGGTAATGCCGGCGGCATCCATAACCTGCTGGTGAGCTCCGGACAGAGCGGCAGCTTTGAGGAACTGCTGCAGCGCATGGGCACCGGCTTCTACGTCACCGAACTCATGGGCCAGGGAGTCAACGGTGTCACCGGCGACTATTCGCGCGGTGCCAGCGGCTTCTGGATCGAAAACGGCGTGATCGGCTTTCCGGTGCACGAGGTCACGATTGCGGGCAACTTGCGCGACATGCTGCGCTCGATCGTCGCGGTCGGCAGCGATGTCGACGTCCAGGGAGCGATTCGGACCGGCTCACTGCTGATCGAAGCGATGACCATCGCAGGGGAATAGCGACAGGAGGTTTGCTTGGCGCTGATAAAGGCGATCCAACGCAGCGGCGGCGCGTTGGCGGTTGCGCTGCTGTTGCTGGCAGCAGTCGCTGCGGCGCCGGCTCACGCGGACGATGTGCTGTCGCCCGACAACGCTTATCTGGATGGGCTGGTGGGCGAGTGGAACATGAGCGGCACGGTGCTCGGTAAGCCGGTGCGCTATCTCGCCCGTGGCGAGCGCGTCCTGCAGGGCGGCTTCCTGCGCTTGCACATGATCGACGCGGCAGCAGAGCCGCACTACGAGGCCGACCTGTTTCTCGGCTTCGATGCGCAGGCGCATGACTACGTCGGCCATTGGCTCGATCGATTCGGCGCCGCCGGTGCGCGCGTCGTGGCCACCGGGCAGCGCGAAGGAGAGCGCCTGGTGATCAATTTTCCGTACAGCAGCGGAGCCTTTCGCGACACGTTGATGTTTGACCAGACCACTGGCGCCTGGTCGTTGCTGCTCGAGACACAGACCAAGAATGGCAACTGGTCGACGTTTGCGAACTACACGCTGAGGCGAACGAACGCCGCTCGGTGATGCCGGCGAGCGCCCGGTAACGCAGGGAGGGATTGAGTAATAGGGTGGATTTTTTGTAATCAAAAAATCCACCCTATTACTCAATCCCTCCGATCATTGTCCGACGTCGCCCGGCTCACCGAGCGGCGTTCGTGTTGGTCGCTCGAGTAGCTCGCTCAGCGTCATCCCCGCGCAGCGCTGCTGCCAGGCGCTCTCGAGTTGGTCGCAGAACTGCGCTACCTGCGGCGGGGTCGCCGAGGCAGGGTGGATCAGGCCGCTGCTGAGCGCGCGCGCCGTCATCAGAATGGCGACTAACGGAATCTGGGCGATATCGCGTCCCGGCAACAGCGACTCGTCGGCCGCGGTGGCGAGAAATCCCGAAGCTTCAAGCGCGGCGCACATGCGCGCGACAGCAATGCCGGGATAGCCGAGCTGATCGGCCAGCCGCGCGATCGTCAGGCGCCCGCCGCCGGTGCGATAGCGCTCGGCGATCAGGTACATGATGCCGAGCGCGAGCCGCTCGGTATCGGCGCAGGACAGGCGAGGTTGGTGCAGCCCGATGCGCAGGTAACTCGGGTTCTGGACATAGAACGACACCTGCGCCCCAATCAGCAGGATGATCCAGTTGAGATAGGTCCAGACCAGCGCGGCAATGATGATCGCGAAGCCGGCGTAGACCACCGTCAGGCGCGAGGAGTAGAGCACGAACAGGGTGAAGAAGCGGCCGATCGCAGCCCAGAGAATGCCGGCGGAGATGCCGCCGGCGAGCGCCGGCCCAAAGCGCACCGACGTGTTCGGGACCACCATGTAGATCAGCGTGAGCAGCGCCGAGGCGATCGCATAGGGCGCGGCGCTCAAGCCGAGCGCCACCACGCGCACCATCAGCGGCAGCTCGGACAGTTCCCGCAGCGGCGCGCTGTCAGCCGCCAAACGCGACAGCCCGACCACCGCGGCCAGCAGCACCGGTCCAATGACCAGCAGCGCGACGTACTCGGCGACGCGGCGCGCCAGGTTGCGCGGCACGTCCACGTGCCAGACGAAGTTGAAGCCATCCTCGATCTTCTTCATGGTGCCGATCAGGGTGTAGATCAGCAGCGCCAAGCCGACCGAACCCACCAGCCCGCCGCGCACCTTATTGGCAAATTCCATCACCTGCGCGGTGAGCTGATCGGCCGCGCTGCCCATCGGCCCGAAGAAATCACGCACCAGCGGTTCCAGCACGCCCTGGGCGTGGAAGCCGCGCAGAATGCCGAAGCTGAAGGCGAGCAACGGAATGATGGCGAGCAGGCTGGCGTACACCAGGCCCATCGCGTGCAGATTGAGCTTGCCGCCGGCAAGATCACGCAGCAGCGCGAACGGGTAGCGCGCCAAGCGGCGCAGCAGGCCGCCGAGCCCCGGCTGCGCGGATTCCGGACCGAACAGCAGCCGATCCGGCAGCTGCTGCAGCCGGGTGAGGATCCTCTCGCGGGCGGGGCGCGTGTCCGGCATCGCGCTCATGCGCCTAGGGACTGGTCAGCCGGCGCAGTGCTTCGCGATATTTCTCGCCGGTGCGCTCGATGATCTCGGGCGGCAGTCGCGGCCCGGGCGCTCGCTTGTCCCAGTCGAGGGTTTCCAGATAATCGCGCACGTATTGCTTGTCGAACGACGGCGGACTGCTGCCGACCCGCCAGGTGTCGGCCGGCCAGAAGCGCGATGAGTCGGGTGTCAGCACCTCGTCGATCAGCCGCAGCTGGCCGAGCTTATCGATGCCGAACTCGAACTTGGTATCGGCGATGATAATTCCGCGCGCACGCGCGTGTTCGGCGGCAAAGCGGTAGAGCGCGAGCGCGGTGTCGCGAACGGCGGCCGCGAGCTGCGCGCCGATCAGCTGAACGACGGCCTCGTAGCCAATGTTCTGGTCGTGCTCGCCGGCAGCCGCCTTGGTCGCCGGCGTGAAGATCGGGGCCGGCAGTGCCTGCGCCTGCTGCATTCCGGCAGGCAGCGCGATGCCGCAAATGGCGCCGCTGGCCTGGTATTCACTCCAGCCTGAGCCGCACAGGTAGCCGCGCACCACCGCCTCGATCGGCAGCGCCTGCATGCGCTTGACGATCACTGCGCGACCTTCGAGCGTTTTGCACTCGGCGACGTCGGTGACTGCAAAGCTCAGCGGCAGGCCGGTCAGATGGTTGGGCACGATGCGGTGCGTGTGAGCGAACCAGAACAGCGAGATTTCGTTCAGCACCCGGCCTTTACCGGGTATCGGATCGGGCAGCACCACATCAAACGCCGACAGCCGATCGGTGGCGACGATCAGCATGTGATCGTCATCGAGCGCGTACAGGTCGCGCACCTTGCCGCGATACAGCCGCGTCAGACCGGTCAAATCGGTGTCGTAGACCGCGGTTTCGACATCCGTGCCGGGAGTCGTGGCCAAGGCTTGCTACCATACCGGGCGCATGAAAAGGGCGCGCATCTTGCGGCCCGCGCGGCGGCGGGGTCAAGTGAGCACAGCGGAGCGGTACAGCAGTTCATGAACTGGGGCGGCAAGATCACAGGCGGCGCGCTCGGCTTGCTTGCACTGGGGCCGGTGGGCGCGGTGATTGGCGCCTGTATCGGTCATTTTTTCGATACCGGGCAGATCAGTACCGCGATGTTCAGTGGCGGCCCGCACGCGCAACTGGTCAACGAGCTGTTCTTTCCGACCACGTTCCGGGTCATGGGACACATCGCCAAAGCGGACGGGCGGGTGACCGAGCAGGAGATCGCGTCGGCGCGCGCGGTGATGCATGCGCTGCATCTTCAACCGGCGCAAGTCCAGGCCGCGATCGGCTACTTCGGCGAGGGCAAGCAGCCGGACTTCGACCTCGACGGCGCACTGGCGCGTCTGCGCCCGGCGATCACGGGCTATCCGGACCTGGCGCAGTTCTTTGTCGAGATCCAGCTGCAGGCATCGCTCGCCGGCGATGGCCTGTCAGCGGTGCCGCGTGCGCGGCTGCAGCGCGTGGCGATACTGCTCGGCCTCTCGAGCGTGGACTTCGGACGGCTCGAGAGTCTGCTGCGCTTTCGTCAGGGAGCGGCAATGGGCGGCGCCGGTGCCGGCTACAGCGGTGCGCCGGGCGGCGGCGCGAGTGCGCAATCGGCAAGCACTGAACGCCTCGCGCAGGCTTACAGCCTGCTCGAGGTCACGGCGCAGGTGGACGACAGCGAGATCGTCAAGGCCTACCGGCGGCAGATGAGCCGCCATCATCCGGACAAGCTCAAGGCCAACGGCCTGCCGCCCTCGATGCTCGAGCGCGCAAAGGAGCGTACGCAGCAGATCCAGGCCGCCTACGAGCTGATCCGGGAGCGCCGCGGGATGCGCTAGGGAGCCGCCGCCGGCTGCTAGACTTACGCACCATGAGCCAGCCAGCCGCCGCCCCCTGGATCGCACCCTCCATCCTGTCGGCCGATTTTTCGCGCCTGGGCGAGGAGGTGGACGCCGTGATCAAGGCCGGCGCCGATCTGATTCACTTCGACGTGATGGACAATCATTATGTGCCGAACCTGACCGTCGGGCCGGTGGTCTGCGAAGCGCTGCACCGCCGCGGCGTGAGCGTGCCGATCGACGTGCATCTGATGGTGCGCCCGGTCGATCGCATCGTGCCGGACTTCGCGGCGGCGGGGGCGAGCTATATCAGTTTTCATCCCGAGGCCAGCCTGCACGTGGATCGCACCATTCATCTGATCCGGGAGCATGGTTGCAAGCCCGGGCTGGTGTTCAATCCCGCAACGCCGCTCGACTGGCTGGACTACACGCTCGACAAGCTCGACCTGGTGCTGCTGATGTCGGTCAACCCGGGCTTCGGCGGCCAGCAGTTCATCGACAGCATGCTGCCGAAGATCACCGAGGTGCGGCGGCGGGTCGCGGCCAGCGGGCGCCCGGTGCGCGTGGAAGTCGACGGCGGCATCAAGGTGGACAATATCGCGGCCGCGGCCAGGGCCGGCGCGGACACGTTTGTGGCAGGGTCTGCGATTTTCGGCAGCAAGAACTACGCGGCGACGATCGCGGCGATGCGCGCGGCGCTCGCACCGTCGCACTCGGCCTGATCGGAAGCGCTCGATTTACGCGCTCGGAGCCAGCGCGGTTCAGGCCTCGTCGTCGTCCTCGTCATCCTCTTCGTCATCGAAGGCCGGTTTCGGCGCGGCCACCGGCCGGGCGTCCTTGCCGGGCTTGGCGGGCACGATCACGGGACGGGTTTTCATCTTCGGCCGGGCGTTGAACACCACGATGGTTTTGCCGGTCGCCCGCAACAGACCCTGGTCCTCGAGCACCTTGAGCACCCGGCCGGCCATCTCGCGTGAGCAGCCGACCAGCCGTGAGAGCTCCTGGCGCGACACCTTGATCTGCATGCCCTCCGGATGCGTCATCGCATCGGGTTCGTCGCACAGGCTGGTGATCGCATGGGCGACGCGGCCGGTGACGTCGACGAACGCCAGGTCGCCGAGCTTGCGGTTGGTGCGGTCCAGCCGGGTCGCCAGCTGGGTGGCGAGCTCGAAGATCAGGCCCGGGCTCTCGGTCGCGACCTGGCGAAAGCGCGGATAGGTCATTTCAGCCAGTTCGCACGCGTTGCGGGTGCGCACCCACGCACTGCGGGTCGGCTGTTCGTAGAACAGGCCCATCTCGCCGAAGAACTGGCCCTTGTTGAGGTAGGCCAGCACCATCTCGTTGCCTTCCTCGTCCTCGATCATCACTTCCACCG
>Ga0209006_10003841_pt1 | contig 13645 bp, 11 predicted proteins | sample JacPin_JW_Ref_O2_FD_188567 | JGI IMG/M metagenome (GOLD analysis project Ga0209006, IMG submission 188567) | Forest soil microbial communities from Algoma, Ontario, Canada - Jack Pine, Ontario site 1_JW_Ref_O2 (SPAdes) (version 2) | ecosystem: Environmental > Terrestrial > Soil > Boreal... | reverse complement strand
CAGCGATAATCCGGGGAAGTTGTGCGACATGTTCGACTGGGAGTCGCTCGGCGGAGATCCTTACCTTCCGATCGATGGCAACAGCGACTCGCTGAAAGACCTGCCTACCTTCTTTATCCCGGGCACTGTAGTCACCGGAGATACAATTGCGATCTGCCACCCCGAATTGCCACTTGCGCAAGTTTGGGCGGCAGATCCGGAGCAGGCCCCTAATCCAGCATCCAAGCCCGATCCTGAAACGGGGCTGCCCACGCTCCCCGCGATGGAGGCCAAGAACGCAGTGATGTACGAGTGGGTGAATCAGGGTAAATCGCCTCCGCTGGAGTTCAAGGTTCCGCCGGATGTCGAGGTGATCGTCTGGACCCTCAAAGCAAGCACCGCCCTGCCGGGAGGCGCATTCGAGATCGAGCTGGATAATTGGTGCGGTTTGTCCCCGTTTTTCACAGAAGGCTCGCAGGAGCAGCCGAACGCGAACTCATCGTTCTCATGGAACGGAAACCAGTACAGCGCCAGCTGCGCTAGCTTCACCAGTTCCGATAGCACGAGTGCAACCAACCTTCTGCTCAATGGCTCGGGAGTTATGCTGGGATACGTCGATGCGAGCGACAATCGGCACTTGACCGGAAAGGCGCCGGGTTGGCGCCTGAGCCTATTTACAGGCACGGCGGTCGTCATCGAGCCGAACCCCGCAACTTCCGGAACGCCGGTCACGATACAAGGGGCTGTTGCCGCGCTTCCCGGGGCATCGATTCCCACCGGCAAGGTGACCTTCTATAACGGTACCTCGGTCATCGGCACGGATTCGGTCAACTCCGCCGGTGTGGCAGCCGTGACGAGCACACTGGCCTCGGGCACCTACAGCATTTCGGCGGACTACGCCGGAGATGCCACGCACGCAGCAAGCAAGTCTGCGGCGCAGTCATTGACCGTGCAATAGACGGCCGTCTCCAGGGAGCGCGCGAGGAGGACGACCGCGGGATGCGAGAAAGCTGAATATCGCATACCCGAGATAGGCACAGCCTGGAACATCAAACTGGAACACGGTCAAACAGCAAAGAACGGATCTTGACTCCGAGCTCAGCCGTCGGACTTATCCTACGGATGCTAGATCGCAATCGGGTCCTTCTCACGGTATCCATCGCACTTAAAGCGCAGGAAAGGACTTTCTAAAGGAAACGCGGGCAGACGTTCTGCAGCGTAGCTTTCAGACCTTTCTGATTTGATTCCCCTCGGGTCGCATTTCGCCGGTCCGCCCCTCGGCAGCGCCGAGCCGTGTGGTTGGGTATGCAATCCTTGGTAGGATCTACCTTATGAAATACTTCAGCATACTGACCCGAGTGGCCAGGCCCTGCGCACTGATCGCAGGTATTGTGTTCGCCTCCAGCGTCAGTGCGGAGGAATACTACAAGTCATACGCAATCCAGGGACGCCCCAACGTCCACGTGGATGTTGATGACAGCAGCGTGCACGTGATCGCATCGGACACGTCTCAAGTCGAATTTCGCGTGACCTACGAAGGATTCACGATAGGGCTCGGCGGGGATCTGCACGTCGACTCGCAGCAGACCGGCAATCAGGTGACACTCACGGCGCACACGAAGTCGCACATTGTAATCGGCATCAGCACGCGCAGGCTCATTACCGAGGTGCGTATGCCCAAGAATGCTGATCTGCAGATAGACAGTTCCGACGGCTCGATCGACGTTACGTCCGTCAACGGGAACATTAGGGTTCACACCAATGACGGAGCCGTCAAAGCGGCTCAACTCTCAGGCAGGATTGACTTGGCGACTGACGATGGACGCATCACCGTGGATGCTCTGAAGGGCCAGATTCTGCTGCACAGTGGTGACGGCACAATTTCAGGCGACAACCTCGATGGGAAATGCGAGGCTTCAACCAAGGATGGGCAGATTCACCTGGCGGGGCGATTCGATGCCCTCAGTCTCAGGTCGAGCGATGGTGCCGTGTCGGCGAGTGCGACATCCGGCTCGCAGATATCCAGCGACTGGGAAATCCGTACCAGTGAAGGGTCGGTTGAAGTGGCGTTGCCCACGGACTTGCACGCCAACCTTGATGCGAGCAGCGATGATGGACACATCTCCATTGGGCTGCCAGTGACAGTTCAGGGTGACCTTTCCAAATCCCACGTAAAGGGCACGCTCAACGGCGGCGGCCCTGTGCTGCTGATTCACACGGGGGATGGATCGATCCGCGTGCGGGGAACCTGACCTCTTCTCTCGGTCACATTGAGCGGCGTATGCACGAGGCCGGGGTACGACTCAAACGTACACAAGAGATTCTCGGATACGCAAGCGAACGCAGTAGGCTAGCGATCTATAGGCACTCGATGCGCCGCTCGCATGATGACAGTGCGGACAAGGTTGCGGTTTTTTGCAGACCTTATCGGATCGGCAACGTCAGTGGGAGTCTCCATATAAATTTGATACAGGTTGCGCCGACGTCGGGATCCACGACAATCCGCTCGGGAGTACAGGAATGCTTCTTGCGGACCGAGACTCAAGCTTACGTGAGGTCGGTGCTCTGACCTACCTCGATGATATATCCGTCAGGATCGCGGATATAGCAGCGAATCTCGCCATACTTAGTGATCGGCTCTGTGATGAACTCCGCCCCTCGACTCTTCCATAACTCGTAACACGCTTGAATATCCGCAACGCGAATATTCATAAAGCTGCTGGTTTTATCCGGGTCGGCGGGGACGCTCAGCGTTACCGTCGGCTTATCCGGGGTGGGACCGCCCCCGACGTTCACAATGAGCCACGTATTCGCTATCTGAATGTGCCCGGACGCACCCTTGCTGTCGCCTCTGCTTAGAATTCGACCGCCGAAGACCCTTTCATAGAAATCAGCGGATCGATTGATGTCGGCGACGGTGATAAAAAGTGTGATGGTGAACCCGTCACGGGGAGGCATCTCATAGCTCTTTTGTTCGATTTGAACGCTCATGACAACCCTAATTCCGAATAGCAGTGCACATTATGCGCGAGGAAACATGCGCGTTAGCCGTTAATGTGAGTTATGCCCCCGGGAATCCAAACATCAACCATGACTGATTCGCTACCCAATCCGGGTACAGCGCTGTCATCTGATCAAACAGATCCTGGTCGGACTTCGCGATTTTCTGCACCCGATCGAAGTCCTGGAGGTAACGCTTGGTCTCCTGGATCGCCAGGGGAGAGTCGGGAACGCCGGGTTTCTTGTGACCCGCGACGACAATCGCCGGGTTGAACGCTGCTAAGCGGTCCAGATCCGCGATCCAATTCTTTCGGCTCTCCGTTGCATTAACGGACGATATCGTGCAAGCGCGGGTGTCGAGGGCGCCAAATGACCAAGGCGCGATATCGTAGAATTCCGGCGTTCACGAGACGCCAAATGCCAAGCCAATTGTTCGAGATCCCAGTTACCGACGGCGGCGGTTCGATGCCGAGATCATCGAGCTGTGCGTACGCTGGTACATCACGTACCGATTGAGCTATCGGGATCTCGTGGCGATGATGGCCGAGCGCGGCATTGCCGTGTCGCGCACGACGATTCATCGTTGGGTGATTCGCTATGTGCCGGAGTTCGAGAAGCGATGGAAAGAAGCCGTCGACCGCACTATCGAAAACCACAACCCTCCGCTGCTCGTCGCTCTCGATCGCCGTGATGATCTCGTCAAACTCCAGCAGGAATTCAGGTCCCATCAAATTGAGCGGCGGGTAGTCGAATGTAACGCGCCAGTAAGTCGCTGATGCTTTACTGAGTCGGATCTGCTTTGCCTTCGTTGCGGGTGTCGTCTTCACTGTCGCGTTCATTGGAGTCTCCTCTTGCATTTACATATGCGAAGCTGTGAGTTTTCGCTGCCCACAGCGATTCCGCTATTGCACGTTGGTATCACTACAACTCGGTTTTCACAGCTCAGCCCTGACGGATGTGAATTCGCGAACGCGAAATTCCCTTTGACCGATACCATCGTTCAATCGAGCAGTCCCCTATCTTGTGATCTGATGGCACTGAGGACACCTCAACGAAGGAACTTCACATGACACGACCAGCCTTGTCCTTGAACCTCGCCGACGCGCGGCAAATTATCGCAGCGGGCGAACGCAAAGCGGTTGAATTGGGAAGCCCCTACAACATCGCCGTAGCTGATGCCGGTGGAGGCCTGGTGGCGCATGTGCGTATGGACGGCGCATGGCTCGGCAGCATCGATATTGCAATCAACAAAGCCTGGACCGCTCGAGCATTTGACATGTCGACCGATGACCTCTCGCATTTGGCACAAAGCGGGCAGCAGGGCTTCGGGATGAATACGACCAACGACTGCAGAGTAGTGATCTTTGGCGGAGGAGTTCCCATCAAACGCGCTGGCGTGGTAATCGGCGCTGTCGGAGCGAGTGGCGGCAGTGTCCAGCAAGACGTTGAGGTCGCTGAGGCGGCCGCCGCCGGATGGCCGAGATGACGAGTACTGAGCGAGCCACCGAAGACCGGCTTTGCGGTTAGTGATTGCTTGGCGGCTTGGCCGGGGATCTCTAGAAGAAGAAGAGTCCACAATCAAGACGCTCGGCGATTCGCCGGGGGCACTGATACTTTAGTGTTATAGATCGATCCGTTTGTCTGGCGCGAGAATCGCTAATGTCCCCACCAATCTCGAAGCACGTTGGGCAGCAGGCGCCCACTTCAGGTATTAGCGACCGCGATTCGCGGCCGGCAAAGCCTTGCGTACCCGTCGCAATTGGCGCGGGGCTAGGCGAGTGATACCTAGCGCAGGCTTTAAAAACGCATGAAAAGCGCCCCAATCATTGTAGCCGTCGTCGACGACGATGAGTCTGTAAGGGAATCACTGCCGGGCCTCCTTAACGAATTGGGATTCGCCACGAAGACGTTTTCGTCAGCGGAGGAATTCCTCCAATCAGGTGTTGCAGACAATGCCAAGTGCCTGATTCTTGACATCGCGATGCCAGGGATGTCGGGCCCGGAGTTGCATCGCGAGCTGGTGAAGCGCGGCTATTCAATCCCCACTGTTTTTATGTCCGCCCGCCCCGAAGTTGCATCTCAGGCTAATATGCGCGAAGGACCTGTCCGGTGCCTTTTGAAGCCGTTCAGCGAGGCGGCCTTGCTTGAGGCGTTGGAAAGAGCGCTAAATTTGAAGTAACCCCTCTTGCCTAGGGAGACGCCTCATGCATTTAATGGATACGACCAATCGCCTTGCGAGGTTGCTTCCGGTGCCGCCGGCCAAGCCTACAGTTGTCGTCGTTGACGACGATATCTCTGTTCGCGAATCCCTGGAACTCCTCATTCAGAACGAGGGGTGGCAACCTGCGCTCTTCGAATCGGCACAGGCGTTTCTGGCGCAATTGCCGACCGTGGTCCCAAGCTGTCTGATCCTGGATGTCAATCTTCCGGATCTCAGCGGTCTTGATATCCAGCGGCGGATAAGCGATGAGAAGTTCTCGACACCGATCATTTTCATAACCGGCTACGGCGATATTCCTACGTCGGTTCGAGCAATGAAAGCAGGTGCAGCTGAATTTCTGACCAAACCGCTCGACGACGAGATACTGATCGGAGCGATTCGTGACGCGGTGCTTCGCAACCGAGCCAATTTGGAGCGAGAAGGAGCTCAGCGTCAATTACAAGAGCGGTTCACCTTGCTGAGTAAACGCGAGCGCGAGGTCATGAATCTCGTCGTGAAGGGACTGATGAACAAGCAGGTCGCTTTCGAGCTGGATATCAGCGAGATCACTGTCAAGGCACATCGAGGCAGGGTCATGGAAAAGATGCGCGCCACCACCTTCGTCGACCTGGTGAATATGGCTGGGCGGCTTGGAATTAGCACAGCCCGAGAAGCCTAGCTGACGGGTGACGTCTGCAAATACGGAGAAACGGACTCGTGATGGGCGCTACGCCGTGATGGCAGCTGTATCGGTCGCGGCGCCGGAGGCGCAAGGAATGGTGAAACCGAATGTCGCGCCTCGCCCGTCGTTGGGCACCGCCCACAGCTTTCCATTATGACTCTCGATGATCGAACGGCTGATCGCCAGACCTATACCTAAACCATGCGCTTTCGTGGTGTAGAACGCTTCAAACAGCTTTTCGATACGTTCGTCCAATAGATTCGTCGTCGCGCTTCCGGGAAGGTTTAGTCCAACGCTCAAACACTGAAAGGAAGTTCCAAATGGACGGCACAAGCGAATTGAAAGAGACCACGCGCGTGGCGACGCCTGTCGCGTCGAGCACGCTCAGTGTCAACGTTTTTACCGCTCCGGGAAAGGCTATGGTCGGCGAGCGGCCAAAGCCGTTCGGCGAGGCGCTCGGCTTTGACCCGATCACGTCGACTCTAATATTCGGCGACTACGACGCGGTGCTGGTAGACGCAATGACGACCGTCGCTGAGGCCGAGGCTCTGGCGGATTGGATTGCTCTGCACAACCGCAATCTGGAGACCATCTATATAACGCACGCCCACTTCGACCATTTTTATGGCCTGAGCATTCTGCTCGACCGTTTCCCTGGCGCACGGGCGATCGCAACGCCGAAGACGGTGGACGCCATGCAAATGTCTTTCACTCCACCGGTGGAGCGGCTTGCCCGCCGGCTATTTCCTGGGCAAGTGCCCACTAAGTTGATTGCACCTGAGCCCTTTGAGCACGGCACGTTTACTCTCGAGGGCCACGAATTGCACATCATCGAGCAGGGCCGCACCGACAGTCCTGATTCGACCTCTCTCTACGTCCCATCGATCGGTCTGATCGTTGCCGGCGACGTTGTCTACAACCAATGTCGCATATACGTCGGCGACACGACCCCCGAGAGCCGAAAGAATTGGATCGCGGACCTGGACCGGTTGGCAGCGCTGAACCCGACGATTGTTGTCGCCGGTCACAAGAAGTCTGGCGCGCCCGACTCTCCTTCGGCAATCCAGGAAACGAAGCGGTATCTTGAGGACTTCGATCGGATGCAGAAAACCGCTACGTCAGACCAGGACCTGTTCGATCAGATGACGGCGCTATACCCAGATTGGGTGGCCAATCAGTCGTGGTTGATGTTCGGGTTCCCGGGGGTATAGCTCACATCGATGACTGATGCGTATGTTTCCTCGCGCATGAGGAGCAGTGCCTGTCGGAGTTGGGGTTTTCAATGAGCGTTCAAATCGAGCAAAAGAGCTATGAGATGCCTCCCCGCGACGGGTTCACCATCACGCTTTTTATTACCGTCGCCGACATCAGCCGATCTGCTGATTTTTATGCAAAGGTTTTCGACGGCCGCATTCTAAGCAGAGGCGACAGCAAGGGTGCGTCTGGGCACATTCAGATTGCGAATACGTGGCTCATTGTGAACGTCGGGGGCGGCCCCACCCCGGATAAGCCGACGGTAACGCTGAGCGTCCCCGCCGACCCGGATAGATTCAGCAGCTTTATGAATATTCGCGTTGCGGATATTCAAGCGTGCTACAAGCTATGGAAAAGTCGCGGTGCGGAGTTCATCACAGAGCCGATCCCTAAGTACGGCGAGACTCGCTGCTATATACGCGATCCTGACGGCTATATCATCGAGGTCGGACAGAGCACTTAACGCCGCTCGCCCTCTAAGTTTAATGAAAGGATGGCACACACATGCAGAGCGACTTACCCGACAGCGTCTACGCATTTCCGAAACAACGCAAAAAACCGCTCACCGACGCACAACATGTGCGTAGCGCGGTGGCACGGTTCGATCAAGTCATCGACGTTTCCGACGACGACCGTGCATTGGCGTTCGCGAACATCGAGAAAGCTGCAAAGTACTACGGCGTCGACCTCGCAGAAACGTCATGGCACGACCTGCGCATTCACCCCCAAAAAGAATAGAGGATCCTCAGATACGTCAGAGGCGCGCGGATATTGTCACCCCATAAGTGCGGGGTGGTGCGGGCGAGAAGTCTTCACCTAGGGTCTGGCTGATGGCAAAACTGTAGTACTTTGCGCCACCGAGGTTCTTCCCCCACAGTCGCATCCCATAGCGGTCCGACCGATTCATCCACCCAATCGACGCGTTGTACAGCGAGTACGTAGGTTGTCGCACCTGATTGGCCGGATCCCAGTAAAAGCCGTCGTTATGATAGAAGTCTGCTGCTAGGTCAAAGCGGCCGACCTGCGTACGTTTCGCATAATCCGCGCTCATGTTCATTGTGAATGACGGCGTATGCACGGTGTTCAAGCCCGTGGCGTTGATGGTGCACGCTCCAGTCGCTCCGATCGCTGGCGAGCAATTGGAGGCGGTGACGGAGGGGAAATAGGGCGCGTTAGGAAAGCTCGTGTATCTGCCGTGAATAAACGCCAAGGACGCATTTAGAGTCAGATCGTGGATCGGCACAACGGCAAAATCCGCATCCAAGCCGTAAATCTCCGCCTTCGCTGCGTTGAGGACGATCTGTGAGCCGGTAACATCCTCAGTTACCTGTAGGTCGGTGTAATGGTAATAGTATCCGGCAAGATTTGCTCGAAACCGGTGCTCAAAATACTCGCTCTTGAGCCCGATCTCGTAAGCGTCCAGCACCTCCGGTTTCACCGCGGGCTGAGCGTATGAATCCGTGTTGAACAAACCCGACTTGAAGCCTCGGTTATACGAAACGTAGCTGAGAACATCGGGCGTAAATTGATGATCGAGTGCAAGACGCCACGTGACCTTGTCGAAATCTGCTGACTGGTGCACGGTTGGCGCGATCGCGCCGACGCCCTCTGCCGAGGTTGTCCCGCCAATGCTGCGCCGATCCTCGGTGTAACGAATGCCGGCGGTGAAATGCGATTCGGGTGCCACTTCGAGAGTCGTCTGGGCATAACCTGCGTAGGAATCGGTATGTTGTCGCGCCGCGATTGAGATCAGGCTGAACGGCGCCGCCGCCAGGCCCCCTACCGAAGTAGGGGCGAGGCCTGCAACGTCGTGGAAGTAGAAGAGGCCGCCTATCCACTGGACCTTGCTTGCCTCGGGCGAAATGAGCTGCAGCTCCTGAGTGATCGAATTATCCGGGTCAAAGACCTGCGCATTGACGATGGGCAACGGCGAGGCATCCTGATCCAAGAAGAAGTTAGGGCGGACTTCCCTATAAGTAGAAATGCTCTTGAGGGCGGCGAACTGCAAGTCTTGAGTTCCTTGAAGTAAGACGCCGCCCTGGTGCATCACCGTTCGGTCTTGCACATTCGAGTCAGTGTTGTAGAAGCCCGCGTACGTCGTCCCGGCTATCGTCATCGTGCCAGGTAATGGCTTGAACCCTAAGCCCGCCTCGTTGGTCGTGTCCTCGTAATCGAGTGCGAGTTTGATTCGCGTGCTCTCCTGCGGCTGCCACAGCCATGTATTGCGTACATCAATATTCTCGTACTTGTAGTTCCGATCTCCAGTGAAAAAATTGTGACCCCAGCCATCCGGATTATCATCGGCGTACACGGCCAAATCGGTCGCGAGCCCGGCCGCTAATCCAATCGTGCCATAGAAGTTGAGCATGCTCGTGTCGTAATTGCCATAGCCGACCGATAGGTCGGCGGAGGACTCGCTCGACGGCTCCCTGCTGATCACCTGAATAACACCACCGGTGGCGTTGCGGCCGAAGAGCGTCCCCTGCGGCCCCTTGAGGACTTCGATACGCTCGATATTGTTCAGGTTGAACAGTCCTCCTGCAGAGGATGGCATGTATGCCCCATCCACGTAGATGGCGACTGAAGGTTCGGCGCCCGGAGCGACAAATGTCGTGCCGACACCCCGAAGGAACGGAGTCATCCCGACGCCGCTGAGATCCATCTGTAGGCCGGGTACCGCAAGGGGCAGATCCTCAGACGTTGTGATGCGGGATTTCAGGGCAGCCTCTGCCCTAATCACGGAAACCGCTATCGGCACACTCTGCAGACGCTCTTCGCGTCGCTCGGCCGTGACCACTATCTCTTGGAGTTCGTCCCCCGCAGGAGGCATCACGCTCGCAGATGCAGCAGCCTGTGCCTCGCTAAGGGTCGGGACGCCGACGAAAATGACGCCGGCCAGGAAAATCGTTAGCTTGTGATGGTGGTTTTGGATTACCTCGTTCTGATACCGGTAACTGTTGCGGCGCACAAGTATCCCCCGGACCGTAAGTCTGGCCACAATCCAGAAGCACTTGACTGATTGAGATTGCATGCAGGCTCTGCCATCCCCGGACCATCTAACAGGGTTGGGCCAGACTCGTTCATAAATCTATAGCACCATGGTATCGATCATGACCCGCTGACGGGACCTCAGGTGACCTCTAAAAATCTGCTTGGACTGCGCCTGCTCGCTATCCTGGCCGTCCAAATCACCTTGCCGGTATTCAAATCCTTTACTATCGAACACGCGAAATCTCGGGGGCTCATCCTCGCTCTCTGAAAAGAAGCAGCTTGCTTTCATGACGCCAAGCGTGTTCTCAACGGCAGAAGATTCTGAGTACCGAATGGAGCTGCTTCGCGAGGGGGCGGACTTCATTCTTTACCGCGGGAGCGCGCGCGGCGACCCGACGCCGATCTTGGCGGTCGTGGTGGCTTCTGAACATCCCTCGCCTCAGAGTCTAAAGCGGCTCGAACACGAATACTCGCTGGCAAGTGAATTGGATGCGGCATGGGCCGCTCAGCCGCTCGCGCTGACTCGTCACCAGGGACGTGCGGTCCTCATTCTTAGGGATCCAGGGGGCGAACCCTTGGATCGGGTCATCGAGCAGCAGAGGGGACAAGATCTGACTCGCTTGCTGCTCATTGCTATCGGTTTAGCGGCAGCTCTTGGCGGCGTCCACCGGCAACGCCTCATACACAAGGACGTGAAGCCCGCAAACGCGCTGGTCGACGACGTTGGACATGTGTGGCTCACCGGCTTTGGCATCGCGTCGCGACTGCCGCGCGAGCGCCAGGCACCGGCGCCGCCCGAAATCATCGCTGGCAGCCTTGCCTATATGTCCCCCGAACAGACCGGGCGCATGAATCGATCGATCGATACCCGCAGCGATCTCTACTCTCTCGGCGTCACCTTGTATCAGCTGCTGACCGGGGTGCTGCCGTTTGCTGCTGCCGACCCACTGGAATGGGTCCACTGCCACGTCGCACGTCAGCCGGTAGCGCCCGCGGATCGCACGGCGGTACCGGAGGCGTTATCCGCCATCATCATGAGGCTCCTCGCGAAGAACGCGGAGGAGCGCTATCAGACCGCCGCGGGCCTGGAGACCGATCTTCGTCGGTGTTTATCGCAATGGCAGTCGCAAGGTCGCATCGATCCATTCCCGCTCGGCACGGACGACTTGTCGGACCAATTGCTGATACCCGAGAAGCTGTACGGGAGGGAGCGCGAAGTCGATGCGCTGCTCGCAGCGTTCGATCGAGTGGTGGCGCAGGGAACCACCGAGCTCGTGCTGGTATCCGGATATTCTGGCGTCGGCAAGTCTTCGGTCGTGAACGAGCTGCATAAGGTGCTGGTTCCGCCGCGCGGTCTTTTCGCCGCAGGCAAGTTTGACCAGTACAAGCGCGACGTACCCTACGCGACGCTGACGCAGGCGTTCCAGATGCTGGTGCGCCAGATCCTGGTCAAGAGCGAAGCCGAGGTAGAGCTTTGGCGGCAAACGCTTGTAGAGGCGTTGGGGCCGAATGGCCAACTGATCGTCAGCCTGATCCCCGAAATCGAGTCCGTGATCGGCAAACAACCCCCGGTGGCGGAGCTGCCGCCGCAAGAAGCGCGCGGCCGTTTCCGGTGGGTGTTCCGACGCTTCCTCGGCGCCTTCGCCCGCCCGGAGCACCCCCTGGCGTTGTTCTTCGACGATCTGCAATGGCTCGACATAGCCACTCTGGAACTACTCGAGAGCCTGATTATCGATCCCGACGTCCAACATGTGCTGCTGATTGGGGCCTATCGCGACAACGAGGTCAGTTCGTCCCATGCGCTGACGCGGACACTGGCCACGATCCGTAGCGGCGGAGCTAGGGTCGAGGAAATTGCGCTCGCGCCTCTCCGGCTCGAAGACGTTGAGCGGCTCATCGCCGAGGCCTTGCGCTACGGAGCGAACTCCGCGGGTCCTTTGGCGCTGTTGGTTCACGAGAAGACGGGCGGCAATCCGTTCTTTGCCATCCAGTTCCTCATGGCGCTGGCCGAAGAGGGGTTGCTGCGGTTCGACCGGGGAGCGGCGGCTTGGATCTGGGAGTCGGATCAGATTCTTGGCAAGGGCTACTCCGACAACGTGGCGGATCTCATGCTAGGGAATCTCAAGCGATTGCCGCACCCCACGCAGAGCGCTCTGCAGCAGCTCGCTTGTCTCGGGAACGTAGCCGACATCGCGCTGCTCGCTCTCGCTTTTGGGCAATCCGACGGGGAGATCCACGCTCGGATGTGGGATGCCGTCCGCAGCGGCTTGATTTTTCGTTTGGAGGGATCGTATGCGTTCCTGCACGACCGCGTTCAGGAGGCGGCCTACGCGATGATCCCCGAAAGCGCGCGCGCCGAAGTACACGTTCGGATTGGACGGGCGCTGCTCTCCAGCTTGACAGCGGAAGGCCTGGCCGAACATCTATTCGATATCGCCAACCAATTGAATCGGGGCGCCGAACTGCTGATCGATCGTGACGAGAAAGTGCGAACAGCCGCAATTGATCTAAGAGCCGGGCGTAGGGCCAAGGCGTCCGCCGCCTATACGTCGGCGCGCGCGTATTTTTCCGCTGGCATGGCGCTGTTGGACGAAAGCGGCTGGAGCAGCCAGTACGAGTTGACGTTCAACTTATGGCTGGAGCGCGCGGAATGCGAGCTTCTGAGCGGCAACTCCGAAAAAGCCGGGCAACTGATTGCGGAGCTATTGCCGCGCGCAGCGACAAGAGTCGACGAGGCTGCTGTCTACTGTCTGAAGGTCCAAAGGCATGTTTCGATGGCGGAAAACCAGCAGGCTGTGGACAGCGCCCTCGTGTGGTTGCGTGATTTTGGCATCGACTTGCCGACGCATCCGACCGATGAGCAGGTCGAGTCCGAACGCCAGGCTCTCTCGCAAGCTCTCAATGGGCGTCCGATCGAAAGTTTGATCGATCTGCCGCTGATGATGGATCCGGAACTTAAGGCCGCCATGAAGGTGCTCTCAGTTCTGACACAGGCCGCAGTGTTTATCGACGCCCGCTTGGCCTGCTTGCAGGCCTGCCGTATGGTGACGCTTAGCGTTCAGCACGGGACAAGCGGAGATTCCGCTTATGTCTATTGCACTTGGGGCTCTCTACTTGGCGTCCTGCACCGTTACACTGAAGGTTATCGTTTCAGCAAGCTTGCATGCGACCTTGTCGAGAAGCACGCCTTCATGGCGAATCGGGCCATGGTTTACGGCGGATTCGGAGTGGTCGCTCCCTGGACTCAGCCGATCGCGACCGCGATTGATTACTGTCGCAGGTCCATTCGTGGCGCGATCGAGACGGGGAGTGCCTATTACGCTTGCGTCGGTATCAGTATCCTGAGCGAAAATCTTTTCCTGCGAAACGACCCGCTCGACTCGGTGTGGCCCGAATTGGAGTTTGGGCTGGACCTCGCCCGAACATTCAAGAGCCCCGACTGGACGGACGTCATCGTAAGCAAGCAACGATTCATCGCCAACATGCAGGGACGGACCGGGACTTTCTCCACGTTCAGCGACGCGCAATTCGACGAGGCC
>Ga0209006_10003839_pt1 | contig 13647 bp, 14 predicted proteins | sample JacPin_JW_Ref_O2_FD_188567 | JGI IMG/M metagenome (GOLD analysis project Ga0209006, IMG submission 188567) | Forest soil microbial communities from Algoma, Ontario, Canada - Jack Pine, Ontario site 1_JW_Ref_O2 (SPAdes) (version 2) | ecosystem: Environmental > Terrestrial > Soil > Boreal... | reverse complement strand
CGCGTGCTGATGCCGCTGCTGAACGAAGCCATGTTTGCGGTGATGGAGGGCGTGGCCACGGCGGAGGCGGTGGATGAAGTGTTCAAGCTGGGGATGGCGCATCCCATGGGTCCGCTGACGCTGGCGGATTTTATCGGACTCGACGTGTGCCTCGACATCATGCGCGTGTTGCAAGAGGGGTTAGGCGATCCCAAGTACCGGCCGTGTCCGTTGCTGATCAAGATGGTGGATGCGGGATGGCTGGGGAAGAAGAGTGGGCGGGGGTTTTATCGGTATTGAGGGGGAAAGAACCAGGGTCAGAGGTCCAGGCGTCAGGGGTCGGAGATCAGATAGTAGATTTCAGATTTGCAGAAGTTGAGTGCTGAGTGCCAAGGTGCTGATCGCTGAGCGCTTCAGATGACGACTACGGGAAGCCGCGATACTTGGTTCTATCTGCTGGCGGCGCTGTGTGGGATGGGTGCTGGGTGGGCGGACGTCGCTGTTGATGACTTGCTCTTTACTGCTTTGCTGGTGCTGGCTTCGTGCATGCTGCTGGGGGCGCTGCGTCCGCGCTGGCCGTGGCGGTGGGTGGTGGTGGTGGGAGCGTTCGTTCCGCTGACGGAGTTTGTTGCTTACCTGGTCCTCACGGTGAAGCCGACGCGGGCGCAGGTCTTCGGATCGTTTCTGGCATTTCTTCCTGGAATTGCCGGGGCTTACGGCGGGTCGCTGATGCGTGGAGTGATTGATAATTTGTGGCAGGGGAAGTAGGGATGGGGACAGCCGGGGCGGCTGTCTCTACATGGACCGTGGCGGACATCTGCTTCCGCCCTACACATTGTGCTCTGCCTGTTTCTCGCAGGTAGGTATCGGCTAGCTAAAAAGTTACTACTGAATCCACAGGGGGCGCGCGTATGCTGCCTGTATGGGTCTAAGTGTTTCCATGCTGGCGAGCGGGAGCCGGGGAAATTCGGCGGTGGTAGCCAGCGCTTGCACGAAGATTCTGGTGGATGCCGGCATTTCCTGCCGCGAGACCTGCAAGCGGCTGAAGACGCTGGGAGAAGATCCGCACGACTTGTCCGCGATCCTGATCACGCATGAACATTCCGACCATGTTTATGGTTTAGCAACTCTGGCCAAACGGCTGCGCATCCCAGTCTTTATGACGGGGGCAACGCATCAGGCATGGGCACGGGCGGTGCGCAATGCCAGCGGAGAGAAGCCGCAACTGGAAAAGCTGGAGCGCTTTGAATCAGGGCACGGGTTTCAAGTAGGGGACATTGCGGTGAAGCCGTTCACGATTCCGCACGATGCGGCCGATCCGGTGGGGTTCACGTTTCGCGCCGAGGGGATCAAGATTGGAATTGCCACCGACCTGGGCTATTTGCCGGTCAGCGTGCGCGACCACCTGCGCGGCTGCGACGTGCTGGTGATGGAATCGAATCATGATCTGGAGATGCTGCGGGTGGGGCCCTATCCGTGGTCGGTGAAGCAGCGAGTGATGAGCCGGGTGGGGCATCTCTCAAATGATGCGCTCGCGGATTTCCTGATGAACGACTATGATAATAATGCAGCGTTTGTCGTGCTGGCGCATCTCTCTGAACAGAACAATCATCCGGAAATAGCGCGGAGAGAAGCGGAAAAAGCGCTGTCCAGCCGGGGCGGGCTGTTCCAGAATCGATTGCTGTTGGCGTCCCAAACCGAGGCGCTGGCGCCGATACAGTTATAGTCGGGTTTGGTTTGTTTTCCCTCCATGAGTCAGCAGTGCATTGATCCGATCGTTGGGAAAATTCTGGCGGGCTGGCGGTATGACATCTCCGGCCTGGCGCCGGAGATGCGCGGCGACTACGAGAGTCATTTCGCGGCTTGCGAACACTGCCGGAGCCGGCAACAAATTCACAGAATCATCGATGTAGGTCTGATTGCGCTGGCTTCGGTTTCCGCGTTCGTTTTTCTGCTGGCGTTTGGCGTGATCCGGCACTTTAAGCCGAGCCATGCGTTGTGGCTGGAACTGGCAGCGCTGGCCGGCTTCGCGCTTTCTGCGCTCATCTGGCTGGGCGTGGCGGTGGCTACACCGGCGCCAGTGACCGTGCTCGACGCGGCCAAGGAAGGCGCGCGGCGCGTGCATGACCGTTTGCCAGAAGAGATTCGGCAGCGGCTGCCAGAAGAGATTCGCATCAAGATTACCGGGACGTAGGGTCATGAGGCAAAAGCTTTTTCGTAGAGTCGTGTTCGGTGGCTTCGCATTCCGTACAGCAGCAATCTTGTTGCTAGGGATGACGGCTGCGAGCGCGATGGACACGGCGGGCATGGCACTGCCGGCCGGGCTTTTTTTCGAGACGCCCTCTTCCGAGCCGTCCTCTGCAGATCTCGCTTCGCAACCCGCTCGTCCGGCGGGATGTCACGATCACACACTGCCGACTTCTCTGCCCTCGCCGGTTGTTCCCGCGACAGTTCCTCCAGCGCCTCGCAGCTACCAATGCTGCGTCACCGGACATCACGCAGCAATTCCGCTTGCTCCGTTCTCGCTCCGGCTGGTGTTGGCGTGGGTTGGGGAGGCCACGGATGCGGGGCAATTTTCTCTTGTGACGGAGTTGCATTTTTCCTCTCTGCTTCTGCTTTCACCTTTCAGTAGCCCGCCCGGCAGCTTCTCTTTACGGATCTAGCCTCAGGATTCTCTTTTCTTCTTCTGTTTCGTTTCATTCCTGGAAACATTCAGGCTTAAGAGGATTCACCACTAAGAGCACGAAGGGACACCAAGGAGAATCCCTGGCGTGTCTGCTTTTGTGGGGCTTCGTATGAAAGGAGATCGCGTGCGCAGGGCTATCTTGTGGCTGGTTTATTTCTCTGTGCTGTCAGCGCTGGCGGCGGGGCAGGATTCCTCCATGGGAGGGACGCAGATGGGCGGAATGCAGATGGCGGATCATGAAGTTTCCCCGCTGCCTTCGCCCCATGCGGGATCGGGAACGGCGTGGGAACCGGCGTCGGTGCCGGCGCATGAGTGGATGCTGATGCCTAACGGCTGGGAACTGATGGCCCACGGCGTGATCTTTACCGACTACAACCAGCAGGGCGGCCCGCGCGGCGAAGGCAAAGCGGAGTCGGTCAACTGGGGGATGCTGATGGAGCAGCATGCGCTGGGTTCGGGGACGATTCTTTTCCGGCAGATGTTTTCCGCGGAGTCGCTGACTTCTCCGCACCCCGGGTTTCCGGAACTTTTTCAGACGGGAGAAACTTATCACGGCGAGCCGCTGGTAAATCACCAGCATCCGCACAATGTGTTTGCGGAGCTTTCGGTGCTCTACACGCTGCCGCTCGGCGAAAAATTCTCGTGGGAGCTTTACGGCGGTCCTTCGGCGGAGCCGGCGCTGGGGCCGGTGACTTATATCCATCGCACTTCGGCGGCGGAGTTGCCGATGGCGCCGCTGAGTCATCACCTGCAGGACTCGACGCATACCAGCTTCGGCGTGGTGACGACGGGATTCCGGATTGAGCGTGTGAAACTGGAAGGCTCGGCCTTTAACGGACACGAACCGAACGAAGAACGCTGGAGTATCCAGCCGGCAGCGCTCGATTCGTGGTCGGGGCGCGTCAGCGTTGCTCCCACGCGCGACTGGACGGCGCAGTACAGTATCGGGCACCTCGACCACCCGGAGGCACTCGAGCCCTGGAACCAGTGGCGGCAGACGGCTTCTGTGGAATATAACCATCCGTTGGTACTGGGCAATTTTGCGACGTCACTGGTGTGGGGACGGGTGCACGAGATTGCAACCACCGCCCGTCTCAATGGCTATCTACTAGAATCCACTCTGAATTTTCTACGACGTGATTATGTGTTTACGCGGATGGAACTAGTGGACAAGAACGAACTGTTTCCGGAGGCCGCGACGCATCCGGCTTACCGCATCGGGGCTTATACGTTCGGTGGGGTGCGCGATCTGGTGCAGACGCGGGCGTGGCAGCTTGGGCTGGGTGGGGATGTCACGTTTTATTCCAAGCCCGCGGTACTCGATGCTGCCTATGGAGTGCATCCTGTGTCGTTTCAGATCTTCCTGCGGGTGCGCCCGGGGCTGGCAGGGCATGCTCACTAGCGCTTGCGAATTAAAGGCTATTCCTTTGGACGGTGAGAAGCGCGCAAGCTCTTGATGTGCTCGTGGAGGTATGATTTGCCTGAGGTGATTGCATGTCGATCAATGGACCGGAAGAGTTAGCCGGGATGCGTGCCGCCGGGGCCGTCGTTTGTCTCATGCTGGGAGCCATGAAAAGCAAGGTTCGCGCCGGCATTACGACAGCTGAGTTGGACGAAGTGGGGGCAGGAGTGATGAGACAGCATGGAGCACGATCGGCTCCCGCGTTGGTCTACGGCTTCCCGGGGGTGAATTGCATCAGCCTCAACGATGAAGCGGTCCATGGAATTCCCGGCAAACGCGCGCTCCAGGATGGCGACCTGGTGAAGCTTGACGTCACGATCGAGAAAGACGGATTCATGGCAGACGCGGCGATCACGGTTCCCGTGGGCGAAGTGACCGAAGAGAGACGGCTGCTGGTGGAATGCGCGGAGCGGGCCTTTGCGAAGGCGATGCTGGTGGCGCGGGCCGGATTCCGGGTTTGGGAAATCGGGCGAGTGGTCGAGCGGGAGGTTCGGCGGAGCGGATTTTCTGTGATCCGCGATCTGACCGGGCACGGCATTGGACGGACGATCCATGAAGACCCCCGTGTGCCCAACTATCCCGATCCAGAAGCGAATCAGGTTCTCACCGAAGGGCTGGTGATTACCGTCGAACCGATTATTGCCGCGGGCTCGGGAAGGGCGTTCGTGGCGCGGGATAAGTGGACTGTGGTGACGGCGGATCACAGGCCTTCAGCGCATTACGAGCATACCCTGGTGATCACAAAGGGCGCGCCGGTTCTTCTGACGGCGGCTTAGGGTAGGTTGCGGCAGAGTGCGGTCTAAAGCCCAACTTCCCGACCCAACGCGGCGCTGAAGCGCCGCTCTTCCGCGTCAGCACACACCTTGTCAGCACACCTTTATGCCAGCGCAGGCTTCCACACTAGCGCGCTTGTGATCTCGGCGCGCTAGACCTTGATGTGGCAACTCGCCTGCCCGCGCTTTTCCAGATATTGCTGGTGGTAGTCTTCAGCGGGATGGAACGTAACCGCAGGAACAATCTGGGTGACGATGGGCTTTGAGTAGCGCCGGGACTTTTCCAGCGCTTCTTTCGAAGCCAACGCTGCGGCTTGCTGCTGAGGCGACTCGAAAAATATGGCGGAACGGTATTGCGTGCCCCAGTCCGGGCCCTGGCGGTTGAGTTGGGTGGGATCGTGGTTTTCCCAGAAAACTTTCAGCAGATCTTCGTAGCGGACTTTCGCGGGATCGAATTCCACTTCAACGGCTTCGGCATGGCCGGTGCCGTCCGTGCACACGTCTTTATAGGTTGGACTGTCAGTGTGGCCGCCGGTATAGCCCACGCGGGTAGAGGTTACGCCGGGAATCTGCCGGAAGGTTGCTTCCACTCCCCAGAAACAGCCGGCTGCAAAGATTGCTTTCGCCATAGAAATTGCTCCTGTTATGCCAAGAAACTTATCGCAACGAACTTATACCAATGAACGAGCCGCGCGAACGGCGATTCTACTTTGTGGCGCCGTTCATTACCTAGAGGCTATTTCATAAATCCTCGGTCGAGAGGACACGAGCGAAGCCTCAGAGGCTAAAGCCTTGAATTCCTGGGGTGCTTGGTGGCATGGTTGAAGGCCGTGCCTTTCCAAACCCATTTATGAGACTACTTGACGACTCCTAGCCGTTGACTATTAGATGACGAAACGGCAAGAAAGTCACGCGGAGAGCAGTGGCCCAAGGAACCAACCCGCGTGAGGGGCGAGGGACGAAATTACCTAGCCCGCCTGGCTCCATCTGGTACACTCACGGCCGACAGCGGAAGCGTTCGCATCTCCCCTCGGTTCCGCATTCTAAAACGCAGATCGCAGGACAGCTCAAGCCTTGGGCTGAGGGAGGATTTCCATGCACGTGATGGGACTGAATGTGTGGGCGGTGCTGGTGTGTGCGCTGGCGACCATGGTGATCGGCTTCGTGTGGTATTCGCCTCTGCTGTTTGCCAATCCGTGGATGAAGTTGATGGGCTATGACCCGAACGACAAGGCGAAGATTGCGGAGATGCAGAAGAGTGCCGGGCCTTCTTATGCGTTCTCGCTGATCGCAAGCCTGTTGAGCGCGGCGGTGCTGGCCAAGATCATTCTGATTTCGTCGGTCCAGTCGCCGGTGTATGGGATGAAGATCGCGCTCGCGGTGTGGCTGGGATTTGTGACTACTGTGCAGCTGACCAACTCTCTTTTTAGCCGGCAGCCGGCTCGGCTCTATGCCATTAACACTGGTTATCAGCTGGTTTGTTACGTGGTGATGGGGGCGATTCTGACGGTGTGGAGGTAAGGCCGTGGCGAGTTCCCCAGGCCACGCGGAAGGGCCCTACCTTCGGGGCCGGTGGTTACGTTAGGGATCCCTCGCTTCTCACGGGAGGACAGAACGTTAGGGTCTGATTCATTCGAGGAGCAGGCCGCCGGTGAGGTCGGCGATGCGGGCGATTTCGTGCTCGGCGCACCACGCTTGTAATTCGTCGACGATTTTTTCCGTGGCGCAAGGATCCCAGTAACTGGCGGTGCCGATCTGCACGGCGGTCGCACCTGCCAGCATGAACTCGATGATGTCGGCGGCGGTGGAAATTCCGCCCATCCCGATCACCGGAATCTTCACAGCGTGAGCGGCGTCATAGACCATGCGCAGCGCGATGGGCTTGATGGCTGGACCGGAGAGCCCTGCGGTCACGTTGGCGATGCGCGGCTTGCGAGTTTCGGCGTCGATGGCCATAGCCACGAATGTGTTCACCAGCGAGAGCGCATCGGCTCCGGCTTCCTGCGCTACATAGGCCATTTGGGCGATGCTGGTGACGTTGGGGGAAAGCTTGACGATCAGCGGCCGCTTGGCCACGCGCTTCGCCGTGGTGACCACTTCATCGAGCGAGCGCGGATCGCTGCCAAACTGCAATCCTCCATGGGCGGTGTTGGGGCAGGAAACGTTGAGTTCGTAGGCGGCGATTCCTTCGCCGTCGTTGAGGATGTGGATGACGGTTTCGTAGTCTTCGCGAGTGTAACCAAACACATTGGCCAGGATCACGACGTTCTTAAGTTGGCGCAGGTGCGGCAGTTTTTCCTGCAGAAAGGCCTGCGCGCCGATGTTTTGCAGGCCGATAGCGTTGAGCATGCCGGCGGCAGTCTCCCACAGGCGCGGCGGCGGATTGCCGATCATGGGCTCCCGGGATAATCCCTTTACCACGAAGCCGCCTAGCTTGCTGAGGTGGACCACATCTTCGAACTCGACCCCATAACCGAAGGTTCCGCTGGCCGCGATCACCGGATTCTTGAGCGGAATGCCCGCGACGCTGACATTGAGATCGGGCGCGGAATGCGAGTGGGTACCGGAGTTGGACGCGGCCGTCATGGCTGGCTTCCCCCCGGCGGACTTTCTACGTGATCGGAGTTTACAGTGTGGTGCGGCGCCAAAGCTTCGGTCAGCACTCGCCCGACGGCGTGCGTGGGCGCGTTGATTCCGAGCAGCGACGCCAACGTGACTGCCAGATCCACGGGCTCGGCATGCGTGCGATAAGCTCCCGCCTGGAACGGCAATCCGTAAAAAGCCAGCGGCACGTGCGTGTCATAGGTGTAAGGCGTCGCGTGGTCCGTGCCTTTGGTTGACCCCACGGTGTAAGGCGCGGGAACTCCCATCACATACCAACCCCCCACCGGTGAGTAACTGTTCAGAAACTTGCGACCGAGCGCCGTATCGGGGACTTCGCCTTGTGCCAGTTGGGACTTGGCGTAAAAGTCGCGCAGACCGGCCTGTTTCATGGCTTCGCCCACCGCTGCTTCGGCATCATGCTCTTTCACATGAACTGCCGAGAAAGCTTCTGGATCGAGCCAGGCGATTGGATAATCGAGTTTCACGTAGGCGGCGGGATGGCCCGCAGAAAATTTCGCGGTCAAGGTGCTGTTGATCTGCGCTTCGAATTCATGGGAGTCGAGATTCGCGGCCGGGATGTGCAGTTTCTTCGCGGCCTCGGGCAGCGCAGAGACTCCGTGATCGGCGGAAAGCGCGATCCACACGTTGGCCAGCCCGACTTGATGCCCGAGAAAATTGAAAAAATCGGCCAGCTCGCGATCCAGATCGAGGGCCATGGTCTGCATCTCCGGAGAGTCCGATCCGACTTCGTGGCCGAGAATGTCGTTTGCGGAAAGGCTGACAATCAGCAAGTCCGTCGCCGGCCCTCGGCCTACGTTTTCGTAGACCATTAATTCCTTGGCGAATTCAAATTCATATTCGTTGGCGAAGGCGGTGTGGCCGATGACTTCGTAGAAACTGGCTTCCGAGCCGTCTTTGGCCTTGCGGTGGGCAGTGGACCGCAGGACCGCTCCCTTTGCATCTCTCCAGTCGCGATCCCAGTATTTTGCGGCACGGTCGCTGGAATTAAAATCCTGCACCCACTTGGGCAATTCGCTGCGGTAGTACGTGGACGTGATCCAGGTACCGCTGTTGGCATCAATCCAGTACGCTGCGTCGCCGCCGAATCCCGCCGGCAGCACGGCTGCGCGGTCTTTCAGCGAAACTCCAAAGACGCGGGATTTTCCTTGCGTGGCCAGCTTCAGTTCATCGCCGAGCGTGTCGGCCATCAGGTTGTGGGGAGATGAACCTGCTTTCTCGCCGGGAATACCGAGGATCTTCGTGGTGTCATCTTCAACGGATGTGACCATGCGCTTCTTTTTCGAGTCCCACCATTCGTTGGCGACGATGCCGTGTCCGTTGGAATAGGCGCCGGCAAGCAGCGTGGCGTGTCCCGGCGCGGTGCGCGTGTTGGCATAGTTGTAGTTGCAGTCGGTGAAGTAGGCGCCGCGATCGAGGAAGAGACGAAAACCGGACTCGCCGAATTGATCGTGATAGCGCTCGAGATAATCGCCACGAAACTGGTCGATCACAATCACCACAACCAGCTTGGGACGCCCGTTGTAGGCCGAGGCAAAAGCGGCGGTGGCGATCAGGGCGGCCGCGATTATTCCAGCCAACGCGAGAAGAAGACGCGGACCAATAGATCTGGGGGAAGATCGCATCGCGAAGTTAGTTTACACAGGCGGGGGGAATACGCCAAAGGTGGAATGCAGCTCGATGTGCGCGGTTCGCTCGATATTCTATCTGGCTGGTTTCAGGACAAGTTGGATCTGGAAGATACTGGGCCACAATTTGCCGGTGACGAACAGACGCTTGTGATCTGGATCGTAGGCGATTCCGTTGAGCACGGCGCCTGATTCGAGGTGATAAACAGGAGGCAGAAGGCCGGTGAGGTCAATCCAGCCAATCACCTTTCCGCTTTGTGGAGAGATGCGGGCGATGCGATTGGTTTGCCAGACATTGGCGAAAATTTCCCCTTCGACGAATTCCAGTTCATTCAACTGGTCGATAGGCTTGTCCCCGTCGTGGACTTTGATTCGACGCTTTTCCGCGAGCGTGTCGCCGTCCAGAACGCGGATCTGAGCGGTCCCGTCGCTCATGAAAAAGTCACGGCCATTGGTGGCGAGACCCCAGCCTTCGCCGGAGTACGCGAAGGTGCGCAACAATTTGAAGTCGCTGAGGTTGTAGATAAATCCGGTTTGGGATTGCCATGTGAGTTGCACCACCGCGTTTCTGAGCAGAGTGATTCCCTCGCCGAAAAAATCTGACGTCAGGTCGACCCGTTGAACGACTTCCCCAGTTTCAAGGCGCACTTTGCGTAGCGAGGATTGGCCGTTGAGGCCGGTGCCTTCGTACAGGAATCCGTCGCGGTAAGCGAAACCTTGGGTAAAAGCGGCCGGGTCGTGAGGAAATACTTGCACCAGCTTGAATGTGTACTCCGCCGGGCGCTGGGCGGGGGTCGGCTGGGACGACTGCGCCAGGGACAAATGCGACAGGACAATCAGTAGGAATGCAATCGCGCGGAGGCGGCGGGGAATGCTCAGTTTCATAGGGAAGCGGCCATTGTCGCATTCTCTTCGGGAACCTGCCAGCGCCGCGGGCTGGTCGGGGACCTAGGTCTTTACCACAGAGGACACAGAGGATCACATGGTACGGCTGGGTTTGCGGATCGTGCGGATCGCTACGACGTGGATTCTCTGACCTGTTTCCGATAAAGTAGTTGTTCTTCCTGATTTGGTCGACGCTTAATTTAAACCCATGCTTGATCTGAATTTTGTTCGTGACAACCTGCCGGTAGTGGAAGAGAAGCTGCGCCAGCGCGGCATGGATCCGGCTGCCGTGCTCAAAGATTTCGGCGAGGTCGACACCCAGCGTCGCCATGCGATCTCCGCTGCGGAAACCATGAAGGCGCAGCGCAACAAGGCCTCGGAGGAGATTGCCAAAGCCAAGAAGGCCGGCCAGGACGCCAGTGCGGCCATGGCCCAGACCAAGGAATTGCGTGAGCAAATCCAGACGCTCGAAAAAACGGCCACTGATCTGGATGCGCGCCTGCGGGATATTCTCTCGGGCATTCCTAATCTTCCGCACACGAGTGTGCCGGTCGGCCACAGCGCGGAAGAAAATGTGGAAGTGCGGCGCTGGGGTTCGCCGCCGAAGCTTGATTTCACTCCCAAGCCGCATTGGGAATTGGGTGAACAGCTGGGCGTGCTTGACCTCGAACGCGCAGTGAAGCTAACGGGCGCGCGCTTCGCCGTCTACTGGGACCTGGGCGCGAAACTGGAGCGGGCACTCGCGAACTTCATGCTCGACCTGCACACCCGTGAGCACGGCTACACCGAGGTTCTGCCGCCGTATCTGGTGAACTCCGAATCGATGTATGGCACCGGACAACTGCCCAAATTCGCCGCGGATTTATTTCGCGTGCCGCACGGGGAAAAAGATTTGTGGCTGATTCCTACGGCGGAAGTTCCGGTCACGAATCTATACCGTGATGAAGTCCTCGACTTCGCCCGTTTGCCGGTTTCACTCACTGCATATACGCCGTGCTTCCGCAGCGAGGCTGGGTCGTATGGGAAAGACGTCCGCGGGATTATTCGCCAGCATCAATTTCAGAAAGTCGAGCTAGTGAAATTTTCGCGGCCGGAGAATTCTTACGAGGAACATGAGAAGCTCACGCGCGATGCCGAAGAAGTTCTGCAGAAACTAGGGCTGCACTACCGGGTGATGGCCTTGTGCACGGGCGACATGGGGCCGTCTTCGGCGAAGACTTACGATATTGAAGTCTGGCTGCCGGGGCAGCAATTGTTCCGCGAGATTTCTTCGTGCTCGAATTTTGAAGCGTATCAGGCTCGGCGCGCGAATATTCGCTACCGGCCTGAGGGCAAGAACAAGACCGAGTTCGTCCACACGTTGAACGGCAGTGGGCTGGCAGTGGGGCGGACCTGGGTTGCGATCGTGGAGAACTATCAGCAGGCAGACGGAAGTGTGGTGATTCCGGAAGTGCTGCGGCCCTATATTGGGGCAGAGCGGATTGTGAAAAGAACCTTCTAGCTCCTTGCTCTTAGTGACGGCGGAGGCTGCGATTAACGCTGCCGCGAGGTGTGAAGTCAAAACCGGGGCGGGTCGTCGAAACGCCCAGCGAGGTCGCGGGTGGCGCACGCGTGCTTGGAGGTCCTTGCTTCGCTCGGAATAACAGACTTAAACGGCGGCCAGAGCCAGCGCCAAGAGCCACAAGCTAAGGTCTGAGAGCTATAAAGCTGGCAGCTAGAAGCTGCTTCGTACGCATTGCCAAGAAAAGGAACGGTCACTAGACTTGCAAAGAGCCGAAACCAGCGCGAACGTGGTTGTCGCGCCGTCGCCGCCCCTGCCGATGAACGCCATCTGGCGCACAATTCGCGGATATGTCCTGTGGCAGTATGAGCGGGGAACGCTGCATTACGACATCATGGTCACGCTCATCCTGATTTTCATTTTCTTTTCGCCGCGCGTGATCAACTTCAACGACAAACCCATCGCGCGGAACCCGCATCCTACCGACGTAGTGGTCACTCCCGCGGCCGAGGGCCGGCTGCTGTATCAGATCGAAGCCAGCGCGATTACGCCCGGAGACGACCGCTCCGTGCGCGACCAGTTGCTGAAGATTATTGAGCCTATCTCGGGCGGAGTCTCGATCGTACAATACGACGCCGTGAGGGATGGCCGAGGACGCGTGCAAAGCTATAAAGTTCTGGTCCAACGTTAAGTAAGTCAGAGACAATCAGTGCAGCGACAATCAGTGCAGCGGTTGTGGCAGTAACGGCTTCCGCCGCGCCGCGAATGTGAGGACAAGGGACTTCCCGATGAAACTCTTCTGCCTCGCCTTTCCCATGTTGTTCGTCGTGCACGTGCTCTCCGGCCACAGGGCGGCGCAACAGCCGCCACCCGCCAGCGCGGTGACTCTCGAAACGGTGCTCAAGAGCATGGACGCGGCCGCCGCCAAGTTCAACACCACCCAGGCCAACTTCGAGTGGGACCGTTACGAACGCGTGATTAATGAAGTCGATGACGTGCAACTGGGCACGATCTATTATCGGCGCACAGGAAAAGATGTCGAAATGAAAGCCGACATCAAAACGGCCGGCGCCAGCCGTGACAAGGTGAAGCCGGAGCCGCAATTTGTGTTGTTCACCCAGGGAAAAGTGCAGAGATACTTACCCAAGGCGGATCAGGTGACGGTCTACGACGTCGGCAAGAACCGCTCCGAGGTTGAGGCTTACCTGGTCCTGGGGTTCGGAGGCAGCGGCCAGGATCTCGTCAAGGCGTTCGACGTGACCTACCAGGGGCCGGAGGTGATTGACGGCGTCTCAGCAGGCAAGCTGCAACTCATTCCCAAATCGGAACGAGTGCGCAACATGTTCGCGAAAATCCTGCTGTGGATTGACCTGGATCGCGGGATTTCCGTGCAACAGCAGTTCTTTGAGCCGGATGGAAACTACAAGCTGGCCAAGTACACCTCGATTCATGTGAACGAGAAGATCCCGGACGAGGTTTTTCACTTAAAGACCACGGGAAAGACCCAGACTATATCGCCGCGCGGCTAAGTGATTGATTACAAAGGACAAGAAGGTATGCTGAAAAGCACACGTGGGGCGCTATACTGGCCGCTCAGTCTTACGGGTTCAACTTAGTGCTTCAATTCACGGATTCATACATGGCTAGAGTTCTCACGATTACAGTTCCTCCTCGGCTGGGCAACAAGCGCAGAGAACAATCCTCGGACCCGCGCTACGTCGACGGCCAGCGCCTGCTGGTGGAGGCCATGAAATACCTGGCCCATTCCGATCCGGTGAAGAACCGCCCAGCCATCGAGCTAATCTCGGAGCACGTGCGAACGCGCTTCCGCATGAGCGACTCGCCCCTGGGGTAAGGCCTGCATGCTTCCGCTCAGAAACCGAGGCGGGCTTCGGGCTTCTGCAGTCGGGCTTCAGCTTCTGATGTCGTTCCCCAAATCCTCAAGTCCGAACCTTAAACAGCCATCAAGCGGCAGCATTCATTTAGGCGCGCAATGCGTCCGGAGCCCGAAGCCGCTTTTCTCGCTGATTGTTGATTTCTGATTGTTGATTGAAAACTTCAAGTCAGCGTCCTCCAGGAAACAGGGAAACAGGGACGGCGTGTGCCGTCCC
>Ga0209006_10003837_pt1 | contig 13650 bp, 12 predicted proteins | sample JacPin_JW_Ref_O2_FD_188567 | JGI IMG/M metagenome (GOLD analysis project Ga0209006, IMG submission 188567) | Forest soil microbial communities from Algoma, Ontario, Canada - Jack Pine, Ontario site 1_JW_Ref_O2 (SPAdes) (version 2) | ecosystem: Environmental > Terrestrial > Soil > Boreal... | reverse complement strand
GTGGTGCGTGCGATTCCGCAAGTGCGAGGAGCGAATGGCATCACCGGGCATTGCCCCAATCTCTGTTGTTCTTGAAGGCTTTTCGGGAAAAGGCAGGGTAGCCACGCCTTCTTTGCTGAGCGCCATGCTGGGCGCTGCCGAAAAGATCAGCGACCTCATTTTCTCGCCCGGCCGTCCGCCGCAGGTGCAGGTGTATGGCCAACTGATCCCCGTGCAGGTTCCGGGGATGACCGTGCTGAATGCCGACGACACGCGGCACATCGCCGTGGATCTGATCGGCGACAACAAGCAGGCGATTACCACACTGCGCGAGCACGGCGCCTGCGACATCTCTTACGGACTGCCCGGGCTGGCCCGCTTCCGCGTCAACATTTTTATTCAGCGCGGCAGCTGTGCCGTGGTGATGCGCGTGATTCCCACCGCCATCCCTGATTTCGCATCTCTGCGGCTGCCCGAGCAATTGGCGGATGTGTCGAAGCTGCGCGATGGCATCGTTCTGGTCACGGGTCCGGCAGGGTCGGGAAAGTCGTCCACTTTGGCCGTGCTGCTGGACTGCATTAATCGCGAAAAGTATTACCACATCATCACCATCGAAGATCCCATCGAGTTTCTGCACAATCACAAAAGCTCGACGATTCATCAGCGCGAACTGCACAGCGATACTCCGAGCTTTGCTCATGCGTTGCGATCGGCGCTGCGCCAGGCACCGAAAGTCATTCTGGTTGGCGAGATGCGCGACCGCGAGACCATCGAGATTGTTCTCGAAGCGGCTGAGACTGGCCATCTTGTTCTTTCCAGCCTCAATACCATGGACGCTTCAAAAACCGTGGAGCGTATCGTCACCTCCTTTGCGCCCAATGAGCAGCAGTCGGTGCGGGAACGCTTTGCCAAATCGTTCCGCTACATTATTTGCCAGCGACTTCTGCCCAAGACCGGGCGTAATGGCCGCGTGCCGGTGATCGAGATTCTCAAAGCCAACGCCCGCACCCGCGAATGCGTCGAAAAAGGCGAGCGCGAAGACAAGACCCTGCTCGATGCCATGAAGGCCGGGGCTGACGAAGGCATGCAATATTTCGACGGGGAGATCGCGCGACTGGTTCACGACCGCGTGGTGGATCTCGAAGTTGGGATTTCGTTTGCCAGCAATCCCGCAGTGCTGGGCCAGGAACTGGCGCGATAGCGATCGCGGCTTTTTCGTCAGAAGCCATCGAAGCCCGGAAAATGGTCTTATGATGGGGGCATGACTCCGCAGCCCGATTCCCCGTCCGTGCTCAGTTTCGAAAACGCGCGCCGCATCGTTCAAGAACAAGCCAGCAGGATCAGACTCCATACGGCGGTAGCCCCGGGCGGGACGGAAGCTGTGGATCTGCTCGCGGCCGGCGGCCGTGTGCTTGCCGACCCGGTCGTGGCCGACCGCGATATCCCGCCGTTCCCACGCTCCACGCGTGACGGCTACGCGGTGTGCTCCAGCGATTTGTCTCAGCTTCCCGCCATGCTGGAAGTGATCGGGGAGATCCGAGCTGGAGAGAACCCGAATTTACTTCCCGCTCACGTAGATCCAGGCCAAGCGGTTTCCATCATGACCGGAGCACCCGTGCCTGCCGAGACCGACGCAGTGGTGATGGTCGAATACACTTCGCGGCGGGGCAATCGGGTCGAAATCACGCGAGACGTTGTTGCTGGAGAAAACATTGTTGCCCGCGGCGCAGAGGCTCGGCAGGGCGGCCTCCTGGTGGATCGGGGCGTGCGACTGAATGACGCCGCGATTGCGCTCGCCGCTTCGGTGGGCAAATCGCGCGTGGAAGTGTACAAGCGACCACGAATCGCAGTGCTCACCACGGGCGACGAGATCGTTGGTGTTGACGCCACGCCCGGGCGCACCCAAATTCGCAACTCCAACAGTTATTCGCTCGCCGCGCAGGTTCTCGCTAGCGGCGGCGTTCCCGTGCTTTTGCCCATTGCTCCCGACGAGACTGAAAAGCTTCGGCGGTTGATTGAACTGGGATTGCAATCGGATCTGCTGCTCCTGACAGGCGGCGTTTCCCTGGGACGCTACGACCTAGTCGAGCAGGCACTGGCGGAACTGGGCGCGGAATTCTTTTTCACGGGCGCGAGAATCCAGCCGGGGCGTCCAGTCGTGTTCGGGCGAGTACGCTCGGAAGAACACAAATACTTTTTCGGCCTCCCAGGCAACCCGGTATCGACGATGGTCACATTCGAACTGTTTGCGCGGGCCATGATCGAGGCCCTGGCAGGGATGGCTTCGCGCGAGCTGACATTTCTGCATGCCCGGCTGGCATCGGAAATCCGCGTCAAGAGCGGGTTGAGGCGGTTTCTCCCCGCCATGCTTTCGGGAGAGTGTGAGAACTCGCAGGTTCATCTTGTGGCTTGGCAGGGGTCGGGAGACATCGCGGCCACGGCGCGCGCAAACTGCTACGTCGTGGTGCCACCCGACCGGGAATTCATCGCAGAGGGTGAGTGGGTGGGAGTGATGCTGCGCTGACGGCTGCGGGCACAGCCCGAAGCGTCTGATTGTCGGCGGTGCGCGTAGCCTTGATTCAGTCCCGAGATTTTTGTGCTCCTTTTACTCCGAGGCCTTGGCGTTCAGATCAGCCGTTCCCCAGCGTGTGAAATAATGATTACGGATGTGATTACGGCCCCATGAGCAAGCTCTCCCATTACGACCGCGCGGGGCGCGCCCGCATGGTGGACGTTTCGGGCAAGCAGCCTGGCAAACGCGAAGCCGAGGCCAGCGCCTTTGTCGCCATGAAGCCGGCGGTGCTGGCGGCGCTACCGAAAAATCCCAAGGGCGATCCCCTGGAAGTGGCTCGAATCGCGGGCATCATGGCGGCCAAGCGCACCGCGGAGCTGATCCCGATGTGCCATCCGCTGCCGCTGGCGCGCGTTGATGTCGAGATGCGCCTGTGCGAGAATGGCGTCGCAATCGTCTCCAAAGTGGCAACCACCGCCCAAACCGGAGTTGAGATGGAGGCGCTGGTGGCGGTCACCGTTGCGGCGCTCACCGTCTACGACATGACGAAAGGGATGGACAAGGGGATCGGAATTCAGCAGATTGTGCTGGAACGAAAGACGGGCGGAAAGAGCGGCGATTACCGGCGTCCGCGGCGCGTCGAAAAGAAACGGTCGAAGAAGTAGCACCGCGCAGAGTGCGGCGAAGCTCGCAGGAGTAAAGAAAGAATAGTTCACTCGATTCATGGCCAACGACGTCAAGCTGCTGCTGGTGGAAGACAATCCGATGGTGCTGGGAATGCTGCAGCAAGCCCTGTCGCCGCTGGCGGCGGTGACGGCTGCGTCGGAATCCGCCGACGCGCTGCTCAAAGCGGTGGACGATCCTCCGGACCTGGTGGTGTGCGACTACCGCCTGCCGGGGATGGATGGGCGGCAGCTGATTGAGAAATTGAAGAGCCGGCCCAAGACCGCCAATTTTTCTGCCGTACTCATGGCGAACAAAGCCGACATTGCCGAGCGCTTATCGCCACAAGACGCCGCGGACGACTATCTGGAGAAGCCATTTTTTCTGCGGGAGGCGGTACGGCGCATCAAGCGCATGATCGACCGCATCGCGCTGGAAAAAATGGCGAAAACGGCACCATCCGACGGCGTAGTGCGCGGCAATCTGGCTCAGATGAACGTGATCGATCTGATGCAATCGCTCGAGATGGGCCGCAAGAGCTGCCAGCTCACGCTGACCAAAGACGGCGACAAGTGCGAAGTGTTTTTTGTCGAAGGCCAGGTTAAGCACGCGACCTATGGCTCGCTGGTGGGCGACGAGGCGGTGTTCAAAGTTCTGCGCTGGACGGGCGGCAGTTTCGAACTCGACTTTGAGGGCAAGACCGACAAAGAAACCACGCAGCTGAATACCCAGGGCCTGTTGATGGAAGGTCTGCGCTTGCTCGACGAATCGGCCCGTGAAGGCGGCGGCGAAGGTGCGGTCCCGAGCGGCGGCGCGACCAGTGGCGACGCGGCAAGCGGCGATCCGGCTGGCGCGGCCGTAGCCATGCCCGCCGCGGCGACCAACTCAGGGCGCGGCCGAAGCGAAGAGGAGGAAGATGTCCTCCTCGACAGCTGATGTGGAGACACCTGAGTTCCTGGCCGCGGTGGTCACGGTTAGCGATTCCTGCGCCCGCGGCGAGCGCAAGGATTTGTCAGGTCCGGCGGTGGCGCAAGTTCTCGAAAAGCTTAGTTTTCGAATCGTGGCACAGGAACTTGTGCCAGACGATTCCATGCGGATTCAAAATCTGCTGATGCGGCTGGCGCTGGATGTGCAGTTGATCGTGACCACGGGTGGGACCGGCATTGCCCCGCGCGACGTCACACCGGAAGCGACGCTAGCGATCTGCGACCGGATGCTAGACGGCGTGGCAGAGCAGATGCGCGGAGCAGGCGTAAAGAGGACTCCGTTTGCCGCGCTGAGCCGGGGCGTATGCGGAGTGCGCGATAAAACTCTCATTCTGAATGTGCCGGGCAGCCCCGCCGGGGCCGTGCAATCGCTGGAAGCGGTGGTCGAGCTGATTCCGCATGCGCTGAAGTTGCTGCAGGGGCATACGAAACATTTCTGAGGCCGTGATCTCCGCTTCGCCACGTGACCCTTCCGCCTTTCACGTAAACTGAATTCCTGTTGAAAACCATCGGACACATTCTGACGCGCTATACCGCGTGGATCTTCCGGTTGCTGGTGCCGCTTGGAATCTGGGGACCGTTCGTCGTCGCCTTCGCGGATTCGGCGCTGCTGGGAATGCCGGTGGACGCGGTGGTTGCCGCTTATGTGTACAAGGACCGCAGCCATTTTCTTTTGTATGTGCTTCTGGCTTCTCTCGGCTCGGCGATCGGGAGCATTCCTCTCTATATCCTGGGATATCTTGGCGGCGAGAAGGTGTTGCGCAAGAGAATTTCTGAAGAGCGCTTTCAGCAAATTCACGCGTCGTTCGAGCGTCATGAATTCTGGGCGCTGATGTTTCCCGGGATGCTGCCGCCACCCACTCCGTTCAAGGCGTTTGTGTTGGGAGCGGCGGTGTTTGAAATGCGATTCCGCGACTTTCTGGCCGCAATTTTTGCGGGAAGATTCGTCCGCTTCATGGTGCTCTCTTTGCTCACGCTGTGGTTCGGTCCGCAGATTGTGGATCTTACGGGCAAGTTGTTTCGACAGCATTTTTATTGGGTGTTGGGAGCGGTCGTGGCAGGAGTGGCGGTTTGGCTGCTTCTGTGGCGGCGCGCGAAGGCCAGGAAACTGGCGGCCGAGGGAACGCAAGAGATTGATTAAGAGCAATCGGCCGAAACCTGTTGTCAGGTCCCGGTGGGGACAGCCGCCCTCGAGAGCCTGCCCCTGAGCGAAGCTCGACTCGGTTTGTGATGGTGCCCGGCATTGCGCGGGCAGGAGTGCCCGCGCCACACACGCTTAGGCTGCGGCGATGTGATCGTCAGCGGAGTCACGCGTCCAGCGGGAAAGCGCTTGCACGAATACAGGCACTCCGAAAAACGCGGCCGAGAAGAACAGGTCACTGGTCACCGTTCCGCGGAGGAACGGGAGGCCGGCGGTATAAGACATCATCAGGCCGCTGAAGGTATGGGGATACATGTCCCATGCGGCCCAGACCGCGAAATTGCTGGCCAGGAAAAATGAGGCGGAACAAGCCAACGCTGCTCCGATCACACGAACTGGCCCGGATTTTTCGCGCAGGTTCGATCCCAGCCACAGAATCGCCGCATACCACGCCCACGTGACCAGATGATCCCAGGTGACAGGATAAGCATAGATGAACTTCGTGAGGATGACGTCGGTGATGGCGAGCAGCACCACGGGTACCCACATCTGGCGGCGCGAACCGCGCGCCCCGAAGAATAAGAGCGAAGCTCCGATCGGAGTGAAGTGCCAGGCATGCGGCAGAACGTTGAGCGGGCCCGCGAAGGGCAGAAAACGTACGGCGATTGCCAGGAGCACGAATAGATAAGCCAGCATGATCACCCTCGAATACTAACTATGGATACAGGCTACTATTCTGGCCGCAGAAGTGGCAGTGCGTCAAGCGCGGAACCGGAATATCGGCTGGCGGCTAAATGGCTAGCGCTTCCATCTGCTCTTCGTCGATCACGGCCACGCCCAGTTCCCGGGCCTTATCGAGTTTGGAGCCGGCGTCAGAGCCGGCGACCACGTAGTCGGTTTTCTTGCTGACCGAACCCGTCACTTTCCCGCCTGCATCTTCAATCATCTTCTTCGCCTCATCACGGGTGAAACGCGGCAGCGTCCCAGTCAGCACAAAGGTCTTGCCCGTGAGCTTCGTTCCGCGCTGCTTTTTCTCGCCAGTGAGCGTCAACTTGGCTTCGCGCAGACGCTCCACCAGCTTTCGATTGGCCGGGATGCTGAAAAATTCAGCGATGCTCTCCGCGATGCGCGGGCCAACCTCGTCGACGTTCTGCAATTCTTCCACCCTGGCCTGCTGCAGAGCTTCCATCGAACCGAAATGTTCGGCCAGGAATTGCGCGGTGCGCTCGCCGACGAATCGAATGCCGAGGCCGTAGATAACCCGCTCGAGCGGCAGCTTTTTCGAACCCTCGATTTCGTGGAGAATATTCTGCGCGGATTTTTCTCCCATGCGCTCGAGGCTGAGCAGATTTTCTTTGGTCAGTTTATAAATGTCGGCAACGTTTTTGACCAGGCCGCGTTCGGTGAGTTGGGTGACCAGGGCGTCGCCCATGCCATCAATATTCATCACGCCGCGGGAAGCGAAGTGCAGAATTGTCCCCAGCAGCTTCGCGGGACAGTTGGCGTTGACGCAACGGTAGTCGACCTCTCCTTCGGTGCGCATGACTCTTGTGCCGCAGACCGGGCACTTGTCCGGCACGTCGATGTCGTCCTTACCGCGGGGATGATCTTGGTCCACCTCCACCACTTTGGGGATTACGTCGCCGCCGCGTTCGACTCGCACCCAATCGCCAATCTTTACCCCCAACCGCTGGATTTCGTCCATGTTGTGCAACGTCGCGTTGCGAACCGTCGTTCCGCCAATAGAAACCGGAACCAACTCGGCTACAGGAGTAAGTTTTCCCGTTCGGCCAACCTGCCAGCGCACATTCTCAAGCTTGGTGATCCCGGCGCGCGCGGCATATTTGTAGGCGATGGCCCAACGCGGAGCCTTGCCGGTGAAGCCGAGTTCGTCCTGCAGCGAAGTGCGATCCACTTTGATGACGATGCCGTCGATCTCGTAAGGCAGAGAGTCGCGCCTGGCTTCCCATTGCCGAATGAACTCCCAGACTTCGTCCATCGATGAAACCAGCTTGCGGTTCTGATTCACCTTGAATCCGGCGGCGTCGAGCGCGCTCAGCGTTTTCCAATGACGATCAAAATACGTGCGGCCGTTTCGCAACAGCAGGTAAGGGAAATAGTCGAGACGGCGCTGCGCTGTGATGTTGGAATCAAGCTGCCGCACAGTACCGGCCGTGAAATTGCGAGGATTCGCAAACGTTGGCAACCCGTCCCGTTCGCGTTCATCATTGATCTTCTTGAACGACGCGGTGGGCATGAGCAACTCACCGCGTACTTCGAAGTCCGCAGGAATCCCTGCCTTCTTCAACTTTTCAGAAGGAATCACCAAAGGAATCGAGCGCACGGTGCGGATGTTGAGAGTCACGTCCTCGCCGACCGATCCGTCGCCGCGGGTCACGCCCCGCGCCAGCTTGCCGTTTTCATAGACGAGCGCTAAAGACATGCCGTCGAGCTTCAGTTCGCAGACGTAATCCACGTCGCTGCGGCCGCTTAGTTCGTGCACGCGGCGTTCCCAGTCGCGCAGCTCTTCTTCGTTGTAAGTGTTGTCGAGCGAGAGCATCGGGGATGAGTGCGGGACTTTGACGAATCCCTCGCGCGGCTTGCCGCCGACGCGCTGGGTCGGCGAGTCTGGAGTGACAAGATCCGGGTGGTCGGATTCGATCTGCTTGAGTTGTTGCATGAGCTTGTCGAATTCCGCATCGCTGATCTCGGGGCTGTCGAGCACGTAGTAGAGAGATTCGTGATGGCGAATTTTGTCGCGGAGGGATTCGATCTTCTTCCCGAGGTCTTTGGCGGCAGCAGGCATCGCAGAAGATTATAGGCGGAAGAAAACATTTAGGGACAGCCGAGGCGGCTGTCCCTCCGTGAGTTGTTCCTAGGTCGGTCAGCGACTAACTATCTTCATACCAGGTCGTCGAGCTTCAACACGTGCGCCCCACCCTTCCACGACGCTTCAAACTCCTTCTGAATGAATCCGGCGTCGTACTCGCGTTTCTGCTGCAGCAGGGCCTGGCGCAATCCCCACAACGAGCGCGGATTCCGCGGGTTACGGTCGAGGTCGGCGCGGAAAACTTTCTCCGCGCCCGTCGCGTCCCCGCTCATCAGCAGAGCGCCTCCCAGGGATTCGCGCACCGGATAGAACCAATCGGGCGGCTCGCCGTATTTGAGCGTGTCTTGGATCGCGACTGCGTCGCGCAGCATAGCGATCGCGCCAGCGCTGTCTTTCTTTCCCATCGCGATTTTCGCGCCCAGAACATCCTTTGCGATTTCGAGGATGTCCTTGGCTTTGTTGTTGATCGGCATCTGGAAGATGACATCGGGAGGCGTGGCATCTTCAGCGTCGGAAACAATCTTGTACTCAGCCTCCGCTTCCGTCACTTGGTCCGTGCCAGCCAGAGCCAGCCCATGCGCGAAATGCCAGAACACCGTAGCCGTCTTCATCGCTGGATCGGGCTGGGGCATCTTCAGAAGTTCGCTCCAATGGTGGAAGCGAATCTCCACCGCTACGGGGATGGTCATGAAACCTTCAAGCGGCGGCATGTCTTTTACGTGCGGGCCCACATTCTGGGTAAGTAGATCCGCATTTTTTCTTGACTCCAAGTAGTTGCCGTTCATGGCCGCGCACATGGCGATGAAGTGCAGGTTGTGGCTGTAATACATCATTGGGTAAATGCCCTGCACTCCCGTCGCCTTGATGTAGGCGCGGTCCACTTCAGCAGCCTTTTCGTTGGTCTTTATCGCCGCGTCGTAATCGCCAGTGCGGATGTAAACATGCGCAGGCATGTGCACGATGTGTCCTGCCCCGGGGGCCAGCGCAGCCAGTTTGTTGGCTCCGGCGAGGGCGCGCTCGGGACTGCTTGACGCCTCCACCGCGTGAATATAGTAGTGAATCGCTCCCAGATGGTTAGGATCGCGCTTGATCACCGATTCGAGAGTGGACACGATCTCTTCGGTCCCAGCCTCAGGGGTGCCATCCGTATGCCACAGACCCCAGGGGTGCAGGTTCATGCCGGCCTCGGCGAAGAGCGTGGCAGCATCCAGATCGTCGGGAAACTCGCTCTCGAGCTGGCGCATCGCGTCGCGATAGTCCTCCGCAGCTTTCTTCAGATCGGAAGCCGGATCTGCCGGGTAACGCTTGGCCAGCGCCTGGATATACGCCTGTTCGCTCGGCGAGGCCGAGGAGGAGAGGTCGACAGCTCTCTGCACCGCCTCATGTGCCCGCTTGTAACGATCAGGATCGGCCGGATCGTTGTAGTTCGGCCCCACGGCCTCGGCGACGCCCCAATACGCCATGGCCAGGGTGGGATCAAGTTCGGCGGCATGTTCGAACGAACGTGCGGCTTCGTCGTGGTTGAAGGCATAGATAAAGCGCAGTCCCTGGTCAAAAAACTGCTGCGCCTGCGGATTATGCGTGGAAACAGGGTGATGGAGATCGCCCAGCCCGGTCACCAGCGTCACCGGACGGGTTGTGGCGTGGGGTGTTGCGTGCGAGGTGTGATCCTGCGCTGCCACGACCGAGCAGAAAAATGCTGCGCACATAACGGTAGCCAGAGTTTTCATCTGGTGATCCTCCCGAATTTCGGTTTTGGTGCAAATCGCCTGCAGCGCCGGGGGGGAGACGCTGTGGAAAAGACACCCCTTGCAAGTGGCGACAGCTTATGCCAAATTGGGGTTCTTGCCAAGGAGTTGAGCCCAGGGAGTTGAGCCCGGGCGCTTGCGAATCATGCCAGAAGCTCCATCAGCAACCGATGCGCCTTCTCGCGGCAAGGTCTTCGCCGCCGAACTCCCGGTCGCCCTGCTGAACGCCTTCAACACCAACAACCGCATCAACCAATATCTTATCGACCATATTCCTCCCGCGGCTTGGAGGGGAAAGACCGCCAACGGCAAAGGCCGCACCATTCCGGCAATCATCGCCCACATGCACAATGTGCGGGTGATGTGGCTGAAGGTTTCGGCCAAAGGCAGCAAGATTCCCGCGCAACTTGACCGCACGAAGGTGACGCCCGCTCAGGCGCTGCACGCTCTCGAGCGCAGCCGTCACGCGCTAAGCGTAGTCATGATTGCAGCTCTGCAAAATGACGGGCGCGTCCGCGGGTTTCGCCCCGACGTGGCAAGCTTCGCCGCTTACCTCATCGCGCACGATGCGCACCACCGCGGTCAAATCGCAATGCTGGCACGCCAGTTCGGGCATCCCCTGCCGCAGAAGGCGATGTTCGGCATGTGGGAATGGGGCAGGCGCTGAGCCGGCCCTGACCACTCATCCGCAACTCATGATGCGCAAAGCAGCTCTGCTCTACAACCCTGACTCCGGAGGTCGTCGCTTGCGACGGCAGGCCGACCTGGAATCTGTTCTGCACCTCTTGCGGGACAGTGGCGTGGAAGCCGAGCTCGTGCTCCCGCAATCCCGCGACGATGCCGGCGACCATACACGGGAAGCCATCGCTTCCGGTTGCGACACAATCTTTGCTTGTGGAGGCGACGGCACGATACACAACATTATCCAGGCGCTGGCGAAGTCGCCGGTGGCGCTGGCAATCTTGCCGATGGGCACCGCCAACGCGCTGGCCCATGACCTGAATCTTCCTTTCAATGTCATCGCCGCCGCGAAGGCCGCTCTCCGCGCGTCTCCGCGCCGCGTGGCTTTGGGACACGTTCGATATTTGGATTTCGAGGGCAAGCCGGGCACGCGCTATTTCATTGTGACGGCCGGCATCGGCGCGGATGCTCATCTCTTCTACAAGCTGCACGCAGACAGCAAGCGGCACTTGGGCGTGGCCGCCTATTACGCCAAGGCCTGGAGGCTCTGGCTCACCTATCGCATGCGATACTTCTCCGCGGAATACGTAGTGGCTGGCGCCGACGAACCCCGCAGCGCCAAGGTGACGGAATTAATGGCAGTGCGCATCCGCAATTTCGGCGGAGTTCTGCAGGAATTTGCCCCAGGCGCGTCCCTGGATCGCGATTCCCTGCGCCTGATCGTATGTCGTACAGCGGGCCGCACGGCATATCTCGCCTACGTGACCCGCGCCCTGCTGCGCCAGAAGTGGTCAATCCCTGGCATCGACTTGGTGCATAGCAGCAAAGTTTCCTGCCAATATCTTCCCGAACCTGCCAACCTTCCGCGCCAGAACATCTATGCCGAAGCCGATGGCGAGCTGCTCGGCACTCTACCCGTAGAAATGACAATCGTGAAAGATGCTCTGACCCTGCTAGCGTAAAAGGCAGGCATAGAAAGTCGTGTAGCGACAGCCGCCTCGGCTGTCCCGCGAAGCGAGCCGCGAACCATCAGAGAAGCGAGCCTCCAATCGCCAGCTCGCAACCCGAAAGCTTACCCAGCCCCCGGCGCACCCACCCTCCGCCATGTCACAATATCCCGAACTCGCTTGGAACCAGTCACCCACTTCCTGACCGGCGCGTGCATGGGTCGCGCCGGATTGAACCGCAAGACCGCCCTGGCCACGCTCACGCTCACGCTCGCGGCCGAAGCTCCCGACCTGGACGTGCTCAGCCGGTTCGGCGGCCCCGCATTCGGCTTCGCGCACCATCGCGGTTTTACTCACTCTTTTCTCGGCGTTCCCATCGACGCTGCGGCCGTAGTGGGCTTCGTCTATCTGCTCTGGCGGCTGCGCGGACGCAAGCTGAAAAATCCCAACCTGCCGCCGCGCTGGGGGCTGCTCTACCTCTACGCGTGCCTTGCGGGACTCAGCCACATCCTCCTCGATTTCACCAACAATTACGGCGTGCGTCCTTTCTGGCCCTTTTACGAAAAATGGTACTCCTGGGACATCGTCTTCATCGTTGAGCCGGTGATGCTCGCTTTCCTGTTCCTGGGGTTGATCGTGCCGGCGTTCTTCTCGTTGATCGACCGCGAAATCGGTGCGCGGCAGCGCCGGCCCAGAGGCCGCATCGCAGCGACTCTGGCGCTGGCGGGGGTAGTGTTGATGTGGGGAGTGCGCGACTACGAACATCGCCGCGCGCTCAATGCGCTCTCCGCCCGCTCTTACGAAAATGCCGACCCCCTGCGGGTTTCCGCCTATCCCGCAATGATCGATCCGTTTCACTGGTACGGCGTGGTGGAAACTTCAAGCTTCTTCGCGCTCGCGCCCGTGAACTCCCTGGAGCCCGAGGTCGATCCCGAAGGCCGCCTCGACATCCACTACAAGCCAGAGGAAACTCCGGTGACACTCGCGGCAAAAAATTCGTATCTCGGACGCGTCTACCTGTCCTGGGCGCAATACCCCATCACTGAAACCGAAGCGCTGCCAACGCCCGACGAGCGCTACGACGGCTACATCGTACATTTTCAGGATCTGCGTTTCCTGCAAATGCCCAGCGCCTTCAGTCGCGAAGCTCGGCCGCGCCGCGGCCCGCTGGGCGCCAGTGTCCGTCTGGACAAGAACCTGAATGTTGTAGGCGATGTCTACGGCTCCGGAAAAAATGAAGTCACCGTCCCGGAACCCGGACAAGACAAGAAGTGATTTGAAGGCAATCCCCTGTGACCCTCTGTGTCCCCTGGGGTGCAAGCTTCTTCGGACCTTAAACAGGTTTCGCCAGCGCGCCACTGATCCGTTTCCACGTCACATCCAGCGTCTCCGGCAAAATACGGGTCTCCCCCACCACCGAAAGAAAATTCGCATCCGCCACCCACCGCGGCAACACATGCATATGAATATGTCCCGCGATGCCAGCCCCCGCTGCCTTGCCGATGTTCATCCCCAGGTTAATTCCGTCGGGGTGGTAGAGCTCGCGCAGCACCGTCTCCATGCGCTGGCTAAGACTCATCATTTCGTGAGCCGCTTCGGCCGGCAGCTTTTGCAACTCGTCCAGATGCGCGTAAGGAACTACCATCACGTGCCCGGGCGTGTAGGGATACGCATTCAAAATGATGAAGCAATGCTCGCCGCGATATACAATCCCTGCCCTGGCATCGTCTCCACCCTTGACCGCCTCGCAGAAGACGCACTCCTGGTTCTTTCCCGCAGAGGAGACGTAGGCGTAGCGCCACGGCGTCCAGAGATAATCCATAGCGGCAGGTTAGCAGATGAGAACCAGTCGGGGAACTCGCCGCCCGCGCCGCGAGGTTGATGGAGGGACGGACGCCCTTGAGCCTGCCCCTGAGCGAAGCCGAAGGGTCCGGTTCGAGCGCAGCTCGACGTTTCTTGGTCGCGGCCGGCACCTGGGGCGCGTCCTGCGCAAGGCTGCAACCTGCCTGTAACATGCCCTCGATTTGCGTTTGACACTGTTTGTAACCCGTTGCTATAGTCGAGGTGTTCCCTTTGGACGCGGGTTTCTGTAAAACGTCCGACAGCTGGTTTTGTCAGCTCACTCGCCAGGGTGAGCCCACTACAACCAAACGACGCACTCCA
>Ga0209006_10003836_pt1 | contig 13650 bp, 11 predicted proteins | sample JacPin_JW_Ref_O2_FD_188567 | JGI IMG/M metagenome (GOLD analysis project Ga0209006, IMG submission 188567) | Forest soil microbial communities from Algoma, Ontario, Canada - Jack Pine, Ontario site 1_JW_Ref_O2 (SPAdes) (version 2) | ecosystem: Environmental > Terrestrial > Soil > Boreal... | reverse complement strand
GCAATTATCATTGTGTACGCGATTACGGGTGTGTACACCCCGGCATGCCTCTTGGCCGCAAGCATCTCCGTCGAAGCCGTGACGCCCCCACTGGTGGGATGGCCATACTCAAAGAGCTATTTCAAGACTAGGTTGACGGTCGAGGAAAGTCAATTGCGGGTGAGCTGTTAGCTATCAGGCGTCAGCTTTCAGCGTGCTTCTCATTCGGCTCGTTTCGATTCGCGTTTGGTTCGATATCCCCCACCCCCCTGATACCACGAACCTCAAGATATCTGTAGTCAATGGCTTACGACGTTTAGATATGCCTTGTTGTCGGCTAAAATATTGCAAACAAAGCGCTTATTCGCAAAATATTGCCCGATAAGGAACTTAAAGGCAAATCTCGTCACAGTCGTCGAAAGCTAGGCTGTTTAGAATCAGGGAACGATTGACGAAATATTGCATTTGCTGGACCTAGATCTTGCGTTCGGATTTTCAAAGACCAAAGTACTGCTTACATTAAATTAGATGCTGTCATGGAGATCGAAGTCGGAGGATCTTGCCTCCGCCAGATATGATAGATCGTTTTTGGGAATCAGGGTGGCGCAACGCCGCCAAGAGGTCATGATTCTTTGTGGTATGGATACTGGCCGTTGACTCTCCTTGCGATTCTTACAAAGGTAATCCGGTTTGGCCAAGTGGGAGGATGTCTGCTGGACGCCTATTCATAGAGGTCACGTTTCGCGCGATTAGTAGTGCGGGAATGAAGGTCAAAACCCCCACCCTGCGCAAATGCGCGCAAGGGTGGGGCGCCCGCCGTGTTTTAGCCGCTTAGGGCTTGCGAAGGCTTTCCAGGCGTGTCTTTACTTCGGGCCATTCCGTATCGAGGATGCTGAAGTAAACAGAGTCGCGAATACGGCCGGTCCAGGTAACGAGATGCTTGCGCAGCGTTCCTTCTTCTTTGGCGCCCAGGCGCAGGATGGCATTGCGGGATTTCTGATTCAGAGCGTCGGTTTTCAGTTCGACGCGCAAGCATTGCCAGACTTCGAAGGCGTGGCGGAGCATGAGGAATTTGGCTTCGGTGTTGACTGCGCTTCGCTGCCAGGCGGGAGCGATCCAGGTAGAACCGATTTCCACGCGGCGGTTGGCGCGGTCGATATTCATGAAGCGGGTGCTGCCGATCACACGCCGCGAGGTGCGTTCGACCGTGGCAAAGACAATGGATTCGCCGCGCTCCTGCTCGGCGAAGGCTTTGTCGATGAGGCGGTCGAAATCTTCTGGCGTTTTCATGGGGTACGGAATCCAGCGGAAGATGTCGTCAAGGGCGTCTTTGGCGGCTTCCCAGAAAAGCTGTGCGTGCTCCTGGCGGATCGGTTCCAGGCGGACTACGGAGCCTTCCAGGGTCAGGGGCGCGGGATTGAATGAGCGGTCAGCGGTCATGTCGATTTGTTCCCTCAACGGTTAAACTCGTATTAATCTTGCATCATTAATCTTGCATCGCGAGTCTTTTTCCGGCATCTCAACTGTGGCGCGCGGTCTGTTGAATGAAAGCATTGACTGGACAGAATCTCATCCATCGAGGGTTGAATTGGCCTCCACTGCAACGAGTTGTCGAGCGTCATCTGCGCCCTCAGGAGCGTTGCCGGTGAAGGCGAAGTGTTTGCCATTCAGCCAGATTCCGCACACTACGCCACTGTTCACCGACTTCCTTTCTTATTCCCCTCAGGTTCGACCATTCTATCCGCGGTCTCCTTTTTTTTCCGATTGGATGAAGGATGAGGCTGCCAACTCCAACTACAGTGCGGAGCGGCGCGAGCGCGTGGCTGCCATTTTGCAGCGGCAGAATAAATCCTGGAATGCTTCGGCGCAGACCATCGCGAATCTGGAGCGATTTCGCAAAGGCGCTTTCGCGGTGGTAACCGGGCAGCAGGTGGGGCTGTTTGGCGGGCCGATGTTCGCGATTTACAAAGCGCTGACCGCGGTCAAGTTAGCGGAAGAAGCGAGCGCCGCGGGAGTGGATGCGGTGCCGGTGTTCTGGCTGGCTACATATGACCACGATCTGGCGGAAGTGAATCACGTTGCCGTTCCGGGGACGGAAGGCGCACTGCAAGTCTTGACGACGTCAAGCCACGATGTGGCTGGAGCCCCGGTGAGCGCGGTGCGGCTTGGCGAAGAGATTTTGCCGGTGGTGGAAGAGGCAGTGGCTTTGTTAGGCGAGTCAGAAGCGACCCAGTGGCTGCGCGAGAGCTACCGGCCGGGAGAAACGCTGGGGACGGCGTTCGCTCGATTCTACGCGCGGTTATTTGCTGAATGGGGCGTGATCGTGCTGGATGCTTCGGACGTGGAGCTGCACAAGATTGCGCAGCCTATCTATCGCGCGGCGGTGGAGCGCGCGGCGGAGATTGCCAATGCGCTGCTGGACCGGGGCAGGGAACTGGAAGCTGCGGGCTATCACCAGCAGGTCAAGGTGACCAAGTCGTCGGTGCTCCTGTTTACTCTGCACAATGGGGCGCGAACGCCGATTCATCGGCGCGAAAACGGGGAGGCGGAATTTGTAATTGGCGGCGGAGAAGATGCGGAGAAAATTTCGCAGGCGGAATTGCTAGACCGGATTGCCGAGTCTGCGGAACAATTCAGCCCGAACGTTTTGTTGCGGCCGATTGTGCAGGATTATTTGTTGCCCACGCTGGCCTATACCGGAGGCGCGGCGGAGGCCGCTTATTTTGCGCAGGCGGGAGCGGTGTATGAGAAGCTTCTGGGGCGAACGACGCCGATGGTGCCGAGATTTTCGGCGACGCTAATCGAGCCCAAGATTCAGCGGCTGCTGCAAAAGAATCGTATTAGCGAGGTTGATGTTTTCGAGGAGCCGGGCGCGCTGCGGCAGCGGTTGGCCGCGCAAAGTCTGCCGGAGGATTTGCAGGAAGCTTTTTCCGTGACTTCACAGTCGCTGAAAAGCAACTTGGTGGCGATCCGAGAAAAACTGGCGAAGCTGGACCCGACGTTGGCTGACGCGGTGCAAACCGCAGAATCGAAGATGGAGTATCAGTTGGAACGGCTGAAGGCACAGGCGGCGAAGGCGGAGTTGCGCCAGGCGGAAGTGATTGGCCGCCACGCCGAGACATTGATCCGGGCGTTGTATCCTGACAAGGAATTGCAGGAGCGCGCGGTTGCGGGAGTCTACTTTGTGGCGCGCTATGGGATGGATCTTTTGCGCCAAGTGCACGACGCGATTCAATTGGATTGTCACAATCATCAGGTGCTGGAGTTGTGAGCGGGTTGCGTTGACCGCGCGAGATCTCTCTGCTGTTGCAATTTTGTCCGTGATTTCAGCGATTACTCGCTTTCACGTCTTCCAGCATTGCGGCGCGCAGTAAACGGTTGAGCCGTGTTTGGTAGCCTTTGCCTTGTCGACGCAGCCAGGCGATCACGTCCGCGTCGAGCCGGACCGTCAACTGCCGCTTGATCGGACGATAGAAGGGATTGCGCACCGCGTTCGACCAGAAACTTTGCGTTAGCCGCGGGATGTCGGAATAATCGATCTCACTATCAGGCTTCGCGGCCAGTAGTGCAACCTCGCGGCGCTGTCGCTTTGTCAATCCTTTACCGGTGACGGTTTTTCCGCCGTTCCTCTTCATATCGCTGTTTCTCCTTTCTGTCCGCGCGTCTGGCGGAAATAATGCGAATGATTTCCTTTTCTTCATCCTCGAGGTCGATGGTGTGGGCTACCAGAAGCAGCAGCGTCCCGCCCACCAATCCCAGTGTTTGCCAGCGACGTTCTAAGCCCTCAATCCGGTCGGAATCCACCAAAGCGTCTGGGTCCTCAAAGACGTATCGCGCTATCTCGAAACTAACGCCGTGTTTTCGCTGGTTCGAACGCGCCTTGTCCGGGTCCCATTCGAACTCAAGCATAACCAACAATAGTGTAGCACTAATTATGTAGCTACATTTCTGGCGTGCAACATTTAGCCTTCGCAACGATGCCTGACGCGATTAGTCTGAAGCTGATTTCCTGAACTGCCCCGGCGAGCCGGTCAGCAGATTCCTTAGCACCGCAACCTCCGCCGCAATTCCCGCGCGCAGCGCCGGGTCGACATCCGGCGTAAAGAATGGCGAGTGATTCGAGGGCAGCGGCACGCCCGTAGTTTTAGCTTCCGCAAATTTCTGCGGGTCTGCGCCTCCCAGGCTGAAATAGAGTGACGGCACGCCCTGCTCAATGAAGTATGCGTAATCTTCCGATGGTGTGATGGGGTCCGTCGTGATTACATTTTCTTTGCCTAGCGCAGCTTCCAGCGGAGCTCTCAGTCTCTGGGCCAGAGCTGGATCGTTATACACGGAATCGGTGGATTCGTAGTGCTCGATCAACGGCTTGCGCGGCACAGCACCGGCCTCCGCTTCCTCTTTCGTGATGCGCGCAATGGCTGCAAGAACTTGCTTGCGCACTTCCGCTTTGTAGGTGCGCACCGTCAGCCCCATCTCCGCGTGATCGGGAATGATATTGTTCTTTGTCCCGGCCTGAATGTAGCCGACTGTGATCACCGCCATCTCTCCCGGCTTCACTTCGCGCGAGACAATAGTTTGTAATGCCAGAATCGTGCGCGCGGCAATCACGATCGGATCCACCGTCAAATGCGGCGCCGACCCGTGCCCACCCTTACCGTAGATCGTGATGCGTAGCGAATCCGCATTTGTGTTGTAAATCCCAGGCGTAATTCCCGCCTGCCCGGCAGGCAGTTCATTGCCCACATGCAGGGCCACGCCAGCGTCCGGCTTGGGGAAGCGCGTAAACAGCCCGTCATCAATCATCACCTTGGCGCCGCTGATCGTTTCTTCCGCCGGTTGGCCGATCAGCATGAGGGTTCCGTGCCACGTATCTTTGCTATGCGCCATGATCGCCGCCGTGCCTACCAGCGCCGCCATGTGCAGGTCGTGCCCGCAGGCGTGCATCACTGGAACATCGTGTCCGGCATCGTCTTTCGCATGCACTTTGCTGCCATAAGCCAGGCCGGTTTTTTCTTCTACCGGCAGCGCGTCGAGTTCCGTGCGCAGCATCACCGTTGGCCCGGCACCATTTTTCAAAATAGCTACAACTCCAGTACCGCCGACGTGTTCGGTCACGTCATAACCGAGCACGCGCAGGCGGTTGGCCAGTTTCGCCGCCGTCTGGGTTTCGTGCGAAGAGAGTTCCGGGTTCTGATGCAGATCGATATACAGCGCGTGCGCCTCGGGATAAACAGACTCAACTTCTTTCGACGAGGCCGCGGTTTGAGCGCCGGCAAAGGTCGCCAAGAGGATGACAAAAAAGAGTTTGGCTGAGGTCATGGTTCAAGATCATATATCTTCGGGTTTCACGCCCCGCCAAATTTCTTAAAATCCGCTTCGCGAATTCTCACTTTGCAACAGTCTTCCCGGAACAAGCCGACTTCCACCTCAGCTCATAATTCACCGGTTGTGTCGATTCCCGGCGGGTGTACAATTTTCTAGAAAGCACTTGGTTGCGCGACTTCGTTAAGCAACGCCGAGGTGCTCATGAACGTTCACGTCAGCTATCGTCTTCACAAAAGCCCCGCCGTAGAGAAAGACTTCCAACACCAGATCGAAAAACTGCGAAAACGGCTTCAGGTATTTCGGCCCGACCTTGTTCACCTGAAAGGTACGGTGGAAGAGAACTCGTCGCGCGAAGGCGCAAACGTGTCTTTGAACCTGCGGCTGCCGTCGGGCCAGATGGCGGTGCAAACCTCCGCTGCGAGCGCGGTTGCCGCAGTGAAGAGCGCCTTCCAAGACCTGCTGCATCAACTAAACCGGCATAAGGAACTCCTCCGCGCCACGCACAAATGGAAGCGCCGCCGCACCGAGGTTTCGGGGCGCGAATCGCGGCTGGCCACGAAAGAAGTTCCGTTCGAAGAAACTCTGGCTGCGGTTCACGCGCCTGTCGTTTCCGCCGACGATGTCCGCTCCTACGTGAATGTCAATCTCGTGCGCCTGGAGCGTTTCGTGGAGCGCGAAATTTATATGCGCGAAGCCCAGGACATAATTGCCGCCGACTCGATCAGCAAAGAAGAAGTGATCGACGAAGCTATCGCCACCGCTTTGGGCAATGGGCAGGAAAAGCCGGAACGATTATCGCTTGAACCCTGGCTCTATCGTCTCGCTTTGCACGCGCTGGACGAACTCTCGCGGCCCGAGGAAAGCAATGGCCGTGCCGTGCATTTAGAAGACTCCATGCGCCCGCGCAACGTCCGGGGCAGCGACGAATCGGAGTTGCAATTTCACCAGCCCGATGAATCTATCACCGGGGCGACGGTGATCCGCGACGACCGCGTCGCGACGCCCGAACAAATTATGGCCACCGATGAAACGCTGCACCTGATCGCTTCCGTGCTGCGCGACATCCGGCCCCGCGCGCGCGAAGCTTTTATTCTGTATGCCATCGAAGGTTTCGCAGTGGATGAGATTTCCGCCATTACCGGCCTGCCGACGGAAGGAGTCGTCGCTTCAATTTCGGCCGCGCGCGATCATCTGCGGAAAGCCCCCGGACTTGCCCGCTCCTCTGCGGGAAAATTCATATCCTCGGGCGTCGCTTAGCCTGTCGCAATTTCATTCTTACAAGGAGAAAAGTGAATGACTATTTCTCACGATCAAATCCGTCAATTGGCGGAATTTCAAGATTCAAACTCGTCCGCACTAAGTTTTTACTATCAGCCGTCTGCGCCCAGCAATAAAGCGCATAAGGAAATTGCCATCCAGATCAAGGACCTGACCCGCGACGTGCAGCGCCGTTTGGAGAACGGAGATTCCGCGGGCAAAGCGGCAAAGGAATCGGTGCGCGCCGATCTTGATCGCATCATCGGGCTGGCCGGCGAGTTTCGCAGCAACGGCGCCCACGCGAAGGCAGTCTTCGCTTGCGCCGATCAGAACCTGTGGCTCGAATACGATCTGCCGCCGCAGTTGCCCGGTACGCAACTTTTCGTCGACCGCCATTTCCATCTCCAGCCTTTGGCGCGTTTGCTTGGAGCGTTCCCGCGGCTGGGCATTGCCCTCGTTGATCGCCATCGCGCCCGCTTTTTTGATTTGCGTTTAGGGGAGTTGGTGGAGCGGGAATCGCTATTTCAGCCGCTTTCCCGCAAAGGCCGCAGTGACGGCTTTGCCGGTTACGACGGCGGCCACGCCCAGCGCCGCGTAGAAGACGAAGCCCGCCATCACTTCAAGGCCGTCGCGGCTGTTCTGAAAGAAGCGCTGGAGACCGGGCAATGCGAAAAGTGGATTCTTGGTTGTCAGGATGCGCATCGCACTCAACTGGAACAGCAGTTGAATTCCACGGTGAGCCACGCGCTCGTGGGCCATTTCAATGCCGACGTCGGACGTGTCACGCTCGAAGAAATTCGCGCTCACGCCGAGCGCCTGGTCTCCGCGTGGCAGGATCGCCGCCGCCGAGATCTTGTGGACGAGGCCTTAAGCCAGGCCCGCGGTAATGCCCGCGGTGTCACCGGCTTGCGTCGTGTCCTGAATTCCCTGGAACGAGGTGAGGTGCAAACTCTTCTTATCGGAGAGAACTTTGCCGCTCACGCGGTCGAGTGCGCCGGCTGCGGCCATCTCGATGCTCACCTGGTTAGCGAATGCCCCGCCTGCGGCAAGAGCACGCATGAAGTCGTCGACGTCGGCGAAGCAATCCTGCCGTGGGTGATCCGCCGCGATATCGAAATGTTCTACGTGAAAGGCGACGACGAATTCGACAGAGTCGGAAACATCGCCGCGTTGTTGCGCTTTCGCTCCGAAGCCGACCGCAAAGTCTGGCCCATCATCGACGCCCCCGTCTGTCCATCCGTCAGACGCCAGGAGGGCTTGGTCGGGCGCTACCGCGGATTGGCGGGTGGGCGGTGATGATCGAGTATTGAAATACGGCGGCTGGCGTAGTTTAATTCCCCTCGATTCAATCCGCACCGGGCGGCCATACCGGGTGCGGTTTCTTTTTCGCCGGGCGAGGCCTTCTGAGAATATTGTTCTTTGCGAGGGTTTACGCCCAGGGCAATGTGGGACTTCCGGATCACTTCGGTAATCGCTCCGCGTCGCAACTTTTTCCTGTCGCCGGGTTCATAATGGAGGGGTAATCCCGTCTGCCCCTGGATTCTCCATGCGATCTCGCCCTGAGAAGCTTGCCCTTTTCCTGTTGGCGTTGAGCCTCGCCTGTGCGGTTCCTCAGTTGCTGGCGAAGAAAAAAGACAAAGATTTTGGTGGCAATCCGGAGGAACAGAAGAAGCGCGCGGTGCATGCGCTGAACCGGCTGACCTTTGGGCCTCGGCCTGAAGACGTGCAACAGGTCATGGCCATGGGCGTGGATCGCTGGATTGATTTGCAACTTCATCCTGAGAAGATCAGTGACGATGCAATGCAGGCGCGGCTTGCGGATTTACGCACGCTGCGCATGAGCCCTAAGGAGTTGGCGGAAAATTTTCCTGACGGGCAGATGGTGAAGCAAGTGATGGCGGGCAAGATCTCCATGCCCTCCGATCCGGCAAAGCGTGCGGTGTTCCAGGTGCAGATCGTCCGTGAGGAAGAGAAAAAAGAACGCAAAGAAGAAGCGGCGAATAGCGCGCCGGCGATGGCCAACAATAGCGGCAATCCCGCCCCGGCGAATGACGCGACTGAGCGATCGCAAAACACACAGTCCGCAGATCGTGGCATGAACGCCGGAGCTTCCAGTGAAGGCAGCGAACCGGCGCCTGCGGGCATGGGGATGGGCGAGAGCATGCTGTCTACGCCCCCCACAGTTGATGCCAAGCCTTCGACCGAAGAACAGGCGGAAGCGCGCCGCCGTGAAGAAAAACTCTACGCCGATCTGGAAGTTTCAGCGTTGCCGCAGCTTCCTCCAGAGAAGCGTTACAAGAAGATTCTTTCCATGACCGTCGAGCAGAAGGTCGCGTTGGCTGATTCGCTGCGCGGGGGCAAGGGCCAGGATTTTCTGGAAGGCCTCGATTCCCGGCAGAAAGAAACTCTGCTCGCGATGAATAATCCGCAAGGCGTATTTTCCGACGAACTGATGCAGGCCAAGCTGCTGCGCGCCATCTACAGCGAGCGTCAACTCGAAGAAGTGATGACCGATTTCTGGTTCAATCACTTCAATGTTTTCATCGGCAAAGGCGCTGACCGGCTGCTGCTTTCGAGCTACGAACAGGAAACGATACGCCCCCGGGCTCTAGGGAAGTTTGAAGATTTGCTGGTGGCGACCGCCAAGAGTCCGGCGATGCTTTTCTACCTCGACAACTGGGATAGCGTGGGGCCGAATTCCATGCAGGCGCTCGGCATTCCGGTGCGCGGGCCGCGACCTTACGGGCCTTATCGCTATCCGCCGCGCGGACCGCGGCCCAATGGCAATCGCAGGCCGAACCTGGGACTCAACGAAAACTATGGCCGCGAGTTGCTGGAACTGCATACGCTCAGCGTGAACGGCGGGTATTCGCAGCGCGATGTTACGGAAACCGCCAAAGTTTTTACGGGATGGACAATCGACAAGCCGTATCAGGGCGGCGGTTTTGAATTTGATCCGCGCAAGCACGAGCCTGGCCCAAAGTTTGTTCTCGGCCATCGTATCAAGCCCAAGGGCGAGGGCGAGGGAATGGAACTTTTGCATCGTCTCGCGACCAGCCCGCAGACCGCGCACTTCATTTCGCTGAAGCTGGCCGAGCGTTTCGTGTCAGACAATCCGCCGCCGGCGCTGGTCGATAGCATGGCCAGGACTTTCTTGAAAAAGAAAGGCGAGATACGCGAAGTGCTGTCGACGATGTTCCGTTCGCAGGAATTTTGGGCCAGTGAAACTTATCGCGCGAAAGTCAAAACGCCGCTGGAGTTTGTCGCGTCCGCCGTCCGCGCTACTGGCGGCGATGTGACCGACGCGACGCCGCTGGTTCGGCAGTTGAACAACATGGGCATGCCACTGTATGGCGCGGAACCGCCGACTGGTTACTCGATGAAAGCGGAGACTTGGGTAAGTTCGTCGGCTCTGCTTAACCGCATGAACTTTTCTTTGGCCTTGACCAGCGGAAAAATAAAAGGCGTGACCGTGAATACGGCGCACGTCGCGGGCAACAGTGCTGCGCCGGAAGATTCCGTGGCCGCGCTGTCAGCGATGGAAAATTCCTTTCTCGCAGGCGACGTTTCGAAGCAGACCCATGATTCGATCGCAGCGCAGGCGCAGGAAATGTCAAAGAATGCCGCGCCGAACAAAAAACCGAACGCAGACGCTCGCCCCGCCGATGTGGCGACAATGGCGGGCCTGCTGTTAGGTTCGCCAGAATTTCAAAGAAGATGAGTTGTGTTGGTTCTTATCTAAAAGCTAGGAGCTAGGAGCCGTCGAATGTCGGTAACGCGCAGAATCTTCCTGAGGAACGGCGCGTTGGCGCTGGTTGGAACAACCGCGATGCCCGCGTTTTTGACTCGCGCCGCGTTTGGCGCGGTCGCGCCCGGAACGAATAACAAGCGCCTGGTCGTGATCTTTCAGCGGGGTGCGGCGGATGGGCTCAACATCGTCGTCCCTCACGCCGAGCCGCAGTATTACGCCATGCGGCCCAGCATCAATATTCCGCGCAAAGCGGTCATCGACCTCGACGGCTTCTTTGGACTGCATCCTGCGATGGCGTCGTTCCAACCACTCTGGCAGCAGCGTCATCTGGCCATCGTTCACGCGGCGGGGTCGCCCGATCCTACGCGCTCGCACTTCGACGCGCAGGATTTTATGGAGTCGGGAACTCCGGGCGTGAAGATTACCGACGATGGATGGCTGAATCGTTCGCTGCACGCCATGCCGCGGCCCGCGCAGGCTTCCGCGTTTCGCGCCATCGCGCTGGGACCGTCGTTGCCGCGCATTCTCAGCGGCTCCGAGCCAGCGGTCGCGATGAACAACATCAACGATTTTTCCGTCGGAGGTCGCGGGCCCAAGCCTTCTCCGGTGGCGGCGACGTTTGAAGCCATGTACGATCACTCCTCTGACACGTTGTTGCACGGCACCGGCGAAGAAACGTTCGATGCGGTGAAGATGCTGAAGGCCGCCGATCCCCGCAAATACACCCCGGCGCCGGGCGCGAATTATCCGAAGGGACGTTTCGGCGACAGCCTGCGCCAACTGGCGCAACTGATCAAAGCCAATCTCGGCGTACAAGTCGCGTTCGCAGATATCGGCGGCTGGGATCATCACGTGAACGAAGGCTCGACCGAAGGGCAGATCGCGAACGTCCTCACCGAGTTTTCGCAGTCGCTCGCGGCATTCTGGACCGATCTCGGCGATCTGGGGGAAGAAACCGTCGTCGTTACCATGTCGGAATTCGGCCGCACCGCTCGCGAAAACGGCAACCGCGGCACCGATCACGGCCACGCCAACGTCATGTTCGTTCTCGGTGGGCCGGTTCGCGGAGGCAAGATTTACGGCCGCTGGCCGGGCCTCGATCAGTCGCAACTCTACGAAGGCCGCGATTTGGCCCTGACCACCGACTTCCGTCAGGTCATCGGCGAGGCGGTCGCGCGCCACATGGGAAACAAGAGTCTGGCGACGGTGTTTCCTGGCTTCGACAGCCAGCCGGGAAAGTTTCTGCGCTACTTAGGTTGAGCACCCCCCACGCCCGGATTAGCAGTGCGTGAAGCCGCGTCTTCGCTCTTCCAGCTTTGCCTATCTTTCACTTGACTCGTCGTTTACAATCCATTCTCGCCAAAGGTTCATCGGCCAGGTTTTAAGATTGACTCCCGCTCGATGGAGGATCCGATGCTTCTTACGCGAAGGCTGGTCTCGGCTATTGGTTTAGCAATTTCGCTTGCGGCGCTGTTGAGTTGTGGCTCCGCGCACGATTCCGACGAGTTCTACGTACTGATTTCGGCGAACCTTCAGGTTCCTTATTGGCAGGCGGCAGGCGCGGGATTTTCCAATGCGGCATCGCAGATGAAAGTGCGGTCCGATTTTCAAGGGCCGCAAAACTACGACACCAAAGTTGAGCGCGACGCCCTGGATGCCGCAGTGCAAAAGAAAGCCAGCGGAATTCTGCTGGCGGTCACGGATCCGGCATTGCTGAAGGATAGCATCGACAAGGCCGTGGCCGCGGGCATTCCCGTAATCACCCTCGATTCCGATGCGCCCGCCAGCAAGCGTCTGTTCTTCATCGGCACCAACAATTACCAGGCTGGAATGGCGGGCGGAAAGCGGTTGGCGCAGGAGCTCAAAGACAAAGGCAACGTGGTTGTCTTCACCATGCCCGAGCAGGCCAACCTGCAAGACCGCCTGCGCGGGTACCGCGACGCGCTGGAAAGCCATCCGGAAATCAAGATCACGCGCGTGGTCGATATCCAGGGCGATCCGCGCATCGCATTCGACACCACCACGCAAATCATCGGAAAAGAAAAAGACAAGGTCGACGCTTTTGTTTGCCTGGAAGCGCAGTCGGGAAAAGAAGTGGCGGGGGTGCTCGATAGTTATCACATCACGGGCAAAGTCGTGATGGCGATGGACACCGATCCCGAAACGCTGGATTGGATTCAGAAAGGCGGAATCGCCGCCACCATCGCGCAGAAGCCCTATACGATGGCCTTCGTCGGGCTGCAAATGCTGGACAATCTTTATCACCACAAGCCGCCATCGCTCGATACGGATTGGTCGAAGGACAGCTTCGCCCCGATTCCCAGCCTTGTGGATACGGGATCGGCTCTGATCGATAAGAACAATGTGCAGGCATTTTTGCAGGCCAAGAAGAGTTTGACTAGCGGGCAGAAATGATCACCAGCAAGAATTTTGGCCAAAGACAGGACTAACAGGGGTTAATGAGAAAATTTCAGGGTGTAGTCTCTCTCTTCAGTATCGCGCTCGCCATTTCATCTGTGGCAAGCGCACTCGATCATCAACCGGTTGCCGACTATCACGCGCGTCGAGAAGCGCTGGCCAAAAAGGCTGGCGGCGTCGTTGTTTACCTGGCGCCATTGGAGCCGCCCGATTCGGTATACGCATTTCGCCAGGACGATAATTTCTATTATCTTTCGGGACTCACCGTGCCCGGCGCAGCCTTGCTGGTGGCCCCTGCCGTGGAAGCGGAGGGCGGGAATGCCGTCCGCGTCTACATGGAAATTCTTTTTCTGCCCCCGCACAACCTCCGGCTGGAGAAGTACACCGGTCCGCAATTGGGCGCCGATACTCCCGATGCCGCCAAAATCACCGGTTTCGATCGTGTAGAAGATATGGGCAAACTGCCCGACGAAGTCTCCAAGATTCTCACCGGTGCCCGGCCAACGATCTATACGGATGTTTCCACGCAGGGAGAAACCACTGCCAGCACCCAGGCGCTCTCATTCCTGAAGCGCACCAACGCGGTTGTCTCTTTTCAGGATGTTAAGCCGGCGCTTTCCTCGCTGCGCACCGTGAAGGATTTCGTAGGGCGCAGAATTACTTCGCCGAAAAGATCGCGATTGTTCATCGAATTAAAGAACGGAAACCGCGCATACTGCCGGGGAGTGGGCAGCACCGCGAAAAAAGTGCCGTGCGTTCCGTCGGCCGGATTGCCATCGCCGCTCGAATAGTAGTAGCCCGTGCGGAACCAAGGACGCACACGCTCCGCGCCCTTAGGCTGAAATCCCGCTTCAATCGCGCCCGCGCCCGAACGTTGCGTGAGCAGTCCCCACTGCCCGCTCTGCAAAACTCCCCATCCC
>Ga0209006_10003835_pt1 | contig 13651 bp, 10 predicted proteins | sample JacPin_JW_Ref_O2_FD_188567 | JGI IMG/M metagenome (GOLD analysis project Ga0209006, IMG submission 188567) | Forest soil microbial communities from Algoma, Ontario, Canada - Jack Pine, Ontario site 1_JW_Ref_O2 (SPAdes) (version 2) | ecosystem: Environmental > Terrestrial > Soil > Boreal... | reverse complement strand
CGGCCCGCGGAGTTCAACTCCTCGCTCAGTACTATGGCTGGCGCACGTGTGGTCGCAGGTGCGGGGAGGGGAGCCTCAGTCGTTTTCAACGACAGTTCGGCGATGTCCGTCTCGGCCGCGATGCCAGTTACCAGTTCGGCAGGCCGCGCAGCAGCAGACGAAATTGGGTTGGGGAAACCGGAGACGACTAGCGTCGCAATCCCGCAACCGACAGGAATCAGCGCGCCGCACAACAACGCTGTCTTTAGGGCGCGACGTCCAAGCCTCATCGGTCTGGGTCCGGTCTTCGACAGTCGGCAGGAGCGTGCCGCGCGCCTCACATGATCGCCTGATCTTTCCGATCAAAGATGATTGCGCAATGATGGCCGCTTCTCGGCAAAGGATTTTTCCCCCATGTGTTGCTTGGATACAACAGGCACTCTCACAGCGGAGGCGATGAAAGTAATACCGCACCGACAGGGCTTCTTTCACGAATATTATCCCGGCTGACCGCCGAGTTGTCTTTCTGATGTCGATTCAACGGCGGCATTGCCCACAGGGCATTTGAGCGTTCCGGACCAAACGTCCGGCTTGGAAGGGGAAAGCCAAAGGGAGGATGTTGTGGCGGTCATTGTTCTTGCCCACGGCGCTTGGTCCGCTGCGTGGGCGTGGAAGAAGATGCGGCCTTTGATGGTCGCAGCCGGGCATCAGTTTTTCGCTCCGACATATACGGGACTGGGTGAGCGAGCGCATCTGGCAAGCCCGTCGAATGACCTTAATACGCATATTCAGGACGTACTCGGGGTCTTGGAATTCGAGGACCTCCACGAGGTCACGCTGATCGGGCACAGCTACGGCGGCATGGTAGCAACGGGGGTCGCCGATCGGGTGCCGGGTCGGATCGCGCGGTTGATCTACCTTGACGCATTCGTCCCCGCAAACGGCCAATCTTTGATCGATTTCCTTCCGGCAGCGGAACGAGAACGGCTCTTGGATAGTGTCACGACAGGCGACGGCTGGCGCGTTACTCCAAACCCCATACCACCCGATACGACTTCACAGGACGCAGCGTGGGTCGCCCAGTTCAGGATGCCTCAGTCACTCAAGTGCTTCGAGCAGCGGCTCCATTTGCAAACCGAACTCGACTTACCTCGCTCATACATTCATTGCACACGATACGCCGACAAAAAGCCGTTCGCCCAGTTCGCACGCCAGGCCAGTCGCGAGGCCGGATGGCAGATCTACGAACTAGACGCGAGCCACAGCCCAAATATCACAGCACCTGGACCGCTGATGAAGGTCATCGAACAGACGCTGTCATGGCCGTAACTGCACCAGCAGTGCGAGTACAGCGCATTCGAGTGGATCGCAGCCGAGTCCGCGGCTATGAAAGCGAAGCAATCCGAATTAGTGGGCATGCCCATTATCGACACTCGGACGGATATTCGAGTCCGGTGTCTTTGCCTTCAACTTGAACATTGCATGCGCGATTGTTGGGCAAGATCTCGTCGGCGACCGTGATTGAAGTTTGTTGGTGTGCCCGCAGGAACGGCGGGTTCTGGTGCCACCGCTATTGGCGATGGTCGCGGCCGGATGCTCACCCTTAGCTTCGCCCGAAATCGGTGTCCACAGGCGGTTTCTCGTCCAACAACGGCACTTGCCATTCAAAGGATCGTCGTTAGCGTCGGTGGGCCATGAGTGATCGACCGGGAAAAAAGCGCGATCGAAGTGGCCCTCCCGATATTCAACTACCGTCACAACGTTTGCGCTTGCGGCGAGCCTCACAATCGAGTGCTTAAATTTTGCGCGGCGGTCGAGCTTGTACCGTTCGGCGAATTGCTCGTTATATATGAGTGCATATAGCCGCCGGGTATCTAGATGGCCGGCCTGAACCGCAGCGCGGTCAGGGCCGCTTGCCGACGAAATGAACCCAACCGCCATGTCCGCTTGCTGAGCTGAAGTTGAAGCCGACCCCAGTGCCGCGTGGGGGAAGGTTTCTTTCAACCTGATTAAGCAGACCGCCTTCTGTCTCTCATCAAGGCATCTTTTGCCAGTAGCCAATCGAGGAATCCGATGAACCCCGCTTCTTTCGACATTATCGATGGCATTCCGCACTACAAGCTGTTCATTGACGGCCGGTGGGTGAGCTCCTCGCGAAACAGACTGGCCGATGACGTCAATCCGGCCACCGGAAAAGTTTTCGCGCGCACGCAACAAGCCGGCGCCGAGGAAGTGAACCGGGCGATCCAGGCCGCCCATCGCGCCGCGCGGAGCTGGGGCGCAACGCTGGTGTCGGAACGCGAGATTTTGTTGCTGCGTACCGTGGAGGTGATCCAGCGGCGCACGGCGGAGATCCGCGACCTGCTCATCGAGGAGTGCGGTTCGGTCTTCTCAAAGGCCTTGTGGGAGATCGAATATGTCGTCGACGCGCTGCGGGCAGCCGCTGGCGACGCGCGACACGTCATGGGCGAGACTATGCCCATGACCATGCCGGGCCAGCTGTCGATCTCGATACGAAAGCCGCTCGGCGTGATCGCAGGTATCGCGCCGTTCAATTCGCCCTTCCTGCTGTCGATGAAGAAAATCGTCTATGCGTTCGCGACGGGAAACACGTTCATCCTCAAGCCTTCGGAAGAGACGCCGATATCCGGAGCATTGATCGCCGATCTGTTTCAGGAGGCCGGTCTGCCACCCGGAGTGCTCAATGTTGTGGCGGGTATTCCGGCGGAGGTCGGCGACCTTCTGATTGCTGACCCGCGGGTGAAGATGATCACCTTCACGGGTTCAACCCGGACAGGGCGGCATCTCGCCTCCGAGGCTGCGAAGCATCTCAAAAAGTTCACGCTGGAAATGGGTGGCAAGAGCCCGTTGATCGTGCTGAAGGACGCCGATTTGGATTACGCGGTGGATGCGGCAGCGTTCGGTATCTTTCTGCATCAGGGCCAAGTCTGCATGGCCAATTCAAAAGTGATCGTTGAGGCGCCGCTCTTCAATGATTTCATCGAAAGATTCAAGGCAAAGACCGCGACCATCAAGGTCGGCGACCCGCGCGACCCGCAGACAGTGATCGGGCCGCTGATCCGCGCCCACCAATGCGACTTCATCGATGGGCAGCTCAAGGACGCTACCGAAAAGGGAGCCAAGGTCGTCTTGGGCGGCACCCATGAGGGCCAGTTCTATCATCCGACCGTACTGACCGGCGTGACGCCGGACATGCGTATCTATCATGAGGAAAGCTTCGGCCCCGTCGTCTCCCTGATCCGGGCGGACGATTCCGAAGATGCACTCCGCATTGCCAACGATACCGAGTACGGTCTCGCCGCGGCCGTCATCACCAACGACATGCAGAAAGCGCTCGATCTCTCCATGCGACTCGAATCCGGGATGGTTCACGTCAATGACACTACCATTTCCGACGAGCCGCATGTGCCCTTCGGAGGCACCAAGAACAGTGGTTTCGGCCGCGAGGGCGGGCGCTACTCGCTGGAGGAGCTCACGGAGGTCAAGTGGGTGACGATGCAGATGGGCAAACGCGCTTTTCCATTCTGATGATCGACCGGAACGGCGGCCATCCGGCCGGGCCACACCGTCGGGCACGCCCGGCATCGACCGATCTCGCATGAAGCTGGCTCAACGGGCCGGGTGCGCTCTCAAGCGACACGCGTGCGCAACCCGGCCGCACAAATTCTGGCCAATCTGCTCTAGCGAAACGCTAGCCCGAATAATCGTTGGCATCCCTATGATTATCGTAGGTATCCCGACAATTGGCAAATCGAGGTCGGCAGCCACTAAGAGCGCTCAAAAAATAAGCATATAGGGCCACCGCCAGCGCCGATTTTTCAAGCTCGGGTGGAATAACCCTGCCGCAAGTCCGTGCAAGATCAGAAAAGTTCATCATTCCTCCGCTCAGCGAAGGAGTCGCGCGTGCTTGGCACAGAACTTGGATGACTGACCGACAGTCAGCCGCGAGTTCCGAATGGCCTCGATCGCGTTCAAGTCGGTTTCTAAGCGCTACGGACAGGTCGATGCCGTGAAGCATCTGGATCTGTCCTGCGCGAGCGGTGAGATGCTCGCCCTCTTGGGCCCTTCCGGTTGCGGCAAGAGCACCACGCTGAAGATGGCCGCAGGCATCGAGGACGTGACCTCCGGCGAGATCTACTTCGGCGACCGGGCGGTGACGCGATTGCGTCCGGGCGATCGGAATATCGCGATGGTTTTCGAGGACTATGCGCTCTATCCGCAGATGACGGTGCGCAAGAACGTAGCGTTTCCGTTGAAGGTGCGCGGCCTGTCCGGGCGAGCGGCGGAGGAGCGCATCGACGAGGTTTTGCAGCTTCTGGGGTTGGACGCGCTCGCGGACCGGGACGTCAAGGGCCTGTCGGGCGGCGCGCAGCAGCGCGTGGCGATCGGACGGGCGCTGGTGCGCGACCCCGATGTCATCCTGTTCGACGAGCCGTTGTCGCATCTCGACGCCGACCAGAAGGTTCAACTGCGGGCCGAGATCAAGCGGCTGCAGAAGCTGCGCCAAGTCACCTCGATCCTGGTCACCCACGACCAGACCGAAGCCACCGCCATGGCCGACCGCATCGCGGTGATGAATCACGGCGTGTTGCAACAGGTCGGTGGCCCGCAGGATCTTTATCAGCATCCCGCCAACCTGTTCGTTGCCAACTTCATCGGCGAGCCGCCGATGAACCTGCTCCCCGCGACGGCGGTCGAAGGAGGTCGGCTGTGCGGACACGGCTGGTCGATCACTTTGGATGACCGCCGCGCCGGCGTTCTTGCGAGCCGGGGCGGCGGCGGATTGGTGGCGGGCATCCGCCCCGAGCACGTCGCGCTGCTGCCGCCGCACGAAGCAAGTGAGGCACGCGGATCGATCATCTATCGGGAGCCGCGCGGCGATGCCGATGTCCTCACCATCGCCATCGGCAACGGCAGCGTCGAGGTCATCGCCGAAACTGCCGGACCGTCCGTTTGGCGTACCGGCGATAATGTCGCTTTGCGGATGGAGGCGGCGCGGTTTCATGTTTTCGATGAGCAAAGCGGCCGCAACCTCGAGGTCGCGCTGTGAACGCGCCCTTCAAGCCGGATTTTGTGCCGCGTCCTTCCAAGCTCGACGGCGCTTCCGGGTTGGTGACGCGTGGCGTCTGCAAGACCTTCCAGGCGCCGGTGCTCGCGGACATCAACATCAGTGTGGCGCCGGGCGAAGTGCTGGCGCTCACGGGTCCCTCGGGCGCTGGCAAAACTACCCTCTGCCGCATTCTTGCCGGCCTGGAGCGCGCCGACACGGGGGCGCTGTCGCTCGCCGACATTGACTTGACGCCGGTGCCGGCCGGCCGGCGCCGGGTGGCATTCATGTTCGAGCCTGTATCCACACAAGACGGTGCGCGAGAACGCCCTGTCGCCCTTGCACGCCTTCGGCGCGACCGACCGCGGTGGCGCGAAGCAGCGTGTCGATCAGATCCTGGAATTGCTGGAGATCCTGCATCTTGCCGAGCGCCTGCCGAGTGCGCTGTCAGGCGGCCAGAAACAACGGGTCGCACTGGCGCGTACGTTGGTGCAGGCGCCGGCGCTGTTTCTGCTCGACGAGCCAATCTCTCATCTCGATGCGAAGCTGCGTCACAAGCTGCGCGGCGAAATCCGCCGGCGGCTGTCGGCGCAGTCGGCGCCGGTGATCTGGACCACGCCCGATGGCATGGAAGCGCTTTCGGTGGGCGACCGCGTCGCGGTGATCGCCAACGGCAGGATTGAACAGGTTGGGGCGCCCGAAGAGGTTTGGTTGCGGCCGGCCAGCGTCCAGGTCGCGCGCCTGCTCGGCGATCCGCCAATCAATCTGCTGCCGGGAAAGCTGCAGGCCGAAGCCGGCACGCTTTACTTCCTGCATGGCGAGTCGAAACTTGCCGTGCCGTCGCGGCTCGTACAGGTCGCACAATCGCTCAAGAGCGCCGCGGTGATCCTCGGCGCACGGCCCGATGGCCTGGCGCTCGCGGCAGCCGACAGTCCCGGCGCGATGCGCGCGGAAATCTATTCCAGCGAGCCATTCGGCAAGCACGCCATCGTCACGGTCGACATCGGCAACTTCCTGATGAAGTTGAAAACGCCGACGTCAGACGCCCGTCGCGTCGGCGACAGAATCGGTCAGACCATTGGCCTCACCTTCTCCCCTGAAGGACTGATGTTGTTTGACGGCACAACGGGTCGGGCAATCCCCGGCTCCAACTAGCAAGCATAGGCCAGCGTTCAAGGAGACGGAGATACAGAGATGAAGACAAAATCGTGTTACAGGACCGCCGCTCTCGCGGTCTCGGCATTGCTGTTGGCGGGAACTGCCGCCTCGGCGGAAGATTCATTCTATGCGACGGCGGCCGCGCCCTACAAAGGCACGACCATCCGGGTGCTCGACGAGATCACCCCGCTGCAGGAGACCCTGTCCAAGATCGTGCCGGAGTTCGAGAAGGAAACCGGTATCAAGGTCGAGTGGGAGTTGCTCAACCACTTTGAAGTGATCAACAAGGGCCAGGCCGACATGCTCTCCGGCCGCGGCCATTATGACGCGGTGATGCTGCACGGCTTCCAGGTCGGGCCGATGCTGACTGCCGGCGTCATTCGCCCGATCGATGATCTCGTCCAGAATCCCAAGCTCTTTAATCCCAAGCTGGACGTCGCCGATTTCATTCCCATCCCTTACAAGACGCTCAGCTTCGCCAATGGCAAGCAGATCGGCTTCGTGAACTGGAATTACAATCAGGTGTATTGGGCGCGCGCCGATCTCTTGAACAATCCGGAAGAGAAAGCGGCGTTCAAGGCCAAATACGGCTATGAGCTGGCGCCGGCCAAGACCATCGAGCAGATGCGCGACATCGCCGAATTCTTCACCCGCAAGAAGGGCGAGAAGCTCGCCGGCAAGACGCTCGACAGCGACTTCTACGGCATCGTGCTGGAAGGGATCAAAGGCGGCTCGACCTTCGGCACGCTTTGGCGCGACTTCATCAAGAACTACGGCGGCGACATCATGGACGCGGAAGGTCATCCGACCTTTGACCGGCCGGAGAACGTCGAAGCGCTGAAGATGTGGGCGGCGCTGTGGAAATTCGCCCCTCCCGGCATCGCCGAATATTCGCTGGTCGACGTGCCGACCGTCATGGGCAAAGGCATCGCGGCGCAGACGCTCGCCTGGTCAGACTTCGTGCTCGGCGTCGACAAGCCCGGCGTGTCGCCCTTTGCGGGTCAGTTCGTGTACGCGCCGATCCCGGTCAAGGCCGGCGCCTCCACGCCACGTTCGGCCGAGGCTGAGCCCTCGATCACCGTGATCAGCGCGGCGAGCAAGCACCCTGAGGCGACATTCCTGTTCCTGGAGTGGCTGGTCGACAAGAAGCAGCAGGACAAGCTGATCACGCTCGGCCAGGGTGGTGTGCCGGTGCGCGAGTCGTCCTGGGCGCTGCCTGCGATCAAGGACAGCAGCAACAAGACGCTCTATGACGCGATGAAGTCGACCCTCGACGTGGGTCAAGCCAAGCCGCGGATACCGAAATACTATGAGATCTACGATCAGCTCAGCGGTGTCGCGCAGGAGGTCGGTCTCGGCAAGCTGTCGCCCGAGGAGGGCGCCAAGAAGGGGCAGGCCGAGATGCTCAAGCTCTGCACCAAATGCTTGATGTAATTGGCTGCTGACGCGTGTTGCGCGCCGTCATCCGGGTGACTGTCGCCCGGATGACGGATCGTATCGCAAAGGCGAATGCCTGCGGCCCTTCCTGGGAGCCCGGCACCAACGAAGACAAAGCACGGGGCGTGATGACGAGTGTTAGCGAAGCGGTTCCCCTGAACGCCGCAGCGGCCCAGCCGCCGGCGCGCGAGCGCTTTTGGTATCCTTATCTGCTCATCGCGCCGTCGATGCTTACCTTGACCGTGGTCTCTCTCATTCCCTTCATCTACACGGTCTATCTCAGCCTGCACGCCGCTAAGTTCGGCCGCGTCACCGATTTCATCGGTGCCGACAATTACATGACGCTTTTGACCGATCCGCGCTTCTGGAACTCCATTGGCATCGCGTTGATCTTCATCGCTATCGCCGTGCCGATCGAGTTCATGCTCGGACTCGTTGGCGCCTTGATCCTGAACCAGAACGTCCGCGGACGCTCGGTCTTGATCCCGCTTCTTTTCATGCCGACCATGATGGCACCGATCGTCGTGGGTCTGCTGTGGAAGATCATGCTGGCGGGCTCCTGGGGGTTGATCTCCTACAATGTGCTCGAGCGCTTCCACCTGATCGGGCAGACCTCGATCTTCGCGTCGTCGGGGCTGGCGCTCTATGCGCTGATTTTCGTCGATGTCTGGCAATGGACGCCGTTTATGATGTTGGCCTTCTTCGCCGGCCTGCAGGCGCTGCCGCTCGGGCCCTATCGCGCCGCTGCGGTCGATGGCGCGAACGACGTGCAGATCTTCTTCAACATTACCTTGCCGATGCTGACGCCGCTCTTGGTCGTCGTCGGTCTCTTGCGTTTCATCGACGCTTTCAAGGTATTCGATACCGTCTACATCCTGACCGGCGGCGGTCCCGGCATCACCACCGAGACGCCCAGCATTCTGGCCAACAAGATGACGTTCGAGTTCTGGAATATCGGCGAGGCCTCGGCGCTGGCAGTGCTTGTCTGGATCGCTTTCTTCGCCTTCTGTAACGTCTTCTACCAGATAGCCAAAAAGCGCTTGAACGCTTTCTGAGGCCGCCATGCCGGACGAGACAAAAAAGCCTACCGCGGATCGCGGCCTGATCTGGACCGCAATCGTCGTGGTCTACGCGGCGATCGTCTTGTTTCCGATCTTCTGGATGGCGGCGATGATGGTGATGCCGGACGAGGCCATGTTCGCCCGCCCCACTGTGTGGCTCTTCACGCCGACACTTGAGCATTTCCGTTACGTGCTTGAACTGGGCTTTTCATGGAACCTGTTCGCGTCCTTCGTTCTGTCGGTGCTTTCTACCGGTCTTGTGATCGTCATCGGCACGCCAGCGGCCTATGCGTTCGCGCGCTTCGACATGAAATTCAAGGACGACCTTTTTCTGTTCATCCTGGCGACCCGCATGGCGCCGCCGGTGTGTTTGGTCATTCCGTTCTATCTGATCTTCGCCAAGCTGAGCCTGCTCGATACCTTCACCGGGCTGACGCTCGCCTACATGACGTTCAATCTGTCGTTCTATGTCTGGGTGCTGCGCAGCTTCTGTCGCGACCTGCCGGTCGAGATCGAGGAGGCGGCCGCGCTGGAAGGTTGGTCGCGCGTCCAGATTTTCCGCCAGATGGTATTTCCGCTGCTGCGCAACGGCATCGTGGCAACCGCGGTCTTGTGTTTCATCTTCGCCTGGAACGAGTTTCTGTTCGCTTTCATGCTCGGCGGCGAAGCCGTCCAGACGCTGCCGGTCTCGATCCCCAAGCTCATCACCAGCCAGGGCGTACGCTGGGGCGAAATGGCGGTGGTGGGCATCGCCGCATTGCTGCCGGTGCTGACAGCGGTGTTCGTGTTGCAGCGGCATATTGTACGCGGGCTGACACTTGGGGCGGTCAAGGGCTGAGGAGGCTTGTCATGCATCATCATCTGCCGTCGACGCCCGGTAATGTGCATTGGGGCCTCTGGGACGGCTCGCTGGCGCCGGTTCTCAAGATCCAATCCGGCGACACCGTCACAATCGACACACTGTCCGGCGAGCCCGAGGATATGCCCAATCCGGCGCTGGGCTTGAGCGTCGTGCCCGGCCACAAGGAGGTGCACGAAAGCACCCCCCGCGGTCCCGGGCCGCACTTCCTCACTGGCCCGATTTATATCGACGGCGCGGAACCGGGCGACGTGCTGGAGGTCCGCGTCCTCGATATCAAATACCGCGCCGATTGGGGCTGGAATATTCAGGTGCCGTTCCTCGGCACGCTGCCCGAGGATTTCCCGGAATTGCGTCGCATCCACATCCCGCTCGATCTCACGCGCGACGTTGCCAAATTGCCGTGGGGTCAGGAGCTGGCGCTCGATCCGTTTTTCGGCAATTTCGGCGTCGCGCCCCCGCTGTCCTGGGGTCGGCTTTCGTCCAAGGAGCCGCGAAGCTTCGGCGGCAACATGGACAACAAGGAGCTCGGCGTCAGCAGCATTACTTACTTCCCCGTCCTCGTCCCCGGTGCGTTGTTCTCGGCCGGCGACGGCCACGCCCTGCAGGGTGACGGCGAGGTCTGCCTGACCGCGATCGAAGCTGCGCTGACCGGCACTTTCGAATTTCACCTGCGCAAGGACATGAAGCTCAAAAATCCGCGCGCGGAAAAGGCCGATTGCTGGATCACCATGGGTTTCGACGAAGACCTTGACGACGCGGCGAAGCAGGCGCTGCGCGACATGATCGCGCTCATCTGCGAGCACTCCGGCTTGAGCGCGCAGGACGCCTATACGCTCTGCTCGCTCGCTGCCAATCTGCGTGTTACCCAGTTGGTCGATGGCAACAAGGGCATACACTGCATGCTGGCGAAATCCGCGCTGCCGACCAGGCGATAGCGGTCATGCTACCGCTTGCTGATACATTCGCTCACTGATGCCCGCCGGTTTATTTACCGAACCGACCACTGGCTATTGGCAGGAGCTGACTGCGGACGTTCCGGCGCGCTTTTCGGCCGCGCCGCCTTATCGTTTCGGTTATCCGGTCCGCCTGCCGGACGGCCGGGTGCTTATGCTGCCGTTGCGGCAGCTTCCGACCGACGACTTGGCCGTCGCCTCGCTCATCGCCAATCAGGCATCGCATCCGGTGCTCGCGGCCTTGGCTGATCATATGGCGGCGTTGGCCAGATCGTTTGAGGCGGAGATTATCGTCGGTCTGCCGACGCTCGGCCTTGTTTTTGCGTCGTTGGTCGCGTCGCGGCTGGGCCAACCGCGTTACGTGCCCTTAGGGTATTCGCGCAAGTTTTGGTACGACGATGCGCTGTCGGAGCCCGTCAGTTCGATCACGAGCCCGGACCTCGACAAGCGGCTACGGTTCGATCCCAATCTGCTGCCGCTGATTGAAGGTCGGCGCGTGACGGTCGTGGACGACGCGATCTCGACTGGTGCCACGGCAGTCGCTGCCGTGCGGCTCTTGCACAGGATCGGTGCCGAAATCGTCGGCATGGTTGTGGCGATGAAGCAGACTAGGCGGTGGGAAACCGCGGTGAATGCATTGCCAGCTCGGCTGCCGCTACGCGCGGTTTTTGGCTGTCCCCTGTTCCGACGCGGTGAGGACGGCTGGTGGCCGCTTGCCGACACGCAACCTTCGCTCCCGTAACCCTGATCCGAACAGCCGTATGCGCTCAGCCTCTGGTCCGCGTGACGTCGTTCAAGATATCGGCGAGCGCCTCCGGCGTGCTCACGAAAGGCGAGTGATCGCAATCGAGCGTGAAAACGCGTTCACACGGGGTGCGGCCGGTCATGGCTCGCTGATAGGCAATGGAGACGGCGTTGTCGCGGAGCCCCTCGACATAAAAGCGCGGAACCGCGCCTTAGCGCTGCGGGGTCAGCTCCAGAGCATCGTGATAGACCTGCATCCGTTGCGGACGCAGACGCGAGGCTGCCCAGGCGGCAAGAGCAGGATGCGAGGTGTTGTAGAACACCTCGGCGGCCGCCTCCGCCGGAAAGGTCGCGGTCACGCCGTCCGCCGAAACTTTCATGTTCTTGAGCACCAAATCTTCGACGCCGAGATGCGCGTGCTCGTTGAGGAAACTCACCAGCCCTTCGTTGGACCGGAACAACAGGCCATTGACGTAGATCACGGCGGCAAGGCGCCCTGGCCGTCGCTCGGTAACCTGGGATGCGACAATGCCGCCCATGCTGTGCGCAACGAGAATTATCCGTCCTGGCAGTCCGTCGATCACACCGGCGACGCGAGTAGCGTAGCTGTCCAGATTGGCGTTCTCCAGCGGCGCGGGATCGTCGCCGCTGCCGGGTAGATTGGGAGCCGCAACACGATGACCCTGACGCTCCAGAATCGGAATCAGACGGTCCCAACACCAGGCGCCGTGAAACGAGCCGTGCACCAGTACGAATTGCATCGTAATCCTCGATCGCTGTCCAAACCGTTGCGGGGTCGCAGTAGCCGTGTCGCGCAAGCGACCCGAACTTGGTGGAGGCAGCAAGTCCGATGCCAAGCCGCTGGACAAGCAAATCCGGCGCAGCTCGGCATCATCCCTGCCAAAAATTTGCGCAAGGGCGCTGTTTATTTCGACGTGCGCGCCGACGAATTTATGGGTATACCTATGAATATTTTTGACTTGGTTGATAGCGTGCTGAATATTGTCGCTTTTACAAACTCTGAAGCGACAAGCTCAGAAGCTCGGTAGCCAAGGCTCTGACGAACAAGCAAACACGGCGAAATATCGCTGGGCCGATCAGCGCAAGCCAAGAGGTGTGATCGTGAGCGAATCAACCTTACCTTTCGATCTCATTCTCTCAGGCGGCAGGGTGATTGATCCTGCAACAGGGTTAGACGGCCGTTACGATGTCGCCATCGCCGGCGACAAGATCGCCGCTCTCGAGCCTGATCTGTCTCAGGCCTCGGCGCGGGAGAGAGTGGACGTCTCGGGCAAGCTGGTCTTGGCCGGCATGATTGATACGCATGCCCACGTCTACGAGCACGTGACTGGCAAATTCGGCCTCAATCCGGACATGGTCGGCGTGCGTTCGGGCGTTACGACCCTGATCGACCAGGGCGGTCCGAGTTGCATGACGATCGGCGGGTTCCGCAACTATGTGGTCAATACCGCCGAGAGTCGGCTTCTCTGCTTCATTTCCTGTTATTTGGTTGGTGGCCTCGAAGGCCATCTGTATCCTGATCTCTACGGCCCGAATGGCGTGAACGTCGACCACACGGTCCGCGTCGCCAAGGAAAATCTCGACATCGTGCGCGGAATCAAGGCGCACGCCGAGATCGGCGGGCAATCGCGTTGGGGCCTCGAGGTTATCAAGACCGGTCGAGAGATTGCCCGCCAGACTGGTCTGCCGCTTTACATCCATCTCGGACAGCTCTGGCCAAGCATCGAGGAAGGGCCGGTACCTGATGCGGACGAGCTGATCCGCGAACTCGTGCCGATCATGGGGCCGGGCGACGTGTTGGCACATCCTTTTACGCGTCATCCCGGCGGCTTTGTCTCCAAAGAGGGGGAGGTGCATCCCATCGTCTTCGAGGCGATCGCGCGCGGCGTTCGCGTCGATGTCGGCCACGGCTCGCATTTCAGCTTCGAGGTCGCCAAGCGCGTTCTCGATGCTGGCGTGCGGCCGTTTACGCTTGGCGCCGACTTGCATGGCTACAATGTGCGCGCGCCCGGCTCGGGCGCCAAGGACGAAGGGCTGCGCGAAGCCAATCCATTCTTTGGCATTGCCCCCTTCAGCCTCACCGTGGCGATGACCGAGTTGCTTACGCTCGGTATGACGATCGAGGAGATTGTCGCCACGGTCACCAGCCACCCGGCGATCATGGTGCGCATGGAGGATGAAATCGGCGCGCTCCAGGTCGGACGCAACGCCGATGTGAGCGTGCTCGAGGTCCTCAACGGCCGCTTTAAGCTTTTCGACAATAGCGGCGTTGAAGTCGTGACCGATAAGCTTATCCGTCCGGTGTTCTGTCTGCGCGACGGCGCGCGGTACGACAGCGACTCGCCGCTGATCCCAGACGCGATCGCAG
>Ga0209006_10003834_pt1 | contig 13651 bp, 10 predicted proteins | sample JacPin_JW_Ref_O2_FD_188567 | JGI IMG/M metagenome (GOLD analysis project Ga0209006, IMG submission 188567) | Forest soil microbial communities from Algoma, Ontario, Canada - Jack Pine, Ontario site 1_JW_Ref_O2 (SPAdes) (version 2) | ecosystem: Environmental > Terrestrial > Soil > Boreal... | reverse complement strand
CAGGTCCCGCCCATCCATGGTAAGGCACGGCCTGTCAGGACCCAATGAGGCGCCCTTGTCGAGATAGTCGATCAGTCGCATCATCGCCTCCCGCGCGGAGAGTGGCCGACGCGGATTGGGCCGCGTCGGCCAGAGTGTCAGGTGTGCACGGTGAGTATCGGGTTCATCACTAGCCCGAAGCTCCGCAGTTGCCCGAGCAGTTCGCGATAGCCGAACGCCTGGCAGCCGGACGCAAAGCCGACGCGCTTCGGCGGCGTTTGCAGCAGCGAAAATGCAGCGTAGGCCTGCAGCATGCCTGTCTGCTTGTAATTGCAGTTGCCGTGGATCACGCAGTGCGCGCGGCCGAGCGGTCCCGAGGCGTGGACCGAGTCGATGGATGTGTTGATGCGTGGGTTCTCCCGCGGCGGCATCGCCGCCTGAATTGTCGCCGCGATGTCGGCAAGCGCTTTTTCTTGCTGATCGGGCGGCAGGGGCTTGATCTTCTCCTTCACCATCTGCGTGGTCTGCACCACGTTCTCCATGACGGGCCGCGCGAGAACTCCGCCGAGCACTCGACAATTGGAGACACGGGGATCATTGCGGAACCAGACCGGATGGGCCGTCCCGCCCCACGGCACCGCGATGGAGGTCTCGTGCTGGCCTGGCACCACGACGTCAGCACGGGCGGTGACATCCCATTCGACGAATCTGTTCTGCTCAAGGTAGTACCACTTCGCCTTCAGAATGGTGAAGATCGTCTGGGTCGAGGCGTAGGTCGGAAACCCTTTCCAGAACACGAGAATGTCCAGCGAGTCGAGACCTGGATGCTCAAGACAGATGTTGGCTGCAATCTCACCGGTCGTGTACATCTGCGCGATATTCGGAGCGAGCAGCAGCCCGTTGGCGGCGAATTTTTCGCCCCAGGTCTCTTGGCATTTCAGCACCCAGTCCTGCTCACCGGTTGTGTCGCTGTAGTGACAGCCGGCGCTCAGGCAGGCCTCGACGACCTCGCTGCCGTACTTAATAAAGGGGCCCACCATATTGCTGACGAAACGCGCGCCCCTGAACAGCTTGGTCAGGGCTTCGACACTGTGTTCGACCTGTGCAACTTCATAGTCGGCAGTTTCGATGCCAGGGATCTTCTCGACCACTGCGCGGACTTTGGCGGCGTCACGACCGGCGGCGATGAAGGGAACGTTGTATTCCCGCAGGTACTCGCAAACCAGACGACCGGTGTAGCCGGAAACGCCGTAGACGACGACGGGACGCTTCTCGCTCATAGTGTTTCCTCCTGACTATTCGTTTTTGGATCGTTCATGTTGTCCGTAGCTCTTCGCCTGCAATCCGACACATCGCTTTTCCGCATCCGGATGGCGGCGCCGCGCTGTTTGAAGCGGATCGCGCCTAAGCTGCCGCATTACATGCCCATGCCGCCGTCGACCGGCAGGCCGACGCCGGTGATGAAACGAGCTTCGTTTGAGCACAGAAACACCGCGGCCGTGCCGATATCGCCGACCTCGGCGAGCCGCCCGAGCGGGGTTTGCTCCACTACCGAGCCAACCGCCGCGTTGACGTCGGGCGCGAGCCCGATCTTCACGATGTCATCTGCAAGCTGCATGCCCATGTCAGTCGGGATCAAGCCGGGATAGATGCAGTTGACGCGCACGCCGAAGCCAAGCTTGCCGGCTTCCATCGCTGCGACCCGTGTCATCCGGTCGACCGCGGATTTGGTGCCCGAATAGACCGCGATGCTTGGAAACGCGATCGTCGCGGCCACCGACGCGATATTGACGATCGTACCGCCTTTGCCAGCCGATCCGCCGGGCCGCATCGCGCGGAAGGCGTGCTTTATGCCGAGCACGGTGCCAACGATGTTGACGTCGCACATTCGCCGAGCGTCTTCGGCCTTAATCTCGCTAATCAATGAGGTGATCTCGATGCCGGCATTGTTGATGAGGATGTCGTAACCGCCGAGTGTGGAGACGGTGGCTGCGACCGCTCGCTCCCATTGCGCATCGTCGGTGACGTCGAGCTTCGCAAAGCCGGTCTTTGCACCGGAGCGCGCAAGAGTGGCGGCAGTTTCCTTGCCGACATCTTCAAGAATGTCGGCGATCATGATCGCGGCGCCGGCATCGGCTAACGCCGTCGCGATCGCGGCGCCGATGCCGCGCGCGCCACCGGTGATCAGGGCTTTCCTCTCCGCAAGGGCCTTCCCGCTCATAAACTCCCTCCCTTTCATTTGTTTTGATTGACGTGCTGGCAGGTCGCCGCCGCCGCTCTGGACACTCTGTCGGAATGCGGAAGCAGCAGCATTAGTTGATCGGAGGCGCGCGTGCGCCTGGCTTTCCTCCCTGGCCCGGTATAGGCCGCCTGTGGCGGCTCTTGACGATTGTCAAAATTGATTTTGACAATCGTTCAGACAAATCTTGACGATTGTCAAGGAAATGCTTAACCGTTGTCTAGAGAAATGGCGCAAGCAGCTTGGGATCGAGTGGAAGGAGGCGCGAATCGTCTTCGGCCCGGCTTAGGCATCGCAAGGGCTTAGGCAATGAGAAACGAGGACGAATTTTGATGGCGCAGCAGGTGGCGAGTGCGCGCAAGCGAGTCATAGAGGCGACTGAGGCACTCAAAGAGGAAAAATTCAACGCACGCCGGCTCGAAATCGCGGAGGCGGCTCTAGAGACGCTCGGCGAGCTCGGTTACGCGCGCACGAGCCTGCGGGAAATCGCCCAGAAGTCACCGTTCACCCACGGCGTGTTTCACTACTATTTCAGCGATAAGACTGACCTGATCTGCTGTTGCGTCCGCCACTACAAAGCGAAGTGCGTAACGCGTTATGACGACGTTGCCTCGCTCGCGCGCAGCCGCGAGGAACTGATGGAGGGGTTCGTTGCTAAGCTTGGTGAGACGCTGCGTGACGAAGCGCGGATGCATCGGCTCTGGTACGACCTCCGCGCCCAGGCACTGTTCGAAGAAGCGTTCCGCAATGATGTTGTGGAAATCGATAAGAGCCTCGAGCGCATGATCTGGAGAATCGTGTCGCGCTACGCGGAACTAGGGGGCACGCGTCCCACGCTGTCATCGAACGTGTTGTACGCGCTGTTCGACGGCCTTTTTCAGAGCGCCTTGCTCAAGCACTTGTCCGGCGACAAAGGGGCGATCGGCGAACTGCTGGAGGAAGCCAAACGGCTGCTGCCGAGCGTGTGCTGACGGCGAATTGTTTCACCATGGCCCTATCGCTCATTTTTGGTGAGGCTCCGCTTCTCCGTTTTGATCCCGACTGCGGAGGTTCGGCATTGAACTCTCGAACCCCCTAAGAGCTACGTCGCGAAGCTGGAGGGCTAAATGTCACTCCTTGTAGACAGGGAGGGCGGGGGATTCGCGATACGGCACTGCGGACCACGGAGCAGAGAAGGTGTTCATGGGTTACGCTGTGGGTAGGAAAGATCAATGGACGTAAGTATATAAAAATACAAAGTTATTTTTGAGTATAGGCGGACACTCCCTCCGCCAGGACCTTTCGCTACCCATTCTTCTCCACTGTCAGATCGCGCTTTCAGCGCGGGCTATTTTGGCCTTCTGAGCGTCTTACCTCTGGACTCTGGTTATGCACGGCGAGCTAGGGTTACTCTCTCGCCCCTTTGTTCTCCGATGCTCTAAACTTTTGCCCGAGTATACGGTTTTTGCGAAACGTTTAATTTCAACGCCTTTTACCGCGTCTCTGCGCGGCCCATTTGTATCGCGCTTGCTAGACCAATTGCTCGATAGAACTAGCGATCCCGCCAACGGGCCGCCAAATTGCCCGCTCCGTTGGCCATTTTCCGTCAGTGGAAGTTCAGCGGATGGGGCTGCTTGATGCTGATAACCGGTCTAGCAGTTCGGGGTGGTGACCGATCGGGTTCTTCTGGTCATTTCCGATTTTGAACCGCATCCCATTGACCGAGAAATTGACTGCGGTCCGCAACCGGTAAATATTATCCGTGGCCGATCGATCATACCGAACCATACGGTGGACCTGTGCGGCTGCTTGTCATCGTGCTTTTGGGCTTGGTGGCGTCCGCCTATAGCGGGACGGTCAGGGCACAGATTTCGGACGATCTCGTTCGCATCGGTGTGCTCAACGATCAGTCGGGCGTGTACGCCGACCTCGGCGGTCCTGGCTCCGTAGTTGCCGCGCGCATGGCGGTCGAGGACGCCGGCGCCAAGGTGCTCGGGAAACCCGTCGATATCGTCGCTGGCGATCATCAGAGCAAAGCCGACGTAGGCGCGGCAATTGCGCGTCAATGGTTCGACGCAGACAAAGTCGATATGGCGATCGGGTTCGACAATTCCTCGGTCGCGCTTGCCGTCGAGCAGGTCGCCCTGCAAAAGGATCGCATTGCTATTGCGGCCGCCGTCGCCACAACTGCATTCACGGGCAAGAACTGCACTCCCAATGAAGCCTCGTGGCTTCACGATTCGTACGCGCTGACCAATACACTTGCGCGCTCAGTGGTTGGCCGCGGAGGCGACACCTGGTTCTTCCTTACCGTCGACTATGCGTTCGGCTATTCGCTCGAGACTGACGCGACGAGCGCAGTGGCAGCCAGCGGTGGGAAAGTGCTCGGCGGAGTGCGCCATCCCCTCAATAATGCGGATTTCAGTTCTTACCTGCTTCAGGCGCAAGCGTCCGGCGCTAAAGTCGTTGCGTTAGCCAATGCCGGTGGCGACATGATCAATGCCACCAAGCAGGCCAGCGAATTCGGATTGTCCCACGGTGGCCAGACGCTGGTTTCGCTCCTGGCTTTCATTACCGATATCCATACCCTGGGGCTTGCGGCGGCGCAGGGTCTTCGCTTCGTCACCGGGTTTTACTGGGATCGCGACAAGGACACGCGGGCCTGGTCGAAGCGCTTTCTTGACCGGCACGGGCGGATACCGACCGCAGCGCAGGCCTCGGTTTACTCCGCCATTCGTCATTATCTGCGGGCGATCGAAGCCGCCGGCACCGATGCCGCGCTCCCGGTGATGGCGAAGATGCGGGAGATCCCGGTCGATGACTTTTACGCGCGAGGCGGCAGGCTTCGCGAAGACGGGCGGTTGCTGCACGATATGTACTTCGTGCAGGTGAAGACGCCGGCCGAGTCGACCGGACCCTGGGACTATTACAAAATCCTCGCCACGATCCCGGGCGAGCAGGCGTTTCGCCCGGCAGGCGAGGACGGCTGTCCGCTGATCAGGCGGTAATCCGGGGCCGTTGCTCTTTCAGGAATCTCAACTTCCAGAGATAACCGCGCGCGCTAACGAAACGTACGAAAGTGGCACAAAGCTGACGTGTCGCGATGCCGGTCCCCGGGCCGTTGTTAAAGTCTAAACGGACATTACACCGTTTTCGAGCAACGCGGCTTTGACGCACAGCCGCCACCGCGGACTAGCGGTCCAGCCCTTGTCCGCGCCGTGATCTCGGCATTGTCGCGACTAACGTCCCATGACACCATCGCGATGACGAACCGCCCCCGTATCGGAGACCCTATGTCGCGCCGGAAATACGCTTGGGAGACGCTGTCTGATGAGCAATTGCTCCAGCGGCGCCTCAGCAGTCTGAAGATTACGGTCGAAGGCACGTGGCTCGAGGACTGCGTCAAAGCTCTTCACGAAGAGCTTGAACAGCGGGGCATTCGGCTGCGTCCCCACACCTGGATCTCGAGCGAATGGTTCAGTCCGGACAAGACGCCTGGCATTGCCATCCCTTTCTATCTCGCCCATCCCCGCCTGATGAAGCTCGAGAAGAAAATGATGCTCGACGTCGAGGGAGGCACTTGGTCCGAGTGCATGGCCATTCTCCGTCATGAGGCTGGCCATACGGTGCAGCAGGCCTATCAATTGCACCGCCGCCGACGCTGGCAACAACTGTTCGGCCTCTCCTCGAAATCTTACCCGCTCCATTATCGGCCAAATCCAGCGAGCCGGCGCTATGTTCAGCATCTTCGGCTCTGGTATGCACAGAGCCATCCGGACGAAGATTTCGCTGAGACCTTCGCGGTGTGGCTGCGGCCGCGCTCGAACTGGCGGACACGGTATGCCGGCTGGCCCGCGCTAAAAAAGCTCGAATTTGTCGATGAGCTGATGGACGATATCGCTGGCAAGCGGCCACTGCTCACTTCGCGGGAGCGCGTCGATCCTCTGCGTGAACTCAATGAGACTTTAGCTAGTCACTACCAAAAAAAGCAGGCGTTCTACGCATTCAAGCCACACAGGACCTACGACCGTGATCTCTACCGGCTGTTTTCTGCAAATCCAAGGCATAGCAGGGCGCAACCGGCTTCGGTCTTTATCAGGCGTCACCGGGCCCACGTCAGGAAGCTGGTTGCCCGGTGGACAGGCGAAAACCAACTTACGCTTGATGCGGTGCTTGACGATATGATCATCCGCTGCCGCGCGCATAATCTGCGAGCCGTCGGTTCTGAGCGGAAGCTCCTGAGCGATTTCACCGTCCTGCTCACCGCCAAGACCATGCACGCGTTGTTCGGCCCATCGCGGCGCAAATGGATCGCGTTATGAGGCGCCTGCGCGTCCTGGTACTCATGCATGCCGAGTTTGTGCCCCCGGATTCGACCAGCGGCTACACCGCGCAGCAAATTCATGAATGGAAAACAGAATTCGACGTCGTGAGCACATTGCGCACGGCTGGACATGAGGTCCACCCGCTCGGCGTGGCGGACGAGCTCAAGCCGGTGCGCGACGCGATCGAAGGCTTTAAGCCGCACGCAGCGTTCACCTTGCTGGAGAAGTATCAAGGCGAGGTGATCTACGACCAGAACGTCGCAAGCTATCTCGAGTTGATGCGTGTCCCATATACTGGGTGCAATCCGCGCGGCTTGTTGCTCGCGCGCGGCAAGGATCTTTCGAAGACACTCGCGCACTATCGCCGAATTCCGGTGCCAGCCTTTGCTGTGTTTCCGATGCGTCGCAAGGTCAAGCGGCCGGCGCGTCTTGCGCTGCCTCTGATCGTCAAGAGCTCGAGCGAGGACGGATCCCGCGGTATCTCGCAGGCATCCGTTGTCGACACGGACGAGAAGCTCGCGGAGCGCGTCGCCTTCGTTCACGAGCAGGTCGGTACTGCCGCCATCGCCGAGCAATATATTGAAGGGCGTGACATCTATGTCGGAGTACTCGGCAACACGCGGCTGCGGGTCCTGCCTGTGTGGGAGCTGAAATTCGGTAACATGCCCCAGGGGGCACGGCACATTGCCACGGAAAAAGTCAAACACGATCTCAACTATCAGAAACGCGCCGGGATCCTGGATGGGCCGGCCGAAGACTTGGCGCCTGAACTACGCTCCCGGATCCAGCGACTAGCTAAACGCGTCTATCGGATTCTGGAACTTGATGGATATGCGCGCATAGACTTTCGCCTGTCTTCCGATGACATTCCGTATTTCCTTGAAGCGAATCCAAATCCCGAAATTGCAAAAAGCGAAGAGTTCGCGACCGCGGCTCGGCATGACGGCCTTGCATATCCCGACTTGCTGCATCGTATTCTGGCCCTAGGAATGAGCCGAGCACGCGCGGGCGTATCCGCAGGCTGATCGGCGCAATGTCTGGTTTTGCACGAGGCGGACGCAGCGCATTTCAGGCTAATGGTCCGCTTTTGTGGTCTAAAACAGAGGTAGCGTCGGGTCTCGCCGACTCCGGCTTTTGACCCAAAGTGGACATGTACTGCCCTCGGCCGCCGTCTTGCAGTTGCACTCCCTCCGCGAGGGCATTCTGTCGACTGATTCTAGATGCATTTAAGTGCCTTGTATTCGAAGCACCCGGTGCTTCAAGCACGACGCAAAGCTACCCTGGTTCAAATGTTCGCTGCCCGGCAGTTTGCGCGCGGGATACTTCAGGCTCCTGCGGGCTTGCCACAGGGAAGCATCGCGGGTCACACCAGATAGAATAGGCGAGCGTATCGCGGTGCGCTGGAATGATCATCATGAAGGTTCAACAAAGGAGTGGGCGGCGTCGTCAAGCGAATGGTAGTCGTCCTTCTTGGACGCGATAGCGCGGAAGCGTAGCCGCGAAGAAACACGAGCTACTCGTCATCGCATCATTGAAGTCGCTCATTTCTCTTCGGGCGCTAGGCCTCGGCCTTGGCTGGGTGGCGGCAAGCCTGCGACGGCCGGGTTGGCAGCGGTCCTCAGACGGGTGCCTTGAGAAAGCTTCCGCACAACAGACTGACCCGCTCCGGACAATTTCGGCTTGGCGTTGCGGCCGCCTATTGCCTTCCGCCCGCAAAAAGAGTGAGCCCCGCCTGAGGGGGTGCGGCGGGGCTCGGGGGAATGCAACGAGGCCACACCGGCGAACGGCATGACCTCGTCGACGACAGAGGACATGAGTCCCTTTCCCAATCCAACATGTTGTTGCTACCCGATCGTCTCTTTCTGGCGGGTGTGGCGCAGAGATCACCACTCCTTATTCGTGAGACGTGAAGACCCGTTGGAAATGTTGTCTCGCGGCCCGCGCCGGGTCCCGGACGGTTAAGTAATCTGAACGGCGCGTTGTCGCCATTTTACCTAAGAGCAGATTGACGCCTTCCCTCAAAAATAGTCGCTTTCTTAAGTTGGAGAGTCTGCATCCGGCGAACAGAGGAGGGCGTCGCACAGAGATATCATAGTTCGTTTGGGTCGGCGTTGGGACCAATTGCCTTGCGGTTTTGCGGGTCGTTTGTCTCGAGCCGGTCTTCTGAACAGTCAAAGTCCAATTCAATCTAAATCGACGTGAATGGCTGCCGCAGATCGTTCGTGGATCGCAGACGCAGAAGATCAGTGATCCTACGCAATGACGGGCATGCCTTCGCGTCAGAAGGAGATACGTAATGCCCGGCAATTGGTGGGATCCGAACAATCAGAACCAGGATCAAGGTCAGGGCCAAGGCGAAGGCCAGGGCCAGTTGAGCCTCCAGGGCCAAGGTCAGGCCCAAGCGCAGGTTGCCGCCGATCTGAACGGCAATCTGAACGGCAACGGCAACGGTAATCTGAACGGCAACGGCAACTTCAACGCCGACGGCAACCTCAACGGCAATCTCAACGACAACGTCAACCACAACACCGACAGCGTTAGTGTTGACGTCAGCGTCGATGCGAGTGTCACGCCGATTATCGGCGATCTGTGCGATGCCACGGCTATCTACCTGCCGCAGAATATTTCGCAGGAGTTCACGGCCGGCGGCACCGATACGGCCATCGCGCTCGACCAGATCAACAGCCTTGTTGCCAACAACCTGGCTGAAAATCTGCACAACTCGGATTGCTCGTCGATCTGCGGCAGCGGCGCCTCGGAAAGCGGCGGCGTTCACGTCGGTGACATCAGCCAGGGTGACCTGGCGACCGGCCAACTGCAGGGCGCGACTTCGGCGGCGGCTACCGTCGACGCCTTCACCCAGAGCATCGTTCTCGGGGCCAACATCCAGAACAACTCGTTCACCCTCGCCATCACCGGCGGCGATTCTCACGTGACCGTCGGCGACGTGCATCACTCGTAAATTCTGAAGCATGAGGCCCGTGCGCTCTGGCGCACGGGCCTTTTTATCGCCAACGGGTCGGCGGCGGGGCACAAGGGTGGCTGCGCGCCTTGGACGGGTCCCTGTCAGCCCTGCTCGACGCATTTCAAATCTGGGCTCATTGTCGGGAATGCGACTTAAACGCAAGCACGTCGGCAGCACGACGGCCGCTATCACGAAGCCGTGTTAATGTGTGCGCCTGGCGACTTTGACGGGGTGCTCCGCGAGCAAGTCATTGCAGTATTGGAGAAAGTGCGTGGCGTCGCCTGACGCCACCGTGCTTGGTTAGTCCCTTGTCGCGACAGCCCTGACCGGCGGTCCGCGGGAGGAGATCAACTTTTGCGCTGCGAAATCGTTTTATCTTTGACTTTGGCTAACTTTTGAGGAGAATTATTGCATCGCAGTATTTGCAGACAAGATTGCAAACTACATGTTGCGATTGTTATTTGTCACGACAGAGATCGACGATTTCGTCAGAACTGGTGGCCTCGCCGCTGTCTCAGCTGCGCTCCCCCGCGTTTTACGGTCCTGGAGCGATACGCGCATTCTGCTCCCGGGATATGGCGAGGTGGTTCGCCGTCTCCACAATCTCCGCATTGTGGGAAAGTGCGAGCCCCTGGGTGCGATGCCGGCGTGCGACATCGGCGCCGGCGAAACGGCCGATGGGTTGCCGTTTTACGTGGTCATCTGCCCCCAGCTTTATGAGCGGCCTGGGACTCCCTACGTCGATGAAAACGGCCGCGATTGGCCCGACAACGATATTCGCTTCGCGCGCTTGGCTTCCGTTGCCGCCTCACTCGCGGCCGGCCATCTCGACCCGGCCTGGAGGGCGGACGTTGTCCATCTCAACGACTGGCAGTCGGCCTTGGCGCCTGCCTATCTGTCGTGGAATGGGGCGCGGATCCCCAGCGTTTTGACGATTCACAATCTGGCATTCCAGGGATTGTTCGAGCGCGAAACCTTGTACCGGATCGGCGCCCCCGAAAGCGCGTTCCACATCGAGGGACTGGAATTCTACGGCAAAGTGTCCTTCCTCAAGGCCGGCCTTCAGTACGCGACCCATCTCACCACTGTCAGTGAGACCTACGCTCGCGAAATCACCTTGCCGGAATTCGGATGCGGCCTGGACGGCGTGCTGAGAAAGCGTGCCGCGAACGGCGAGCTTACCGGGATCGTCAACGGGATCGACGATAGTTGGAATTCCAAAACGTGCACGCAACTGGCCTCACCATTCGCATCCGGCGATTGGAAGAGAAAGCACGCCAATAAAAGTTATCTGCGAAAGCAATTTGGCCTGGCGGTATCGCGCGGTCCGCTGTTTGGCCTGGTCGCTCGCCTCGTCCACCAGAAGGGGGTCGATTTCGTTCTCGAGTCCGCCGAGACCATCGTCGAATCGGGCGGCCAAATCGTCGTTTTGGGCCGTGGCGAAACCGAAATCGAGGAGGCCTTGCGCAAGGTTCAGGCCAAATATCCGAGGTCGATCGCCGTATCGATCGGCTTCGAAGACGGAGAAGCGCGCCGCATCTTCGCCGCAAGCGATTTTACATTGCTGCCGTCCCGCTTCGAACCGTGCGGGCTGAGCCAAATGTACGCGCAGCGCTTTGGCTCGCTTCCGATCGGACGCAAAACGGGCGGCTTGGCGGAAACCATCAAGGACGGGCAAACCGGCTTCCTATTTCCTCACGCCTCAACGGAGTCGTTCATGGGCGCGGTCTGTCGCGCCTTTGGGGCATTTGCCGACTACCGTCGCCTAAACGTTATGCGTTCAGGCGCCATGGCGCAGGAGTTCCGGTGGTCGCGCCCCGCGGCGTCGTACCAATCGCTCTATCAGAAGGTCTGCAGCCTTCCTTGTTAGGTGCGTTGCCGGCTCGGGGCCATTGTGCGGGAGATTCGTATGCCCGTGGAACGCGGGACGATGCCTTGCCGCATACCGGAGCTATTTTAGCGCCGCCTGCGCGTCGCCCTCGGCATGCGCGCTGCGCGATCCGTTGGATGTCTTGACGTTGACGCTGACATCCATGCCAAGCTGATCGTCTGACCGACCCCAATAGCTTCCACTCAACGGAATGGCTTGATCGGGTGTCCTGGTCACCGCCACGCGGATCAGGTCGCGATTGCCAACGATCCCATTGGTCGGATCGAACTCAATCCAACCGGACCCCGGCACATAAATCTGGCACCACGCGTGGGTCGAGCCGCCCCCAAGCCTGACCGGCCCATCGCGGTCGGGTACATAAACATACCCGGTGACGAACCGGGCCGCGAATCCGAGCGAGCGGGCGGCTTCCATCATCAATAAAGCCAAGTCCCGGCAAGTACCGTTTTGGCATCGAAGTGTTTCGGCTGGGGTCTGCGTTCCGCGGGCGCTTCGCCGTCGATACGAAAAGCTTTGCGCAACGGCCTGATTAAGAGTCATCAGAAGTTGGCCGGTAGGCTGGCTCAAGCTCTTACTGAGGAATTTGCCCAGCCACGCGTCGAGCTCGCCCTCATCCGCGTGTTGGCGGCGCATGCAAGCGGTAAGGTCCGGAAGCTCTTCGTCGGCGTAACGAAAGGGATGCAGGCGCGCATAGTCTTCGATACGAAAATCGGGAGCGTTCGCCGGAGAATGGTCGAGACGAATGGTCGTTTCGAATGCAAGGACGCGGCAGGACGCGTTGAAATCGACGAGAGTTACGCAATTTCCGAACACGTCGTGCATCCACCGGACATCGATTGGATCGGGCGTCACTTTGAATTGGCAGTCCAACAAACGCTGATCGAAGCTGTCGCGGGGTCGAAATATCAGTTGATGTAGTCCTGGCTTCACTGGCCGTCTGTAACGATATGTCGTGGTGTGGTGGACGGTAAATTCGGTCATCAGCCTCGCCTAGTCCACTGCGTTGAACGTAAACTCGCAGAGGTTTTGACAGCCTGCTCGCGGAGGCATCACAATTGCCGCGATTTTCAGCATCGCGGTCGTGGCATTTCTGGAACCATTCTGCAAAGGTATTGCTTGAAATGTAAACTAGTTTGGAGCCTGAATTTTTTGAAGATCCGCGCCGGCTTCGATATCGGTTTCAATTGCCCGCAAGACGTTCCGATGCTGCTGATGCTAAGCATCCATCCCTCGCGGCGGCCGGATCTGTTGAGCAGCGACAGGATCGTGTTTTCTCCGAAGGTTCGGGCCCACAGCTTTCAAGACGCTTTTGGTAATATCTGCACCCGGCTCGTTGCCCCCGCTGGCTTGTTGGAAATTCGCAGCGATTTCATTGTCGCCGACAGCGGCAAACCCGATCCCACAGTTCCGGGCGCCGAGCAATGGGCAGTCGAGGCGTTGCCGGACGATGATCTGATGTTTTTGCTGGGCAGCCGATACTGCGACACCCAAAAGCTGACGGAGCAGGCCTGGTCTCTTTTTGGAAAGATACAGGGTGGCTGGGCGCGGGCTCAGGCCATATGCCAATACGTCCACGATCGCATCCAGTTTGGATACCGTCACGCCAAGAATGATCGGACCGCGTGGGAAGCCCATGAAGAGCGCATTGGCGTTTGCCGGGATTTTGCTCACCTCGCCATCGCACTCAGTCGGTGTATGAACATTCCGGCGCGCTACTGTACCGGCTATCTGGGCGATATCGGGGTGCCCCCAGATCCCGAACCGATGGATTTCAGCGCGTGGTTTGAAGTCTTTCTCGGTGGGTGTTGGTACACCTTGGATGCCAGGCACAATCGGCCGCGGATTGGCCGAATTGTTATTGCCCGGGGGCGGGATGCCGCCGATGTGGCCATTTCAACTGCTTTCGGACCCGCTCCGCTGGCTCGGTTCAAGGTCGTGACCGAGGAGGCGCGCTGCTAGCGCCCGCAGGCAACAAAGGCCCTCCTGACGGTGCGGCCGCCGTCGATGCCGCCGGTCCGATCGTTCAGTGCCAAAACAAAGCAAGAAGTATCACGATCGGCAAAGGCACGCCCAACGTCCAAAGCAGAAGGCCTCGTCCCATTCCCATGACTCCCTAGATCTCGCGAGGTATCAACACCCGCCCGTCCCAGGTGCCGTCGCGCAACACACCGCCTTCTGCGGCCGCAAGGCTGGCGGCAAAAGCGCCGAACAGAAGAGCAGCCGTCACCCAAAATGAGAGATGCGCCGCCGAGCGCCGGGCGTTGCCGGCATCG